>Ga0256407_10000962_pt1 | contig 64874 bp, 56 predicted proteins | sample RumenRJG_04DNA_FD_193489 | JGI IMG/M metagenome (GOLD analysis project Ga0256407, IMG submission 193489) | Bovine rumen microbial communities from Lethbridge, Alberta, Canada - RJG_04 | ecosystem: Host-associated > Mammals > Digestive system > Stomach > Rumen | place: Canada: Alberta... | reverse complement strand
ACGCGCCGGATGACTGCCGCTCTAAATCGGCATGTTCAACTGAATAAAATACCCTAAAATAATCTCATCCGCCACAGTACCAACCGGTATCTGTGGCGGATGTTTCTTTACCCCATTTGACGCTTACAGCAAACCTGACTGCAAATGGTTGTAAAAATGACAGTATTTTATTCTGCTTCACGCTTACCGAAAGAAATCCAACTTGATTATGAGAGTTATCAAAACCTCAGTATTCAAGCCATTTTCGAGCATTTTCGGAAATCTTGGCATGAGAAAAGGGACAGTTCGGATAACTGTCCCTTTGGTGCGGATAACAGGACTTGAACCTGCATGAAATTGCTTTCACATGGACCTGATGGTTACACCCCTTCGGTGAAGGGGTGTTTTTGGCTTGGTTATGCGGTTTTGGGTAGTATAGCATGGGTGGAAAGGAAAGTCAAGGGTGAAAAGGAACCTAAACAGAATAACTTGATTTAAATATCTATTCCAAGTATATGATATCCTTCACGAAGATAATCTCCTAAAGGTACTTTCTCTATCATTTGATTAATCTCTATTGATTTCTTATTGACACCCAAAGATACCAGAGAATCATAATTGCTCTGAAATATTTCTGCTGGAGATAAATTCGGATCATATTCCTTATCTCTACCTAAATACATTATAGTTTGTAAAGCTAGAATTTGCTCTATTTCTAAATCTTCGAGAACATTCAAAAATCTTTGACGATAAGGATTAGGATTAAATATAACGTCAAATATTCCTTCACCTGCACTAACTGTTCCTTTATTTGTTTTAGTTACTTCTCTTGCTTTTTCATCTGCAATTAGTATAACTTCTTTTGCAACGTTTATTAAATCTCTATACATAAAATCTCCTCATTTCTATCTTTTTGCTTCAGTTATTTTATACCATTTCAAAAAACGTATCAGGATGATTGGGGTCAAACTGCTCGTTTGCCCACATCAGGGTAACAAGGTTTTCGGTATCGGACAGATTGATGATATTGTGCGTCCAGCCGGGAATCATGTGCACGGCTTCGATTTTGTCGCCCGAAACCTCAAATGAGACTTTTTCGTTTGTGTGGATATTGCGCTCTTCTATCAGCGCCTTGCCGCTGACAACAATGAAAAACTCCCATTTGGAATTGTGCCAATGCTGTCCCTTGGTAATGCCGGGCTTGGAGATATTGACCGAGAACTGACCGCAATTGACTGTTTTTAACAACTCGGTAAATGAGCCGCGGTCGTCGCAGTTCATTTTGAGCGCGAATTTGAATTTATCTGTCGGCAGATAAGATAAGTAAAGGCTGTAGAGTTTTTTCGCAAAGCTGTTGTTGGGGATATCGGGCATTATCAGCGTTTCAGGCTGCTGCTTGAACTGGTTGAGCAAGTCAACGATCTCGCCGAGAGTGACCTTGTAGGTAAGCGGCACATAACAATATCTGCCGTTTTCATTCTCTACGGGAATTAAGCCATCATAGTCACAATGCTTTTCTTTGCCTTCGAGCAGATCAAACATACCCTCTACCAAGTCGTCGATGTATAGCAGCTCTACCTCGGCATTTCTGTCGTTGACGGTATAGGGCAAATCGTTTGCCACAGCATTGCAGAAGGTGGAAACAGCGGAGTTGTAGTTGGGACGGCTGTGCCCCATCAAATTTGGAAAACGGTAAACTGCAACCTTTACGCCGGTTTCTTCGCCGTACTTGAACAACAACTCCTCCCCTGCCAGCTTGCTTTTGCCGTAATCAGACTGACCGTATCGACCGATAAGCGTCGCCTGAATTGAGCTTGACAGCATAACAGGAGCCTTGTTACCGTATTTTTTCAGCGTGTTCAAAAGCGTTTCGCCAAAGCCGAAATTACCCTGCATAAACTCATCATTGCTTTTCGGGCGATTGATGCCGGCAAGATTAAAGACAAAATCAGCCTTTTGGCAAAACTCATTTAATTCTTCGATAGAATTATCAACATCGTATTCAAAAATTTCATCAATTTTAATATCCGGGCGAGTTCTATTCTTCCCATCACGGATGTTTTTCAAATTAGCGCATAAGGCAAGTCCAACCATGCCACGAGCGCCGGTGACTAATATGTTCATATTTGCCTCATCTCATAATCATCAAGTAATATGTATCTTTTTTATTTTAGCTGTAAACTCATCAATATCGAACCCTTTTCTTTTCGCGTTCATGTATATTGGATTACCTCCATCACCGTGATGGTGTAAAACTCCATTTTTCGGGAAACTCATGTAATTTCCAAATTCCTCTTGTAAATATATATCGTAATTATTAGGAATAAAAAAATCATAACCCTCAAATTTCATTTGCCTTAAAGGAAAAATAGTACTATTATCAAACACAGTTTGGTCAAAATCTGATTCTGCGGTATGATACCATATTCCGTTATTATCTTCTTTACCTATAATTCTATGCCTTGCATCATTAATAGTTTCAAATGTTTCATTTTTATGTTTCAACCAATATTTGTTATATATTTCTAATCGTTTTCTGACCTCATTGTGGTTAGAAGCATACTCTGGATTAACACTATCAATTGTAAACACATCAAGTATTATACCTGCATCCCATTTACTAAATACCGCTTCCCAATTACTCCTTTTACGATACTCAAACCCATATTTTTTTAGCTCACATGGAAGTATCTTATCTGCCTTATAGAAATCATCAAGTGTCATGCTGATATCCATGTCATCGTCCCAAGGAATAAAACCGCCATGTCTAACAGCGCCTAATAATGTACCATAATCAAGCCAATAATAAATATCATGTTTTACGCAGATTTCATGGAAAATTCTGAGAAATTCTGCAGCTGCTAATTGTGTTTTCCTCAATTCACCAGTTGCCTTCGGCGCTTTTGTTATATCTAAACAATGATCTAATATAAAATGCATCGTGTCTACTTGCTCTTGCAAATCACTCCAACCTGTCAGTTTGCGAAAAATTGGTTGAAAAACACGCGTGTTAATACTTGTTAGAATTTTCATCTATAATCACCTGTCTTCAAAAACAATAAATCAATTCCTACTTTTTTCATTCATATATTTCTTCGCATCCTTGAAGAAGCTCCATATCATCAAAATCATTATGATACCTATCGGAAAGGCACTAATAATACTGATACTTTGGATATTATTCATTGAGCTTTCGGAGAACACCAAAGCAATCGGGAGAACAATCAACAACAAACACCACAACAAAGTAATCATAATGTTTGGCTTCTCATTTTCACCAAGTTTTTTGTAGCTATAACAAGCCGCTGTATACGCAATGGAATCAAAGCTGGTGGCATAAAATAGAATCATACAAATCATTATGATGACTAATATGAATGTTCCTGCCGGCATTGAGCGGACTATATTGATAATTAATTCATATAAATCACCGCTCTTTTCATACATAGCGATAAAATCCTGTTTTCCTGCTGCCTGAACTCCTAATCCATAGTTGCCGAGAATAACAAAAGAGCTGATGGTAGAGCCTACTCCAAATATGAAACCACCGAGAACAGTCTGTTTGATGGTTCTGCCACGGCTGATGTTGCCGATAAAGAACGGCGCGGCGATACACCATACCATCCAATATGCCCAGTAATAAATCGTCCAATCCTGCGGGAAGTTGCTCGTTCTTGTTGGATCGGAAAATGTACTGAGTCCAATAAAGTTTTGTACCATCTTGCCAAGTGATTGAATACCGTTTTCAATAATAAAACGACCCTGCCCACCAATCAGCAGAACGATGATTTGTAAACCAAAAAAGATATAAATACAAAGCTTTGCCAGGAAGGAAATACCCTTAAATCCATGCAAAACAGCATATGTATAAACAGCACAAGTCAGTAAAAGAATGATAATTGTAACAGTTGTACGGCTAATAGCTATACCAAATAACGAAACAATTATTTCTGCCATAAGAGGTGTTGCAACAGAGAAGGTTGTAGCAGTTCCTGCCAATAATGCAAACAATGCAAATAAATCTATAATACGTCCCAACAATCCGTGTGCATGCTTTTCTCCAATAACAGGAAGACAGGCCTCAGAGTATCTCTGACGGTTTCTCTTGCGACAGTGCACCATAAAACCGAATGCTACCGCCAAAACCAAATAAAAGGCCCATGGAATAAAACTCCAATGAAATACAGGGAACACACCTGCCCACTCTGTTATGCTACCACCCATTTCCGCAATATGTGGATTAGTTGCATACATCGCCCACTCTGCAAAAGAATAGAACAGAATATCTGCCGCCAGTCCGCAGGTAAACATCATCGATCCCCAAGTAAAGAAATTATATTTCGGCTTCTCTCCCGGGTCTCCTAATACAATATTTCCGTATTTGGAAAAAGACAAAAAAACTGCAACAGCTAAAACCGCAATTCCAAGTATCAGATAATAACTTCCCAGCGTATCCCCAAAAAAGAAGCGAACCTGACTGATAACATCATTGGACTGTTCCGGAAAGATAAATAGTAAAGCCGCAACAACCATAATTATTATAAATGGAACAAGAGTTATCAGCCAATCAATCCGTCCTTTTTCTGTTTTCCCTATTTTCTTATTCATTTGTTATCCCTCCGTTTTTTCAGATAAATAGCTTTTATAGCTGTTATCAAACGATACTAATTCCTGCAAATTATCTATTTCGATAATATCCGTCTTTTGCATTTTCATAATACCGAGAGTATAGTCATTAAAATGACAAAACATAGCCACATCGTCCCAATATACTTGCCGGTTGCCGGATTCGAACTCATATTCCAGATGTTTTTTTAGCTTTTTTCCATCTTCATATGTCCATCTTGAAATCGAATACAGTTGCCAACCTTTCTTACCTCCTGTACGCGAGCAGGAGGTTACAACTCCATTCTCAACATTCATAAGCCATTCATCTGTGTGCTCCTCACACCACACGGCATTATATCCGGAACGTGTAAAAAATGGTGACAAAATATCAGCATTATAAATTATCTGATCTCCGTCCAATATGATACAATCACTTAAATGCGTACGTGCAACATATAGAGAACTAATGTTATTGCAGGTCTCATAAAATGGATTTTCAATTATAGTAATATCAGAATACTGATTTGCCCATTCATAGAACTTTTCTTTAAGGTGACCAACTACAACATATATTTCTTTAATACCGTTTTTGTGTAACCCTTCAATTACAGAATCAATCATTCGAACACCGTTGACGGGAATAAGAGGTTTAGGAATAGTGCGTGTCAACGGAAGCAGGCGTTTGCCTTTTCCTGCTGCCATTATGATTGCACGCTTTATCACATGCTGTTGCTCTATCATTCAGCTGAATCCTCCTGCAAAGCTTTTATTATCTCATTCGTGTATTTGTAATAATCCTTAGCATAGCGATATTGTTGAAGCGAATACTCTCCGAATTCAACACCTAGTTTGCGTTTATACTCACACCAGTTTGACCAAAGCAACCCACAAGCGGCAATATAGGCATATATTTTAGCACGTATTATCTTGTCGCAGTCATTCTGGAAGTAAATATCAATCAGCCTATCGCATTGCGTTTTGTTGTAAAGACTATAAATACAAAACATGGCTATATCAACATGTGGATCTTGCATACCTGAATATTCCCAATCGGTTAGCTGCAAGGCTTCTGAACCATCAGGTAGTGTGTAAAACAGGAAATTATCCGGCACTGCATCAATATGGGTCAAACACCAATCTTTTTTCAAACTATCAATAAATGATTTCATACTAAATACATTTTCTTTTGTCCTTTGATAATCTCGGTAAACGCTCGTGTCGCCATCCCACAAACTTTCGTAGAACTCAATCTGCTTGAATATGTCAAAGGTATGTGTAACGCTTATCTTCATATCATGAAAGGTCCGCAGTTTTCCCATGCATAGTGTTAAATCATCTATACTTTCCGTATCGCACACACGGATACCTTCTAAGTATTTTGTAATTTTATAGCCGTTTTCAGGATTGATATAAACCGGATCATCACATAATCCAAGTCCACTGATAGCCTCAAACACATCTGCCTCTTGCTGACGGTTAATCAACTGTTCCGTTCCCTCACCGGGAATTCGCATAATATACTTGTTACCGTGTACGCTAAAAAGAAAAGAACGATTTGTCATACCTTTTTTTAATACAGTTATATCGGTAATATCATGCTCATCGCATTTTAGCACTTTCGCGATTGTTTGGATTGCATCTGATTGTAGGTGATTTGAGTCAGAGTCTAAATCTCTGAGCTGTTCATAAGTATTTATTTCAATTACATCGAGGCTCTTTGCTACCTTGGACTGAACTATCATTCTGTCTTTTTTATATAGCGTTTCCTCCCAAAAGCAATCGGCGTATTTCTCATTATCCATCTTTTTAAGTTTTTCACGCACAATCCCAGCTTCTGATTCAACAAGATAGGCAATACCAATCATTGCATTCCCGCCAGCATCTTCAGGGATTTTTACTAATTCTGTTTTTCTGTTTACGCGCACGCTACTTTCTTCCTCTATCAAATCACTAACCATATACCAAGAATATAGTTCAGTAGTGCTGAAGGGATTTATCTCACACCAAATATCACAGGGAACTATATAAGTGTTATGAATCTTATTTGAAACCAGTGCAAGTGAGTGCAGGTTATTACGTGATGCATAATCCGGATTAACAACCAAATTCACTCCAAATTCATCAATTAAATACTCAAAGTGTTCCTTCATAAAACCAACAACAACAGTTATTTCTTTAATTCCTACTTCATTTAGTTGAGTAATCAATCTCTCAATCAGACACTCGCCGTTAACTTCTATCAAAGCCTTAGGTGTAGTAAGATTTATTGGTACCATTCTCATCCCAAACCCGGCAGCAAGAATAATTGCGTTTCGAGGTGAACTTTCATCTAAAATCTGCTTTGCAAGAGAAGTTAATCGCATATTTTCATCAAGATACCCATTTTCTGTAAGATATTTAAGTGATTTATTAACTACGCCAAGACTATGCCCGGATTTTTCAGCAAGTATACGCTGATTAACAAATGGTTCATACAGTAGAGATTTTAATATATCAGATTCCTGTGAATTCACGAACACGCCTCCTTTATTATTTTATGAACAATTACCGTGAATTTAATGGGAAAACGATTCTTGTCTTCCCATTTAATAACGAAAGAGTTAGAAGTTTGTTTTTCTCCAAACCATTTTATTAACAACACCTGTGTAAGACTGAATGATTTTGATGACTTTATCAGACACATTCTCGTCTGTGTAATCCGGCACAGGAATACCGAGGTCGTTGTTTTTATTCATCTCTACGGCAACGTCAACCGCTTGCAGCAGACTCTTTTCGTCAATACCTGCGAGGATAAAGTCTGCCTTGTCGAGTGCTTCCGGACGTTCGGTGCTGGTGCGGATGCAGATTGCCGGGAAGGGATGACCGATGCTTGTGAAGAAGCTGCTTTCCTCGGGCAGTGTACCACTGTCGGACACCACCGCGAAGGCGTTCATCTGTAAGCAATTATAGTCGTGGAAGCCAAGAGGCTCATGCTGAATGACGCGCTTATCTAGTTGGAATCCGCTCTGCTCCAAACGGTTTTTGGAGCGCGGATGGCAGGAATAGAGAATCGGCATGTCATACTTTTCCGCCATTTTATTGATTGCAGTGAACAGCGAAGTGAAGTTCTGCTCGGTGTCGATGTTCTCTTCCCTATGCGCCGAAAGCAAAATGTACTTGCCTTTTTCAAGACCTAATCTTTCGTGAATGTCACTAACTTCGATTTTATCCAGATTACTGTGCAAGACCTCTGCCATGGGCGAGCCTGTCACATAAGTGCGTTCTTTAGGAAGTCCCGTGTCGGCAAGGTAACGCCTTGCGTGCTCGGAATACGCCATATTAACATCGCTGATAATATCAACGATTCTGCGGTTGGTTTCCTCGGGCAAGCACTCGTCCTTGCAGCGATTGCCGGCTTCCATATGGAAAATCGGAATATGCAAACGCTTGGCGCCGATGACACTCAAGCAGGAGTTTGTATCGCCCAAAACAAGCACCGCGTCAGGCTTAATCTCAACCATCAGCTTATAGCTTGCGGCGATGATGTTACCCATCGTCTCGCCCAAATCTGCGCCGACAGCATTCATATACACATCGGGATCATCAAGCTGCAAATCCTTAAAGAACACACCGTTGAGGTTGTAGTCATAATTCTGCCCTGTGTGCGCAAGAATCGTGTCAAAATACTTTCTTGCCTTGTTAATAACCGCCGCCAAACGTATAATCTCCGGGCGTGTTCCGACGATGATTAACAGCTTTAGTTTTCCGTTGTTTTTGAAACTAACTTTACATTCATCCATAATGATTTCCTTTTCGATTTTGAATTATCTTGTTGAGCAGCATATATATGAGCATACCTATGACTGCACCGACGAAATTGTTGATAATATCATCAACCTCAAAAGAGCCGCATTTTGTAATCAGCTGCATGGTTTCGATAAATACCGTCAGCAGTAAAGATAGCGCCATTGTGATAAGGTATTTGTGTTTTGCATTAATGACAACCGGCAATAGGAAGCCCACCGGCATCAGCATTACAAAGTTAATCAGAAGTTGTCGGAGCACTTGTTCTCCGTTATGCTCGAAGAACCATCTGTATGAAGTGAAAAAGTTGATTTGATATTCGTATTCTTCATGCGAATACCTGCCGGTAACAGTAAAATATAGCAGCACAACAATGTAGAGCGACAACAAGATTGCCGCACCGCATTGTAGTTTATTGAACTTATGCTTTTTATACAGGAATATCGAAACAGCGCAAAACACAGCAAAGGCTATCACCGAAATGATAATCCTGTTTACAAATATTTCGGGGAAATAGTGCGGCAAAGTCCTAATTGTGGCTAACATCAAATTAGTCTCTCTTAAAAATATCTCTTGTATAAACCTTATCCTTTACATCATCCAAGCAAGCGTCATAACGGTTTGCGATAATGGAATCGGATTGCTTTTTGAATTCTTCCAAATCATTTACAACTTTTGAGCCGTAGAAAGTTGTACCGTTTTCAAGCGTCGGCTCATAAACAATAACCGTCGCGCCGCGGGATTTAATGCGCTTCATTACGCCCTGAATAGAGCTTTGGCGGAAGTTATCGCTATTTGATTTCATCGTCAGACGATACACACCGACAACAACATTCTTCTCGCTTGCGGCACTGTAGGTACTATTTTCGGAATAGTAGCCTGCTTTTTCGAGCACGCGGTCTGCGATGAAGTCCTTTCTGGTACGGTTGGACTGCACGATTGCAGACATCATCTCCTGCGGAACATCGTTGTAGTTAGCGAGCAACTGCTTGGTGTCCTTGGGCAGGCAATAGCCGCCGTAACCGAAGGACGGGTTATTATAATGCGTGCCGATTCGGGGATCAAGACAAACACCGTTGATAATCTGCTGCGTGTCAAGACCTTTCATTTCGGCATAGGTATCAAGTTCATTAAAGAATGAAACACGGAGTGCGAGATAAGTATTGGCAAACAGCTTGACCGCCTCTGCCTCGGTGAAGCCCATAAAAAGTGTGTCGATATTTTCCTTAATCGCACCCTCCTGCAGCAATCCGGCAAAGGTGTGCGCCGCATCAACCAGTCTTTCGTCGCCCATATCTGTACCGACGATAATTCGTGACGGATAGAGATTGTCATAAAGCGACTTGCTCTCGCGCAAAAATTCCGGGCTAAAAATGATATTCTTGCTGCCGGTTTTCTCACGAATCGACTTTGTATAACCAACCGGAATGGTGCTCTTGATTACCATAATCGCGTTCGGGTTGTACAGCATCACGAGCTTGATAACCGCCTCAACAGCAGAAGTGTCAAAGTAATTTTTCTTGCTGTCATAGTTCGTCGGCGCGGCAATCACCACAAAATCAGCATCCTTATATGCGTATTCAGCATCAAGGGTAGCTTCCAAATCAAGCCCCTTTTCCGCCAAATATTTCTCAATATAGTCGTCCTGAATGGGCGACTTTTTGTTGTTGATTAATTCTACTTTTTCAGGGATAATGTCAACCGCCTTAACGATGTTGTGCTGCGCTAAAAGCACTGCGATTGATAGTCCGACATATCCTGTTCCTGCTACTGCTATTTTCATTCTACTTATGATTGCTCCTTTGTAATGAAATTAATATACACAAACATATGCTGTATTCTTATCGAAAACAATCTGCTCTTCTGCATCATAGCTTGTCCAATCTTTTTCAGCAAAATTATTTTGAATAATGTCTTTTGGGACTTCGACAAATTCAATCGGATGTTTAATATGTAAACAAATAATTGCTTCAGCATCATAATCATGGTATATTTCTTTTGCGTTTATGTCAGGTGTTTTATCATAACAAACTCCTATTTTTTTAATATTAACGCCATTACTAACTTCAAACTTTTCGATTTCATAAGCGATTCCATCTGCATACGTTGATTCATTTGTGTTTCCTATTATCTGCACAACTTCCATATTTACAGTTTTATAAACATTTAAAGCAAAAACCAAAAACAAAACGCAAGCCAGAATTGCACTGGTTATTTTATGCTGATACAAAGCAACTGCTCCAATTGCAAACAACGCAAAAACGGAAAATAACGCACATATAGTTCTTGTTCCATGTGAAGTGGAAACAAGTCCGGGGAGATAAGCGCAAATATATGCAGCGACAAACGATAGTCCGATGAATATGGTTTTTGCTGTTTGACGACTTTTCCTCCAAAACATAATCAGCGAAAAAATAAAAATGACAAAAACCATGAGATAACAAACTGTCAATATTTCGCTTGAGAAAAATCCTCTTCCTTTAAAAAACGAATGCTGTTGTTTTATAAAGTACTTGACATTATCTATGACTGTTTGCAAACTCATCGAAGCACGTGAATTAGGCGTAATATTCAGGATTTTTTGGATACCTATTCCGATAAGATAATAAAGTACACTATTAATGACAATAAACAAAAATGGCTTTAAATAGAACAAGAGTAATTCTTTAATGCCTTTCTTATCAGATTGTGATTGTTTAATGCAAAGGATTAAAATAGTGTAAATAGCAAAAACAGGAATAAACTGCTGGAAACAGGCAGCTGAACAAATAAATAAAACAGAAGCAGTAATTCTACTTATCAGTGAATTTCTGCTTGAATAAATATATATTGACAAAAAGCAGAATAATAATCCTATCGCATCAAATGCTATACATTCAGCAAATGTAAGGATATTAGAATACCAAACATTTGTTACAGTGATTAATAAAGCGAATTCAATTAATACAAATAAAAACAATTTATTAGTGTGCTTTAGCAACTTGAATATATATATGGATAAAAGAGTAATTACAAAAGCAGAGATAATAATATAAAATACAATATCTAAGGATGGATTTACTATCGGGTTGTGTCCTGTTAGAGATATTAAACTTGTAACTAAAGCACCAAAATATCTAAAAGAACCAACATACCATTCAACAGCAGCCCAATCATTATTCATCAGATACGCATATGCATCTTCGCTTATGTGTACATGAGAGAAGATTATGAGCGGAGATAAAGCTAACAGGTTAATTAGAAATACTATTAAGAAATACTTAATCCCATGTCTGTCTGTCAAGATTGTGTTTCGGCTCATTAACTTTGTCAACCCCTATTTTGTTTTTTTATATACGATAATACTCTTTATACCACTCTGCAAACTTACGCAGACCCTCACGCAGAGAAGTTGACGGCTTAAAGCCGAAGTCACGCTCTAACGCAGATGTATCTGCATATGTGACAGGTACATCGCCGGGCTGCATTGGTACAAGTTTTTTGTGTTCTTCAAAGTTGTAATTGGCAGGCAAAACCTCTGCTCTCAAAAGTTCCTGCTGGAGGTTATCTACAAAGTCGAGCAGATTTTCCGGGCTGCTGTTGCCGATGTTATAGACCGCATAAGGCGGCAACGGTAGACCGTCCTCACCAATTTTACGTTCGGGTGCGCCTTGCATCACGCGCATAACGCCCTCGACAATATCGTCTACAAACGTAAAGTCGCGCTTGCAGTTGCCGTAGTTGAATATCTGAATAGTTTCGCCCTTAATCAGCTTATTTGTAAAGACGAAGTACGCCATATCCGGACGCCCGGCAGGGCCGTAAACCGTAAAGAAACGCAGTCCGGTTGACGGAATATTATAGAGCTTTGAGTAAGTGTGTGCCAACAGCTCGTTGCTCTTTTTCGTTGCCGCATAGAGCGATACAGGGTTGTCAACCTTATCGTCAGTCGAGAACGGAACCTTTTTGTTACCGCCATAAACCGATGATGAAGAAGCATAAACAAGGTGCTCCACACCCTTAGCCCCTTTGGCATAAGAATGACGGCAGGCTTCTAAGATATTGTAGAAGCCAATGATATTGCTATTAATGTAAGCGTCGGGATTGGTAATTGAGTAACGCACACCTGCCTGTGCCGCAAGATTTACCACAATGTCAAACTGATAGTCCTCAAACGCACTGTCAATCAGTGGCTTGTCCGCAAGGTCTCCTTTGATAAACCACCAGTCAACCTGCTCGTTCTCCGCAACCAGCTTCTCAATCTCCGCAAGGCGGTACTCCTTGAGCGAAACATCATAGTAGTCGTTCATATTGTCCAGCCCAACGAGCTTCATCGGCTTGCCTGTTTTGATTAACTTAACCACCAAGTTTGCACCAATAAATCCGGCAGCACCGGTGATGAGGATGGTTTTATTTGTTAATTCAATGTGGTTCAAATGGTCTCATCCTTTTATCGTTTAATTGCTTTTCTTACTCTTTCGACTAGTTTATCCTTCTTATGTTTTTCCATATATTCTTTCAAATATGATTCGTGTAATTCAGCACAAAAATGCCGAACTCTTCGATAAGCTTCTTCGCGTGTTTGCGAAAAGATATTTACCAGAAACATTTCTAATTCTTCGTATTTTTTAACAAGATAACCCTCGCTTAACAAAGGATATTCCATTAGCATTTCAATGTATGCATCATCGTGAGTATCAAGATACTTGACTTGCTCAATTGTTGATTTAATATCTTCTTCTCTTGTTGATTTGCACCAAACAAATGCCTTTTTATTGATATCTTCATTAATGCGCGGATTGCCAAAATAGATTGGAATAGAGTGAGATATAAACGGTTGAATAATCTTCTCAGTGAAAAAGCCCGGATACTCAATACTATCTCCAGCTATTGTGAATTTGGATTGATTTAAATACTCCCATTTTTCTCTCCATGTACATCCTTGAGTGTTTTGGTTATTCATGAATTTTCCAGGAGAAACAACCTTTTTATAGCTACTTAATTCTATGAAAAGCCTTTCTCGCATTCCGTGTGATGACTGATGACCATAAATAAAATTACAGAAGTGATTTTTCCGAAATAAGATATCCTTTGCTTTTTCTTTAGTCAGTTTTTCTGGAGTCCACGGTTTTGCATCATCAAAATAAAATGCAAATGGTAGTCTGAAATATCTATCTCCAAATTCAAGATAGTCAAACCCGATTACATAATCAAAAGCAGTAAAATCCGGAGATAAGTTTTCACCCATAAACATGATTCTGGGACAATCATATTGCATGTACTCAAATGGTTTCCCGCGATTAGAACAAATCACGAAATCCGGATTATCTGATATTTCTACATTGAAGTGTTTTGACAGCAATATGCTAAATAGGTTCTTTTCTTTATTAAAACTACTCCAAAAACCACAGTAATCAATCTTTATTTTTTTCATTTTTCCTCACTTTGTATTTATAACTCAAAAAGCTTCAAGCCCTGATAAATTTCTTTCCTTTTCTTTGCACTTTTCGCAAGTACTCTTACTTTTACTTTGTCACGTTTGCCAATTACAGCTCTAATTGCATATCTTCCGCCGAAGAACACCCAACCTGCCGGATAGATAATAGGCATCTTATCAGCAAACTTCCAATGCTTTCTGACAATTTCATTCGCAGACAACACTGCTTGCTTAACATTGGAATCATTGTTCACACCGCCTTTTTTTCGGCTGGTGATAAACTTTGCTTCATCGGCGCGAGATAAATCCTTATGACCGAAATTACCGCCTGCAAAGACGTCATTTTTTAAGTCATAAAGGAGTTTTTTATCAATATTTCCTACCCATGCTTGATGTTTTAATCCAAGAAAAGCTGTGCAAAACTGCGTCATAATCTGCGCAAAGCGCCACAATCCCACTTGCTTTAATGTATTCTCAAACATTTGGGCAAAATCATCGCCGACTTTATCAACGAATACTGCCCAATCGCAGAAATGGCGTAAGCCTATGCCTCCTGTGACCATATGCCTTGCAACATGGAGCAACATAACCAGTCCATGATGAAACGGAGAAGGCGAGTAATACTCTGCTAAATCAAAATGCTTTAGCTCTGATTTATCAAAAACATCGTCAAAATAGCGTCGGATTTTTATACCTACCTTACCGCCGGGCACACCGTTTACTGTATTGTGCAACTCAAAAATGACATCATCTTTTGTGTAGGCTTTTTCGTACTCATGGTCAATTTCATTTGATTTAAATCCGTTCTTCAACAGGAGCTTGTCCGCTTTTTCAAAATAAGCAGGAGGAACATAAAAATCTACATCCCCCATCGTTCTTAACAACGGGTCGTCATAATACTCCGCCGAAGCACAGCCTTTTAGAATCACGTAAGGAATTTTTGCTTGATTCAACAATCCATTGAGCATTGTGTGCGCATAGCTGATTTTCGAATTAACAGCAAGATTCTCATTAACAAGTGCTTTCCAATGCGCATAGACATTTTGCGGCACTTCATTCTTCGGCAAAGAAGAAAAAGCAAGCGAAATCACCGACTGCGCTTTGCACTCCTCAAAAACCGCTTTCCATTCAACATCCTTATCAGCACATAAAGGTTTTTGAAACATGGCTGATGACAACAGATTCAAAACCGTTTTCTGCGTCATACTCTCGCTCATATTTCAAAAACCTCCCTTTATTGCAATGCTTCTTTTACATAATCCGTCGTCAAAATCTTCTGAACCGTGCCTTCAACATCCAACAATGTTGTGTTGTGGCTTGTATAGGACTCGTCTGCTTCGGTGGCAACTTGTCCCTTTACAACAAACTTATCATAGTTAAGGTCGCGGCTGTCCGCTGCTACACGGAAATAGTTACCCATATCTTCCGAGCGCAAACGTTCTTCGCGTGTCATCAAGGTCTCGTAGAGTTTTTCTCCGTGACGTGTGCCGATGATATGTGTACCGGTATCGCCAAATAACTGCTGAACAGCTTTTGCTAACACACCGATAGTTGAAGCGTCAGCTTTCTGAATAAACAAATCTCCGGGATTTGCATGCTCAAAAGCAAACTTTACAAGGTCAACAGCCTCATCAAGATTCATCAAAAATCTCGTCATTTCGGGATTGGTAATCGTAATCGGGTTACCTGCTTTTATCTGGTCTATAAAGAGCGGGATAACCGATCCGCGGCTGCACATAACATTGCCGTAGCGTGTACAACAAATAACGGTACCTCCGCGCTCCGCAGCTACACGAGCATTAGCGTAAATGACATGCTCCATCATCGCTTTAGAAATGCCCATCGCGTTGATTGGATATGCCGCCTTATCGGTTGAAAGACAAACTACACGTTTAACGCCGCAGTCAATTGCAGCATGAAGCATATTATCGGTTCCCTCAACATTAGTGCGCACAGCTTCCATCGGGAAGAACTCACAAGAAGGCACCTGCTTTAACGCTGCTGCATGGAAAACATAGTCCACGCCCCACATAGCGTCCTTAATTGACTGTGCGTTACGCACATCGCCGATATGGAATTTTACTTTATTAGCGTAATCAGGAAAACGCGCTTGTAAATCGTGACGCATATCATCCTGCTTTTTCTCATCACGCGAGAATATGCGAATCTCGCCGATATCGCTTGTTAAAAAGTGTTTGAGTACAGTATTACCGAACGAACCTGTACCGCCTGTTATCATTAATGTTGCTCCGCTAAATGCTGACATTTTAGTTCTCCTCTTTTTCTGTTCCTCTAATTTTTTTATAAGTATTCTCGCCAAAAACCTTTACAAAGGCGGATTTTGCTTTTGCTCTTCGGGCTTTTTGCTTTGCACGTTTTTGTTTTCTTTTCCAGCGATTATGAGTCTCCTCAAGCGCTTCTTTAGAAAGCCACGACGCATCAAAATGGTGAATAGAATATGTATTATCTGTTATTCTTATAATTCCGTCAACAAATGATTTAGGGCAAAAATACTCAATTGGATAAATAGAAAAGCAATCCATTAGTTCCTGCTTTGTATTATCCTGCTTTAAACCCAATTCAACTAATGTATCTGTATTTAATTTTGGAGATGCAATCATATTTAATGAACCATCTTCGTTTTTGAACCTTAGTTTTTCATAGCTGTCCATCAAATTATTGATAACTTTATTACCGGGTTCTGCACCAAAGCCTTGTCCGAAATTCACATAATCAGGCGTCTCAAAACCTGCAAAGCCTTTATTACTCAAAAGAGGATCAAACGACTTAATGATTTCTACATCCGTATCCAAATAAATGCCTCCGTGCTGATAGATAATATCCAGCCGTGCAAAATCCGGAACAAAGCCCCACTTTTTCGCTTCTAGAGCTTCCCTCATATACTGATTCTTTGTGAAATCATAGTTTGTTTCATTCCACTCGATTATCTCATAATCGGGACAATACTTTTTCCAACTCGCTATGCATCTTTTAGCCGACTTTGGCAACGGATTGCCGCCAATCCAGCAATAGTGTATTTTTTTTGGTATCATAGTTTTCCCTTTATTATTTATATCTTTTAATGTATAAAAAACTTAAGTTATAAAATGTTTTATATACGGTATTTTATTCAAAACCATCGCAAGAACAACTGAAAGAACAAATACTATTAAAGTACATGTAATATTGGAAATAATAGGATTGAATCCAAGAGGGGTGAGAAATCCAAAATGGTTTTCCAACACATTAATGAACGCAAGATGAACCAAATAAATACCAAATGATAATTTTGAAATACCGGTAAATGCTTTTGTTATCTTACTGTTCCTTGGTTTTATGTGGTTTTTAGCAAAAACAAAAACAGCCACCGAATAAAGCAAAACACTCGCCCTAAGATTTATGTTAAGATAATCGTACAATGGCTCCGTACCATTTAATACCTGTATATCATTGAATTGCTGATACACGAACTGAAGAATCAAACCTACAACACCTGATAGATAAATCAGAATCTCAATCTTCCAGCTTATATTTACATGTGTAAGATAATACCCCATGACAAAATAACCTGTAAACCCTATTGGTAAATATAAGCATAAATCCTTAAAGTAGTTGTTTATTACTAAGAAAACATCTCCTCCCATGACCCCGATTATCGAAAATACCTGGGGCAAAAGAAATGAAAACAAAACGGAAAGGATGCAAAAATACTTTGATATTTTCTTATCCTTAACTATCATCTTTAAGATTGGAACTATCATATATAGTCCAACTATCATAACAATAAACCACAAGTGATATGGTATATATGAAAAGCTAATTAACTTTTTGACAATTGAAGCAAATCTTCTTCCATGTTCCAAACCGTCAATTATGTTATAGATAACATAATACGTCAAATATGCAATAACAAATCGTAAAATATACTTTTTGTATATTATCTTTATTGATATTTCTTTTTCTAATAATAGCGCACCACTAATCATTATGAAAACCGGCACTGCAAATCTTGATAAACTGTTATAGATACCTGAAATCGTCCATTCCAGCGTACCAATTTCATAGTTTTGTAAAGCTATAGCGGTTACATGAATCAATATTACCGCAATAATCGCAACTGTTCGTAATACATCAAAATAAATAATTCGATTTGAAAATTCTTTGTTTTCCATCATTTTCACCAGAGTTAAGTAGTCTTTTTTGCAAAATTAAAGAATAGATTTTTTCTTAACATCTAATATCTTAATATCATTAAATATAACGCTTCCCCAATATCTATGATACCAAATCAGTGAAGATTCTTCATCGTTTTCTATTTCAAAAAACATTGCCGGCTCAACACGGTCAGTGTGTATTTGGTGACCTGCTCCATCTATTTCATACGGAAGAGCAATTGCATAATAGCTTCCTTCTGCAAAATTTGATGTATCAAGCATCATTGAAATATCTACATTACTTTCTGCTGTTACAGGGATTCCACATTCACTTAAATATGACCCGACGATATTTCCACTTGAATGATAAATCTCAAAACGGAATCTCAAATCATCAAGGCTCTCATTAATTTGACAGTGTAATGAAATATTTAAAGGCTCTCCTTTTTTTATCTTGTTGCTCTCTCTATTTATATTTAATCCAAGCAACTTTACTTTGTAGTTTGGGTTATCATTTCTGATTATTTTAGTAAAATCGTACGCTAAACTATCACTCTTTTCAGCACCTAAATAAACATCTATGGCTGATTCAACATCTCCCTCAAATTTTACCTTTCCTTTTTCGAGAACAATACACCTATCACATAACTGTCGTATAGTACTCATATTATGGCTGACATAAAGAACAGTTCTTCCGTCTTGCTTTGCTGCTTCTCTCATTTTAGTGAGACATTTTTTTTGGAATGCCATATCACCTACAGCCAAGACCTCATCCATAATCATAATTTCCGAGTCAAGATGTGCCGCTACAGAAAACGCTAACTTTACAAACATTCCACTGGAATAACGCTTTACTGGCGTATCGATAAACTCTCTGACTTCGGAGAATTCAATGATTTCTTCCATTTTGGCATCGATTTCAGCCTTTGTCATACCGAGAATTGCACCGTTCATATAGACATTCTCTCTACCGGTAAGTTCTCCGTTGAAGCCTGTACCAACCTCGAGCATGGAAGCGATACGTCCGTAAATATCAATATCTCCTTCGGTAGGTGCTGTAACACGTGACAAAAGCTTAAGCAATGTACTTTTTCCGGCACCGTTACTGCCGATAATTCCTACAGCTTCTCCCTGATAGATGGTTAAATCTATACCATTGAGTGCCATAAATGTATCGCCGTGGCTACGCTCGCCTTCTCCAATCTTGGAGTTTGGATCTTCTTTTCCGCGCTTTTTCGCCCACCAGCTCTGCAAATCCTTTTGTAATGTACCGCCGCCAATCTGACCGAGCTTATACATCTTTTTAACCCCGGAAACCTGAATGGCAACCGGTCTGTTTTCCATTTCCGACATAACTTCCTCCATCAGACTGTATCCATAAAGGTACGCTCTACCTTGTTAAACACCATAATGCCAAACACAATTACTATCAACGTAAAAACAATAGAAATCACATAGTATAACCAGTTGATTGTACCGACACCAAGCAACGCGTAACGATACAATTCTATCGGCATGGTTACAGGGTTAATCATAATAATTGTTTTCATCCAGCCTTCTTTTAACTGGGAAAGCGGATAAACAACCGGCGTTGCATACATAAATAACTGCACCGCAAAACCGACTAACACTGTTAAGTCACGGTACTTTGTCGTCATACTGGATATGATAATACCAAGTCCCATACCCATTATGCCTAGGTGAAGCATTACAAGCGGAATCACCCAAAACAAATGCCAGTTCGGTGATACCTGTCCCAAACAAACATAAATAATTAGCGCAACAATCACCATTAAAAACTGAATACCAAATGTGATTGCATTAGAAATAACATTTGAGATAGGTGTTGCTAACCTAGGAAAATAAACCTTTCCGAAAATATTTGCATTTGCAGTAAAAGTTGAAGCATTCTTTGTCAAACATGTTGAAAAAAAAGTCCACATTGCTGTACCTGACAAATAAAAAAGAATTTGAGGCAATCCATCAGTGCTCATTCCGGCAATTCCACCGAAAACAAAAGCATAAATAAAACTGGTAATAATAGGGTTAATAAACAACCAGGCCGGACCTAATACCGTCTGCTTATATGTAACTTTAAACGACCTTTTCGTATCAAGCCAAATTAAATCCCTATATCTCCAAACTTCTTTCAGTTTTAAATCAAACCATTTATGTTCTGATGAAATATGTGTATGGTACTTTTGGTAATTCTGACTGATGTCCATATATTCCTCCGATGAATATTAAAACTTTACAGGTTTTTTCTTTGTTATTCTTGATACAATAAACTTTGTTCTCTGTCCAAAGTAAAAAGAATTAAAATATTTTATTCTTTTTGAAAACGATTTTTCATACGCAATTTCATAATACACAATGTTGTACCAACGCTCTCGGAGCAGTTTCTTCAACACAGATTGAGAGTACACATTAGGCTTCGCATTTTGCTTTATAATTAAATCCATCCAATGCTTGTAGTTTATATCGTATGGTTTTCTACCCATTAGCAGTTGATGATTGTAATTATACATCTCTTGGGTAAACTCAATATCCAACCGTTTAAGCTGATCACGCTGAATCTCAAAGCCGCACTGTGCCATCTCTTTTTCATGCCTAACAGTAATGCGATTGTCGGAATTCTCATCTCTGTACTTAATTACATTTTCCTCTAATATTCCAATTTCACCGCAAGCACTGCATTGCGTCCACATTTTATAGTCTTCAGCGTATTTATACTTTATCTCTTCAGGATAGCGTAAGTTGTTTTTATTTAGCAACTCTCTTCTGAAAATGGCTGTCGGATGTATAATCAAAGGCGCGCTGCTGAACATTAAGCGAATCCTGTACTCGTCCTGACTACACATTTTAGGAGCCCACGTTTTAACGATATTATTCTCATCTTCACAAAAAACATCCGCCCACGCGCCGGATACGATGCATTTGGGATGTGCATCCATATATGCAACTTGCTTTTCTATCCTGTCGGGATAACAAATGTCATCTGTATCCATTCTGGCAATGTATTCGCCGTTGCAGCATTCTATACCTTTGTTCAACGAGCACGGTAATCCAAGGTTCTGTTCATTTTCAACGATTTTAATTCGCTTATCTCTTTTTGCATAATCATACAGAACCGTTTTTGAATCATCCACAGAACCATCGTTGATAATAACAACTTCAAAATCATCAAATGTTTGTGACAAAACGCTGTCAAGTGCTTTTTTTAAGTATTCAGACGGCGTATTGTAATTACTCATAAAAATAGAAACTTTTGGCATTTGTTTTCCTCAATGCAATAACTGATTCATTTTTTCTATATAAATCTGCTTTTCTTTTTCGTTGTCTTCCAAAGTATATAGATTTTCAAAAGAATGGCGCTTATCAGGATTATTGATTAACGAAAAAATTCCATTCGCAATATCTTGCCCACTAAAATCAGTCAGTACTCCCTTTTCCCCACCTTTTAATATTGTGTTCCCGCCAACTGTTTTTGTGCTAACAATTGGCTTTCCGAGCACCATTGCTTCAAGTAAAACAAGCGGTTGCGCCTCTTCATACGACGGTTGAACATAAATATCTGCCGCCGCCATATAAGGATAAGGATTATCCTTATATCCAGTTATCCCAATATATTGTTCTAGTTCTTTTTCTTCCATGTCTCTTTCAATCTTTGGTCTATCAGCTCCATCGCCAATAAATAGCCATAAAAAATTCACGCCCTGCTTTTTCAAATAACCAGCTGCTTCAACTGCTAAGTCAAATCCTTTTTCATGGCTGATTCGACCACAGGTTACAATAGTAATACAATCTCTTTTCAAAGTGCTAATGCATGATTCTTTCGATTGTTTTATTATTCTTTCAGCGTCTACGTAGTTTTCAATTGATATTATTTTCTTATGTAAATACGGATAGTTTTCTTGATATACTTTTGCAATACTGGAACTCACGGCAACTATCTTATCGTAATGAATCAAATCCTTTTCTATGATTTCTTTGTGATAATCAGGATCACTGCTGTGCATGAAAACAAATCTTTTATTTCCTTGTATCATCAATGCCATTTCAGTGCCTATGTGTAATGAATAAGAAACTATTGCATCATAATATTCTTTAGAAAAAAACACTCTTTGTGGATGTTCAACCTTTTTGCGATGTATATAATTATTTATCTTCGCTTGAGTCTCTAATACGGCATTATCTATTTTTATAAGCTTGCACATTCTTTGCTTTAGCAGTAATGATATAACATATGGTCTTCTATAATATTTGGTCTTATCAACCCCAACAATTACATTTACATGTTCCGGAACTTCCGGAAGCAAATCCAACATTTCTGTATACAAGAATAGTGTAATATCATACTGATTGGGATCTAAAAGTGAAAGGCAGGTTATTAACGAGTGCTCCACACCGCCTTGCCGTAACGACGGTGTAATAAACAAAACTTTTCGCTTCAAATAAAACTCTCCTTAATTATTCACTCAACAATTTATCCCACTGCTCGGCATATTCCTTCTTTTCTCTCATATTATCCTCGAGCGTATACCTATTCTCAAACGATTTTTTCAGCTGTGGGTTATTTAAAAATGTTAAAACACCTTCTGCAATGGCTTCAGCATTTTGTGACACGAGCAATCCTTTTTCTCCATAGTTAAGTACAGCTTTTCCTCCAAGAGAATCTGTGCTAACAATGGCTTTACCCAAAACAATCGCTTCCATAATCGCCAGAGGTTGCGCCTCTAAATATGCCGGATGAACATAGATATCGCATTCGGACATATATGGATATGGATTATTTACGAAGCCTTTTAGATGGATTCTATCGTTCAAATGATACTTATTAATTAAACTTTCCACATTCGGCCGTTCTGCACCATCACCCAGGAAAAACCACTCAAAATCAACTTTTTGTTCTTTTAAAATTCGAGCAGCTTCAACCGCTAATTCATACCCTTTTTCGGTTACCATTCGAGCAGATGTTGCAAGCATCGTTACGTCTTTAGCTTTTACACTTTCAACGTCTTGAGGTATCTCTTTTGCCAATTTATATATTTTGGGAGCATCAATATAATTACAGAGTTGTATGATCTTATCATTAAACTGAGGAAAATTCTCTCTCAATAAAATCTCAACACCCGGTCCGACAGCAACAATTTTGTCATATTGTGGAAATGTTTTTGCAGTGATATCTTGGTGAAAATCCGCTTCTTCGCTATGGAAAAACACATAGTGCTTATCGGCATTAATCAATAGAGCCATTTCTGTACAAAGGTGAACTGTGTAAGAAACTACCACATCGAATCTTTTGTTTGCAAAGTATCTCCTATGAGGATTTTTGATTTTTTCTTCGTAAATAAAATCCGATAATTTGTTGGAATATTTTTCAGCTTTCCGTTTGTTTTTGAACAGAGAAAATACGTTAGAGAGAAGTTTATAGCAAATCGCCTTGGGCTTTCTATAGTAATGTCCGTCCTGATTCACGATTACCTTTACATAATCAGGTAATAAAGGTACAAGTTCAGTTTTATTATTTCTTAAAAAAACCGTTATGTCATATTTGTTTTCATCTAAAGCTTTGCATACCTCTACTAATGAACGTTCCACTCCGCCATGATTAAATTGTGTAGTTAAAAACAATACTTTTTTCTTCATTAGTAAATGCTCCGTTTTATTTTGCTAAAAGTTCTATCCACTCTTTACGGAATCTTTGATAATCTTTTGAATAATCTATTTTTGCAAGATTATTCTGAATGGATTGTTGCAAATCCTTATCTTGATATATTAAATTGATTTTTTTAGCAATAGATTCTGCATTTATGTCAGCAATTAATCCATTTTCACCATCGTTTATGATAGATTGACCGCCAATAGTTGCTGTCGAAACAATCGTCTTTCCTAAAATTTGCGCTTCGATGATAGATAACGGATGCGCTTCCTCATATGACGGTTGTACATATATATCGCAATTCTTGATATACGGATACGGGTTATCCTGCAAGCCGGTTATTTCAATATAATCATCAAGTTGCTTTTCGGATATTAATGATTCTATCTTTGGACGGTCAACACCGTCGCCGACAAAACACCACTTAAAATCCAATCCGCTTTTCTTTAATATCCCTGCTGCTCCAACTGCCAAATCATAACCCTTTACAGGAGTAATTCTGCCACAGGAACAGAGTATCAGTTTATCCTTCGGATAATCAGGAACAAACTCATTTGCTTTCTGCCGAACGCTTTCAGCGTCAACATAGTTTTCAAGACAATCAATCTTATCAACATACTGCGGATAAAAGCCTTGCACAGCTTTTTGCGCACCTTTGCTGACACAATATATGCGCTCAAAGTGCTGCATTACTTCACAGTGGAACTCGTGCAACGAGTCTGTGCTGTCATGATAGAACATCACCTTGCGTTTAGCATTTATGTTCTCTGCAACAGATTTTGCCGTATAGTCTTGAATGTACGAAATCGCAACATCATAAGTAATATCTTCGGTAAAGTAATGGCTTTTCTCAAACTCAATTTGCTTTTTTACAATATACCGCTTTAGTTTTTCATCAGTCGATTTGTTTGAGCGTTTTAGCAAATCATTAATCTTTGATTTTATGTACAGCAAAACAGCATATGGTTTTCTGTAATATCGCGTATGATCTTTATTGATAATAATATTTGAAACATTGCAATTTACTTGTGGAAGCAAATCCAGACGGTCTTTGCGCACATAAAGAGTAACTTCATTTTCAGAGTAATCAATAGCATTTAAAGCGGAAATCAGAGCCTTTTGCGCTCCTCCGAGATTCAGTTGATGAATAGCTATAAAGACTTTTCTTTTCTCCATACTTTAACCTTTATAAAAGTTGCATCCACTTCTCTGTAATCTTATCTAATGACAACTCTTCTCGTATTTGAGAGGCATTTTGCGAGAGCTTATCAGCAAATTCTTTATCTTCAATTACTCTGTTTATAGCGCTCGACAATGCTTCCGAATTTTGAATCGGGACAAGCAAGCCGTTTTCGCCGTCTGTTATAGTAGCCTTCGCACCGCCTATTGGACAGTCTGTGCAGACAACAGGCATACCGATTGCCATTGCTTCAAGCATAGCGTTAGAAATGCCTTCATAATCAGAGGAATTGACGTACATCGCGTCTTTAATAATTGCTTCGTGCACGTTTTTCATAAACGGTTCAAGCTTGACTGATTCTTTTAGATTTAGTTTGTCAAGTTGCTGATCAATCGCTCGCAAAAGCTCTCTGCCCTCTTCATTTGGTGCGTCACCGATGATTCGAAGTGTATATTCAGGATGTTTGCTATGTACTTGGCTGAACGCTTCTACCAACAAAGGGAGATTTTTCTGATTGGAAATGCGGCAGAAAGTAGTGATATTCTTATTGCGCTCGCCATGAAACGACTGCGGTAAATTGTCTTTCAGGGGATTGAAAATAACGGTTCCCTTTTTGGAAACTGCTTCAGGATATACCGATTTGGCGTCCTCTGTCTGAAACACTGCCGCTTCCGCACGTGTGTAATATTTTTCTATGAACGGCTTGCCGTAGCGCTTTTTCATCAGGCGGTTAGGGTCAGCGCGTTCGGAGATAATCACTTTGTTAGGTAAACCTTGCGCCGCAAGCAACACCATCGGAATAGACGGCTGCAGGAACACGATAACGGTCATATCGGGATTATCCTGCATATACTTTCTTAACCAAGCAATCTCCCGATGGTACTGCCACTCAATGGTTGCTTTGCCGATGGAAGCAGGAACATATTTGTTTTGCTTTTCGTATAGCTTTCCGAAGATGGTAGAATAAGCTCTTGCGGGTAAATGAGCGATTTTTTGCCCCACTGTCTCTGCTTTCATTTCTTCGGTGAGCAAAATCAGTGGTATTCTTTCATTGAGATCCGTTCGTACAACATCCTCTTTTCGTGCTCTTGTCAAAACAAATCTCGTGTCATACCCTCGATCGTTAAGTTTATTCATAATTTGAGCAGCTACACGTTCTGCTCCGCCACCAATCATCTGCGTCATGACCATTAGAACCTTTTTCTTTTTCATCATGAGCGCACCCTTTCCATTCATTAAAAAATCTTCTTTTTGAGTTTATAAACGCCCCATAAAAGATGACTTTTACAGTCAAGTTTTAAAGCCTTGTCGCCGTAAGCGTCTTTGTCCAAAATATCCTGCACAATTTTTCGATAACCGCCTTTGTACTTCTTTTGAACCGTATCTGGCATATGTCTATAAATATCCAAGACGTTAAAGGCGCAACGAATCACATGCTTGGGCGATTGTTTATTTTTCGGTAAAGTATCCCTGAATCTGGAAACTTCCCAATATACGGTTGCCATACTAAGATAATTTTTTTCTGACTTTGCAGAAGTTGTCACGGAATTGGGCCGATATCGTCTAACATATATTTCTTCATGAACATTCGCTCCCTTAACTGCTAATGAGCAAAGTTGATAAGCCATAATCATATCTTCCGAAATGATACCCTCTTTGAATCTTATCTGATTCTTATCAAATATTTCTTTTTTTATAAAGAAGAAAGGTGTGCCAACATAGAACTCTTTTTTATCCATCATTTCTTCCATAAGAAGATACGGGGCATTAGGAGAATAATGCTTAAAATGATTGTACTTGCCCGAAACCTGATTGTTTTGATCATTTATCGTTTCGCCTTCTATAAAAACAAGATCAGCATTGTTTTGGCAAGCACACTTTACCATCCTTTCTAAAGCTATCGATTTAAGATAGTCATCACTGTCCAAAAAATACAGATAGTCTCCTTTAGCGCGATCCAACCCAAGATTTCTCGCACTGGAAGCACCGCCGTTTTTCTTTTTATAGAGTTTAAACCTTTCGTCTCTATCACAATATTCCTGACAAATCTTAATAGAAGAATCGGTTGAACCATCATCAACAAGAATAACCTCAAGATTTTTGTAGGTCTGTGCCAACACACTATCTAAACACTGGCGCAAATATTCCTCAACGTTATAAACCGGAATAATTACAGTCACCAGAGGATTGCTAGAAAAATTAGTTGTATTGGTTATTTCATTTCCCATGGCTCATATCTTCCAAATTCAAGAATATCGGCAATTCTTTCGCATGCGTGACCGTCACCGTATGGATTGCACGCATTGCTCATTGCATCATACATTTCTTTATCTTCCAACAACTGCTTAAAGGTGTTGTAAATAACTTCTTCACTGGTACCGACAAGTTTGAGTGTTCCTGCCTCAACGCCCTCCGGTCGTTCGGTAGTATCTCTCATCACGAGAACCGGAACACCATAGCTGGGACATTCTTCCTGAATTCCGCCGGAATCAGTCAGGCAAAGATAGCTTCTTGCCTCAAAATTATGGCAATCGAAAACATCAATCGGTTCAATAATATGTATTCTGTCGCAGTTACCCAGTTCAGCTTCAGCTATCTCTCTGACAACAGGATTCATATGAATCGGGTAAACTGCACGGCAGTCAGGATGTTCGTCTAACACTCTGCGTATCGCGCGAAACATATGACGCATCGGTTCTCCCAAATTCTCGCGTCTGTGAGCGGTAATGAATATCAGTTTGTTATTACCTACCCAGTTGAGCTCCGGATGTGTATAGCTTTCTGTTACTGTATGCTGCATCGCGTCAATAACAGTGTTTCCTGTAATATAAATGGTATCTTCCTTTTTTCCCTCGCGAATCAGGTTTGCAGCTGACATTGCTGTTGGCGAAAAATGATACTTGCTGATTATGCCTACTCCCTGACGGTTGAATTCCTCAGGATACGGACTGTAAATATTGTGGGTGCGAAGTCCTGCTTCCACATGCCCGACCGGTATTTGCAGATAGAAGCACGCCAATGCCGTAACGAATGAAGTTGAGGTATCTCCGTGCACCAACACAACATCAGGATGTACTTCTTCAAGAATATTTTTGATACCACCAAGCACGTTGATTGTGATATCAAATAACGACTGCTTTGGTTTCATAATGTTTAGGTCGTAATCGGGGATTACATCAAACGTTTCCAAAACCTGATCCAACATCTGACGGTGCTGTGCAGTCACACAAACCGTTACCTGAAACGCATCTCTTTTTTTTAATTCCTTTACCAAAGGACACATCTTGATTGCTTCCGGTCGCGTTCCGAAAACAATCATTATTCTTTTTTCGTTTTGACTTATCATATATGATACGTTCCCTCAAGCTTACAAATATTGTGGCAATCTAAGATTATCTTTCCGGACAGTTTATCCATATTCTCAATAATCTCGTTATGCTTAACCATAATAACCACTAAGTCAATATCATTTAAGAACTCATCTAAATCAAAGTACTGATTATCAACCATTTCCTTTTTAATAAAAGGATCATAAGCCTTTAAGCCGCTAGCCAAATGTCTTTTTTGAGACTCAAGCAATTGCAGCGTGGGCGACTCTCTGACGTCATCCACATTCTCTTTGTATGTTAATCCATAAAGACCTACACGATTGATATCGGTAATGTCGTTTTCTTTCATGATTTCATAGATTCTGTTCAGCACAAAATCAGGCATTCCATCGTTAGTTTTCATGGATTCATCAATTACTTTTGCCAACGACGGATAATCGCCTACCAAGAACCACGGATCCACGGATATACAGTGTCCACCGACACCGGGGCCAGGCTGCAAAATATTCACTCTTGGATGCAAATTACAGATTCTGATAATCTCATAAACATCCATGTTGTCGTGTCTGCAAATCTTTGCCAACTCATTTGCAAACGCAATATTTACCGCGCGGTAGGTATTCTCAACAACCTTTGTCATTTCAGCTGTCTTAATATCAGTAACAACTATTTCACCGTTGCAGAAAGAAGCATAAAGCTCTTTAATTTTCTCTCCGACTTCTCTCTCGTCTGCACCGATGGTACGGTTGTTATTAGCAAGTTCATAAATCATATTGCCCGGAATTATTCTTTCCGGTGCGTGAACCACATGGATGTCCTTTCCAATTTCATAACCGAGCTTTTCAATTTCAGGATAAACATTTTTCTCGATAGTACCGGGAGAAATCGTTGACTCAATTACAATAACTGCACCTTTTGGACAGATTTCTAATACGCTCTTAACTGCATTAATCACGTATTTCGGATCAATTTTCTTTGAAAATTTATTATATGGTGTGGGAACAGAAACAATATAGGTATCCGTCTTTTGATATTCGGTAGAAAACTTTATTCCGCTATTAAGTGCCTGATTGAATAATTCAGATAAACCATCCTCTTCAAACGTCACTTTACCTGCATTGAGTGTTGCGACAAGTTCTTCGTTGTAATCCGAACCAACCACCTCAATGCCGTGTGTTGCAAACATCAATGCGGTTGGCAGACCAATATATCCTAATCCAATTACATTTACCATAAATGCGTATCCTTTCTAAAAGCTCTCAAAAACTCAGTGCGATAAAGCATATTGTATCGCTTCATCAAACACATTAACCATCTGCTTCATTGTTCTATGCTTAAAATAAAACTCTCTTGCCTTCATACCCATTTCATAATAGGTATCACTATTTTTGGAACAATCTAATATAACATCCATAATCTCATTTTCATTTTTCAAAATAAGACCTGTTTTTTTATTTTCAATATTAAATATCTCTCCGCCGGTTATCGCGTTTTCAACCGTTACAAAAGGAACGCCGTATGCCATCGACTTTAGAACACTAAGCCCTGCCTGTCTCGGCGAGATACAAATATACGAAGATTCAAAAATACCTTTCAACTCATTGTTATCCGTAATTTTTCCGAGAAATGTGACTTTTGAGGATATCCCTTTTTCTTTGACAAGATTCTCTAATGATTCTCTTTCTGCTCCGTCTCCCACTAATAACAAATTCGGTATATCCTTATCCTTCTGATATGCCTTGCTGTATTGCTCAATCAGAACATCTACGCCTTTTTGAGCATACAGTTCACCGATAAACAAAATATTTTCCGGATTTCTGTTTAAGTCAAATTCAGGAACATAAACCGTATTGTTTGCAGCAAACAATTTATCCGGATTGGCTCCTTGTTTCACATACTTGTTTTTCGGATAATCATAGTAGAAAATAACCGCATCACTTTTTTCAATCATTTTTAAGTACTGCTTTGATTCATCCACTTCGTCATAGTGTTCATTGTAAGAAGCACTGACGCCGATTCCATACATAATAATCTTTGCTTTTGGAGCTGCTTTACGTAAAAGAACATTGTTTATTGAGCGAAAATCAGTCGATTTTATGACAACATCTGCATCCTTTAACAATGTGTGTAATTCTTTGTCAAATATATAATCAAGGGAAACGGGCCAGTATTTATGCTTTAACTTCAAGGTTGAGTAGTTATCCCCTTTGATCAAAGGATCAAGATATCCAACAATCGTGGTCTCGTAAAGCTCACCTACTCCGTCAAACAAATGTACTCGGTAATCTTTTATTCGTTTTTGCAAGACAACAACTTTTTTCTTTTCCATTTGTTTTTCCTTATTATTTCAAAATCTCGTTGTAAATGTTGTATAATGTCTGCACGTTTTTCTCGGCGTCGTGGGTGATGCGTGCCTGCTTTCTGCCGTTAACAGATAGCTTTAATGCGAGGTCATCATTATCAAAAATGCGCTTGATATTCCACGCCAAAAGCGCAGGATCATCATTGCGGTAGAACAGCGCGTTTTCGCCGTCGGTTGCCATATCCGGCACGCCGCCGACATATGCCGCCACGCAGGGCGTTCCGATGCACATCGCTTCGCCGAGTGTGTTCGGGCTGTTTTCAATCGCCGAGCAGAGGACATACGCATGGACTTTGGATAACTTGTCCGCAACATCTTCCGCCTGCAAAGGACCGGTAAAGACGATATGGTCGCCGACGCCTAAATCCTTGATGCGCTTTTCCAAGTACAAACCGTACCCCTTTTTATAGAACGGGCGCTTGTCATTTTCTTCAAACGGCTTCACGCCTGCGACATAAACCTTGATATCGGGATACTCCCGGATTAACTGCGGCAGAGCTTCAATCACATACTGCACGCCCTTGAGCGCGTAGTAGCCGTTGCCGACGTAGATGGAATGCTTTTCAATCTTATGTATATCCCAGTCCTTGCTGTAAAAAGGCTCGCGCAAAATGCGGTGACAGGTGAAATATTTGGCTTCGGGATTCAGCTTGTAGGCATGCGCCCTGTCCCAAGTCGTCCTGCCTATGAGATAATTTGCTTTTGAAATAGTTTCACGTTCCGTCGACATACGCGGTTTGAACCAGCGCGTCTTGCGCAGGTGCAAAATCCATGCGGTAAAGATATTCTTGATAGAACGCGAGAACATCATATCATCAATTTGCAGTTGTCCGCATTGGTACTGATATTGACCGTTGAGGATTCCCTGCAGGGATACAACCGTCGGAATATTCTTGCTGTTGCCGACGTTGATCATCGCTTTTGCATGCAAAAACTCAGTGCCTTCCACCTGAATAATATCGGGATTGTATTTGTTAATTATGTTTTCGCAAGCGTTCTCCAATTCCTGCAAAGAATTTTTGCCGTCATAGCCAAGACTGAAATAGCGAACACCGTCGATGATTTCATCAAAGCTGTTCTGCTTTTCGGTCTTGCAGGCAACCGCGAGCCGAACGCCGTCTATCTTCTTTAACCGGGAAGCCATGGATTCTACCCAACCGCCGAGGACGTCGGAACTGATGCCCAGCCCTTTGGCGGCGTCTTTTGGAACAAGATTGACTGTCCAAAGGATTTTCATTGGCTTCCCTCCTTACTTACAAGTTTTCTTTATACCACTCAATCGCGGCTTGAATGCCACGTTCGAAACTCCAGTCGGGATCGTAGCCGAGGAGCTGTTTTGCTTTGCTGATATCGGCGTTGCTGTGCTTGATATCGCCGGCACGGTCGGGGCCGAAGTTCGGTTCCTTGTCAATGCCGAGGGCTTCCGTCAAGCCGTAGTAAATATCGAGCAGGTATTCTCTGCCGCCGTAGGCGACATTGAACGCTTCGCCTGCGGCTTCATGCGGTGCAAGGCAAGCCTTCAAGTTGGCTTCGATAACGTTTTCAATGTATGTAAAGTCGCGGCTCTGCTTGCCGTCACCGTTGATTGTTGGTGTTTCACCGTTCAGCAACTGCTTGATGAATTTCGGGATAACTGCAGCATACGCGCCGTTCGGATCTTGTCTGCGACCGAACACATTGAAATAGCGCAAGCCGTAAGTGTCTAAGCCATAATGCTTAGTGTATTGCTTAGCCCATTCCTCATCGGCGCGCTTGCTTACCGCGTATGGCGAAAGGAGGTTGCCCTCTCTGCCCTCTTTCTTCGGAAGGTTAGGCTCGTCGCCGTACACCGAGGATGATGAAGCGTAAACAAACTTCTTTACGCCGTTCTGACGTGCCGCTTCGAGCATATTCAGCGTGCCCTGGATGTTGTTGGCGCAGTAGAACAGCGGCATTTCAATACTTCTCGGAACACTGCCCCAAGCCGCCTGATTGAGCACGTAATCAACGCCCTCGCAGGCTTTCATACAAGTGTCTAAATCCTTGATGTCGCCCTTGATAAACTCGTAGTTCGGATTGTCAAGGAACATATCCACATTCGCCTGCTTGCCGGTTGAGAGGTCGTCCAGACAACGCACCTTGTATCCCATCTTCAAAATTGCTTCACAGAGGTTGGAACCGATAAATCCGGCACCGCCTGTGACGAGAAATTTTGAGTTTTCGGGAAATTTCACTTCGCTATATCCCATTTTTACAGTCTCCAGTATTCATAGTCTGCCGCTTCGTATGCTTTTCTGTCGAGCAGGCCCTTGATGTCAATCATAATCTTCTTGCCTTCGCCGTAGAGGTTAGCAATGTCGTCCATAGAGAGCTTCTTGAAGCAATCATGTGCAACAGCGAGGACAACAGCATCCATATCCTTAATGGTGCTCATATCGACGAATTCAATGCCGTAAAGCCATTTGGCCTCGTCAGCGTCGGCAGCAGGATCGGCAATAACCGGTGTAATACCGTATTCCTTCAGCTCGTTGACAATGTCGATAATCTTGGTGTTTCTGGTATCGGGGCAGTTCTCCTTGAAGGTAAAGCCGAGAATCGCTACCTTCGCGTTTCTGACGGGCTTGTCTGCCGCAATCAGCTTCTTAACAACATTCTCGGCAACGTACTTGCCCATATCGTCATTGATACGGCGACCGGAAAGGATAATCTGGCTGTGATAGCCCATCATTTCCGCCTTGTAGGTCAGATAATAGGGATCGACGCCGATGCAGTGACCGCCAACAAGACCGGGATAAAACTTGAGGAAGTTCCACTTTGTACCTGCCGCTTCAAGGACGGATTTGGTGTCAATGCCCATCTTGTTGAAGATGATGGAGAGTTCATTCATAAACGCGATGTTGATGTCGCGCTGGCTGTTCTCGATTACCTTCGCAGCTTCGGCAACCTTGATAGACTCCGCACGGTGAACGCCGGCTTCTACCACCAACTCGTAAACCTTTGCGATTACATCAAGACTTTCCTCGTCCATACCGGATACAATCTTCTTGATGGTTTCGAGTCTGTGAACCTTGTCGCCGGGGTTGATACGTTCGGGAGAATAGCCGATTTTGAAATCAACGCCGCACTTTAAACCGGATTCTCTTTCCAGAATAGGGATACAAACATCCTCGGTAACGCCGGGATATACGGTGGATTCAAAAACAACTACACTGCCTTTTGTGAGGTTGCGTCCGAGAATTTCAGAAGCACCTTCAACGGGAGTCAAGTCAGGTGTGTGGTCGTCATTAACAGGAGTCGGAACCGCTACGATATGGAACTTTGCTTCTTTCAGCTTTGTTTCGTCAGCGGTAAACTCAACGGTCGTTGCCTTGATAGCATCGTTGCCAACCTCATTGGTCGGATCAATGCCGTTTTTGTAAAGCTCAATCTTCTTTGCGTTGAGGTCAAAGCCCACAACATCAAGCTTCTTGGCAAAGGCAACCGCAATCGGCATACCGACATAGCCAAGTCCCACAAGGGAGAGCTTTTCTTCCTTGTTAAGTAGTTTTTTGTAAAGTGACTGATACATTTTTGACTTCCTCTTTTTCTATCTTTAATGTGTTTTCATTGTTAGCGGTTAATCCATCCCATTCGATGATGTTTTCGTAGAGGATGGGGGTGATAATAAGAATCATACCCATAAACGCATATGGTGTTGAATCAAGCATTGTAACAAACAATAAAACAACTAAATTTGCATTTACCATTTGCTGTATAGATTTGAATCCATACGCTTTTTTATATTGACTTGGTACACCGTACATAATTTTGCAGAATATATATCCGCCAAATATGCCATACTTTGCAAATGTATCGCCCAAAGCAGAATGGCCACCGCCGCTTTCCCACCAGAGACCGCCGATAAAAGGAAACCTAAATATCGTATCAAAGGTTCTCTGATATGCAATCATTCTTGCGTTAATTGAACCTTCTGCCTCTCCGCTTTCCGATGTAGCCACCAAGTCATTAATTTTTTTAGCAACTGCAGTACCATCGAAAAACTCAAGCAGCATATTGCGGAAATCGTTCCAGTAAAGTATCATCATCATCAAAGCGATAAACAGCCCTAGAGAAACTGCAAACGCCAATCCGATACTATGACCTTTATAGAACAATAAAATAATTAAACTAATCAAACTTCCAACTATGGCTATTGAATAGTTTGCGTTGAGAATAAACATAATATAAGACACAGTCCAAGCAATACCAATTATGAAGTAAATCTTTTTATATTTTAATGTTTTAAATATCCACATTACTAATACAGGAAATGTGACAACCTGCGGATACACTAATCCATAGCCACCTATTCCTTCTCTTAGATACTGATATATGTTCTCGTCATTTCTAACGATTAACCTCGCTATCGTCGGATCTTCCATAACCTTAAATGCAGATTTAAAATTGAAATAAATAAGAAACAATAAAACTATTGGAACTATAAAATATAGTTCTTTCCATTTATCATTATAAAAATGTCCGATAATAAAAAAGAGGATCATTATATATAAGTTAATCGGGCGCAATATTTTGCCGAATCCGTTATTTTCAATAATATTGACAACAACAACCAAAGACAAAAACGCCAGAGCAAGCAAATGAATCTTTTCGAGATGCAAGCCGCGGTTTATAGCACAAAGAAGCCACAAACCAAAAGCAGCTAATGTGCCGATTCTCCAGATATTATCGATTTCCATAAACGGCGAGATTGTCCAAATAACAAGATACAGCACAGAAATCTGTTGGATTCTTATTAACGCTTTTCCCTCTTTCATCCAACTTCTCCTTCCGGCAAAAACATGGACATCCAGTGTTCTGCTTTTTGAGTATAATTTCTATAGTCAAAAACTTTTCGTAATTCTTTATTATCTATATTTTCACTGATGATATTTCTCATCGCATCGGTAATCTCTGCTTCTTGAATGCCCTCTAACAAAACTCCGTTATCAGCCGATTTCATATATTCGGCAATATCACTGACATTGGTTGTAATAATCGGCACGCCGCAGGAGTACGCCTCGGCAAATTTTGTCGGAAAACCGGCTTGATTGCGAGGATTATTGTATCTCAGGAAAACGTAGCAATCACAGTTTCGAACATACTTGACAGTTTCCTCGTGCGATAACCGTCCCATAAAGAGGATATTCTTGTTTTGTGCTACCGCCGCTAATTCCGGATACATCTCACAAACATCTTGTTTTCTTAATCCGATAATTCTTAATATAGCGTTTTCGTTGTGTAAATTATCAAAAGCAGCAATAACCTTATCCAACGCTTCTTTTACACCTAAATCACCGGCATAGCAAAACTCGAATTTTTCTTTTTTCCCTTCGTTTTTCTGATGCCAAATCGCATCTTCTATGTCAACCAACGGCGGAATTAGAATAATATGTTTGTTGCGGTAATACTGCTCCATTGTTTTGCTGATTACTATCATACCGTCAGCTTTAGAGGCAAGAAAATCCTTAATCTGGAACAAATCTATTTTTTTGAAAAGTCTTTTTGCGATATTTCCTTCAGCGTAACCGTTCCATTCGGTACAGTCATACGTTGCTGAAACGCCTAATCTATTTGATAATTTCTTTATATTGTTAAACTTAAAATATGGCAGATTGTAAGCGATAATCAGCTTAACATCTTCAAGCATACCTACAAGCTGTTCTATATTGGCAGCGTCAAACACATACTTCATCCATCTTTTTGTTGTGTTTGGATAACATTCCTCAAACATATTTTTATCAAAGTCCGTTTGTTTGACGCCTTCAAAATAATCCGAAGTCTGATTAGTACCAAGGAAAACAACTCTATAGCCTAAAGCCTGAAAAATCTTACCGTTACTCACCACTCTGTGTGCGGAAGCACCTTTGTCGGGTAATTCAAAGTTACCGTAGTAAACAATTGTTCCTTTCATCCTTACCCTTCCTTACACAGAGCTTTAAATCAATCTCATTTCTCTGCAAATCTTCCTGTTGACCTTCTTGGAGTCAAAAACCTTTTCGGCTTTTTCACGTCCCATTCTTGCCATTTCCTGCAGCAGGTGCGGATTTCTGATTAAATAAATCATCTTATCCGCCAGCGCGTTTATGTCGCGAATCGGCACTAAAAAGCCATTTAGTCCGTCGTCTACGGTTTCGCGGCAACCCGGGGCATCGGTTGTGATTATCGGTCTACCCGTTGCCATCGCTTCCAAATTTGTTTTCGGCGTACCTTCTCTGTACGAAGGCAGAACAAACACAGAGCACTGCTCCATGTATTCCCTTATATCATCGGTTTCGCCATAATACTCAATAACACCCTGATCCAAATACGGCTGCAGAACATCCATTCCGATTGCCGTGGGATTGGAATCCATAGGTCCTACCAGCATACATTTCACCTGCGGATAATTCTGCTTGACTATCCTGCACGCCTCTAAATATTCATAAACACCTTTATCGCGAATCAGTCTGCTGATACACAAAAACGAAAAATCACGAGGCAATGGTCTGGCTTGGAAAAAATCCAGATTCACGCCGGAACCGTTTACCAAAACCGCCCTCTGCTTATTGATAATCTTATCGTTAATAAACTCTTTTCTGTCGTCGGCATTTTGGAAGAACACAACCGGACAGTTTTTCAAGGCAACACGGTACTCTGTCACGAGAATACTCTTAACCGCTTCCCTCTTTTTTCCGCCGTCAATAAACACCGAGCCAAGTCCTGTCATCAGCGGATAAACATCGTAAATCTTCAGATGGTTAGCCGCCAGAGAGCCGTAAACAACCGCCTTGGCATGGAAAACCAAAACCTTATCAGGCTTTAACTCTTTTAGAGCATGGCGAATGGAAAAATAGGTTCTGATATCCGTAAAAGGATTCATGCTGTTTCTGCTGATACTTATTTGTTTGTATGTAATTCCCTTTTCCGCAAACAGTTCAGACCATAGCTCCTCCGGTTCATCCGCAAATCCGTAGACTTCATGACCGTTTTTGATGAACTCCTGTAAAAGCTCAAGCCGATACCAATACAATGTATGCGAATGGCTGCAAATAACAGCAATTTTCATACTTTCACCCAATTACTTCAATGAGTATTCCTTAACAATCTCTTTGAAACATTCTATAATATAATCAACATCCTCGTCGCTCAGCAATGTATGGAGCGGCAGAGTGATGGCGTTTTCATATAAATGATAGGCATTCGGGAAATCCTTGATGTCCCAGCCCATATTCTTATAAGCGGTCATCATCGGCAGCGGCTTGTAGTGGACGTTGCAGGCAACGCCGCGCTCCGCCATTTTGATGATGATATCGCGTCTTTGCTCATCTGTCGCGTTCGACACACGAACGATGTACAAGTGACCGGAGGATGTAAAATCCTCGCCATAATGAACAAGGTGCTTTACGCCGAGTTCATCACACATCGCGTCGTATTTTGCGATAATCTCTTTTCTTCTGGCAAGCAAGCCGGGATATCTGTCAAGCTGACGGAGACCGATTGCCGCCGTGATGTCGGTCATATTACACTTATACCACGGGCCGACAATGTCGTATTCCCACGAGCCCTTGACGGTTTTCGCAAGTGCGTCCTTGCTCTGACCGTGCAGGCTGTACAACTGAAATTGCTTGTAGATTTCTTCATTATCAACGCCGTCAATAGTTCTCCATGTTGAAGCGCCGCCCTCGGCTGTCGTGAAATTCTTGACAGCGTGGAAGGAAAAGCTTGTAAAATCCGCAATCTCTCCCGCCTTCTTGCCGTGCCATTCTGCGCCGAGCGCATGTGCGCTGTCTGCAAGCACCGCAACTCTGCCGAGTGACTGCTGGATTCTCTGTCCCAATTCGGTGTTACCCGATGGCGTGAACAGCGATTTTTTATTCTCTACTGCCTGATAAATGCGATCGTAGTCGCAAATAATGCCGCCCAAATCCACCGCGATAATCGCCTTGGTTTTCTCGTTGATAGCGGCTTCCATCTTGTCATAGTCCATCTCAACGCTGTCGGGCTGAGAGTCGATAAACACAACCTTCGCGCCGACATGAACAGCCGCGGATACCGAAGCGGTATAGGTGTACGCAGGCACAATCACCTCGTCCCCCTCGCCGATACCCAGCACACGGAGATTTAACTCCTCCGCCGCTGTCGCAGAACTCAGGCAAACGCACCTTGGAGCGTGGCAGTACTCCGCCAAACGTTTCTCCAACTCCTTTGTGCGCGGTCCGGTGGTAATCCATCCAGAACGCAAAGCAGCCACAACTTCGTTTATTTCCAGCTCGGTAATGTCCGGAGGACTAAAGGGGATATTTCTTTGTTCGGTGATTTTTGACATAAAAACCCCTCAAAACATATACTGAAGTCACAATTTTTCGCCGTTTCCGACGGAAAAGCCTATAAACCCACATTTAGCTAAGATTATACTATAAAAATCAAACTATGTCAATGTTAATATTTTCACACCTATACCTAATGTTTTGTGATTTACCGGTTATATTTTGTAAAACATTGCATTTGCTTATACTATCTATTTCGGAATTTTTCAAATGTTGCGCGAAAGTTCGCCCTGTGTCACGCGAAAGAAACGGGCGCAGTCGTACCTGATGTCACGAAATAATCGTTTTTCTTATTTTTATCTCAAAATACAAAGCAAATTGTTTTAAAAAAGTTCAGAAAAATTATCCATCCCCCCTCTAAAAGGTGCAATATATCTGAAAGTGGTCTTTTGTTTTTCCTTTTTATGTGGTAAATTATATTCATATTTTGCTATAAGACAGTGTATCTTTGTGAGGGAAGGTGATAAAATGAAGCCTGAAAAAATCAGCCACTTAAATGAAGATGAGCTTTTGCGCGAGGATGTCAAAAGGCATACCGTGCTCACTCTTCCAAACGGAGGAGGCAAGATAGTCAGCTACCTGCCGTTTAAGAACATGCAGCTCATCTTTTTTGACGTGAACACCTCTGCTTTGCCGGATATGTGGAAGCTCGGATTTCGCCGCGGCAACGACGGGCGTTATCTGCGCACGCTCATTTGCAAGAGCGGCTCGTGTGATTTTACCGTAAACGGCGTGACAAGTCCGCTTTGTCAAGGTCAGGTGATGATGGACTACAGCGTCGGGGACGATAAGAAATTTACGTTTACAACCGAACGCTTTACCGGCGTAGAAATAAGTATGCAGGTTGACACGCTGGTTCAGGAAAGCCCGATGTTCAAAATGCTTCGTCTGGTGATAGAGTCCATGGGACTGCCGGAGGAAGAAATTTTTGACGCGGACGGCTATGTTTTCCGTTATTCAAAAAACACCGGACAAACGCTTGACAAGCTGCTTGCGGCGGCGTTTGAAGAAAAGGCGACTATCTTTGTTGTAGCGCAGGTTGTTGAAATCGGGCGAAACCTCGGTGACGATCTTAAGGCGATGAAGAATCCCGACGATAAGGTGGAGCAGATTGCAGAGGATATATACCTCACGCTCACCGAAAACTTCGGCGACAAAATCACTGCGGCACAGTTTGCCGAAAAGTACGGCGTAAGCGACACCACTGTCAAAAGTTATTTTAAGGCGGTTTACGGCTATGGGTTTAAGGAATTCCAAACCAAGGTGCGTATGGAATGGGCGGCAAAAATGCTCAGCACAAGCAATATGAAGGTCGGTGAAATTTCGGAGGCTGTAGGCTATGCCCGCCACACAAAATTCAGCAAGGCTTTTAAAGCATACTACGGCGAAACGCCTTTGGCTTACCGCCGAAAAAGCAAAATGGAATCCGCGGCTTCTGTGGCAAAGAATAAGGAGGAACAGAGTGAAACGGATTATTAATAAACTGATCCGCAGCAAAGCGGAGATGATACCATGATTTGTTCTCCCAAACAGCGCGGATTTGTCACAATGGCAACCGGCGATGAAAAGTATTATCAATTTGCGCGTAATCTATTGTACTCATACCGTTTACATAACAAAAAGCTGCCGTTTGGCATCATTTGCGACAGAGAAAACGAATATACAAAGGATTTTGACGATGTGGTTGTCATTGAAAACGCAACCTTTACTTATTCCGATAAATTTCGAGTGTTTGTCGATTCCCCTTATGAGGAGACGGTGTTTATTGAATCCGATTGTCTGGTGTATCATAATTTGGAAGAAATGTTCAGACTTTTATCAAGCGGAGATGATTTTACCGCGTTTGGCGTAAATGACGACGATATCAAAGTCTGGTTTTCAAAACCGGAACAGCTAAAAGAGAAATACGGCGGTTTGTTTTCTTCAATACCGGTTTTTAATCCCGGTTATTTTTTTGTGCGAAAGTCTGAACTCACGCAAAAGATATACAGAGATACAAAGGAAGTTTCCGATTGGTTGATACAAAACCGTCCTGATGACGGAAAAATAGCTTTATTCTGTAACGATATGTTGCGTGATGACGTGGTTTTCTCAATGGTAATGAAACGCAACGGCTGCCGCTGCGTCGCGCATCCATCTGTCGGAAAGTGCATTTTCTATCCAAATGCAAAAAAGATCAGAAAAATCAGTGTGATCAAGGGACAGTTGGATGTTACGCAGGATAAAGAGTATAATGATTGTAATATTCTTCATTTTTCATCCAGACGTTGCCGTGAGGACGCCTTGTATCTTCAGGAACGAATGGCGATGTATATGTACATACATCATTGGCCTTATATTGTGACTCGATGGACAGAAGCACATGCTGTGTTCCTGAAATATCAGTTTTTCAAGAAATTGAGAAGACGGCTTAAAGAAAAAGTATCATTATGACAGATTAGTCATTACAGAAAGGATACGGCGTTATGACTGTTCAAAACAAAAAAGCCATTATTACGGAAAAACTTAAACGGTTGTACCTATCCATAAATCCGTATGTTATTAGTAAAAGCACGAAACAGCTTGCAAGAAAGGGATTTAAAGAATCGATTAGAATCTATAAAAAAAGAACTGAAACGATTGAAGATTATCCAATTGATTTCGTGATTACATGGGTCGACGGAAGCGATCCTACTTGGCAAAAAGAGAAGGCGAAATACCAGCCGAATGATGAGTTGTCTCTGCAAAACAACTGTCCTGCACGATATAGAGATTGGGACAATCTGCAATACTGGTTTAGAGCAGTTGAAAAAAACGCCCCTTGGGTAAGAAACATCTTTTTTGTGACCTGCGGACACGTTCCGACATGGCTCGATACCTCAAATCCGAAATTGAGGATAATCAAGCATTCCGATTATATCCCAAAGGAATATTTACCGACATTCAATTCTGTTGTTATTGAGAATAATCTATGGCGTATCCATGAGTTAAGCGAGCACTTTGTGCTTTTTAACGATGATATGTTTATAAACAATCCAATTGAAAAGACAGATACATTCATTGATGGAATGCCGCTGTTGGTTTCTGTAGCAAAACCCAATAAGCCTAAGCTTGAAATGACTGAGTGGGATTACGCGCGTTTCAACAATTGCAGGGCCTGTAACTCACATTATAATATCAGATCCGTTATGGAGCAGCATCCTGAAAAATGGTTTTCTTTTCTTTACGGGAGCAGGATAAAGTATAATATCCGTACATACGAGGATGGATTTATTCCGGGAATGGTTTTTCCACATGTTTACTATTCATTTAGAAAAACGTCAATGAGAGACTGTTATTACCAACTTGAGCATTTTTTTGAGTCAACTAATATCCACAGGTTCAGGTCAAATGATGATCTGAATCCGCAGATATTTAATATGTGGGAAATGATGCACAACACCTTTGAGCCTGTCAATAGTCTCGGCGTGCTGCTCAATGTCACAGAAAAAGACCGTGATTCATTAAAAGCCATATTGAGCGATCCTTCAATCAAGTGTATTTGTATTAACGACAGCGAGAGGATCGATGAACATAACTTCGAAGGCATAAAGGCATATGTAAATGAATTATTGTCCAGAAAATATTCAGACAAATCATCATATGAAAAGGAAGTCAAGTAATGTTTCTGAGTATTATTATACCGGTTTACAATTGCGATAAATATTTGGAAGATTGTTTGAAATCTTGTTTGAAGCAGGACGTTCCAGTTGATGATTATGAAATACTCTGCATAAATGATGGTTCCACAGATAATAGTGCAGATATCTTAGCAAAGTATTCTAAAAAGTACAATAAAGTCAAGGTGTATACCCAAGAGAATAAGGGAGTTAGTGCTGCAAGGAACGTGGGACTGGATCATTCGCGAGGTCATTATATTATGTTTGTTGACGGCGATGATTTAATCCGAAAAGACGTTCTCGGGTATTTATTTGATATTTTACGAGAAACAAATACATCCAGATTATTCATTGGCGCATTTCGTGCGGATTCAAAGATAATTGATAGTATGAATGGACGTGTTCCTAAACCGAATTATTCGTACGACAATTTGCTTTGGTGTAATCTTTTTCAACGAGACCTTATTGAGAAACATCATCTTCGTTTTAATGAGGATCTTACACACAGTGAAGATATTATGTTTGTTAATGATTATAAGAGCTTTTACGATGATTTTGATAGCTTCCCGGAAACAGTTTATTATTACCGTCAACATACACATTCTGCTATGAATGATAAAAACAGTGAAACGCTCTTAAAAATGTTGATATCATATGTTAAAATAGTTGATATATGCAAGAACAGAATGTCAGATAAAGTTTTCCGTAAGGATTTAAACTATTTGTTTTGGAACAAACATATGATTAAGCTTATGTATTTTATTCCGGAGTTAACTATGGGCGACAGAAAACTAATTCTTAATCTGATGAAATCATCAGGACCATTCCTAAGAATAGATAAAACCCATAAAATTGATCGATCGTTGAAAAAGAGTATCCAAAGATCAAATGCGTTGAGAAGAATAGAGATTGCAGTATACGCAAATGCGTTGGGAGCACATCTAATCGTTTTGCGACGAAAAATATCAGATTCTCGGTTTGGTAAAATAATAAAGCATCCTAAACGCTTTATAAAGAATCCGGTTAGATTTCTAAAGTCATTACATTAAGCAAGGCAATAGAAACATTTGGAAAGCATCTGGAAATATATAACCGTTTTCGCGGTCATACTTTCTGTTTGCTACGTATTAAAACAAAAATTGTACGAATCGATTTTTTTGATAAAAAGGGTTTTCTTCAAGCAAAAGAAAAAGCAGTTGTTACTTACGGCGATACTTTGTCGCAGTACATTAAAAATATGACCGTCAGAAAGAACTATCCAAAAGAAAAGAAAAAGATGCAGAAAATGCTTAAAGAGCATATAGGCAAATACGGTAAGAATATTAGTAACAAGACTCGTCGCAGATGGATTTATGCATTGTTAATTGGCAATAGAAGACTTGAAAAACTATTCATAAGTCCTCGTAAAACTGTTAATTGCTTTATTAAATAATGAGGTAGAATATGAATATCCTTATAACCGGCGCGAAGGGCATGGTTGGACTTGCCTTATGCGCGAATTTGAAGAATATCCGCGACGGGAAGAGTCGCAAGCGTATAAATAACATTAATTATTATATTATTGATTATCAAATAAGAAAAATTAGAGGTTGACAGATTGAATGAAAAGCAACAGGAATTCAATGGATAGGAAATTATTAATCGGTTATCCAAAAGATTATTCGTTTAATGGAATAGACTTAATAAAATTTCTATGTTCATATTTAGTATGTATGATACATATTAAACCAATCGTAGGAATTGATGGAAATATAATAGGTTATTTCAACTATGCTGCGCAAAACGGATTTTCAAGAATTGCAGTACCTTTTTTCTTCGTAGCGTCCGGGTTTCTCCTTTTTCGAAAAATTGATTTATTCTCTATTAACACAACGAGAATAAAGAATTATTGTTATAAGATGGTTATCTTTTTGGGAATGTGGACTATCTTATTGTTTATAGGGGATCAAGTCCAATTATGGTATCTTGGTGGTTCGGTAATTGCTGTGGCATTATTAACATTTTTTTTACGCAGAGGGTATTCTTTTGTGAAAATTGGGTGTTTGACTGGTGCTATTTATGTTGTGGGTTTATTATTTGATTCTTACTCTGGCTTGATAAAAATAGCATCTGAAAAGACAGGGCTTTTATTCTCTTATGAATTGGTTTTGTTTTTTAACCATGATGTAACACGAACTCTTCGTCTTGGCCTTTTTTCCGGACTTATTTTTGTTTTTATTGGAATAGTCTTTGTTTATAAACCGATAAAAATGAAACTATGTGTATCTTTTGTTGGACTAATACTCTCTATAGTTGCTTTAACAGTAGAATCATTCGCAATCAAGCATTATATAAAATCTATTGATCATAACATTTATCTCAGTTTAGTTCCTGCAGTATTTTTTCTATTCTATATAGCTACACATATCAAGTTAAAGAATCGAGCGATTTATAAGACATTAAGAGAAATTGGTGTACTTATATTTTTTACACATCTATTTGTATATATGATTCTGAATCTATTTAGCGATTGGATGAAAAACACATTCAATGTAAACCTTACTTCTTATTTGTTTATCTTAACGTTGGTTTTGACAACGGCTTTATCTGTATTGATTCAAAGATTATCGCAGAAAGAAAAGTTCAGTTGGTTAAAACACATATATTCTTGATGTTATATATCGGAGGATTCAAAATGAACATATTAGTCACCGGCGCTAAGGGCATGGTCGGTCTAGCCTTATGTGTGAATTTGAAGAATATCCGCGACGGGAAGAGTCGTTTCTAATCTGATTATGAACGCATTGCGCGGAGAGGATCTCACACTTTACGGCGACGGTTCACAGACAAGAACAACAATGTTATGCAAATTGCAATACATATTTAAAATTTTTTCAGGATAAGCGGCGCGTCGAATTTCGCCCTGTGTTGCGCGAATAAAAAGTGCGCATTCGTACCCGAACCAGCCGAACAAAGCCCACACAGGCGGTTTGTCGCGGTTTGTGGGGAAAAATTGAAGGCTGCGGAAACAAATCAGCGTGTTTCCGCAGCCTTTACTCTTGTAGCAGCTTTCGTAGCTTATTTAGTATAGATTTCAGTTTCTTTTGCGCTCCGTCCTCTGTCAATCCCAGCAGCAAGGACGCTTGACGGATTGATTTCTTTTCTTTGTTTTTCAGACACTGCGGACAGATACCGTAGACGTACTCTATTAACAGCCGGTCTTTCTTGTTGAGTTTGGCGAGGGCGTTCTGTAATCTTTCTTGTTGGCTCAATTTGAAATAAACACGCTCTGTGTCTAGATTATTTTCAGCGGAATCCACCGCAGAAGAATAGTAATCTTCGTCCTCATCACTGCCATAAAAATCAGCGTTATACTTTGGTTTGAAAGTGGTTACGGCAACCAAGTAGTTTTCTATGCTATCTTCCGACAAATCCATTTCCTCTGCAATCTCGGAAATAATTTGCGACAGCGGCTTATCATTTTCTTTTTTCTGATAGTACAGATACGCTATCTTTTTCAGCAACACATATTGATGTCGGTTATCCAACTTGAAATTTCCGCAGTTGATTCGCACATAGTCGTGCCATGCTGACATCACCGTAAACTTTATCAGCTGCAACAAAGGCATTTCGGAATCATAAGTTTGAAGCTCCTCCCAGAGAACAGTAACAAATATCTGCTTCAAATCCTCTGCCCTGTAATCTTCCAATTCATATTGCTTAATAAACCGATTAACTTTCCTGTCCAAATACGGCTCATAAAAATGCAGAAACTCTTTAAAATACTTTATCTCGCCGCTTTCTTTGTACCTGACAAAATATTCATTCCAATCCAACCGATCAGGCTGATAATCCAACTCATACATCTAACATTTCCTTTGCCGCTTTGTAAATATTCTCCATTTCCATATCCTTCTCAAATTGCGTTTCCGCGTAATCGCAATTGATTTGCGCTTCGTCGAAACGGTCATCGATATATTTCTTAGCCTTGGCAGATACGGCTTCGTCGTATTTGCCGAGGCTTTTATTTTTTCTGATTAAGTCATTCCGCTTTTTCCACAGCAAATAGTAAGGACTGTCGGTTTTATTCTGTCGCTCCATTTTCCGCTTCACAACTTCGGGATGTTTTGCAACGTATGAACACGGTACGTCATATTTTGGATTCTTTGTACTGCAATACAGCTGCTTGTGCGCTGTAGTCATAAAAAAGTACCTGTCACAAATACCACAACGCCACAGATAGTGTCCTTGAATGTATCCTTCTAACAAATCGGTGTTCAAAAAGTCCTTCAAATTATTGTAGTAAACCTTTCGGAAGATATAGTTTTCCCCCTTGATGTTTTCAATAACAGGCATCACTGTCGCCCGTGTCTTAAACGGCTGCGAAGCGGTGCGGAAGATGAACTGCATATATTCATCGGAGAGAAACTCGCCGAACGCGTCAGCCAACTGACTTTTGTTTCGTGCGCCGCGCTCAACAATCCGGTGTGTGATTTGGAAAACAAGAGCAGCATATCCCTTTAGTTCTAATACGGAATTATAAATAATTTTTCCGATTGCCATAGCAGAAAGAAAATCGTTGAGCGAGTGCATTACCTCATCGGCATAATCTGCTTTCTCTGCTGTCGATAAATCAATTCCATGCTCCTTGAAATCATTGATAGCAAGATAATGATTCTTTTTCCTCGCGGAAAACAACCGGGCAATCTTATCCTTAACATTTTCAACACCCAGGAGCGCAAACATAGGGTTATCTTTTAGTGAGTTGAGTACATAGATAATACCTTTATGATAATAATCTAAATTTTCTTTTGTGAAATCACGGAGTAAGTCGTCATAAATACCAAGCAGTGCCTTGAACATATTCTCGTCCATAAACCGGCACTCTTCTTGAATCGCAATATAGCTCGTATAGCCGATAGGATACTCCTTCCCGTTCAACACAAACTTATCTTTTTTATAAACAACCTCAAACAAATTGCTATTCTTTACCTTATCTTTAATATCATCCTCAAACATCTGTTCTCACCCCACAGCACAATTATAGCACATATGTTTGGACATTTCAATACAAATTAGAATATTCGTTCTAAAATTCACAAAAATCTGGAAACGGTTTGAACCCTTCACGGGAAAATACGGAAATTTTTGAAAATTTGACATTGATAGAGTGAAAGGACAGCTCAGCCGAGTACCGGTGTAAGGCTGAACTGCCATTTCACAAATATGAATACTACTCCCACTTTTGTGAGGTGGGAGTTTAGTGTTCACAAATAATTTTGGGAGGTATAGCTTATCAGCAACTCAAACAACAATCTTGTACAGTACCCGCTTCCGTACAAGGTGGTGGACGGATGCCTTTACAAAGAGGTAACCAACAAAAGCGGAACAAGCACAAGGAAACTCTGCAACTTTCTGCCGTATCTCACCGGCGAGGTCACGGTAGACGATGGTGTAGAGCAGTCAAGAGTTTTTCGCATTGCAGGTATCCATGAAAGCGGACAGGCTTTGCCGGAGATTGAGGTAACGGTAAAAGAGTTCGAGAAAACAAATTGGGTGCTTGAACGTTGGGGAGCCGACTGCGTTATTGAGCCCGGCAACAGCAACAAAGAAAACGTCTGCTGTGCGATTCTGAAAACGTCGAAAGACTCTGAAAAAAAGAGCGTCTACCGCACCACAGGCTGGAAACTTATCGACGACAAATGGGAATATCTTTTGCCGAACGACGGAAAGCACGATGTCAGGCTATTTGGAAAGCTGCGGCATTATGAAAAAGCCAAGAAATGGTCGGACTTGGATTTACAAACAGTGTGGTCGATGATGAAAGAAAAACGGTTTGCGCCGAAGGAAATTATTTGGACGTTAATCGCGTTAGTTTTTCTGACGCCGCTCAACGAATTTTTCCGTCAGGTTTTTTATGAGCCGAAATTTGTTATGTGCCTGATTGGCAGAACAGGCACGCGCAAAAGTACGCTGGCAGCGCTGTTTCTTTCGTTCTTCGGAAGGTTCAGCGGAACGGATTTGCCGTTGTCCTTCAGCGATACACTCAACAGTATTTTGACAAACATCTATACGCTCAAGGATGTGCTGACCTGCATTGACGACTTCCATCCTGGAACCCGTAGTGCCGAGCGAAAGGACACAAACATCGCGCAGGGCATTGACCGTGCCTTTGGCGACCGCGTGGGCAAAGGGCGGTTGACTTCGGATTGCTCGCCGATGGAATCCCGACCGCCGCAGGGCAATGCTATTGTGACAGGTGAGAGCGCTCCCGATGTTGGCGAGAGCGGAACGGCAAGAACCTTTACGCTGGAGATAAAGCGCGGAGATGTGGATTTGGAACAGCTCAGCTATTTTCAAAGCGAAGCCAAAAAGGGAACACTGATGAATTGCTTGCTGTCATATACCGAGTGGATCAAGGGCTGTTATCTGCATAACGCGTCCGCAACGCAAGACCTGCTTAATGATTTGAGTAACAGCTTTGAATCCTACCGCGACGAGTATATCGGGAAGGACAAACAAAGTCATGGCAGAGTTCCCGAGATTGTCGCGTGGCTGACAATCGGCATGGAGTACTTTTTGGATTTTATGTTTATCCGCGGTGTTATTGAACTGCCGGAAAAGAAATCCGTTCTGCGTGAGTTCCGCGAAATGCTTTTTGATTTAGCGAAGGGTCAAAGCAGCAGCATTGAAGAGGACAAGCCGGTGGTGAAATTCATTCAAAAGCTATACGCTCTTCTCGAAAGCGGACAGGCGGTTGTACTGGACAGAACACATCCGGTTGACTACAAGCCGCTAAACTTTATCGGTTATGAAGATGAAAAGTATCTCTGCCTGAACGCGGATATGGCGCACAAGGCAGTTGTGCAGCTGTGCAGAGAGCAAGGTGAAAACTTTACCATCAGCAAGAAATCCTTAATCAAAGCCTTGGCAGAGGAAGGCTTGCTGGATTCCGATAAAGGCAAAAATGTGAAGTCTGTCACTATCAGCGGCAGAGGTAACGTAAAGCTGCTTTGCATCATCAAACAAAGAGCTGACGAAATCGCAGCCTTGTCGGAATAAGGGGTGAGTGGGGTGAGAACGGTTCGAAAACGGCATAACTGCTGAAAATATTTCTCTTTCTGCCGGGGTGAGTTTGGGGTGAGAAATTTCCCTTAACTTCCCCGAGCCGATTTCTCAAAAACCTTATGGAATCTGGGGTTTCTTTTGTTCTCCCCCTAATCCCCCGAAAATCAGCATACCCACTCTACAAAACAGAAAATAAAAGCCTGCTTTATTGCCAGTTTCGCCTTTGTATTACGACCGCCCTCATTCGGCGGTCGCAAAGGCGGTTGCGAGCTAGGCCCGCGCCCCTATTTTGAAAAACCAAGGAGGTATTATTTTTGAAAAAACAACCGAAAACTGAAATTATTTCTACAAGAGTCACACCGGAGCAGAGAGAAATTATCGAAGAAAAGGCGTACTTTTCCTACCGAACGCCGAGTATGTATCTGCGCGACTGTGCACTTGACAAGAAAATTATCGTCGTCAAAGGCGTAGATGACGTCGCCAATGAGCTGAGGAAAATCGGAAACAACCTCAACCAACTGACGAGAGCGGTCAACTCCGGCTACATTTACGAGGTAGATTTGCGTGAAACGAGAGAGGAGGTGGCAAGACTTTGGCAATCGTTAAATTCGTTAACGCGGGAAGTCCGATGAATAATATTTTTGATTATGTCACGCGCCGTGAAGCGACGGAGAGCAAATTGATCAGCGGCGTCAACTGTTCTCCGGAGAGCGCGCTCGATGAATTCCGGTTCGTCAAGAAGCGGTTTCACAAGGAGGACGGCAGAAGTTACTACCATATCGTGCAGTCATTCTCACCCGATGACAACCTAACTCCCGAGACCGCGCACGAAATCGGATTGAAGTTTGCGGAATACTTTCCTGAATTTCAAGTGCTTGTTGCTACGCACACAAATACCCATGCTGTCCACAACCACCTGATTATGAACAGCGTAAACTTTGAAAACGGCAAGAAATTTCACCAGAGCCGCAACGAAATGCTTCAGGCGAAAGAGTATTCCAATCAGCTTTGCCGTGAGTATGGGTTGAGCGTGACCGAGACCAAAACCAAGAATCCGCGCAATGCAAGATGGAAGCGTGACCTGATAGAAACCGCGTCCTACGCCATTGGCTGGTCGGCAACGAAGGAAGAATTTATTGAGTATATGCGCGAGCACGGCTACAAGGTGCAGTGGGAGGACAAGTATAAATATATCACCTTCACCACGCCCGAAGGCTACAAAGTCCGCGACAACAAGTTGTTCGACGAGCGTTTTCTGAAAAATAATTTGGAATTGTACTTCGCCATGGGCGGCTGTGACGGCGCAATGCTCGACGCCTACTGCGACTATATCACGCCTTATCACGACGACAGCTTTACGATGACAAGCACCGACGGGCTGTTCAATCTCCTCGGAGATATTCTTTCATCCGTGCCTGCGGACTACTATTATCAACCGCATTACGTCAACGAAATGAACACAATGGAAAAGCTCCGCCTTGAAAAAATCCTCGGACGGAAGATTTCCAACGAAGCCTTCCACACCTACTGCACCCGCGAGGACTACGAACGCGAGCAGGGCATTGCGCAAACTTATTAATATTTATCCCGATTTCGTCTGGACTTTGCAGACAAGGTGTGGTAGTGTTTGTGTCAACAAAACGGCGCAGCGATACTATACGCGCGTATCAACAAAAAATTTGAAAGGAAATATGATTATGCAAACTGAAAAGAAAACCAAAATCAGCTCCGTGCATTTCAAATATGTCGGCACGGACGAGCAGTTCAACGCTTTCGTCAAAAGCGTTATAAAAGATTATATCACCGATGACAGCTTGCTTCCCGACGCGGAAGAAGAAATAATCGTTGCCAAAAAGTCTGCTTAACGGCAGGCTTATTTTATATCCAACAGGAGGAACCAAAATGAAAGTATGGTTATACTATCGGCTCTCGCGCGATGAGGACGCGGAGCTAAACTCGCTCACGAATCAGAAAAATATCCTCGTGGAGTACGCAAAGACCAACGGTCACGAGATTGTCGGCGAATCGTTTGACGACAACGTCAGCGGTATGCACTTCAACCGTGAAGGCATTAACAAAATCTATGAACAGGTCGAGCAGGGCACGATTGAGGCGATTATCGTCAAGGATATGTCCCGCCTTGGCAGGCACAAAACACAGACCGCGCTGTTCATTGACTATCTCAGAGAGCACGACGTCCGCGTTCTGTCAGTCACCGAAAACCTCGACACAAGCAACGAGGACGACGATTTGATTATCGGATTCAAGGGCTTGTTCAATGATATGTACGCGCGCGACATCAGCAAAAAGGTCAGAGCGGGCATGGTACAAAAGCAGAAGAAAGGCTTTGTGATGATACCGCCGCTCGGCTATTTCAAAGATAAAAACACCAATCAGGTAGTCGTGGTGGAAGAACACGCGCAAATCGTCAGAAGAATATTCGATATGTATCTTGAGGGCTATGGCTTTTCCGCCATAGCCCGTATCTTTAATGAGGAAGGAATCAAGTCACCTGCCTACTATCAAAAGCAGCTTCTCGGCAAGAGTCTCGGTTACAACAAGCCGAAAATCGGCTTGAAATATTTGTGGGATAACACGGGAGTAAAGCGGATTCTGCAAAACGAATTCTATATCGGAACGCTGACCTGCCACAAGACCTACAACAACAAAATCACCCATATCCGCAAGGACGTTCCCAAAGAAGAACAATATGTTCACGAAAACTTTGTAACGCCGATTATCTCAAAGGAAAAGTTTGAGTTAGTCCAAAAGATGATTGAACAGAAGAAAAAAGGCAACGTCAGAGCAAGCCCAGGGCAGCCCTGTCATAGGTATTCAGGACTGCTTGAATGCGGCGACTGCGGATCGACCTTCGTAGCAATCAAGCGCAAATGGCGCGATAAACCGTTAAGAATCGAGTACGCCTGCAACGGTTACCACCGCTACGGAAAGGAGAACTGCTCCGCGCACAGAATCAACGAAAGCGAAATTGACGAGCTTGTCTACAATGAAATTCTGAATATCCGTGAGCAGGCAATGGAAAATTACAAGAATATTGATAACGATGTACGCCGATGGCTGAAACAGAAAAGCACCGTCACCGGCAAAATCAAACAGCTCAACGCCGACCTTGAACAGCGCAAATCCGACCAAAAAGAAATCCTGCTCGAGCGTATCCGCGACAAAGAGCACGCCGAAGTTTACGACGAAATGCTCACAGCGTGTGAAAACGACATCAAGAAAATATCTCAGGAGCTGTACGATATTCAAAACTACAGCGAAACAATCAAAAAGCGCAAGTCGGAAATGAAGCAGACGGTTGATTTGATTGAGGAAATCGTAAAGGAAGGGCAAATCAGCAACGCCAATCTCAGGCAGTTGATTGACAAAATCATTATCTACGAGGACGGAGAGGGGCTGAGAATCCAGATAAATCTGAACGCCGCCTTCACTGAGCATATGACGATATTCGGCGACGACGGAAATGAATTAGCCGATCTTCAAGTGATCAATAATAAATATCCTCTTGCTATGAAACGAAGGATAAAGTTCAAGAAATAATCAAACTGCATAATATACAAGCTATCCGATCAAACGATCGTAAAAGAAAAAACGCTGATTGTATTCGACGAGGTTCAGCTCTGCGAAAGAGCGCTGACTTCTCTCAAATATTTTTGCGAGGATGCGCCGGATTATCATATCATCGTCGCAGGCAGCCTGCTCGGCGTTGCGGTCAACAGAGCAAAATTCTCCTTCCCCGTCGGAAAGGTCGATATGAAAACACTTTATCCGATGGATATGGAAGAATTTATGCTGGCGCTCGGCGAGGACGATTTGGTGGAGCGGATCAAAAAATGCTTCAACACTGATACGCCGCTGCCGTCCGCTTTGCACAATGCCGCAATGCAGCTCTACCGTCAGTATCTTGTTGTCGGCGGTATGCCGGAGTGCGTGATGCAATTCGCTCAAACAAAGAACTATATCCTTGTCCGCCATACACAGGACACCATCCTTGCAAGTTACCTCAATGATATGAGCAAGTATAACAAATTGAACGAGATCAAGAAAAACCCGACTTGCTTATGATAATATCACCGTTCAGCTCTCGAAAAAGAATACCCGTTTTCAGTATAAGCTGATCAAAAAAAGGCGGACGTGCGTCTGAATTTGAAAATGCGATCGAATGGCTTTGTCTGTCAGGTATCGTGTCGCAGGTTTATAAGCTCGAGCAGATCAAAAAACCGCTGGAGAACTACCGGGACATTGTCGCGTTCAAGATTTATGTATCGGATTTGGGACTGCTTTGCGCTAAAAAAGACTTAGCTCCCAACGATATTCTGTATATGGTTGAGGAACTAAACGATTTCAAGGGCGGTATGGCTGAAAACTATGTCAATGTGCAGCTCATATGCAACGGCTACCACACCTACTATTGGGAATCCGACCGCGCGGCTGAAATTGATTTTATTATCCAGCGTGACGGACAGATCATTCCAATCGAAGTTAAATCCGCAGACAACACCAAAGCTAAGAGCTTAAAGGTCTATATGGACGCGTACAAGCCTGCCTATGCCATCAAGCTCTCCGCCAAAAACTTTGGCTTTGAGGATAACAAAAAGACGATTCCTCTCTACGCCGCATTTTGTAATTAACAAGATAATAAAACAGATTCAGGGCATGTGAGCCAAGAACTCACACGCCCTGTTTTTATACCTCTTGATTTACTATGTTTTTAAATACGACATATGCGGCAGATATATTCATATTGCAGCTCAGCACATAGAACTTTGTAAGTGATAAAATCCGCTCGATATTTGTGAGCATTTTTTCTGCCGTCTCGCGGTTTACCATCCGGGCGGTCTGGAAGTAAAGCTTTTGGATTATCTCCTTATTTTCGGGGATTCGTACCGAGTTCTCCTCTCCCCGCTCGACAAAGATTATCGCCTTTAGCGGATAGCTTTCATTCAGCGCGATACCGCTGCCGCCGTCAAAGGGCGTGCCGAAAGCGACGGCTTTGTCATCATATAGCTTTACGACCGGCTTGTCGTCGTTCATAATATGGACTTTATCGCCGAAAGCCTTTAGCCAGAGCCGTGTGTGCGTGGACTTCCCCACTCCCGATTCTCCCGAGAAAAGGTACGCCCCGCCGTCATAGATAAGCGCCGATGAATGAACGAGCATAGTGCTGTACTTTATCGCAGCACGGTTGAACCGGTTGGCGTAATCGAAGTTTTCGATCTGCCCGATTGTCGTGCCTTCTACAGACTTAGCAAGCATCCTTTCCAAAACCTCATCATTTGAGGAAAGCACAATATCAGTCGGGCGGTCTCCGTAATACCTGAAAGGCTCGGAAAGCCGCTTTGTATCGTCATATTTAGCTGTGTATTCTACAATTATATCCGCGATTTTGTACTTCAAAACGCCCTCCGAAAATTACAGGCTCACAAAACGTGAGCCTGCTTTTGTTTTAATCACTTTTAGCTGTTATAAATAATCGGCGGGATGTCATATTTTCCGACAACATACTTCTGAATGAGAAGCGCGTCGATAACATCGACAAATCCGTCATTATTGATATCCGCCAGCTCAAACTGCTCATCGGTGAGCTCGATCATCTCGGCAGCAACCTTCTGAATCTCGGTAGAGTCAAGGATATCAACCATACCGTCACCGTTAGCGTCGCCGGCCTTGGGGCCGTCAAGAAGGACATAAGGAATAGTGTTGCTAATAACATAATTATGCGCAAACGAGTTACTCCACACACCTAAAATGAGATTATCACAACCATCAAATGCATTAGATGCAATATTTTGAATCGTATCAGGCAACTCCAAGTATTCCAGAGAAGTACATCCGGCAAAAGCTCTGCTTTTGATTGATGTAAGATACGCACTGAGACGTACGTTTTTCAGCGCTTCACAATTATAAAAGCATTCTACGGGGACAGTATTATTGTTTCCGTAAAACTCAACGTTTTGAAGCGAGGTACAGTTTCTGAAAGCACTGACATCTACTGTAATAATACTATCCGGAACAACAACCGATTCTAAAGAACTGCAACCGTTAAACGCATACATTCCAATCTTAGATAAATCGGGAGCGTCCATAAAATCAACAGAGCGTATTTTATCATTGTTCTCTAATGCGAAATTAGCGACACTCACCACTGTGGATCGGTCATAATTTCTTGGAACAACAACATCATCAACCGTATCGCTTGTATAGCCTGCCCAAGCTACAGTACTGTCATCAATTATCTGATATTTGTACTTTCCGTCTTGAACATAAACAGCTGCAGAAGCGTTTACAACAGAGGCTGCGATTAAAACTGATATCAATAAAAAGCAAACTGAGATTATAATTTTCTTTTTCATACACAATGCCTCCAATGCCCGCAAAGCAGCCTGTTATCGGCTGCTTTGCTTGCTTGTGTGAGTTAATTACCACTCCTTGTTGTCGTCATCATTATTGTCGCTGCTACCATGCTCGTTTTTGCTGACAAGGACTCCGTTGTCATCCATAATTGATTCAAAAGAGAATTCAAATAAATCGAATTCGGGAGAATCATACATTTTTTTCATTTTATTACCTCCCTTAAGCCCAATCTGTATCGGCTTTACCAATCATGTAGAAAGTAACTCCGTCAAGGCATTTAAAATCAGTTGCAGGATACAGGGTTTGATAATCTTTACCGTCAATATTGATTGTAGCCGCGCTCTGGGTTGTCTGAACATTTGTGTCAACAATAAACGGTGTGAACTCAAAATTCAGACCCCATTGTGAGTTGTTCTGTGTGTTGTTAAAGCCGTAACAATATTCAAGACGGTTTTTATCATCTATTTTGCTCTTGTCAATCAAAACAGTCTGAGACTTTCCGGTTCTGTAAACTTTTTCACCGTTAACAACGGTATAGCTCTTTACAACAAAACCAACCTTAATATTTTCGCCCGTTTTACTGAGCATAATGTTTTGCTTTTTACCATCAACAGTAGTTGAATAGTTGTAATTGAGCATAAAGTCAACATACAAACGGTCATAGTTTGTATTGGGATCATCATAATGACCGTAGTGGTCAGCTTTGCCGCTGGTAGTGGTGTTCCAGTGGTTACGCGTAATTGACAGTAATGTTGCCGAAGCATCTGTACGGTTATCGCTGATTTCCTGCCTATTAACTAATTCAGTGCTGTAAACCGGTACGATTGCGTAATCCTCAAAACCAACGTAATTCATCTTAGACGAATAGGATTGAGCCACCAGTACAGCCTTGTTGCTGACATTCAAGTTGCCTATTTCATCAAAGCCGTCATAGCTGAAGGTGTCAAGCTGATACATATCCCAATGATGAATATATACAGGCTTCTCTACACCATTGTCCAAATAAGTGGTTCTTTTCGGTCTGTAGAGGTCGTCATCTGACGGAGCAAAAGCTTCTGCTGTTTCATTGGTAGCGTTTGCGTTAATGCTAAACAGCTTCATATAGCCCGTCGTCATTCTCTTTGTAACCTCTTCGTATTTGCCTCCTGAAATCTCACTATCATAAACAACACCGTCAACAGTCTTTTTGTCAACCTGATAAGCTGTCATTTTTCCAACGTTGTTTTCGATGGTGACGTCACCGATTCTCCATGTGAGATCCTGACGGAAGTTGCTTTCCTGTGGAGCTTTGCTGAATACAAACTGTTTGTCAAGCGCGATAGTAGTAGTTGCTTTGTTAGTGATCTGATCGTAGAAATACGACCTTAATTCCTCTTCTGTAAATGTCGAGTTATAATTATACAGCTTATCACCATAATAACGTGTTTTGAATTTATAACTCAGTCTGTAATTAATATCTGTTTTTAACGCAAACTTTGAGTAGTGAGTTACAGATGTATAAATCTGAGTAGGTGTACCTGATGATGCCGCGAACATCTTATCGACATCATAGGTTACCAAAGCATAAATACCTTTGCTGCTGTCATAACCATCAACGCCGGGCATATTGATTTCAATCGACTTTATAAAGTCATAACCGGTGTATCCGTTTAACAAATCGTTTATTGTAGCGTAGAAGTTTACAAAGCTTGATGTTCCGTAAGGATCGGGAACAAACTTTGCCTCGATAACATTTTCGTGACCGGACACGATCAAATCATTGTTGCTGCCGTCCTTTTCGATTGTGACGCTGCTTGTCGGATTGTTTTCGGGATCAACAGAACCAACGGTGTAAAGCGTGTTACCCGAATTCTTAACGGTAGCCTGTACATAAACATCACCAAAGCCCGAAGACTGGGGATGCAGCTTGTGGTTGATTGTAAATGAGCCGCGCGCGGTCTTTACAAAGCGTGCAACAAAGATATCTCCGTCCTTTGCGATTTCTGCATGGGATGTAAGATGGTTTTTGTCCGCGTTCTGCTGATAGTTCTCACGGAGAATGTACCAACCAACGAACTCATACTGAGCTCCTGCGGTAGCGTTAAAGACGTAGTAGCCATCACCGATGCGAGGAGTCAACTTGTCGTTTGTCGAGGTATCGGTTGTGGTGGTATTACCGGCGGCTGTTTCGGGGGTGTTGTCCGCTTCTTTGCTCAAGCCGGTAAAATACGCGGTTGAACCGGTGTGGCTGCCTGTAGCGGTGCCTGTGTTAAAGCTGTCGGTTGTCCATGTGGCGCCGAGGTCGTCGGAATACTCAATGCGGGTTTTTGCGTTAACAACCTCGCCCTTCTTGGAGAAGAACCAACGGGCGTCACAGCGGTCTGCCTTATCGCCGCCGCCGTAAATAGACTTTTCGTAAGTGATCACTACGGGCTGACCCTTAACATTGCTGTTATTGTCAAGCGCCTGATAAATCGCCTTAAAGGATTTTGTAGCCGGATCGTAGTTATCGAAATTGTTAGCTGTTTTGATAGCCAGCGCGGAGGGTACTATGGTTGATTTTCCACCGCTAACCTTGACCTTAGCGCCGGTGGTGTCATATATGGCGTATTCAGTTGCATACTGACCTGCGCAGTTTGATTTATAGTCCTGCGAAATAACGCGAACAACATTAGTAGCATTTTGAGCCTGTTCGGCAGTAGTAATAGCGTTTGCTTTAGCAAGAGCAGAATCTTTAAGTACGTTTCCGAAGATATCAATCGGATTGCCGTAATAGTCCTTCAACACTTCCCAGCCGTTAGTGTAGTTGGCAGGTGTTACAGAATTCGGCTCATCGTTGTTCTTCTGAGTTCTGTACTTGAATGCGCAGATAATATTGTTTACATCATCACCGTATTCTTTGTAAATCTTGTAAAGATCGTCAAAGTCGTAGGTCTGGAAGTGACTGCTGACCTCGCCGGTGTAAAGGTGAACGTCGTCCCAATACATATTCGACAAAGTAACGCCCTTAATTTCACAATCAACCTTTTCGCCCGATGTATGCGCCTCTGTATATGCCTGGTATGATTTGGGAAGTACAGCGTAATAGTTACCTTTGTAGAACATCAAAGGCTGACCGGGATAACCGCCGAACGGGTTGTTAATGTTGGCAACCTGGCTGTTGTTAGTGGGATCCTGATAGTAGGGATAAACGCCTACGGTGTTGCCCCAGCCCGCGTCCATAACGGTCTGGTCGTAACCTTCAACATAGAACTTAATTGTCTTTTCGCTGTTTCTTAAGAAATAAATCGGGGTAATCTCAACATAGTTCCACTCCCAATCCTCGGGAATTTCAAACGACTCTGTAACCGTGCCGGTTCGGCTCTCCGCAACGGTGTGTTCAACATAAGTTGTACCGTTGATGCTGTAACCGGCAAGGTAATACTGATTCATATAATCGTCGTCTTTGAGAACGGTCTTAATATAAATCGTAGAGCCCTTTGTCACACCTGCCGCATAATCATATGTATAGCGGTCAAAGGTTGAGCTGTCTGTCCATTCGTCTGTGCCCGAAGCGCCGTGAGTGCTGGCTCTTCCCGCGCCGTCGAGGCGGGTAGCATAGGTGTTGTCGCTGCAAAGGAAGGTATTTGCATGCTGTTCAAAGGTTGAGTAGGTTATGTTGCTTCTGGGATCACGCGAGGTGCCGAGCCTACGGATGGAGCCGTCCTTAGCGTAAACCTTTACGGTCTTGCCGCCGCTTGTCGAACCCTTTACCGTATAGAACTTATAGGTGAAGTTGTTGCTGCCATCCTTGGTGATATAAACACCGAGATGCGTCAGCGCGCTGTCAACACCTCTTACCTCAACAAAGTAATAGGAGCTGTCCTTATCAACCTTCTTGACTGTAATACCGGGCGCATTTGTGGTGTCAAATGTCATATTGCTTGTTGAATAGAAGCCGGTATAATTGCCGTTGCTTGTAATATTGAAGTAAAGCTGATTGGTACCGATATTGGGAAGAAGCTCGGTGAAGTCAGCCCACCAGCCGCCTTTGCCGGCGTCCGCAACTGATTTGACCTGCTTTAAGCCGTCCAGTGTGCTTTTATTGGTTGTTATATTATTAGAGCCACCACTGATATTGTAAATCAAAGAATTGTACCGAACAACACCGGGATTTAATGTAGTGATGTCTGTCGGCGGCCACGGATCCTCTGTGGCGTCACCCACGATAGCGTAAGTTACAGCGCCTGAGCTCGAATTAAAGTAGAAATAGATCTGCTGACCTTTTTTCAATCCGGGTACAGTTACATTGCTGCTCGGATTCCATGAATTGTCAGTACCGAATACCTTGAAATCAAAAGAACCATATGCAACAGACGCAGTGTGCGGACCGGAGAGGTAATCATAGGTAAAGCTCGTTTCGTCAGCTGTCTGAGTTCCGCTTGACGCAACCATCATATATTTGTAGCTGCTCGAAGCAGTTGTAGTATCCCACGCGGTGCCGAAGAATGTCGCTGAACCGACAACGCGGTATTTCGTTGCGAGTGAGTCAACTGTCCAAGACAAAACCTTTGTGCTTGGGTTAAAAGTAAAGTGAACTGTCTGGTCAGTAGTAGCAGCTACTTTCCATTTAGGGTTGTTGCCCGGAGAGGTGTTGACAGTAGTGCCTGCTGTACCGGAGCCGCTTTCGTGTGAAGCAGGGTGATACGCATTTGTGCCGTCAAAGATAGTAACGTACTGAGCACCGCCCTGGTTGCCTGTAAAGGTATAATCGAGCGTGTATGTGCCGTCCTGCTGCTTAGTGAACTTACGGCTGTTATCTGTTGTAGTAACAGACGCGCCGTTGAGCCAACCGGTAAGGTAATAATTGTCAACATACGGAGTAGAACTATCTTCAATACCGCTTGATGTCCACTTAATGTAGTGCTTTGTGCTGGAAGCAAGATTGATCAAATCACCGGATTTATCAGTGTCGCTATTGTTCAAAACAAGACCAAATGTTGGCTGTTCAATATTTAAAGAAACTACAAAATATGTCTTTCCTTCTATTGTCTCTATAGTAGATCCAATTGCAGTTCCCGGCCAATTACCGTTAAGCTTTGTATCGCCATTCCAAAGATACATTTTGGTGGTACTTGACACCTTATCTGTATCGAGAATATAGAAATATGTATCAGTATCTTCCTCATATTCCGCAGTAACGGTACCATTTGTTGAAGCTGTTACTGTGCCTGTACCATCGTTTGCGTTATTGGTAACGGTAACCGTCCCTGTAGTAATGTTCCACTGCTTAAAGCGGTAGCCGGCAGGAGCGTTTACAATCGGAAGAACGCCGGTGTGGGCATCGGAAGCCGCGTTAGCGGGAATGGTCTTTTCGGCGGTTGTGTCATCGGAGAATGTTCCGGTACCACAAGAAACCGTTACAGTTTTGTCGAGATTTGCTTCGTTGAAGTCTGCAATAGTTGACGGAGCTGCTTGATTATTCCTTGTGTAATACAAGGTTCCGGCTACAAAAGCTACGTCATCCTTATATTTATTGCTATCTGTTCCGTCGCTTAAAATAATTTTTGTACAGTTTGTCGCGGCGGTCGTCACCTTATAAACAGGAGCGTCCATATAGGTGCCAATCTGTGTTGAAGTAATCTTTGTACCCGGGAAACTGCTGGAATTTCCAACATCTCCGCCATAGAGATAGTAATAAATATTTGACCAACTAAAGCTATGTGACTTTGCCACATAGAAAGTCTTTGCGCTCGGGATCGGAGAGAAAACAGGCGTGATCGTGCTGGCACCAGCAACGGCAAAGCTCTGTGTTACCTCCGAATTGTCAGTTGCTGTTGCAGTACCGGGAACGGATGCTCCATCCTGCTGCCAGCCGCTGACGCAATATCCGGCTGCGGGAGTAGCCTTTACATATACAGTCGTTGCGCCTTCGGAAGCTTGAATTGTAACCGAAGTATCTGTTCCGGTAACGGGTGTGTTTCTGCTGATGTAAGCCGTGCCGTTACCGCCACTGGCAGATGTAATTGTATAATCCGTAGCCGGCGGAGTGTAGGTTGACCATGTGCCGCCAGTTGTGCCACTCCAAACATTTGCTTCCTGAGTATAAAGATTATTGCTCGAACTAGTACTTAGAGTTCCTGTTCTATTCCATTCATTATTATGATTAGATGCATTGTATCTGACAAATTGACAATTCGTATAACTTGTATCTACACCAGTAAACTGATATACTCCATCTCCTATATCAGTTCCCCAAATTTGAGAAGACGCGCCATCTTTCCAGATATTTAGCTGAAAATCTTGAGTAGAGGATGTCCAGTTTGAATTTGGTTTAAAATATATAGTAGATGGTGCTGCACCCACACTCTCGCTCTGGGTCTTCGCCGCGTCGGTGGCAATTATTCCAACTGTCATGCATGAGATGAGCAAGCAAACTGACAAAACAACCGCAAGCGTCGATTTTGAAAGCCGCTTTAATTGTGTTTTCATATTTTTTCCTCCATTTCTTTGATATTTGTCAAAAAATATGTTATAATAGTTTTATATATAACAACAAACGCCGTGTCGTGAGAAACACGCTCAGGGGTACAAGGTTTTTGCGCCTGATTCTGCGTTTGATTCTTTTTTATCCGCCTTACTCCTTACGAATACCGCACAAGGTCTGTGCGACATACCTAAGGAGTAATCACGGGAGTTGCTTTTTATCGCAGTCTGACCCCTACGATACCATTAGCTGCCGCTTTTTGAATTGCAGCGGAGTTAAACCATAGTTGCGTTTGCAGGCGTTTTCAAACGACTTTACATTAGGAAAGCCGTTATAGCTCGCCGCGTCCGCAATTGACATATTACCGTTCATCAAATCCTCAAGGGCGTGCTTCATTCTTACGCTGTTAACATAAGCGTTAAAGCCCATTCCCGTTGAGTCCTTAAAATACTTTGAAAAATAGATCGGATTTAACCCTACGAGCTCTGCCATGACGTTCAGGTTGAGCTCCTCGCGGTAATGCTCCTCGATATACTCCATAGCGAGCTTTGCGTTTCGGAAAGTTACCTTGCAATTACCGTACAGACTGATTTGCCTTTCTCTCATGCAATGTTCAAACAGAACGTGCAGAATGTTCATTATCACGGCGTACTGCTGAAGCGTGGACAAATTGCTGTCGGAAAGCGAAAGCATTTGTTCCTTTAACTCCCGCTCCGCCTGAGAACCGGAAGCAATTACAAAGCTGCGCGCATCAAGCCGAGTTTCAAAATTTTTCGCAAAATCATTTGAAATGTGAAGTGTAACTAAGCTAACGTTGTCACCCGACGGCGTTAATTGATGTATCTCGCTCGAATTAAAAAGGAAAAGATCACCTGTATGCAGACTGTATTCTTCATCGTTTTTGAATACGGTCATACTGCCGTTTGCGATAAAAACAAGCTCGATTTCCTTATGCCAATGCAGATCCGAAGCCGTACAAACGCAATGCTCAATCTTGGCAGGCAGATTGTCGTTGTATTTAATTGTTTCATATCTATATCTCACAACAATCTCCCCTTTCTGTTATAGACAAAGATTTACTATGCTCACTTTCACTTCGCAGAGTATATTCCTATACGATTACAATTATATCATAATAATTTTTAAAATACAACTTATTTTAGCAGATTTTTAATATTTTTTTATAAATTTTATTGAAACATCAACATAATCAATATTAAATTTCTAAAACCGCAATTAAAACATTGGGTTTTATTACAAATTAATGTTATTTTTATTACTTTATATCCGTCAATAATATTGTCAATTACAGGAGGAGCTTATGTCCAGAAAAGGTGTAAACATATATAAAAGAAAAGACGGACGTTGGGAAGGGCGTTATAAGAAAGGAGTTGCTCCCGGAGGAAGATCTGTTTACGGCTCATGTTACGGAAAAACATACCGTGATGTTAAAGAGAAACTGGAAAAATGCAAGCTGCAAGCATTGACAAATAAGAAAAACATTAAAACCGAATCGTTTAAGCCGTTTGGCGAGTATTGCGACAGCTGGCTTTCGGTTAATAAGAATAAGATAAAAGAATCTACGATGGTGAAATACACGGTTACTATCAATAACCATATCAAGCCGTATTTCGGAGGATATTCTCCTCAGTTGATAACTACGGAAATGACGGCGGATTTTGTAGATTATCTGTTAACGACCAAAAACCTGTCAACAAAAACAGTAAAAGATATTGCCGTCGTCTTAAAATCTATATTAAAATACATATCAAAAAATCACGGTATTGCTTTAATTGATGTAGTTTTGCCGAAACATACCGCAACTGAGATCAGGGTTTTATCGAAAGAGGAACAGCAGCGCTTTATTGAATATTTAATAACCGATATTGATAATTATAAATTCGGCATACTTTTTGCGCTGATGACAGGACTCAGGCTTGGAGAAATATGCGCGTTAAGAGTAGGCGATATTTCGCTAAAAGAGAAGGTAGTTGTGGTTCGTGAAACAATGCAAAGGATAAAAAACCTAAGCGGTGAGGGAGCGAAAACAAAAGTTGTGTTCTCTTCGCCGAAAAGTGATAGATCTGTACGTGTAGTACCTTTGACAAATACAGCGTATGAGTTATGTAAAGAAAAAGTCAGCAGAGCGACTCCTAACGCTTTTTTGCTGACCGGAAGTGAAACAAAATTTATTGAACCCCGAATCATGCAATCCAAAATAAAAAAATACAGCAAGGCGTGCGGTATAGAGGATATGCACTTTCACGTGTTGCGGCATACTTTTGCGACAAGATGTGTTGAGGTGGGATTTGAAATCAAATCGCTAAGCGAGATTTTGGGACACTCATCGCCGAGAATAACGCTTGAACGGTATGTTCATTCGTCAATTGAATTTAAAAAGAAAAATATGGAAAAGCTGGAAGCTGTAGGATTATAGCTTCCGGCTTTTTAGTATGACGGGCATATCAATGCTCTGTGGTGAAAGTCCACCGAGGCGTAGTTACCGACGAACTCAAAAGCGACTCCCAAGGTTTGTATCGTGAGGTGCAGGCGAGAAGAAGGGATAGCGGAA
>Ga0256407_10000961_pt1 | contig 64932 bp, 45 predicted proteins | sample RumenRJG_04DNA_FD_193489 | JGI IMG/M metagenome (GOLD analysis project Ga0256407, IMG submission 193489) | Bovine rumen microbial communities from Lethbridge, Alberta, Canada - RJG_04 | ecosystem: Host-associated > Mammals > Digestive system > Stomach > Rumen | place: Canada: Alberta... | reverse complement strand
GAAGGGTGACAAGGTTGAATGCGTCGTTCTCGCCGTCGATAAGGAAAAGCGCCGCATTTCTCTCTCCATGAAGCACCTCACCGAAGACCCGTGGGATTCTATCGATTCCACCTACCCGGTTGACTCCGAAGTCAAGGGCAAGATCGTTCGCATGCTCGACCGCGGCGTCGTGGTTGAACTCGCTGACGGTATCGAAGGCTTCATCCCGGTCTCCAAGCTCACCGCTGAATACATCAAGGTTCCGGCCGATGCATTCAAGGTTGGCGACGAAGTTCCGGCTGTCGTGACCGAAATCGATCAGAACAACCGCAAGATCTACCTCTCCGTTGTTGACTACTTCAAGAACCGTGAATCCGCTGAACTCAAGGCTTGGATGGACTCCCACAAGCCGGGCGAAAACGGCACCACGATTGGCGACGCTGTTGCTCCGAAGAAGAAGGCTTCCAAGAAGAAGGCTGAAAAGTCCGAAGAAGAAGCTTAATTTAGTTTCTAACTAAAGCTTAAAGGAATCCCGCAGGCAACTGTGGGATTTCTTTTTTTAATTAGTTTGCTATTTTAACTTTATGCAAAAACGTATTCAAGAATTAGATGTTTTGCGTGTGTTGGCAATGTTGTTTGTGGTTACATACCATTTCGCATTGCAATATGTAGCAGAAGGTATCCCTTGCTTTAATTTGTTCTGCACAACAGTAAACTATGATTTTGGAAATATTGCTGTTACACTTTTTATAGCTCTTTCAGGAGGGCTACTTTATAAAAAGTATGGAACAATCGGTTTTTCTGAAAAAGGTGCTTTTAAAGAATTTTATATAAAGCGTTTCAAGACAATCTATCCGCCGTTTTGGATTTTGAGCCTTTATATTCCCTTGACGATGATCCGCCATTTTATGGCGGATGGCAACGTATTCTTTATGGGGCATCCGCTTAAGCTGTTGTTTACGATAGTGGGCTTTGATGGCTACGTTCGGCAGTATGGCGTTGATACCTATGTTTTTTGCGGTGATTGGTTTGTTGGGGCCATTGTACTTTTGTACTTATTGTTCCCGTTGCTTGCCAAATGCTACCATCATAGGCCTTATTTGACATTGTCTACTCTTGCGGTGCTTTATTCTTGTCAATACTTGATTCCTGCAGAATATGATGATGTGTTTGGTGCCTTACCTGTGACTTTATCTTTGAAATTTTGCGTCGGTTTTATGCTGGTCGAAAACTTGGATCGTTTAAAAGATTTGCGACTCGTTTTGGTCTCGGCTGTAGTGTTTGTTGTGCTCACGTTTGTCGATATCCCCGGTCGAATCAATACAGATTGCTTGGGGGCTGTAGCCGCCATTGCTCTGTTTGTGGTGGTATTATATATAGCCCCGTTCCTGTTGCGTTTTAGGACGATTCGTCTTCCTGTTCAAAAACTCGCGAAACTTTCTTATTGCGTGTTTTTAGTGCAACATGTGGGCATTGTATGGGCACAAATGGCTTTTATCAAGATTTTCGAAAGAATGCACTGGAACTTTACGGAATGGAATGTTATGGTGCTGCTGTGCCTGACTTTTGCCTTCATATTTTTAGCGTCATGGCTTTTAAAGCGGATTAGCGATACTATTGTGAAGTTCTTTACTTTCAGTAATGATTTTACTAAGAAATCTCTAATGACTATTGACCAATGACTATTAACTAAGCTATTTCTCTTTATTTTTCTATCTTGCAGTTCATGAATCTTGCTGGAAAGAAAATCCTTCTTGGAGTCTCGGGCGGAATTGCCGCCTACAAGTCTTGTGAACTTTTGCGCCTGTTGCAAAAGAAAGGCGCCGAAGTGCGTGTCTGCATGACTGAAGCCGCCACACAGTTCGTTGCCCCGCTTACGTTTGCAAGCCTCTCCAAGTGCCCGGTTTACCTGAAAAATGGCGCCGTTGAAGCGCGTCCGTTCCAGCATATCGATTTCCCGCGTTGGGCCGACCTTTATCTCGTCGTTCCGGCGACCGCGAATGTCATCGGAAAATTTGTCTATGGCATTGCTGATGACCCAGTGAGCCTTTGCTTTATGAGCTGCACGGGTCCACGTTTTATCGCCCCTGCGATGAATGTTGCGATGTTCAATTCTCCGGCAGTCAAGCGCAACCTTGAAACGCTCCGCAGTTTTGAAAATACGTTCGTGATGGACAGCCCGGCGGGTGAGCTCGCCTGTGGTGAAGTCGGCAAAGGCCGCCTCCTCGATCCTGCGGAAATCGTGGAATATCTGGAAGGTGCGAGTGTCATGCCGGACTCCGTTCCGGCATCGCCTATTTCATCTGCGTCAAATTCGTCATTGCGAGCGGAGTATAACAGAGCGAAGCAATCTCCTGCCGCGCAGTACCTTCAAGAAACCGCCTTGCAGGACCTTCCTGCATCCGGTGAACGCGTGCGCCGCGTCCTCATCACAGCGGGTCGCACGGAAGAAGCGATTGACCCGGTGCGTTACATTAGCAACCGTAGCAGCGGAAAGACTGCTGTTGCCATTGCCGCGACGTTCCTGGCGAACGGCTTTGATGTGAGCGTTGTCGCTGGCCCGATGGAAGCTGAATTTCCGGGTGCCGTCCACGTGACAAAAATCAAGAGCGCTTGCGATATGCATAAGGCTGTTCTTGAGCAGATGAAAAACGCCGATGTGCTCGTGCATTGCGCCGCCGTGGCCGATTACCGCCCGAAGGTGGCCGCTACAGAAAAAATCAAGGATAGCCGTAGCCAGCTCGTCTTGGAACTCGAACCGAATCCGAACATCTTGCGCGATAGCGTCGCTCAAAAGCGTGCTGACCAAATCATTGTCGGTTTTGCGCTAGAAACGGACCACTTTAAGGAACATGCGGCTGAAAAGCTTAAAAAGAGCGGTGCCGATGCACTTCTCCTCAACGCTCCCGTGGCAGCAAACAGCGGTTTCGGTTTTGACGAAGTCCGTTACACCTTGATCCGCGCGAACTCTCGCAATGCACAAAACGCTGCCGAGGTTGAAATTCCCGAGATGAAGATGGGCTCCAAAATCGATCTCGCTCAAGAAATAGTAGATTTTAGCCTTGATCAGTTAAAGAACGCTTAGAGGAACGGTATGCCCGAAGAATTTGATTTTAGCGAACTTCGCAAATATCTGCAAGGCCAAATGGACATGGGCGAGGAGGACTTGCTCCTTGATGAACCGTGGACATTGACTCGTAAAAAGTCCGCCGTTCCTGCTGGGGCTCCGCGCCCAGCTAATCCAATGCCGCAAATGCGCCCGGCAAATCCGGCTCCATTCCCGCAGCCGTCTCAAACGACCGCCCCGAAGACCCCCGCTCCGTTCCCATCTGCGGCGCAGTCTGCTTTCCAGGCTTCCGCGCAGTCCGCGTTTCAACAGTCTGCGTTTGGTACTCCCGCACAACCTGCGCCTTCTCCGCGTCCGGCCCCGGCGCCAAAGCTTGATGCAGGCCTCACCATTGCCCCGCGTGCCGTCAAGAAGACGACTGCCGCGTACGAACTCGCCGATTCCATCGGCGCCTTCTACGATGCGCTCAAGACCGACGCGCTTTATGCGCGTGCCGCGAACGTTGTTCGCTACGAAGGCCCGGAGCACCCGCGCCTTCTGATTCTCCTTGCCGCTCCGAAGCCCGGCGAATCTACAGACAAATTCTTCCAGTCTCCGACTGGCGAGATGCTTGTGCGTTTGTTCGGAAGCCTCGGTTACGCCCCGGAAACCCTTGGAGTTACGTATTTCTACAAAGATGCTCCGCGAGCACTATCTCCGATTCTGCTCGCCTCGCTCCGTCGAATGCTAACAAAGGAACTTTCCTTTATCGCCCCCGAAATCATGATTACCTTTAGCGAGCCGCTTTTCTACGATGTGTTCAGCAAGGGCAAGAACTTCAACGAACTCGCAGGAACAGCGCTTGATTTCAATGGCACAAAGACTGTATCGCTTGTCGATGCCTACGCGATGACGACGGACAAACAGCTCAAATGGCTCACGTGGAAGGTGCATATCCCGCGCAGCGGGCTTTTCACCGCCGCCAAGTAGCTTGCGCATTCCTTTCGCGCTTCCCGCGCACTCTCGCTTTGCGATGTCATGCCCGCCACCGAGCGGGCATCTCCATTTTTATGGCCCATTTTACCCCGATTTCGTGCCATCCCCAAAAATCAATGTAAATTTTTATTGTATATTTAAATCGGTATAGTTATGTCTGAAGAAAATAATTCCAAGTCGTTTGAAGGTCGCCAAATGCCTGCCGATGTTGAGGCGGAACGTTGCCTGTTGGGCGGTATTTTGCGTGACCCCGAAGTGATGGGCACCGCAGTGATGGCCATCAGTGACGATGACTTTTTCTACATGGAACGTCATCAGTTGATTTGGAACGCACTTTGCAGTTTGAACAAGGCGGTGACCCCCATCGATCCTGTGACGCTTTCGGCGGAACTCACGAAGATGGGCAAGCTCGACATTGTCGGTGGCCGTGAATACATCTTTGAATTGATGGAATCTGTTGCGTCGTCGGCGAATGTCCCGTGGCAGTTGGAACACCTCCGTAGCAAGGCCGTACTCCGCAAGCTCATTCGCACGTCTTCCGATATTATTCGCCAGGCGATGGACCCGGCTTCGACGCCGGATAACGTGCTTCAAGATGCCGAACGCGATATCTTTGCGATTGCCGATAACCAAGTGCGCAACACCTTAAAATCTATCGACAACTTTGTGGCGCCTCTTCTGGAGCGCATCAACAACCGCAGGGAAGGCGGCATTACAGGCGTGCCTACGGGCATTACGGAACTGGATGAACTTACGAACGGTCTCCAGAATTCCGACTTGATTATTCTCGCTGCCCGTCCGGGTGTCGGCAAAACGTCTTTCGCCATGACAGTTGCCGCAAACGCAGCCATTCGCTACGGCAAGAACGTTGCTTTCTTCAGCTTGGAAATGGATGGCATCCAGCTTGCCCAACGTTTGCTCTGCTCGCAGGCGCAAGTTGACCAGAGTAGGCTCCGCAACGGTAAGCTCAATTCTGACGAAATCAAGAAGATTATTGCCGCCGTGACTCCGATTAACCAGGCTCCGCTGTTTGTCGATGACAACGCCGACCTCGGTATCATGGAACTCATGAGCAAGGCGCGTCAGCTCAAACACAAGGGCCACCTCGACCTCCTCATCATCGACTACTTGCAGTTGATGAAGACCGGTAAGGAAGAAAACCGCGCTGTCGCTATCGGTGCGATTTCCCGTGGCCTCAAAATCTTGGCAAAGGAACTGAGCATTCCGGTTATTGCACTCGCTCAGCTCAGCCGTAAAGTCGAAGAAAAGGGCCGTGAACGCCCGCAGCTTTCGGACTTGCGTGAATCCGGTTCTATCGAACAGGACGCCGACATGGTGTGGTTCGTGGAACGCCCGTTCGTGCAGACGCATAAGGACGAAGACCGCTACAAGGCAACGCTCATTGTGGCTAAGCACCGTAACGGTTCTGTGAAGGATATCGATATGAGCTTCGTGCCGGAATACACGACGTTCTACGATGCAACCGACCAGCAAGGTATGGAAGGTGGCGACGAAGATTATCAGTATGGTTCAGATGACGATGGCGGTGGACCGCAGGTTGCCGACTTTGGCAGTTTTTAAGGAAGTGCTATGACGTTGATTCTGAAACCGATAACATGGATAGGGCAAAAGATTGTCGATGCAATCGCCGCTGTTGGCGAGTGCATTTGCATCCTGTTCATTACGCTCAAGCAGTTCCGGTACGTGCATAAGAATCCGTCGCTGATTGTGAAGGAGATGATTTCTGTTGGCGTCTCCTCGCTTCCGCTCCTGTTTGTGACGTCCATCTTTACGGGCATGGTCGCAACCATCATGGCCGAGTTTGAATTCCACAATCTCGTATCTGACAAGTTTGTGGGAACGGCCGCCTGCAAGATGGTGCTTATTGAACTTGGACCACTCCTTACGGCTATTGTGCTTTCGGGGCGAGTGGGGAGTGCCGTCGCTGCTGAGCTTGGTTCCATGAAAGAGAAAGAAGAACTTTCCGCTTACGTGGTGCTCGGGCTTGACCCGTACCGCTACCTCGCGATGCCGCGCTTCTTTGCGTTCTTGACGATGATTCCGTGCCTGACCGCCATATCCAATGCGCTTGCGTTGATTGGCGGCTGGATTGTCTGTGTGCTTGCTTTGGATATCACGACCTACACCTATTCGACCGGTATGCAGTACCTGTTCAGCAATATGGACTTGTGGGCGGGGATTATTAAATCGATTGTGTTTGGTACAATCATCTTTGTATTGGCTTATTACCACGGGACGCACTCCAAGCCGGGGGCGCATGGCGTGGGCCTTGCAACGATGAGTGTTGTTGTGGCGAGTTGCCTTATGATTTTGGTTTCTGACTTTATTCTTGATGCGTTCATGTTTTTCTAGAGGTTGTTATGCCGAATGTAAAAATCGATCCGAATGATATTGCGATTCGACTCAAGGGGCTCAAGAAGTCCTTTGGCCCTCAGACGGTTCTTGAAGACGTGAACCTCGACATCCGCCGTGGCGAGACGATGGTCATCATCGGTAAGTCTGGCGGTGGCAAGTCCGTGATTCTAAAGCACATGATTGGACTTTTGCAGCCGGATGGCGGTGAAGTGACTGTCGATGGCGTGACGATCAGTACGCCGCAGTTCTTCGATACGCGTACCATCCGCCGCAAGATGGGTATGTTGTTCCAAATGGGCGCCTTGTTTGACTCCATGGATACGGGCGAAAATATCGCCTTTGCTCTCCGTGAACATCATCCCGAACTCTCTGAAGCCGAGATCCAGAACGTGGTGACCGAAAAGCTCCAGATGATCAACCTCGTACCGTCTTTCCGTACAAAGATGCCTTCCGAACTTTCGGGTGGTATGCGTAAGCGTGTGGCGCTTGCGAGAGCTATTGCTCTGAATCCGGAAATTCTTTTGTACGATGAACCAACAACGGGCTTGGACCCGATTACGAGTGACGTGATTAACGACCTTATTCTCGATATGCAGAGCAAGCTCGGGGTTACGTCTGTCGTGGTGACGCACGACATGGTAAGTGCATTCAAGGTGGCTGACCGAATTGCCATGCTCTTGAATGGTCGAATCATCGAGGTGGGGACCGTCGATGAAATCAAGAATACAAGCAACCCGTATGTGCACCAGTTCATTACGGGCCAGCGCAAAATTTCGGTGGACGGGGAATCGCAAGAATAAAAGAGTGGGGAAAATTATGGATAGGAAAAAATTAATACCGTTATTTCTTTCATCAGCGATGTTGCTCCTTTGGGCTTGTGCCGAAGGCGATATCATGAAAGCCGATGATAGTGATGAAATGATTGCTTCTAAGAGCGATCAGAATTCTAAAAATGCTATAAGCGATGAAGAATTTTTGCAACCTTATTTGGACTACTGCAATAGCAAGGAAGGCAAGAAAAAGGGGTGCGAAGCAGAGATCATAAAAAGCAGTAGCTCGAAGAAGGATGAAAAGAGCAGTGCTTCGGAAGAGGAGTCTAGCTCTTCGAAGGTTAATTCTTCCAGCTCCGGCAAGGGCTCTAGCAGCTCTGCAAAATCTTCTAGCTCCGGTAAGGGCTCTAGCAGCTCTACAAAGTCTTCCAGTTCTGGCAAGAGCTCTTCTAGCAGTGAACCGGCTCCAGTTGTTTCGGGCAAGTGCGACTTGATCAAGCCCGATGTTGTTCATGTCGGTGACGAGATCATTTGGCGATATCTGCCCGATGATAATTCCATTGGTTCTGCCAAGTACGAATGGGATGTGAACTATGAAGTCGAAAAGAGCATTCTCGACGGTAAACTGACGGGTGTTGGTCTGCCTGAACTTATGGTCAAGTTTACGACGAAGGGGCTGAAGTATGGTCCGACGCTGACCTTCGATGGCATTGAATTTGATTGTGAAAACCTCACCGTGGTCGATATTGGTGACGATCCTGTTTCGTCGTCCTCTGTCGCTGAATCCTCCTCTTCTAAGAAAGAATCCTCTTCTTCTTCGGCACCGAGATCTTCTTCAAGCTCCACGCCTATGGGCTATTGTGCCGTAAGCAAGCACGAAATCTTTGTCGGTGAAACTGTTGATTGGTACATCGTCGATAGTGAAGGAAATGAACTTGAAGGAAGGTATAACTGGTTTGACTTAGGTATTTCCGGTGAACTTGTAGAAGGTGAAAAGTCTGGAAAGGGCTCGACTCGAATTACGGTGAGATATACCCAGCCAGGTACTTCTATCTATCCTATGGGGTATTGGAATGGTAAGTATCAGATAGATTGCTCTCGTAATGAGCTTGATGAGGGAAATCTTGATCCTTTACTTGTCATTAAAGCCAAGGTAGAAAGTTCATCCTCTTCTGAGGAGGAACCGGAAGAAAGCTCTTCTTCGACGACAACGCCTAGATCGTCTTCTAGCTCTAAAGCAACCACTTGTGCAGAAGATCCGACCCTCCCAGGTTGCGAGTCGATTGATTTATAAAAGTGTTAAAATACACATTACTGTATAATTAATTTTACAAACGTCTCGGAATCATAATCCGGGGCGTTTTTTTGTGAAAATCCTCAATAAAAAACACTTACAGTATTTGCATATTGGGGGATTTTAATTTATTTTTCGCCTAAGAGGTTTTTTTATGAATAAAAAGATTTATGGAATGATGGCTTTGGGTATTGCCACAGGTTTCTGGGCATGCGGAAGTGGTGATATTCTTCAGCTGAATGGCGGCGATGATATTATGAACAGTGTGATAGGCGCTGATGAAAACGATGGTGCTGTTATCACGGACCTTATGACAGAAGCTAATTGCCCGGAATGCTTTGCTGGTGGCATGCCATCTAGTTCCTCGAAGAAAGTTGTGGTTACATCTAGCAGTTCTTCGCCTTCTGTTTCCCAGTCTTCTTCTTCTCAGAAGACGGTTAGATCTTCTTCTTCTAGGAATCCGGTTTTGAGCTCTTCTAGTGCTTATGTACCTCCTACCCCGGGTTCATCGACGAGTGTGTCTTCAAGTAGTGCAAAGTCTGGTGCCGGTCAAATTGGTACTTGCGCTCCGCTTAAGTCTACTTATGAAAAAGACGAAGCTGGTGGAAGTACTGGCGTCACATGGAAGTTTACTCGTGACCCGTCTGTTGCCGCAACTCAGTTGATTAGTGCTTCGTTCAACTGGAGCTTTGAAGGCGCAACACCTGATAAGGCTTCTGCAACAGGTGCTAACGGTCTTTCCCAGAGCGTTAAGTATTCGACCTCTGGTCCGCATACGGCAAAGGTTGCTATTAGCATTGGCGCTGCTGTATATCAGGTGGATTGCTCTCCGGTTCAGGTCAATGGCGAACCGATTACAGGTTGTAAGTGCGCTGTTGAAGCTGGGTCTGTTGACTATACCGCAGGCACTCCGGCAAAATGGTCTGTCACGGGCTGCACCACTGGTGCCGGTTTGAACCTCGCTTATGAATGGAATGGCGTTCCTGGTGAAACTACTTATGAACAGACATTCGAAGCTGCAACTTTAGCCTATACTCCGGTACTCAGAGTCGCTAACGATGATAATACGATCATTGATGTGACTTGCCCGGCTGTGAAGGTTACTGAAGGTCCTGAATATAAAATTACTTCGACTCAGGATAAGGTTAATTTCGTTAAGGCTGGTAGCTATGCTGTCGTTGGTAATTTGCCTGCAACTTGGCACAATGCTGACAAGACTTGCACGCTCGTTTGCCAGAGCAAGCAGGAATTCGCATTGTCCTTCGATGAAATTGAAGTTGCTGGTTTCAACTACGTTTCGATTCCCTCCAAGCTGCAGGTGGAGCATACGATTAATGGTTATACAATCCCTGTAGTTGTGACTACGGTGGCTCCGGGTGATACCGTTTCTTGCGGTGTTAACTGGTAACTCCTAATAAATTCAATAAAAAAGACCTCCCATCCGGGAGGTCTTTTTGTATGCTTCGTTGCTTATAAAAAGGAAGCCCGCTTTCGCGGGCCATCATATTAGCGTCTAATAATCAATAACTATTGACTAAAGACCAATGACTACTCTTTATCTCCCTTGAACTTAGCAAGGAACGTCTTTGTTTCGTTTGCCACGATTCCAGAGAGAAGGATAAGTGCAATGAGGTTCGGGAATGCCATCAAGCCGTTGAAGATGTCTGCGCTAGTCCAGACTGCGCTTACAGTGAGATACGGTCCAATGAAAATCGCGAAGATGTAGAGCCAGCGGTAGGTGAGTATAGCCTTCTTGTCCCTGCGTCCGAGCAGGTATTGCAAGCACTTTTCAGAGTAGTATGCCCAACCGAGAATCGTTGTGAAGGCGAAGAACACGAGAGCTGTTGCAAGGAAGTACGGAGCAATCACGGCGCCGCCCGGGATAATGGAAAGGCCGCGGGAGAATGCTTCCATCGTGATGTTCACGCCTTCGAGCCCGAGCTTCGGATCCCAAGCGCCCGAGACCACAATGGCAAGGCCCGTCATCGTACAAATGATAATCGTATCGAAGAACGTGCCTGTCATGCAGACAAGGCCCTGACGCACAGGTTCCTTTGTCTTTGCGGCTGCAGCTGCAATAGGTGCAGAACCGAGGCCCGCTTCGTTACTGAAAATGCCACGAGCGATACCTTTTTGCATCGCAACAAAGATAGAACCGACAACGCCGCCAGTGACTGCAGACGGATTAAACGCTGCCTTCACAATCGTTTCGATGGCGCTAGAAATGTGCGAGAAGTTGAGGAGCAAAAGGAGAATGCAGGCAATGATGTAGATGATTGCCATGATGGGGACAATGTACATCGAGACTTTTGCAATGCGCTTGAGACCGCCGATGATGACGGTTGCCGCAAAGATCGTAACGAGGAGGCCTGCGATTGCTGTGGTGACACTCACGGAGTTTCCGCCGATGTTGACAAATTCAGCGGCGTTCGGGGTGAGGCGAGCCATAGCGCTCGTGATGCCATTGACCTGCGTGATGGTGCCAATGCCGAGGAGGCCAGCGCACATGCCAAAGATGGCAAAGATCACGGCGAGCCATTTCATGTTCCAGCCAAAGCGTTCCTTGATACCCGTTTCAATGTAATAGAACGGACCACCGAGAACCTTGCCTTCCTTATCGACTGTGCGGTACTTGACGGCGAGCAAGCCTTCGGCATACTTTGTTGCCATGCCGAGGAATGCGGCGACTTCCATCCAGAAAAGGGCGCCCGGGCCGCCAGTGCCGATAGCGGTTGCTACACCGACGATGTTACCCGTACCGATTGTGGCGGCGAGAGCCGTGCAGAGCGCTCCAAAACTGGATACTTCGCCTGCGCCGTCTTTTTCGCTGTGCGCCATGAAGCGGAGTGCGTTGTGCAAGTTCATGACCTGCAGACAGCCGAGTCGGATGGTGAGGAGGATGCCTACAAAGAGGATGATGACAATGAGGGGAACGCCCCAGACGTACCCATCGATAGCATCGAGAATGGAATTGAGAGTTTCCATAAATAATCCTTGATGTTAAGGGGTTTTGCCCCAAAAATAGAAACTATATGCTAGTTAGCGTTTTGACATCCGCCTCGTAGTCCACTCCATCAATATCGAAACCGTTTGTCGCGAGAAAATCGTGGCGGTATCCTTCGAGGTCACCCACTTCGGCGAGGTTCTCTTGCGTGACTGTTGCCATGCGCTTGTCCACTTCTGCCTGGACTTTCGGATCCAATTCATAATCGTCGATGCGGATGAGGTGATTCTCGTCCGTCGGGACATTGGAACCCGTATAAAGTCTTTCGGTCATCAAGCGTTCCATCTGCTCGATGCAGCCCTCGTGATTTCCCATTTCCTTCATGACCTTGAAGAGCACGGAAATGTACATCGGGATGATGGGAATGACGGCGCTAGAGCGCGTGACAAGTCCTTTGTTCACAGAGACATAGGCTTCGCCGTGGAGGTCGTTTTGCAATTCCTTGTGGAGTTCCTGTGCGGTTGCTTCGAGGTGCTTCTTGGCGCCACCGATTGTACCGTCGCGGTAGATGGCGTGCGAAAGCTTCGGGCCGATATATGAATAAGCGACGGTCTTCACGCCTTCGGCGAGAACGCCTGCCTCTTTGAGCTTGCGTACCCAAAGCGCCCAGTCTTCACCGCCCATGACTTTGACTGTATTGGCGGCATCTTCGGCGGTGGCGGGTTCTGCGCTGATGGTGCTGATCTTTCCGCTGAGGCAGTCAATCGTGGCGCCTGTGAATACTTGACCAATCGGCTTCAAGACGCTGCGGTAGATTGTTCCGTTGTCTGGATCAACGCGCACGGAGCTTGCGACACTGTAAACGAGAAGGTCTACTTTACGGCCCATCTTCTTGAGGGTGTCGATAACGTTTTGGCGCATTTCGTGCGAGAACGCGTCTCCATTGAACGTCACGGCATCTAGGCCCGCTTCTTTTGCGAACTTGTCAAAAGCCATGTTGTTGTACCAACCCGGCGTACCTGTCTTTTCGCGGGATTCCCCGATTCCACCGTCGGAGCCTTCCTTTTCGAAAGAAACGCCGATAGTTGAGGCTTTGTAGCCAAATGCGGCAACAATGCGGCTTGCAAGTCCGTAACCGGTAGAGCAACCGAGGACGAGAACGGTCTTCGGTGCATCGGCAGGAATGCTGCGCGTAGTGAACTTCTTTTCGATAAATTCAATTTGGTGTTTGACGTCGGCAACGCAACCCTTCGGGTGGGCGTTAATGCACATGTTGCTGCGGATCAACGGTTTAATAATCATAATGACTCCTATTTTGACGCCCGCAACTTAGCAATTAACAGGAGACTCCGCTGGTTTCTTGATAAAAAAGAACTTCTGGAAAAGTAACTTTGTAATATCGCCGTAGTATTTTTGGAAGTAAATTGGGCCCGCGAACAGTTAAGCCATCCAATATGGAGCTTAATTGCAAAGATTCAATTTAATTTTATACGACTCAATTTGCTATTTTTTGTCATAAAAGAAAATATGGATTTAAAGAGGAATCTATGACTGAAAAAAGTCCTGTCCGTGTACGCTTTGCTCCGAGCCCCACGGGTTATTTGCATGTCGGTGGCGCACGTACGGCAATCTACAACTACTTCTTTGCGAAACACATGGGTGGCACGTTCTACCTGCGCATCGAAGATACTGACCGTAAGCGCTATAACGAAACGGCTCTCCACGACTTGATGCGCGACCTCAAGTGGCTTGGCCTCCAGTGGGATGAAGGTCCGGGTTGCGAAGGTGACTGCGGTCCGTACTTCCAGAGCGAACGCCTGGACATCTACCATCGCGAAATCAAGAAGCTCTTGGATGCCGGTTGCGCTTACTACTGCTTCTGCACGGAAGAGCGTTTGCAGGAAGTCCGCGCTGAACAGGAAAAGTCTCACGTGCCGGTCACTGGTTATGACCGCCACTGCCGTAACATCAGCCGCGAAGAAGCCGAGGCCCGCATTGCCGCTGGCGAAAAGGCTGTCATACGTTTCAAGGTTCCGGAAACGGGCGTCACGGAATTCGATGACATGATCCGTGGTCACATCAGCTACCAGAACGAACTTCTGGATGACCTCGTGCTCATCAAGCGCGACGGCTATCCGACGTACCACTTCGCAAGCGTTGTCGATGACCACTACATGGGCACGACGCATGTGCTCCGCGGTGATGAATGGATCAGCTCCACGCCGAAGCACGAACTCTTGTACAAGGCCTTTGGCTGGCAGCCGCCTGTTTGGTGCCATCTGCCGGTGATTCTCGACAAAAACGGCGGTAAGCTTTCCAAGCGCAAGGGTGCCGCTTCTGTCGGTGACTTCCGCGACCTCGGCTATTTGCCGGAAACGCTCGTGAACTACCTCGCGCTCCTCGGCTGGAATCCGGGTGATGATCGCGAAGTGATGAGCGTCAAGGAAATGATTGATTGCTTCACGCTCGAACGCATCAACCCGAAGTCCGCAAGCTTCGACGAAAAGAAGCTCCAGTGGATGAACGGCCAGCACATCCACATGTGCGATGACGAATTCCTCAAGGGTATCATGGTTGAAGGTCTCAAGGCTATGGGCGTTGATACGAGTGCGGAACCGAACGAACGCTTGCTCGAAATCGTGAAACAGCTCAAGCCGCGTGCACACTTCGTACAGGACCTCGCTACAATGGCAAAGTACTTCTTTGTCGCTCCGACGGAATACGACGAGAAGGGTGCGAAGAAGCATTTCGGCGAAGGCTCCAAGGAAGTCGCAACGCTCGTGCGCGATATGCTCGCCTCCATCGAAGACTTCAAGACTCCGGTGATCGAGAAGGGATTCTACGACCTGGCCGAACGCTGCGGTCACAAGGTCGGTGAACTGGTGGGTGCTCCGCGCCTTGCCGTGTCCGGCGTGACTGCTGGTCCTGGCCTCTGGGAAATGTTCGAAATTATCGGTAAGGAAGAAGTGCTCCGCCGCATCGACGTTGCACTCCCGCTGATGAAATAAGCTCGATTAAAAAATGCGTCAGTATTTCCCTTACAGATTGTACTCGCAGCTGCTGTACTGCCGGCAATGCCAGCAGGCAGTTCGCCATGACGTCTGCGCCATGGACGAGTACACGACGTATGGGGGAATGGAACGCGGTATCCCGTTGCTTTGTGTCTGTACTCATTGCGGAACATATCATGTGGCATTCTCGCAAGAATTTGCGTTTTGCCATAAGGATGATCCGCAATCCGAGTATGCAAAGGTCTACGGACACAATCGAATTTTCCCGGGCGATTGGCTTTATTTTGACGGAGCTGCACGCCCTTGTGTCGTCAAGAGTTTTTTCCAGACTAGGGATAAGGAAGTTGTCGTCTATAAAAAAGGACCTGAGGATGCAAAGTACGAGGGACCAAAAATTCCGATAGACCATGAGGCGTCGCCCGAAGGTTATCGGTTATTGCCTGCCCAGTGTGTGAACACGTTGCTGGGGGACCATGTCTACCATGTCATCCGCAAGCAGTTTGGTATTGCCATTGGAGTCGTCAAAGACGAAACCAAGGACAAGCTTGTGGTGAAGATGGATGACGGATTAATCGTCTTTATGAGCTATCCGCGTTATGCGGAAAATCCGCCGAATCAAGAAGTTGTTTCTGTTGTGCGTAAGCACCTGGAACTTTTGTCGGATGGGCTTAGTGAAGAGGTTTCCGTTGAAGCGGGGCAGGGAATTGTCTATTTGCGTGGCTTTGTAGAAAGCCTTGCGACAAAGCGAAAAATACAGACCAAAATTGGTGAAATTGCGGGACTGCGCGGTTGTGTGAACATGGTTCGCGTCCGCAAGAATTCCAAGGTTTCCGACGAGGACTTGGAACGACAAATTTGGGATGTTTTGGATGATATTGCTCATCCGATTTTCAAGTACAGTGTCAAGGTAAAATCTGGCGCTGCAAAGGTGACGTTCTATTACGAAGATGAAGTTTATCCCGATGAACTGAGGTCTCGTATTGAATGTATTCCTGGCATAGTCTCATTGAATATGCATGGGACTGCGATTCTAAAAAAGAATCTCGGTAAAAAGGACCTTTGCCAGAAAATTATGGATAAGCTTGCGTCATACCGCTTCTTGAAAAATTCGTTTGTTCATGTTACGTACGTGGGCAAGCGTTTCTTGGTCGAGGGGCGTGTGGGCAATATTGCTCAGAGAGAGTTTGCGCTATTGGCTGTTGCTGGTTTTGCGCGGTCGGTAGCGGTGGGTAACCGTCTAAGAATTTTAAAAACTTAGGAAAAAGAGGAGTGAAAAATGGCTACAGGATATGAAAAGATAAATAAGATTAAATGTAAGCTTCGTGTGCCGATGACGGTGTCGATGCTTGCACAGGCGATGGATTGCGGCCCGAGAACGATTTTCCGCCATTTAAATGCACTAGAACAGGAAAACTGCGGTCTCCATAAGTTCAAAAAGGATGGCGAAACTTTTTACGTTATTCAAACCGAACAGAAGGTGGACTTTAACCAGAAAATCGTCAAGCAACTTGAAAAGTTGAAAAAGACGATGAACGATACAACGCCTTTGGACTTGAAAAACCGCAAGCTCATCGATAGCGTTATTTCGTCCATGCAGACAACGGACCCGGATGGATTCAAGGCTGAAGCGATTACGCTTGACCCGAACTACATTATGGATTACGGTCCGTTTTGCGATCATAAGGCCCAAGATACGATGGTCTCGAAGCTTTTGTCTGCAATTCGCGAAGGCTTCAAGATTCGCATTGTGTACAGAAGTACAAACGAAGAAACGGAAAAGAAAACCATTGAAGTTTGCCCGATTAAGCTTGTGATGCGCATTGATACGCTTTATCTGATTGCTGCTGATGAAACGTATGCCGAAACGCATATCTTTAAAAATTATCTTGTCGAAAATATCATGAGTGTGGTCCAGACGAATAACTGCGCCATGACACTTCGCGAACCATTCTGCGTTTATGAACACTACAAGTATGCTTTTGGAAAGTATGTTTCCAAGGAAGACCCGCAAACGGTGACACTCCTTATCAAGACGGGCTGGCTTAAGACTCAGTTTAATAAGTCCCGTTTCTCTCCGGCTGCCGAAATCACCGAAGATAAAGACGGCAATATGATTGTGACGCTGAAGCTCCGCTTGACTCCGGACTTTAAAACATGGCTGTTTGGCGTGCTTCCGGATGTGAAGATTCTGAAGCCGGAATCTCTGCGCACAGAAATGATTGAAAAATTGAAAAATACATTGAAGGACATGAAGGCGTAGTAATGGATTACCGTCTTTCTGATTACAACTTTGAATTCCCGAAAGAATTGATTGCCTCCCGCACGGCGGGCAAGGGCAAAACGCATATTTTGTACTGCCCCAAAAATGGTGGCGAACGCCGTATCATGAAGGCTCCTGAAATTGTCGACCTGTTCCGTCCGGGCGATTGCCTCGTGGTAAACAATACCAAAGTGATTCCTGCTCGCTTGTATGGCGAAACGCAATTTGGCGGTCAGGTCGAAGTCCTTTTGGTTCAGGCTCTCAACCCCTCCGAAGCAGGCGAGGCCCGCTTTGAAGCCAAGGTGCATCCGGGCAAGGCTTTCCATGTCGGGCGTGAACTCAAGCTCGCTGGTGTGCGCACGTTTGTGGAAGAAGTTCATGAAGAAGACGGCAACCGCGTTCTTCGTTTTGAAAAGACTCCTGCCGAGATGGAAGAGGTCATGAATAAGGAAGGGCATGTCCCGCTGCCGCCTTACATTGACCGCCCCGATGACGAAGACGATAAGAAAGCGTACCAGACTATTTTTGCAAAGTATGCTGGCGCTGTGGCGGCACCGACCGCAAGCCTCCACTTTAGCGAACAAATGCTCGACGACTTGAAGGCGAAAGGCGTCTACGTTGCTGAAGTCACGCTCCATGTAGGGCCGGGTACGTTCCAGAACATTTCCGTCGAAGATTTCACAAAGCATAAAATGCACGGCGAACATTACGAGCTCACTAAGGAAAATGCTGATATCATCAACAAGGCGAAGCGCGAAGGCGGTCGCATTGTAACGGTCGGTACGACAAGTACGCGCGTGATTGAAACGGTTGCCGATGCCAACGGATTTTTGAAACCGCAAAAGGGCGTGACCTATGCGTTCTTCTATCCGGGATACAAGTACAAGATTGTGGACGGCCTCTTAACCAATTTCCATTGGCCAAAGAGCTCTCTCATCTTGCTCGTGTCGGCATTCTATGGTCGCGAAAACACGCTCGACGCATACAAAATGGCCGTAGAGAACAAGCTTAAATTGTTCAGCTACGGCGACGGAATGCTGATATTGTAAGGAATTATTTTGCAGGCGTTTCAGATTCCATTTCGAGCGCTTGCGGAATCTTTTCGTCCTTGCAAAGGATCTCTTCGCGAATCTTAAATGTGAAGTCCTCCAGGTTGTTTTCAAACATCTTCTGGAAGGGCTTCTTTTTTTGTACGCGTTCCAAGGCGCAAGAGCAATAGTTGATGCGCTGGATTAGCTTCACGTCGTCTGTCGGCGTGTCGTGAGAGAATACGCATTCGTGCATGATGGCGTATTCCATGGAACGGTCGTAACGGAACTTGCACTTGTTCGGAAGGTCCGGCTGTGCTGCAATTTTCTCGATGATCTTTTCCGTCGGAATCTTGCTGCTAAACCAGTTGTTGGCCTGGTAGCCTAAGAAAAAGAACAGCAGGCAGACGATGATGCGGATGGTGTTTCTTCTGCGGTAAGCCATTCTGTTGAAACTGCGCTCGAGCGCGGCGAACGTCATGGTCGCGTGTTTCTTGACTTCGTTCAAATCATCGTTATCGTTGTTGTTTACGTTATTGTTGTTTTCAATCATGCTTCTTCAAGTGCCCATACTTCTGGATAGGTGCGGTACGTATTTGCATAGTCGAGACCGTAACCTACCACAAATTTATCTTCAATTTCAAAACCAACGAAGTCGGCATGGTAATTCACCGTTCGTCTTGATTCCTTGTTCAACAGTACGCAAGTCGTGATGGAGGCGGGGGTGTAGTCCGCGAGGGCTTTCACGAGGGAGTACATCGTGTTGCCAGTGTCTAGAATGTCGTCAATCAGCAAAACGCGCTTGCCTTTGATGTCGAGACCTTCAAGGCCCGAAATATGGACGTTTGCGTTTGGCTTGTCGGATTCGCCGTAGCTTGATGCCTTGATAAATGCAATGCGCAATTTCGGAGTCGCGATACGGCGAGACAAGTCGGCGGTAAACATATAGCTGCCGGTAAGTGCAGATAAAATCACGTCGAAATCAAACGCCTTCAGTTCAGAGGCGAGTGAGTCTACGCGCGCATTTATCTCTTGCGCTGTAATGAGTGGGGCGCTCGGCAGCTTGTACATTAAACCACCTCGAAGTTTAACCATTGGAACATCGGCTTGAGGGCCGCAAACTTTCCGTCTGGTTCTGCCTTGTATTGCTTGTAGATGCCAAAGACGTGGTTTTCAAGAGAAGTCTTGTTGATGAAAATCTTCAGCCAATCGGCGACCGTGATGAGGTCGGTGATGTAGTTGAGCGTTTCTTCGTTGAACTTCTTGGCTACTTCGTCAATGAGGAGCGTGAGCTTATGGAAGAACATGTGGCCAAGCCCGCCAAAGCTAAAGTGCGTGTTGAGCGCTGTTGCTTCGGTGATGAGCTCGTGAATCTCTTCGATGGTCGCCTTGTTGTGCTCGTTTAGCAACTGCAATGCGGCATGGTGAATTCGGGCGTTGATTTCCACAGTGAGGATTTTTCTCATTGTGTCCGGCAAGGTGTGGTCCGGATCGGCAAGGCTGTCGATGGAAATGCCATGGTTCAGCGCAAAGCCGGAGAACGACTTTGTGATGTTCTCGAGGTGCATCTGCGTCGAAAGCTGGTTGATGCGCTTCAGAGAATCGCTCGCGAGATTGCTCATGCGGACAACGTATGCTGTCGGATAGAGCTCGTGGAGCTGTTCCGTCGTCATGTTCGTATTTTCAACAAACGTGAGACCGCTTTCCTTTTCTTCGCCCATGGCAACGACGATGTTTACGCGGCTGAGCTGGTCCGTGACGACCAAGTTCGTGGTCACGCAAGATTCACCGAGATCGTTGTCTTCGTAAGACGTGCGCACAAGCGTCTGGCGACGGCGGGACGCAATTTTTGTTGCCGTGATGCGGGAATCCTTGTTGAGGTAGTCTTCTTCAAGTTCGAGGTGGTAAATCGCGGCGCGTTCTGCCATCTGCTTGATGACGGACGGGACGTTTTCTTCGGCGTACTTCGTGAAGACTTCGGCACCGTTCCACTTGTGTTCGTTACTCGTGGCGCGAGCGAGAATGTACAGAATTTCGCTCTTGAGATTGTCTCCCATCGGGAGGAACGGCTTCAAGAGTTGCATGGCGCGGAGAGCGTAACGCATGTTTTGCACCGGTTCCAGACCTTCGATGTCGTTGAAAAACCAACCGCAGCTCGTGAAGCTGAACAGGCAGAACTTCTGGATTTCGAGGAGGCGGATAGCCTTGGCGCGGTCTTCCGGTTTTTCGTAATCCTTGAGCGTGTCCTTGAGGAACTGTTCCTTGCGGGATTCATCTTCGGGGGCTACAATCACCTGGATGTAGTTGTTGCGTGCTTCCCACGGATCAATCTTCGAAATCTTTTCGAATTCGCGAACGAAGATGTTGTCGGCGACTTCCTTGAGATGGTTGAAGGCGTCGCGGAGCGGGCCTCTCCATTTTTGGTTCCAGTCGGCGCCACCGCCGGTGGAGCAACCGCAGTCTCTGTACCAGCGGCCTACGCCGTGAGCGCAGCTCCAGGCACAGCCTTCGCCGTAGAAGTTCTTGAGCTCGACTTCGTGCTTGGGTGGGAACTTTTCGAGGAACCATCCGTAGTTCACCGGAACCATGTTGTTCTGCGGGGCGAACTTGTTGTAGAGCCATGCGGCGCACATGTCGCCAAACGGTTCATGATGACCGTAGGATTCACCGTCAGTGCCGATGCTTACGAGCTGCGGATCGCTGCGGTTTGCGTCCCAGGCGCTTTCAATGCGGTGGCCGAATGTTCCTGCATCGCGAAGTAAATGTTCAAAGCCGACGGCACTCGAAAGCCACGGGTTGTAGAAGAACACGTCGAGGTAACCGTCACAGACGAGGTTGCCTTCCTTGTCGCGCGGGTAAATGCGATACGGGCGTGTGGTATCGATATTTGTGTTGCTGCAATCGGTCCACTTCTTGTCGCCAAACTTGCGGAACTTGTCTGCTTGCGTGGGCGAGAGAATTGTGTACTTGATGCCTGCCTTGATGAGCTCGACAACGGTTTCAAAGTTGATGGCGGTTTCGGCAAGCCACATGGCTTCGGGCATGCGACCGAAATGGAACTTAAAATCTTCAATGCCCCAGCGGATTTGCGTACGCTTGTCTTGCGTGCTTGCGAGCGGCATGATGATGTGGTTGTAAACTTGAGCAATCGCGTTGCCGTGACCGTTCATGCGTTCCTGGCTGCGCTTGTCGGCGTCCTGAATGCGCTTGTAGGTGTCGGGCGTGTTGGTTCGGATCCAGCCCATGAGAGTCGGGCCGATGTTGAAGCTCATGAAATCGTAGTTGTTTACGATATCGACAATTTTGCCTTTAGAATTTAGAATACGGCTTGCGGAGTTCGGGCTATAGCACTCGCTGGCAATGCGTTCGTTCCAGTCGTGGAACGGGCGTGCGCTCGGCTGGTTTTCGATAACACCAGTCCAAGGGTTTTCGCGAGGGGGCTGATAAAAATGTCCGTGAATGGTAAAGTAAAGGGGGTTCTTTTCGGTCATGGTTTAAAAATAGAAAAAAGGTTCAAAAGTGAACCTTTTTTTTAAAATACATGTTGCGACGCGCACTATTTTAAGCGTAAAACCTGCATGGTATTGTGATGTCCGACACTTGCCTTGACAATGTAGTTGCCGGCGGCGAGCGATTGGATGCTTAAGCTATGCGTTCCTGCCGAAATTTGACCTTGCAAAAGTGTAGCAACTCGGTGTCCGGTCAGGTCAAAAACAGTGACGGTGGCGTTGCCGTTTTGATTCGTGGATAGCGAAAGCGACTTGCCATTTATGGTAATATTTACTTTGTTTGCTGTAATGCGTTTTGCTATGGGATTGCGGACAGAAATTTTGTCCCAACCTGGCATGTCATCAAGAGCGATGATGCGCTTGTCATCGAGATTCCTCTTCCACATTTCTGTGGTCGTCTTTTCCAAGAAGTTTCCGCTCCAGGTCTGGCTCCAGGTCATCCAGTAGCTCCAATAGGCCTTGTCTTCGGCAATGCTGTCGATGTCCGGAATGGCGCCGTTTTCGCTCAATGCAATCATCTTGTTCGTGCCCACATCGCTCACAATCTTGTTGTAGTAATTGGCTGCAGAGTTGTGGTCGTTCAGCGGATCATAAATGTCGACTGCGACAATGTCTACGTATGCATCACCCGGGTACCATGCCGCATTCAGGGCGCTGTAATCGTAGCCGAATTTCGGGTCGGTATTGATGTTCCATACCCAGATGAGGTTCGTGAGTTTGTTTGTGTTCACCATACGGTCGAATACGAGTCGGTAAAGCTGCACGTAACATTCGGGGCTTGCGGTCCCCCACCAGAACCAGCCACCGCTGGCCTCGTGCAGGGGGCGCCACACGACGGCGATTCCCTTTTCCTGCAGTTGCTTGAAGTAGCCCGAAACGATATCCACGTCGGCGACGATGTCCTTGTATTCCTGCGAGGTCTCGTCGATGTCCTGGCACTTGTCGCCCTTGAAGGCCTTGGTGTAGTTGAAGCAGGTGTTGGTTTCACTTGTTCCCATGACGTCTTCGGTGCAGCCGGGGTTGTTAAAGCCTGCGGGAGTGCCCTGCGTGTAGAACACGGTGTCTTCCCCGACCTTCCAGTGCCAGGTATAAGTCGGAATGCCGCCCATTTCCCACAGCTGCTCGGTCATCACCAGGTTGTTTTCGGTGTAGCCCTTGAACCAGCCTTCTTCGTGGTGACCGCCTGCCGCAAACAGCATGTCGAAGCCGCCAATGGCGGGGTAGTGCCCGCTACGCTTGTAGAATTCGGCGATGTCGGTCTGGCCCTTCCACGAGACTTCCTCGTCGCTGAACTTGCAGGAATCCGCGGGCGTGCAGCCGCCAGGCGGAATGAGCCGCATGTTGCCGTAATCGTAGTTGAAATTCTGGTCGCTGATCATCATGCCGCTAACGGTCTTCTTGCCGAAATTTTCGCGGAGGAAGGTGTAGACCTTGCGGGCCGATTCCGTCGCGTTCGGTGTTACCGGCAATTCGCTAATCTTGAATACCGCGTCGGGGTGGCGTTCGACGGTAATGTAGTCCACGCCGAGAGCCTGGTTACCCACGGTAATCTTGTTTTCGCCGGCCTTCATTTTGGCGGATGCCGAAACCACGTAGCTCGAATCGCAGTTGCGCGGGGTAGTCAGCATGGAGCCTACATCTACGCCGTTGACCGCGATTTTAGAGGTGGTCCAGTCGTATTGCTTGATCAGAACCTTGGTGGTAATGTCGTAGACGGCGGTTTCTTCGACCTTGACGGTGAATGTGATGCCGCTAGGGTCTGCTGTCTTTGCGTATTTTCCGCCCGAATAATCAGCATCTTCGACAACAGTTGCGCCAGCCAAATCTTCGGCTTCGTAAGTTGTCGGTGCGGCTAAAGCTGATGTTGCCGCGACTGCGGTGACAAAAGCCATTGCGGAGCAAGCGCCCGCGATTGTTTTACATCCCATATCTACACTCCAATATTTTTTGTATTGTCATCCCAGCTTTATGCCGGGAACGTTGTTTTTTGCATTGTCATCCCGGACTCTGTTCCGGGATCGGTATTCTTAATTATTTAACCAGAATTCTTCCGTTCTGGTTAAATCCATTGCCTTGCACTTTCACGAGGTACTGCCCGGCTGCAATCCCGCTCAAGTTAATGCTTGCTGCGCCATTGATAGTGCGGCTCATTACCTGATTGCCCTGCATGTCGAAAATTGCAACTCTTGCGTTGGCGTTTGCAGCAACGCTCGGAATGCTCACTTGCAAATTCTTGCCGATAACAGACAAACTTGCGGCAATGTTCTGCGAATGTAACGAATTCTTGATTCCTGTTGGCGGTGGCGTGACGATTTCGTACTTGTCCCATCCCGGCATATCTTCGAGCGTCAAGGTATATTTGTTGTTCATCACGATTTTCCAGCTTTCGGCATTGTTATCGTTTGCCCAGCCTTCCATTGCGTAGTCGCCATACCACGGCATGAACCAGCTCCAGTTGGCGCCATCGGCCTTCATCTCGTCGGGATAGGGCACGGAACCGTTTTCGCTGAGCGCGACAATCTTTTTGCCGCCGAAGATTTCCTTGACCGTCTCAAAGCTGCCGATGAGGCTGGAGTGGTTGGATTCGCGCGGGTAGTAATAGTAGTCGCGACCGACAACATCCACGTATTCGTCGCCCGGATACCAGTCGAGGGCGTCGCTCGCTTCATCGGTGGTCCACACCCAAATCAAGTTGTGCAAACCTTTCTGGTTCACGAAAATATCGAACATGAGCTTGTACAAAGCAACGCATGACTTTGCTCCATCGGTACCCCACCAGAACCACTTGCCGCTAGCTTCGTGGAGCGGGCGCCAAAGAACGGCGACGCCTTCTTTTTGCAAAGTCAAAAGCGAGTCGGCAATCATTTCCATATCGCGGACCATTGCCTTGTACGCATCGCTATCGGTTTTCCACTTACCGGTGGCTTCATCGTAAGCCTTGTTGATACTGAATTCGGTGTAGGGATCGTTTCCGCTCGATTGCGTGTAGAACGCTTCGACTTCGTGCATCGGGTCTTTCCAATGCCAGTTGAATTGCGGAATGCCACCTGCTTTCCAGACCGTCTTTGCCATTTCGAGCGAAGCGTGCGTGTACCCCTGATACCATTGTTGGTCGGAATTCTTGCCCGAGGCATGTAAAAAGTCAAAGCCTACGAGAACCACGTTCTTGTCGCTAGCCTTATTGATGTAGCTGAGCTCGGTTTGCGTTTCGTAGGTTTGCGGAGTGTACTGACCGTTGTTTTCGAACGGGCGTTCCGTCATGACACCGCTAATCACGTGCTTGCCGAAATTGTTGAGCAAGAAGTTGTAGAGCTTCTGTGCGCTTTCGGTCGGTTCAGGTGTGACTGGATTCGGTGAAATGTTCCACGGGCTAGCTTCGTATTCTGTGAGTTCGATGTAATCGAGATTGACGTAACCCCAGCTGTGGACGATACCTATCTTGTTTTCGCCTGCGGTGAGTTTGATTTTGCCCGCACCTTTGATGGTCGTGAATTCGTCAGAGATTCCAAAAGAAATCTGACCTGCAGAAACGCCGTTGACGGTCAAGTTCTGGATTTTGTTGGTCGATGTTGATGGTATTTGGTATGTGGCCCAAAGTGTGTAATAGCCCGTTGCGGGGACTGTCACTTTGAACTCCAAATTGCCGTCTTTCATATCGACGGATTTTCCGCCCGAAGCTTTGGCATCTGTAATCACGACGACTTTGTGGTCATCGGCGAGGACGGCGTCTTCGGCTTCTAAACGGATGGGGGTGGCGGCAAAAGCGGTGCCTGCGAGTGCTGCGACAGTTGCCGTAGCGACAAAATTTGTGTAGTTAAAGTGTTTCATAAACATCCATATCTCCACCCCTAAATCTATATTCTTGTGCCCAAAATTCAAAGGATTTTCGTCACTGCTTTCGTCTAAAAAACAGCATTGTCATGCCCCACGTCATCCTGAGCAACGCAATTCGTCATCCTGAGCGAAGCGAAGGATCCAGTTACATTTAAAGAAAAAGTCCCGCTTTTTCGCGGAACTCTTTTGCTTTGTCATCCCCGGCGCTTGTCCTCGCTTGACGGGGATGACCGGAAATCTCCTTTCAAAGGATTACTTCACAATCACGGGTTGCGTCGTGGTGATTCCAGCACCCTTCATGCGGATGATGTACTGACCCTTCGGCATATCAGCGAGGCTGAACACGTAATTGCCTGCGCCAAGCATTCCGTTAAAGAGTGTGGCAACGATTCTTCCGTTCATGCCGAATACGTCGACGCTGACTTGGCCCTTAGCCTTTGTGTTGAGCATAATCTTGTCGCCGTTGATGGTGAACTTCGAAGTGACAATCTTGCTCTTTGTCAAAGTTGTGGATTTGCCATAAACGTAGTTTTCATCGAAAACGATTTTGATTTCTGGAATCATTTCTTCGGTGTTCTCGTAACCGCGCTTGAAGGCGTCGTACTTGTCGGTATTGAAGTCAAAGAGTGTCGTGGCGCCAGCCTTGATGTCATCGTAAATCACCGTGCCGGTGTAGCCTGCGGCGTAGTTCGCAAACGTGATGCTGAGCGTCTTGTTGCGGTCGGCATGTTCCGAAATATCGATGGAGCATGTGACTTTTTCGCCAGCCGGAACCTTGCAGCTGCCGCTCGTTTCGGTCCATGTCCAAGAATCCGTGAGCTTGAAAATCAAATAGAGGTCTGCGTCCGATGTGCCGTTGTTCTTGGCTGTCCAAGTGAAAGTCGTTGCGCCGGAAAGGTCCCAACCGCCCTTGTTCTGGTATTCCACCTGGGCGTTGTCTGCACCGTAAGTCACGGCCATCATACCGTTTCCGCCGGAGCCACCTTCTATGTTCACGTCCTTAATTTTGATGCTTGCTTCTTCTTTTGCGGCGAGAGCCGTCATTGCCTTGAGCGCGGGATCAATCGTGTAGCTGTAACCACCGAAATTCGCTTCGGTCTTGTCGCCGATGTACTGCCAAGCGAGAGCGCCTGCGTAACCGCCGTCAAAAGCCTTGCGGTAGCATTCTTCCGTTGTGATTTCTGTCTTTGCGGCGAAATTGGATCTGTAAGTATCGCCAGCCCAACCGCTTGCCGGGAATTCGCCAATGATCATCGGCTTGCTGTCGTAGCTATACTTGGTAGCCATCTGGGCTGCTGTATTCAAGAACGGGCTTACAGAATTGTCTTGCCAGTACGGGTAATAGTGCGTCTGGAAAAAGTCGAGCGTACCATTCGCTTCGCCACCCACTTCGATGAGGGCTGCGTCATTCCAATGCTTCTGATACTTGATGTTCACGCTACCGGTCGAAACGAGAAGATCTGGGTTTGTCGTGTGGATGGCTGCGGCGACCTTGTTCGTGAACTTCTGGATTTTGGCGAGTGCCATCTTCTTTGTAGTCCAGCCGCTGCATTCGCTAGTCATGCCCTCGGGTTCGTTAAAGACTTCCCAAGTCATGAGCGCATTGTGGTTGCCAATGGCTTTTACGACAGGAATAAGGACGTTGTCAATAAAAGCCTTGGTGCCTGCATCTTCGAAAAGCAATTCGTTAGCGGTAATGTCGAGCTTTTCGTTGTAAATACCCCACTGGTTCGGTTCCATCAAGTTGTGGCTGAAAAGGCACATCGAGACCATCACGCCGTATTCTTCGGCAATGTCCAATGCCTTCTTCATGTTGGCGATGGTGTTTTCCTTCGGACCTGTAACCAAGTGCGTAGATTCGTCAATTGTAGGGCTCTGGCTCATGTTGTTGAAAAGCCACCAGCGGATTGCGTTACCGCCTGCGGCTCGCGTGCCTTCCACAGCCTTACGCCATGCGTTTTCGTCGAGTGGGCTTGAACCCACGTCGGAGTTGTAGTCGCTCCAGGCGAGGTTTGTACCCGAGAAGAAAATCTTCTTGCCGTTGTATTGCAAATCGGTTCCGCTTACCGTGAGACCCGGGGCTGCAAATGCGGCCGTTCCGAGGAGCGATGCGGCGATTAAAGTCTTGAAGCTATTCATGAAATATCCTTGTTTTTCTTGAAACTAGATTTTTAACGATGAAATAGGGCAATCCCGACTTTTGAGTGTTGACAAAACTTGTGGAAAATGTCCACACCCCCAAACATCCTAAATATCGTCTATAGAAAAATAGATTTGTGAAAAATGAAGTCAAGACGCACTGTGATAAAGTGCAATATTTTCACGGAAATGTAAGATAAATAAACGTTTTATTTTGGCTGTTCGGGGCAAAAAGTGACGGAATGCACATTGGGCGTGTTTCGTGTGAGGGCTTTGTCCTCCCGGACTCAGCTTGTCCATGCTTGAATCTTTACGAAATCTCTGGTTTTTGGACACTTTTCGTATAATTTCAAAAGTTGAAGTATTACGAAATCTCTGATTTTTAGGCACTTTTCGTAATGGTTCAGAAATTGAAGTGTTGCGAAATCTAGTGTTTTTTGTTAGATTTCGTAATATAAATCGAGGTCTATATGGAAAAATTGATTGTCGGTCGTTTGAAGGAAAAGGCTCTTTTCGAGGAATGCGTCCAGTCTGGCAAGTCGGAATTTATTACGGTTTACGGCAGAAGGCGCATCGGGAAAACGTTTTTGATTCGCGAATATTTTAGTGACAAGTTCGACTTTTACTGTACCGGTTCTTACGGAGCGTCTAAAGATGAACAGTTAAGTCGATTCTGCCAAAAATTAGCGGAATATTCTAAAAGTTTTGTCCCTACAGTGCAAACATGGGATGAAGCATTCTCTTTGTTACAGAACTATTTGGCTGGTATCAAGGGACGCCCGATAATCGTCTTTATTGATGAACTTCCGTGGCTTGACACTCCGCGTTCGAAATTCCTAAATGCTTTTGAATATTTCTGGAATAGTTGGGGTTCTCGGCAAGACAATCTCAAATTGATAGTGTGTGGCTCGGCGACATCATGGATGACGAATAAGTTGCTTGGTAATAAGGGCGGACTCCATAACCGTGTCACGAGGCGAATACATCTTTCTGCATTTACATTGAAAGAATCAGAAGAACTCATGAAGTCTAGAGGATTGCAGTATTCTAGGCTGCAAGTTCTTGAAACTTACATGAGCTTAGGTGGTACGCCGTTCTATTTGGACATGTTGAAAAAAGGTCTTAGCGCTACACAGAATATTGATGAGCTGTTCTTTTCAGATAATGCGCCACTTGCCGAAGAATATGGATTCCTTTTCAAGTCTCTGTTTAATGACTCAACTATGTACAAACGCATCGTTGAATTGCTCGCAAAAAAGACAATAGGGATGACTCGTTCTGAAATTGTGGAGTCGCTCAAAATATCGGATAGCGGAGTACTCACGGAAGTTCTAGAAAACCTTGAAAATTGTGATTTTATCCGTAGCTACGCCGCTTTTGGCAAAAAAGCTAAAGACATCATGTATCAGCTTGTAGATTTATATTCTCTGTTTTATTTACGCTATGCCAAAAATTACCGAGGTGGCGATAAGAACAGGTGGAGTAACATGATTGATTCGCCAAGTCGCAGAGCTTGGAGTGGCTATGCTTTTGAACAAGTCTGCCTAAACCATATTGACCAAATTAAACAAAAACTAGGAATTTCTGGCATCCAAAGTGATGTTTGCTCATGGCGCTACAAAGGCGACAAGGAATCACAAGGAGCGCAGATTGACCTGCTTATTGACCGCCGGGATCAGGTCATCAACCTTTGTGAAATGAAATATTCCAACAAGCCTTACGAAATAACTTCGGCATATATGGAGCATTTAAAACAGCGCCGTGAAATATTCCGAGAGGTTACGAAGACGCGCAAGTCTTTATATTTGACTCTTGTCACTCCATGTGGAGTTGCAAAGAATGCCGCTTGGAGCGAAATCCAGAATGAATTGACGCTGGATGATTTGTTTTAAAGCGAAATATAGGGTACGTTTGTAAATTTTATTATGCAAAAATGCTTTTATTGTGCTATTTTATTGATAAAGCGTACTTCGTAAAAAAAACGAGGGTTATATAATGAAAAATTCAGAGAATTTAGCTGTTAAATTGCACGAAATGTCATTTTCTGTGCTTGTACTTTTCGTAGCCGTGTTGGTATCATTGTCGGCTGCAGCTCCTTCTGTTTGGAAGGGTGATAAGGATACAACTTGGTATGCAGAAAGCGCTCAGGCTTTTAATTTGACAACAGCTGAAGAATTAGCAGGGCTTGCTTATTTAGTAAATAATGGAAAAACTTTTCATGGAAAAACGATAACCTTGGGTGCTGATATTTTCCTCAACGATACAACGGGGGCTGGAAAAGGAACTTGGAATACAAAAGGAAAACTTGCGTGGATTCCGATTGGAACGCAATCGAATCCGTTCAAGGGGGAGTTTGATGGACTTGCGGGAAAAAAGAATCGCAAGATTTATGGGCTTTATATAAATGATACTACAAAAAATTATGTTGGTTTATTTGGGTATACGGATGGGGTAAAAATCAGTAATTTGGATCTGTTGGCTGGAAAAATAGCAGGTGGAAATACTGCTGGTGCATTAGCTGGTTTTGCTAGTAATGGTACTGTAGAAAATGTGCATAGTGAATTAGATGTATCTGGAAAAAATTGGGTTGGTGGTCTCATTGGGTGGTCAACGAGTTCAATAACTGACTGTGTAGTAAAGGCTTCTGTTGTTGGACGGGATACAATTGGTGGACTTGCTGGTTATTCAAGCAAGATTGTGAGAAATTCGAGCCATTCAGAAGGAAATGTAAAAGGTGGTAATTACGTTGGAGGGTTGATAGGACTCTCTAATTATACAATATCAGGTTCTGTAGATGTTTTGTATATAGAGAAATCTTATTCTATAGGTGCTGTGGATGGCTTCTCTTTTGTTGGTGGTTTGATTGGGGCTGATATTTCAAGTGGAAAAGGTTCAAGTAATAGAAAAATTTTTATGAAATCATATTCTGAAGGTTTGGTAAATGGAAAAAGTAATGTTGGTGGTTTTATCGGGTTAACTATAAGTGCCGGAAATTATAAGGCTTTTGTAGTAATTGACTCTTGCTATCATGACAAAGGTGATGTTATTGCTGATTCAATATATGTGGGGGGGCTGTTGGGCTATGCTTCTAATGCAGACTTGTCTGTGAAAAGTTCCAGCCATGAAATGGGTCTAGTGAAAGGAACAAAATATGTTGGGGGATTGATTGGATTTCATTCTGCTTCTAGAGATTCTATAAGTAATAGTTTTGCTAATGGAGATGTATATGGATATGATTTTACTGGTGGACTTGTAGGTTATTCAATTTCGTTAATTAAAGAATCTTATCATAAGGGCAATATTGTTGGTAAAAATAATGTAGGAGGATTGGCTGGTTATGGGTATCGTGTTGAAAAATCTTTTCATAAAGGATCTGTGCAAGGGAAAAATAATATAGGAGGATTGATTGGACAAGCGTATAATGTTTTTGATTCTTTTTCAGAAGGAAATGTAATCGGCGAATCTTACATCGGAGGGCTTGTTGGCTTTTCTGAAGGAAATGTAGTTAGGACTCATGTTTTGGGAAATGTGGTCGGTAATAAAAATTATGTTGGAGGATTAGTCGGTTTCTCTCTTTATAGTGGATCGGGACAGGTGACCATATCCACTGCGGAGGATTCATATGTAAATGGAAATGTAAGCGGAGCTAATTATGTTGGTGGACTAGTTGGATTCGATTCGATCAATGGAATGTCGCCAGATTTGCAGATATCAAAACCTATTTTGCGATCGTTCTTTGATGGTTCGGTAAAAGGACATAATTATGTCGGTGGTATTGCAGGAAAGATAAATGGAGGCTTTTCAGGAAATGCTTCTGGTTCTGGTATTAATTTTTATATGAGATCCGTATATCATACAAATGGCGAAATTTATGGAGATTCTAATTATGTTGGTGGTATTGTTGGTTACACTTTTGGATTGATTTTTGATTCGTATACATTGTCTAATGTAGTGATAGGTAAGGATACCATAGGAGGTATCGCAGGTTTTTGTCGTAGAAATATTGTAAATGCGAATTCAAATGGTATTGTTAAAGGCGCTAATGTTGTCGGTGGTTTGGCTGGTTCTGTTAATTCTGTGACAAACTCTTATTTTGTTGGCGATTCTGTTATAGGAGTCTATCAAGTGGGAGGTCTTGTCGGTGTTGCAAATGGTAAAGTAGATTCTTCCTATTCGACTGCAAATGTCAAAGGCGATGATAATGTTGGTGGTTTGATAGGAAGTTCCTACGGAAACATCTCATATTCTTATGCTACTGGCAACGTGATTGGTGATGTAAATAATTCTAGCGCTGGTAACGACAACTTGGGCGGTCTTGTTGGTTTCGCTCATAAAGGCTCAATTTCAAGATCCTTGGCTACAGGTGATGTTAGCGGAACGACAAAGTTAGGAGGACTTGTCGGTCGATTTGATGGAACAAGTATTTCACAGAGTTATGCTCAGGGAAATGTTACGGGCTCATTCTATGGTGACCCTGCCGATGAAGTGGGAAACTTCTATATCGGAGGCTTAATTGGTTATGGAAAGGGCTCTATTTCTGAAACATACGTAAGCGGTTCGGTTAAGGGTATTGAGGATAGTCCTGTTTATACGGGCTGTATTGTAGGCTATGTAAATGGTTCTATGGAAATAACAGATTCCTATTTTGATAGTGAAAAATGCAATCTTGCATTTGAAGGCAAAGCGGGAATCGCTACAATTTCCAATACTCCGGCTCAAACGTCAGCAGCAATGCAGACTGCTTCGACATACGAAAATTGGGATTTTATAGACACATGGAAAACTGTTGATGAATCTTATCCGAAATTACAATGGTATTCTAGTTCACTTGCTGAAGCTGTTGTAGAAACAGCTTCGCTTAGTGGTTTTGTCTATGATGGCAAAGAAAAGACTCCTGCTGTAAAATCGGTAAAATTGTATGGCTCTGTTTTAGATGCTGAAACGGATTATACAATTTCTTATCAGGGCAATGTCAATGCAGGAACTGCTTCAATCAATGTGTGTGGAAATGGCGAATACTCTGGTTGCAAGATTATTTCGTTCAATATTTCTCCAGTTGCAGCTAAGGCTTCCGTTGCTGCGATTGATAACCAAATGTATAGTGGCGATTCTATAAGACCAAATATTTCAGTACTGGTTGCGGATACAGTGGTTAGCTCGTTTAATTATCGTCTGGCATTCTCCAATAATGTCAATGCTGGTAAGGCTTCTGTTCAAGTAACACTTACAGGAAATTATTCTGGATCTGCGAAGGCGAATTTTGTTATAGAAAAAGCTAAGCCTATTATTAAAATACTGCCAACGGCTCAGGATATTTATTATGGTCAAACTCTTAAAAATTCAATACTCAAAGATGGTGTTGCTAGCGTAGATGGTTCATTTGCGTGGTCCAAATTAGATGTTGTTCCTGAACCAAAAAATAAGGGCTATGAAATCATGTTTACTCCATTAGATGCGAATAATTATCTGGTTGTTAAAGATACAATTCCCTTGGCTGTAAAGAAGTGCGTTGTTGTATTTACTTATGGTAAAGATACGTTGCAAGTGGATTCCTTGATGTATGGTGAAATTCCTCAATTCAACGGAGAAATATCAAGGGAAGCAACTGCTCAATATATTTATACTTTTAAAACTTGGTCTCCTAAAATTGTTGGTGCGACGGGAAGAGATTCTTATGTGGCTGTTTTTGATAGTACACTTCAAAAATACACTGTCAGTTTCTTTAGTGATGATAGCCTTCTTCAATCTTCAAAATATGAATATGGAGAGACGCCTTCGTTAAAGACCTCTACCCCGAAGAAAAAGATGAGCGAAGGCTATTCATATAAATTTAAGGGTTGGTCTCCCAAAATTACAACTGTAACTGAAAATACAGAATACAAAGCTGTATATGATAGCACTATTCGCAGTTATACGGTAACATTTATGAATGGGGAGTCGGCTTTAACAACGCTGACTGTTGAATATGGAAAGATTACTGAATATACAGGAAAACCGACTAAGAGGAGTACTGAAAAATACAAATATAATTTTGTTGGATGGAATCCCAAGGTTGCTGCTATTACAGGAAATACACAGTATCAGGCTGTTTATGATAGTGTTCTTCAATCGTATGTTGTAACATTCTTCAATGGTACGACTGTGTTGCAGAAAGATACGCTTTCTTATGGAGATACCCCGAAATATAAGGGAAAAACTCCTACAAAGCAATCAACAAAATCATATTCATATAAGTTTAAGGAATGGTCACCAAAAATTGTGGCGGTAACAAAAGCTACTGCTTATACTGCAGTTTTTGACAGCACAAAACTTACTGGAATTGTTGAAAGCCGTTTTGCTAATCTTGGATTGTCTGTGAGAACACTTGCTCGCTCTATTCAGATTTCTGCAGCTCCGGTTGGCTCAATGTATGCTATCGCTGATTTGCGAGGGCGCGTGCTGAAGAAAGGTCAAGTGAAATTTGCAAATTTTAATATTGCAATGCCGCAGGCGGGTGTTTACTTAGTACGTATAGGGAATACTCTGCGAAAAGTGACGATACGGTAATTGTTTTTCTCATGAATGAAAAGGGCGGAGCTGGAAACTCCGTCCTCTGAGTATAAAAATTAGCATAGGCTGGTGTTTGTTCTTGTTAGTGACTTGCTATTTTATCGGATGGTTGGGATTGGCTCACGTGTCCTTGTTTTTTTATTGACGCGTGAAGCCTGTTGATGCAAATCGTCTTTTTGAGTTTTTTTTGCGTATGGATTTTTGACCGCATTGCTGAAATCGTAGTTCTTTTTCATTGAAGTTGATTTGGACATCTCGCAATTTTTGTTGTCCTATTTAAATGAAGGCGTCCTTTACAGCTTGCGGATTTCGTCTTCAGAGAGGCCTGATCTGCGGACGATGATTTCCATCGGGACTCCGTCGTCGCGGAGCCCCTTTGCCATTTCACGAGCCTTCTTCAGTTCGCCCTCATTCAGCCCTTCGGACTTACCTTCTGCAAAGCCTTCTGTTTTGCCTTGAGCGAAACCTTCCGCACGTCCCTCTGCGAGACCCGCTTCGTATTCTGCCATAAAGTTGTCAACGAAATTAATCAATTTCACAGAATCAAGCAACCTCCGGAAGGTTTCATTCTGCATAATCTTTTCAGGAACTGGTTCCTCGTTGATCACAACCTTGATGGCGCGGAGCCACTGGGCGGCTTCGGAGCTGTCGTTCGTGGTAATCCCCTTTTCTTCGAGCCTGAAAAACTTCTCGATTTCCACAAAAATCTTCTGGATTTTCGGGAAGAACTTCCTCCCGTTGCACATTTCATCAACGTGATGGATGTACTTCTGCGGTTCTTCCGGAAAAAGCGTAAAGTCCAAGAGCCCGAGGAAGTAAATACGGGGCAGTTCGTATTTTTCGCTTGTATGCACCTGATTCTCGATGACGCGGGACATGTAATATTCCACACGGTCGCGGTAAAATTCGTCCCCCTGTTGCTGCACCTCGACCAACACCCTTTCTCCCGCGTTGGTTGTGCCGATAATATCCACGATGCAGTCCTTCTTGCAGAAAACACCGGGAAACTCCTGCATTTCGAGCGAGATTTCCTTGATGGCATCGCTGTCATGCAAGTCGAGCATCGCATTCACGAGCGAAATGAGGAGCGTATGGTCTTTTTCTTCGGCAAACACGATTTTGAAAATGCCATCGCTGAGAATATAAGCGTAGTTGTAGATTTCCTGATACTTGAGAAGGTTCTTCTTGTCCATTTCCATTGCCCTAAGCAAGGAATAATGTTGTGCACGATTCATTTGAATCTCCAAATTTTAAGTTATAATGCAAAACCACGGTCGCCGTCAGGCAATCGTTTGCAAATTTTTCAATGACATGCGTTTAACGTCCGCCATTAACGACAGACGGTGCTCTACGTTGATCGCCAGGGGGCCAGTTTCCCCATAGGGTGTATGCTGCCTCGAATTTTCACGCCTGTCGAGCGGAACAAAGGGAGGTCGGCGTCAAGCAGATAGTGGAACTTCCTGCCCAGAATAGTACTGAGTCGAGAGTCGCAGTTTCAAGCTTGCTTGAAACTATGACCGAGACTATGATACGGACGCCAACGGCGTCAATTTCTCGGTGTCGGCAGGATTAAAGCAATCTACAAGGAGTAATATATACTAGCCGGATATTGCACGTCAAGGGGGCTGAGTTTTCACCAATTGGGGTAAAAATAAGAAAAGGCGACCGCTTGTGCGGCCGCCTTTAGGTATTTGGCTTTTTGTGTTATAGTCTACTTGATGAGAACCTTCTGGGTGGCATTGAGTCCGGCGCCCTTGACGCGGATGATGTACTGACCCTTGTTGAGGTTCTGGAGGCTGAACGTGTGGCTGCCTGCGCTGAGATTTCCGCGGTGGAGTGTCGCGATGCGCTTGCCGATCATGTTGAACACGTCGATGCTTGCGAAACCGGAAACGTTTGCGGTGAGCGAGAGGTTGCCGTTCTTGACGCTCATGCCAGCCTTCTTTGCGGCGGCAATCGGCTTAAGTGCGGAAGGAGTTACCGGCGTGCCGTCCTTGTTAAAGAGCTCGATACTTGCGATGTGACCCTTGCTCTGGTCTGCGGCGGTAAAGAGTTCAGTCTTCTTGTTGAATCCGTTGATGATGATTCCGTTATCCGTGACCATGTTGTCGAAGAGCACGGTGCCTTCGAATCCGTTTGCACCTGCCAAGATAAAGGTGACGGAGAAGAGGTTGTCGAGATCCATCGGGTGTTCAACGCCTGCGTTGTCGGTATAAGTCTCGATAGCGAATTCGCAAGTGGCCTTGGCGCCGTCATTGAGCCAGCAGCCGTCAGACGGAGACTGTTCCCAGGTCCATGCCTTATCGGCGGAGCCATCGCGGACAAATGCCATGCCGATCCAGATGCCGTTCATTTCGCCACCGGAACCCTTGTTTTCGATCGTGACGGCAATGCTCTTTGCGCCGGTCAGTTTCGGAACCTTCTTGAATTCGATGTTTGCACCGCTATCGTTGATAGCCTTGTAGGTCACGCCCATGATGAGGTCAACATTTTCCGGATTGGCCTTGGCCGTGTCTGCACCGAACTTGGCATTCTGTGTAGAAGTCGGGCAAACGTTTGTTGCTGCGGCAGCTTCGCTATAGTTGTCCCAGCCCGGCATTTTGTCGAGGGTGATGATGCGTTCGTCAGCGAGGTTCTTCTGCCATACGCTTGCTGCTGTCTGGCTCACATAGCCGCCGTTCCAGCTCGGGGATTCGTACCACGGCATCCACCAGCTCCAAGTAGCACCGTCTTCGTACATCTTGTCAACGTCAGGAATCGGGCCGTTTTCGCTGAGGGAGATAATCTTGTTGGTGCCAGCCTTGTTCGTAAGGTCGATAAATGCGGAGCTGTTGCTCTGGTGATCGTTAGCAGCGTTGTAAATGTCTACGCTCAACACATCATAGTAGGTTTCGCCCGGGGTCCAGGACATCGTGGCGGCATCCTTCGGGTTGAAGTCCCAAATGAGGTTGTTGACGCCGTTCGTGAAGACCATGCGTTCGTAGAGCAACTGGTAGAGGGCTGCGAACTGCTTGCCCGTATGCGTGCTCCACCAGAACCAGTTACCACCGGATTCATGGAGCGGACGGAAGATGGCGGCAACGCCTTCTTTCTGGAGGTCGAGGTAGATCTTGGAAACGAGATCGATGTCAGCGACGAGAGCCTTGTAAACGGTCGAAACGGTATCCCAGTTGGTCGTGCCGGTCACGAAAGCTTCGGTGAAGTCGAATTCGGTGTAATTGTCGTTTGCGCCTTTCACATAGAAGTTCTCTTCGTCACCTGGACGCCAGTGCCATGTGAATGCCGGAATGCCGCCCTTCTTCCAAGTGCTCTTGGCGATATCGATGGCCTTTTCGGTGTATTCCTGGAACCAGCTGTTGTTTTTGCTTGCGCCGGTGGCGTTCATCAGGTCGACTCCGACGAGTGCCGGGTACTTGCCGCCGGCCTTGAATACAGCCTGAACGTCTTCGTGCTGGGTGGCGTCGCCCTTGGTGTAGGCGTCCATGTTACCGGTCATCACGCCAGAAATGGTCTTCTTGCCGAAGTTGTTGACGAGGAAGTTGTAAAGCTTGACTGCGGACGGGGTGGCGGTCTTTGTCACCGGGGCGTTGCAGAGGTTGAATGCTTTAGCTTCGTAACCCTTGACTTCGATGTAGTCGAGGTCAATCCAGCCCCAGCTATTGGTGATGGCGATAGTGTTCTCACCGGCAGCGAGGTTCATGACCGTTTCGATATCGGCGAATTTGCCTTTTTCGGTCACATCGAACGTCACGGCAGAGGAGGCTCCGCCGACTTCAACGTTGTTAATCTTGGATCCACCGTAATTGTTCATGTAGTGGAGAACGATGGTGTATTTGCCTGCTTTTTCGACCGTCACCTTGGAAAAAGTGATGTCGCCGCCGTTCATCTTGACATATTTACCGCCGGAAGCGGCTGTATTAGAGGCTACGGCTGCGTCTTTGGTGATGGTTGCGTCTTCGGCTTCATACGGGGCCGCGAAGGCGGTGCAGGCGACTGAAAGGCCACATGCGAGGAAAACTTTCTTAAAATCCATGTTCTCTCCTTAAGATACGTGTTCTCAAAATATATTGAAAAAAGCAAAAATGCAATAGCATTTTTGCTTGAAAGGAAAAAATATGTTTACGGGCATTTTTAGGTGCCTTTTTAGCCCGTTTTTTAGCGTTTTTGGAACTTTGCTCCGAAAACAAATGTGCGGATTTCGCCCGGCTTGATGACGATTAAATCACGGTGATGGTTTAAAGTATCGGGTTCCGCGGTCATCGGCTCGATGGCGATGCTCATACGATCAGGCGGAGTGTAAATCTGGATGGCGTTATATTGTTCTTTGCCGGCCTTTTGCCAAATTTGGAGGGATTTGGTATCGCTTTTGAGTTCTACGGTGGCTAAGATGTTCTCAAAATTTTTCTTGTTTTTGAGAACGTAGGGGGCTTCGCCCTGGTTTAAGCAGAAACAATCGTTGATGAACTCGTCGTTGATGAGTCTGCCGCCCACGAAACGGGTATCCGGCTTGAATTCGCCCGTCGGGATGTCTGCCTTGTCGAGAATCGCGAGGTTCGATTCAGGGAGTGTCATCTGGAGTCCGTTGATTTTTTCACCGAGCGTGTAATAGGGGTGCCAACCTTCGGAATAGGGGAGGTCGCCCTTGCCGATGTTCGTGACGGTCGATTCGACGGTGTAGCTTTCGCCTGTGAACGTAACCTTGTTGACCGCGCGGAAGGGGAACGGGAAACCTGTAAATGCACCTGGCCAGTCGATACCGAATGTTGCGATGCACTTTTCACTATCGCTTTCGAAGCTCAGGAGGTTCCATTCTTTGTTCTGCAAAAAGCCGTGGAGGGCGTGCGGAGCCCAGCTCACGTTGTTGACGAGCTGGTAATCGTTGCCGTTCCAGTTGAATTTGGCGTAGGCTACGCGTCCCGGGAACGGGGCGAGTCTGCAACCCGCGTTTGTGTCGGGACCCATTTTGAAAATGTCGTCGCCTTCGCGGTAACCGAAAAGGAGGTCCTGGAGCTTGCCGTTATTGTCGGGAATGCGCCAAGCGTTGAGGCCTGCGCCGTAGCCGCTCAAAATTTCAAATTCAGCGCCGTCGTCACGCTGCAAAACAAAGCACTGCACAGTGCCCAAAGGACGGGAAATAAGTTTGAAGTTGCTCATATCGTAGTTGCTAGTTAATAGTTATTAGTTGTTAGAGAATTTAGTAATTAGATGAGAGACCGCTCGCAGGCTCGCTACAGACGAGAGACGAAAGAATGTGGGTGAGGGAGCGATTATTATCTAACGACCAAAGACTAATGACCAATGACTAACTGCTAATTACTATCTTTTTCTTCATGGATTCTCAGACGATTGTTGCTCCGATGACGCCTGCGGGCGTGAGTGCCGTTGCCGCTATCCGCGTGAGTGGCTCGAAGGTGCGCGAAGTGGTGCGCCTTCTGTTCGGTGAATCGGTAATAAAGAATTTGAAGCCTCGCGAAGCAAAGCTTGCGACGGCTCGCGACTATCGTACAATGGTCGGCGATGACCGCGCGACAGCACTCGTTATCGATAGCCTCCTCTACATTTTTTTTGAAGGTCCGAATTCCTATACCGGCGAAGACGTGCTGGAACTTTACCCGCACGGAAACCCGATTATCGTCCGTGAACTGATTCAGGTTATCAAGAGCGTCGATGGCGTGCGCTTGGCAGAACCGGGCGAATACACGCGTCGTGCTTTCTTGAACGGTCGCATGGACTTGGTGCAGGCGGAATCCGTTGCCGATGTGATCCACAGTGCTAACCGTGACGAACTCAAGAACGCCCATCGCTTGCTCGGCGGTGCGCTCTCGAAAAAAGTCAAGACGCTCACGGAACAGGTCATGGATATCTCGGCTCGCCTCGAATTGGATGTTGATTTCTCCGAAGAAGAAGCCGACCCGGATTATGCGACCTGGGGCGTGAAAATTTCTGCGATTCGCGAAAGCGTAGAATCCATTTTGAAAAGTTTTAAGGGCAAGGCGGCGGTCAGCCGTTTGCCGCTTGCTGTTTTGTACGGTGCTCCGAATGCGGGCAAGTCGAGCCTCGTGAATGCGCTCCTCGGTGAAGACCGAATCCTCGTGAGTAACATCCCTGGCACGACCCGTGACTTTGTTGAAGTCCGCTTGTTCCTGGACGGGGGTGAAATCCGCCTGGTCGATACCGCTGGTATCGCGGACAAGGCGACCGATGCTCTCGATGCGCTTAGCATGGAAAAGAGCAAGGAAATCCTCGCCGAAGCCGACATGAAGATTTTGGTAGTGGATGGATCGGATGAGCGCGGCGCATCTTGTTATTCTGAGAATATAAAACCGGATTTTGTCGTCATTTCAAAAAGCGATATTGCAACTTGTCATCCTGAGCGAAGCGAAGGATCCAGTGAAAGTTCCCTCCGCATCTCCTCCAAAACAGGTGAGGGTCTTGCGGAACTCAAGCGCGCAATGAACGCCACCCTTTTCAAGAAAACTGAAAATTCCGAGGACCTCTGGATTACGAGCGAGCGCGAAAAGACCTGCCTCGAAGAAGCTCTTGCTGGCATCGACCGTGCGCTGAACCTTATCCGCACAAATCCGGCGGTGGAACTTTTAGCTTTCGAAATGCAACTGGTGCGCCGTTCGCTCCAGAGTATAACGGGCGAAATCTCGTCCGAAGTCGTTTTACAACAAATATTTGCGGGGTTCTGCATTGGGAAATAGTTACGTTGGTCTCGTCCTTGCCGTCTTTGCGTTCGGCACTTACATGGTCCCTCTCAAGGCTTGGTCCAAGTTTTCGTCATGGGCGTACCTCTCTTGCATGGCCTTGGGCATGTTCATCGGCCAGCTTTGCATTTCGTTTGCGACGGACTCGTTCCGCCTTTTGCCGGTCGGTCTCCTTTGCGGGTTCCTTTGGGTTTGCGCTGGCGCATTTTGCTTCTGGGCGGTCAAGGCGGAACAGGACTTGACGGGTGCCGGTGTGCGCTCGATGGGCGTAAGTATCCTTGCCTCGTTTGTGACGGGTGTGCTCATTTTCTCGGAATCGACCTTGCTTTATTTCTCGATCCCGGCAATCCTTCTTTTGCTTTTTGGCCTAAGTAGGCTTGCTCCTCCTCAGGGCAATGTTTTTAGAAATTGGCGCTCGCTTTTGGGCGGTCTCATCTTTGGGCTGTTCCTTATCCCGTACAAGTTTGCCGAAGTCCCCATACTCGAATTCATGGGCTCGTTTGCCTTGGGCATTTTTGTATCCGCTGAACTTTTGGTTGCAATTTTGAGTATAAAGCGCCGTGCTCTTTTTGAATATGGCCTTGCTCCGTCTGTGACGTCCATGCTTATGGGTGTCCTCTGGGTTATTGGGCAACATGGCTGCTTCTGGGCCATCGATTCGAACGGTGCGCTTGGCTATGCCGTTGGCTATCCGCTTACGCAGTTAAACCTTTTGGTGAACTTGCTTTGGGGGGTGGTTGTTTTCCACGAGTACCCGACAAAACCGGAGCGAATTAAGCTTGCCATTGCGGTTTCTGTCATTATTAGCGGTGGCGCCTTGCTTGCATTGTCAAAAATGTAAGAGACTGTAACTTTTTGTAGCGGTTATTGCGGCCTGTTGGCGTTCTGTCAACGGAAAACATGTAAAAAACACATTGCTTTTTTGCACATCCCCGATTCTGAATATATGTTTATAGTATGAGTTGGTGGAAGTGCATATTGATTGGGTCTTTAGTCGGTTCCGCATCCGTGTGGGCCGTTAAAGCAGCACCGTTTTTAATCAATTCGACGCAGCCGGATGGCTCTGTCGTGCAGATTCGAAAGGTCGGTAACGAGCATTTTAACTATACGCTGACAGGCGAAGATAGTGTGCTCGTTGTCCGTGATTCCGCTGGTTATTGGAATTATGCCGACGAACATGGCAAAAAGACGGGCATGAGGGTTCATGCCAAGTCCAAACGTGGTGCAAAAGAGAAAAACTTCCTCAAAAAACGCGATTCTCGCCAAATTTTGGAAAAATTCCGCGAAAAGCGGTTGAAACAGCTCCAAGAACAGCAGGCGGACTCTTCTTTGGGTCCCATGATGCTTCAGTCTTCTACAGATGATCCGCAAATGGCTAATGAATGGGGCGGCTGGGGTTGGGGTGGTTGGACTCAGCCCGAAGACCCTGTGCAAAATACCAACTGGCCAAAGCAGCCTACTTTGAATACCGTTCAAAAGGAAGGTGATGTTCGCGGGCTTGTCATTCTGGTGCAGTTTAGCGATGTCAAGTTCAATCGCAGTAATGCCCAGGAAGAATACCTGAATTTTCTTAATCAGGAAGGGTATTCCAACTACAACATGAGCGGAAGCGTCAGGGATTTCTTCATTGGAAATTCAAACGGCAAGTATAGGCCGACTTTTGATGTTGCTGGACCGATTACGCTGAAGGGAACTCGCGATTCTTATGGTTCTCTAGTTGATTCTAGGAATATGGCTGCGGGTGCTGTCAAGGCTGTTAACGAGGCGATGGATTCGCTTGTCGCTAGGAATGTTGATTTTACCCCTTATGATAGCGATGGCGACCGTGTTGTTGACTTTGTCTATATGATTTATGCCGGTGTCGGCTCGGCCGATACGGATGTCCAGTCGGCAATCTGGCCGCACTCGTATAACGTTCCAAAACGACTTACGCGTAATATGTCCATGAATCGCTATGCTTGTTCTCCGGAAATCGACGGACAGGCTTATATGTACCGTAAAAGTACAGATGCGCTGAATGGTATTGGAACTTTTTGCCATGAGTTTAGCCATGTGCTTGGCCTTATGGATCATTATGATGTGAACGTTAATAATTCAAAGACTCGAACTCGCTACACTCCAGGGTCGTGGGATTTGATGGATGCCGGTTCGTACAACTGCCCGCAGAACAGATTCTATACAACGTCTTGTTCTCCTGCAAATATGTCTGCGTTTGAAAAATTTAGCTTGGGCTGGCTTGTGCCGCGTCGGCTAGAAGTATCGGACACGACTGTTGTCTTGAAGGCTGTTCAGGAAAATGATGGACTTGTGCTGACATCCGACAATGACAATGAATATTACTTTGTTGAATTCCGTCAGAATACTGGTTTTGATAAAGGTCTGCCGAATAAGGGTATGCTCGTTTGGCATATAAATTATGACCGGTATTCTTGGATGTATAATGAAATCAATGTGTCTGACCCGATGCACGTTGATCTGATTGAAGCCGATGGCAGAGCCGATGCCTACACGGTAGCGGCAGATGCTTTCCCGACGAGCCGAGTCAATAGCTTTAACGGATTTAAAACATGGGCAGGCGATAGCCTTGGACTTGAAATTTACGATATCAAGATTGTCGATGACCATGTAGAATTTAAAACGCGCGGAAACCGTGTCTCTCCGGTGTCTTCGTCAAGTTCTGCAAAGTCCTCGTCCAGCTCCGCTAAGTCTTCATCGAGTTCGTTGAAAACCTCATCGAGTTCTGCGAAATCGTCGTCCAGCTCAGCTAAGTCTTCTTCGAGTGTTGAAGTATCATCGTCTAGCGTGCGTTCTGCAGTGAAGGAGTCTAGTAGCTCTGCGAATCGCTCTAGTTCTTCTGTAGTGGCAAGCTCGTCTAGCAGAATGGAAGTTTCTGAAAGGAGCTCGTCTTCTGAAGGTTCCGTGAATGCTCATAAGATGCGCGTTGCGTCTGTCGTTAGATTCTCGGTGTCGGAAAACGTTTTAATGGTAAATGCGAAGATGGCTGGGTTTAAGACCGTCAATCTCTTTGATGCCAACGGAACGCTCCTTATGACAAAGTCATTTACCGGTGAAACTTGTGAAATTCACATGGATGCGTTGCGAGGAAAGGCTTTTATCATTGCTACGCTCGAATCTGAAGGGCGATTGATAAAATCATATAAAGTTCGAATGAACTAGAAACTGGGGCGAAAGCCCCTTTTTAGCAATATGTCATCTCCGCTATGGCAAAATGTCATCCCCGCCTCGAGCGTGGATCTCCTTTTTATAGAAAATATCTAAATTGTTCAACATGAGAAAATTTTTCGCTAAAATTGCTATGAGCTGCGCTTTGGTGCCTGCGCTGTTGGCTGGAACGTCCGAGGCTGCAGTAAATTTGCCAGTGCACAAGGAAGTCCTTGATAACGGGCTGACCGTTCTTCTGTACCCGAACAAGCAAGCTCCGACAGTGAGTTTCCGTTTGTTTTACGTGACGGGTTCCGTCCATGAAGTCCCCGGCAAATCGGGTCTTGCACACATCTTGGAACACGAACTTTTCAAGGGCACAAAGAAGGTCGGCATCTCCGATAGCATTGCTGATGTCAAGTTCATGGCAACGCAGGATTCCTTGCAGGCTCTGATCCGCTCGGCAAGACTTGCTGATGATACCGCTCGTGTGAAAAAGCTGACGGCTGAACACGATTCCGTGCTGAACGAACACCGCAAGATTTTTATCAAGGATGAACTGTGGGGCGCCTACCAGGCTGCTGGCGGAACAGGTCTCAACGCCTTTACGAGTGATTTGGTCACTGCGTATACTGTAACGCTCCCCAAGAATAAAACGGAACTCTTTATGTGGCTTGAATCTGACCGCATGCAGAATGCCGTGTTGCGTGAGTTCTATTCGGAACGCTCTGTCGTTCGTGAAGAACGCCGCATGCGTTATGATGACCGCCCGACGGGTCGCTATTACGAAACGCTCAATTCCATGATTTACGAAGCGTTCCCGTACCGCGTGCCGACCATTGGCTGGCCGAGTGATATCGAAAACTTGACCCGCGAGCAAGCTGAAGAGCACTATCGCAAGTATTACAAACCGCGCAATGCAATCCTCGTGATGGCTGGTGATTTGGACACGCTTGAAACGATGAAACTTGTCAAGAAGTATTTCGCACCGATCCCGGCTGGCGAAGCATTCCCTCCGCTTACCGTGCGCGACCCTGAACAGGCTGGCGAAAAGCGTTTGACCGTCAAGCGCAAGGATGCCCCGAATCTTTACACGCTCGTCTTCAAGACTCCTGCCGTGGGCGATAGCACGCTCTATGCGCTCGACATTGCCGAAGGTGTTTTGAACGGACGTTCTGGTCGCCTCTACAAGCGCCTCGTCGAAGAAGAAAAACTCGCCGTTGGCGTGAGCGCAAGCAACAGCCCGAACAAGTACATCTCCGAATTTTCCGTCCGCGTAAACCTCCGTCCCGATGCCAACCGCGAAAAGGTCGAAAAAATTGTCTGGGAAGAACTTGAAAAATTGAAGTCTCAGCAAGTCAGCGAACGCGAATTCCAGAAAGTCAAGAACCGCGCATACGCAGGACTAGTCCGCAGCTTGACTGACATGGAAAATGTTGCGACCATGCTCGGCTGGTACGAAGTCTATGGCGATTATCGCATCTTCCTCAACTGGGCTGATAATTTGGACAAGGTAAATGTCGCTGACGTGCAGAATGTCGCGAAAAAAACATTTGTCCGTGAAAAGTCCATCGCCGGCTTCCTCGTGAAAGAATAAAACGAGACGTGAAGGGAAACCATTATAAAACGAGCGACGCTAATGCGTCGCTTTTTTGATGTTGTCACCTCGGATTTATTCCGGGGTCGCCTTACAAGGATTCGATTTCTTCTTTGGTGAGATTGAACGTATCTGCAATGATGTCTATTGGAACGCCCATATTTTTTTGCAACTTTGCTGTTGTTTTTCTGTCGTCCTTTCGAACTTTCTCGTCATGCTTTTTGAACGCATCTGAATCGTGCTGTTCAATGTAGTCCAGCACAACTTCGTTATCCCATCTAGCGTTCTTCATCATAAGATACTCCCTGAGCTTGTCACCCTTCAAATTAGATATTTGAGAGACCGAAGTCAAGTGTTCAAATTTTTGGTTCTTGAGTGGTGGTGGCAGTTCTTTCAGCAAACTTGAGTATCTGAGTGCGAATAACCATTGGTTCTCGTTTTGCCTTAAGTCTATTTCCTTGAAAATTTTGGGAACTTCTATGATGGTAAAGTTGTAGCTGTCCATCATTATTTCTCCAGTTTTAAGGTCGCAAATGGAGCTTCGGTGAATGATTCTGTCGTCTTCAAAAAGCCTATGCTGAGCGATAGCCATGATGTAAGTCGGCTTGACCTCGTATTTCCAACCGGGATAACCTTGCGACACTACCATCTGCCCTGCGTAAAAAGCGAGCCTTTTCAGAAAATTAGTGAATGGACGAATTTGTACTTCGATTTCTATAAGTTCTCCGGAATCGTCGGTACAGTGCAAATCGAAAAATGTTGTCTTTGATTCCTTACTGCCGGTAGCGTTCTGCTCCGAACCACGTCTGCGAACGTTTGTAATTGGGTGGGGTAGCTGCGGTCCTAAAATATCGTTCAATAGGTTGATTAGGTTTATTTTAGAATCAGGTTTGTCCGGGTCAAAAGCCTGTTTGAAAGCGGGATCAATGAGAAGGTCTGTAAACGGGCTTGTTTCGCCCGGCTTGATGAAGTATTGGGACAAGGAATCGGGATTGTTTTCCATAATAAATGCCTTTTCGCGACAATCCCTTGATTTTTGAGAAATTATCGTAGGGACCTATCGCGATGAATTTGCGACGCATTGCAGAATTATGCAGTGAACGTCGTGTTGATACTAGCAGCAGAAGCTGCGCCGATTCATCGAAATATTCGTCCGTCTCCTACACGGACGTGGTGCCCTACGTTGATTCAGACTTTTTGTCTGAGCTCGGTCAGGAAGCGCTTTCCCAGGTACCCTGCGACGTCCATTTTTGGTAAATGTCGTCACGACCGTCAAGCAGAGAGTTTAACTTGCCTACACGTATGCGGATTAGTTACTCGTGAAATAATATACACAAATGTGTAGTAAGATGCAATGGAATATAAAAATTTTTCAAAGAAATATCAATTTGTCAGCTTATGACAGTGAGACGTGTTATATTATAAAGTATGTTAGGGAAAAGTACGAAAAATACTCAAGAACGTCAAATTGAGGCTTTGCTGCCAGAAAAATGCTTGGCAAAGCTTGTGGATGACAATCTGACTGGCAAAAAGAAACCGGGTATTTCTGTTGCTGAGCATTGCCTGATAACGGGTTTTGTTGCAGAGGAATTGTGCAAGTCCTTAATTGATAATGTGAAGGAGATTCTGACAGAATCAGCTCCGTTTTTTGCTTCTATACATGATGTTGGAAAGATTAGTCCGGATTTTCAGCGGATGATATACACATCTTGGCTTGGTAATGTCAAAGATTTTCCGCAGTTGCAAAGTGCTAATGAAAATAGGGCAAAACGAAAAGATGTGAGTTTTCATGGAAAGGTCTCTCAAGTATCTGTCGAAAGTAACTTTCCTGAACAAAAAATGCTTGCTACTATTGAAGGTATGCATCACGGTTTTAAACCGAATTTTAGCCCAGTTGCGGAGAATAGTGATATTTATGGTGGCGAGAACTGGACTGCGTTGCGGCATAAGCTTGTTGAAAACTTGAAGCTGATTTTTCCCTATTCTGGTTCAATTATTTTAAACGAATGGAATCAGGCTTGTGTTGTAGGCGGCTTCATTACTGTTGCAGACTGGATTGCTTCTGGTGGTTATTTTGGCAATATTCTGCAGAATCATTCTTATAGTAGAGATGATTTGAAAAGTATTGCTCGTAAGGCTGTTCATAATGCAGGCTTTATTCCGCTTTCTATAAAGCAAGGGCTTCAGTTCAAAGATATTTTTGGCTTTTCTCCTAGAAAAATTCAGTCGGATCTTTTTGAATCAGTTTCTTCTCCTGGTGTTTATGTCTTGGAAGCTCCGATGGGCTTGGGTAAAACGGAAGCAGCTCTTTATGCGGCTTATAAAATACTTGAAAAAGGTCTTGCTTCAGGAATATATTTTGGTCTTCCGACTCAGCTGACATCTAATAAAATTTATGAACGAGTGCAGTCGTTTCTTGAAAAAATCGTAGTCGAAGAATCCTTGTATTGCTTAAAGTTGCTGCATAGTTCTGCTTGGCTTGAAGAAGACTCTTTTGGAGAAGATGCCAAAGTTGGTAAGTCTTGGTTTGATTCCAAAAAGCGGGGTATTTTGGCACCTTTTGCCGTTGGCACAATTGATCAAGCGCTTATGGCGGCAATGAATGTCAAGCACAGTATGGTTCGTGCTTTTGGCTTGGCTGGGAAGGTTGTGATTCTTGATGAGGTGCATAGCTACGATTCCTATACGGGAACGATAATGAATGCCCTTGTTGATGAATTAAAGCACATTGGATGTACTGTTATCATTTTAAGTGCAACATTGACATCTTCTCAGAAAAAGAAAATTTTGAATTTACCGTTTGAACAAGCTTTAAACGATAGTTATCCCTTAATTTCAAGCCAAACGGACAAGGCTTTTTCTGAAATTTCAAGTTTGGGAGAATCTAACCGGAATGTCTCTATTCAAATAAGCAAAGATGATAAAAAGGCTTTTGACATTGCTTTAGAAAAAGCTGAAAATGGGGAACAAGTTCTTTGGATTGAAAATACTGTTGCTGATGCTCAGGATGCTTACAAGAAACTGGCTGCTAAATCAGCAGAAATGGGTCTGGAATGCGGATTGATTCATTCTAGATTTATAAAGAAGCAACGTTCTGAAATTGAAAATAAGTGGGTCTCGCTGTATGGGAAAAATGGCTATTCCAAGCGAAGTGCATGTGGACGAATTTTAGTAGGAACGCAAGTCCTAGAACAATCTATTGATATTGATGCGGATTATTTGATAACTAGGATTTGCCCGATGGATATGCTTTTGCAAAGAATTGGGCGCCTTTGGCGACATCGCGAAAATGATAAGATTCGCCCATCATCGGCAAAATGTGAAACTTTAGTCTTATCGCCAGTTATTGAAGACGTTATAAAAAGTGATAAAATCTTTGGAGTGACGGGGGTGGTGTATAGCCCTTATGTTCTGAGCCGAACACTTGAGGTTTTGAAAAGCGTAGAAGCTATTAATTTGCCGAATGATATTCGAGGGCTATTGGAAGGCGTTTACCAAGAGCGGCAGGAAGAAGGAATCCTTGCTAAAATGAGAACGGATTTGACTACGAAACAAGAACATTTACAAGGGCTTGCGAGAGTTGGTTTATCTACTGCAATTTCAACATTGCCAGAATCGGCTGTACAGACTCGTTATTCTGATGTTGATACTGTTTCCGTTTTGCTGTTGGATTCTTTTGAAATTAGAGAAAATGGAGTTGAAATAAAATTTTGGAATGAATCAGAGACGGTTCTGTTGCCTAAACATCCGTCAAGTGAAAAAGAAAAAAGAGAAATATCAAAAAGAATTGTTGAACATAGTGTTGTTATTGCAGAAAAGGATGCTCCTCCGATAGATCGCCGCATTGTTTTTTTCGAAAATTACGTTTATCTTGGTAATAAAGAGGACGATGAAAAATGTTTGTTCAGGGCGGTCATTGTTGATAGGGATTGCTCATTTAGGGATCTAAATAGGAATAGATTGGAAATTTTGAATGACGAAAATCCTAAAAAAATGTTATATACAAAGAGTGTGGGTTATAAAATTGATAAGTAAGGCAGAAAATGAAAGAGAATAGATTTAATTTGATTGATGAACCTTGGATTCCTGTTGTTGGAAAGGGGAAAGTTGGATTAAGGCAAATATTTGCCGATGAATCCATTGCTGCACTTGGAGGAAATCCTGTTGAAAAAATTGCTGTTTTCAAGTTGCTTTTGGCTATTGCTCAAAGTGCAATAACACCGAAGGATGAAAGTGAATGGAAATCTTTGGGGGTTAATGGACTGCAGAAACGGGTATCTGATTACTTGGATAAATATTACGATTATTTCTGGCTTTATGGTGAAAAACCGTTTTTGCAAATGCCCGAATTGAAGAAAAAAGCAGAGGTATTGCCCAAAAAGGAAAAAAGAGAACCTTATAAAATAGGGAATGGTACTTTTGCTGATTTAATGGCTGAAAATAATACTTGTGTAACGCAATATGATTTTAGGGATGTCTCTCAAAACGATTCTGATAAAGCTTTATTTTTGTTGTCTGTTATTAATTTTGCATTTTATGGAAAACAGCCAAATCAAGAACTTTCTTTAGAGAAAAATCTAAAAAAGAATGTAATAGCAAAGCCTGGTGCTAGTTTAGGATTCCCCAATTATCTACATACATTCGGACTTGTTGAAAATGTTATTACATCTATCTATTATAATTTGCTTTCGGATCAAAATGTAAGAACTTATACTTGGTTGTCTGAAGGAGTGGGTAAACCATTTTGGGAAATGATGCCAACAACCGAAAGTGATTGTGTGACAGAAACTTCGAAAAAAACATTATTAGGTCATTTAGTACCATTATCAAGATATGTCTTAATGGAAGATGAAGGCTTGTATTTTACTGAAGGTATTATTTATCATTTGTCTAAAGCTGATAAGAAAAAAGGGCAAAGTATAGAAAATTGGATTGAAACTAGTATGTCATGGTATCTTGAAAAGGATGAAATAAAAGCGTTGAATGCGGATGTTTCTAAGAAACCGTGGAGAATGTTGACATCAATGTTGTCTTTATCAGATACGGAAAAGAAGTATTGCAATTTGGGATTGTCTTTATTCATAAATCGTATATCAGAGCAAAATAAAGTATTTTCTATATGGTCTGGAGGCATTGATGTTTCTGGAGATTCGTTTGGAAAGAAAATAAAGAATAATGACGATTATGTTGAGTCTGAAATACAATTGCATTCAAGTGCTTTTGGCGATTCATTTTGCAATAAGCTTTTTGAAGAAATGAAAAAACTTGACGAATTCTGCTTTGATTTGCAAAAATTTGTTGTTGGGTATAATGCGGAGATTAGAGGGGGTAAATCCTCAAAAAATGCAAGACAGATTGGTTCGCAAAATATTCCTAGTGTAGAATCAGATTATTGGCAATTGTGTGAAGGTGTTTTCCAGCGAATTGTTGATACCTGTTCTATTGAAAATACAGATCAATGCAATCAGGAAATGGATAAAATCAATGGTCAGATTTGGCAATTCGTGAAACAGATTTATAACCAATATTGTCCGAACCAGTCGGCTCGTCAATTGGAAGCTTGGGCAAAACATTTCCCTAAAAAGTTTGAAAAGAAGAGGTTATCATAATGGCTGATGAAATTGAACAGAAAGAACCATCATTGGTGGCAAAGGTTTTTGCTCGTTGCAAAAAAGATAAAGGCTTTGCGGCAGCTCTAAAGAGGGCTGATAATCGTGATACCGCTTATCAGGCATGGGAAATTTTAGCAGCTTTTAAGGTTCCTTTGAATGTGGAATCTAAGAGGTTGCCTTATGCTTTGGTCCTTGCTGCTGTTGCAAGGTCTTCTATGGAAAAGGATGGAAATCTTGGCTTAGGTGCTGCTTTGGCTAAGACGTATCAAGATGAAAAGGGTAACGTTAGTGATGCTGCAAAAGCTAAACTACGTCGAATTTTGGCTTGCGATGATGTCATTGAAGTATGTCAAGTGCTGCGTCCCATTTTACAATTGATTTGCAGTAGAGGTGTTGGCATTTCTTTTGAAAAACTGTTAAATGACTTGAAATACTTTAATTCTGAAAAAACTTTAGCTTCTTGGGCTCAAGATTTCTTTGGTTCAAAGTCTAAAGAAAACGAGGAGTCGTAATGTTCATATCTGTGTTACGATTAAGTCGGAGCGATGTTCAACAGATTGCTGTATGCAATCAAGGTGTTTTTGATGCTTACACTCTGCATAAAACGGTATATTCGTTGTTCCCGAAGGAATCCGAAGAAACAAGAAGCTTCCTTTATGCCGATCGTGGTGGTGATTTTAATGAAAAAAGAATTCTGATTCTTTCAAAAAAAATGCCAAAGGATCCTCAAATAGGAAAAATTGAAACTCAAGAAGTTCCGTCGCAGTTTTTGCAACAGGATTATTATGGTTTTGAAGTATTGATGAATCCAGTCCGTTGTGATTCCAAAACAAAAAAGAAAATTCCCATTAGGGGTAATGATAAGGATGCTTTAAAACAATGGTTTTTAGAGAAGGCTGCTGCTAATGGATTTGAGGTTGCTCAAGATTCATTATCAGTCGGGAATACCTCGGTTTTGCAATTCCACAAGGACAAGCAAAATGTTGTTCTTGGAAAAGCCTCTTTCAAAGGACGCCTTAAGGTCATTGATCGGGAAAAGTTTATTAATGCATTTGAAAAAGGACTGGGAAAGGGAAAAGCTTATGGCTTTGGACTTTTCCAAATTGTTCCACTAACAAATGCTACTGTCTAAAAGTTTTAATAATAGGAGATAAAAATGGTTAATCAGAACCCTTACACCAACAAGAAAATAGAATTTCACATCTTGCAGTCTTTCCCGGTAACGTGCTTGAACCGAGATGATGTGGGTGCGCCGAAAACGGCTATGATTGGCGGCGTGAGCCGTGCTAGAGTCTCTAGCCAATGCTGGAAGCGTGCTGTTCGTTTGGCAATGCATGAAGTAAGTGGCGTTGAACTTGGAACTCGAACCAAATTACTTTCTGATTTGGTTTCGAAGGCTTGTGAAAAGCTTAATGCTACTCCGGAACAGGCAAAAGCATGTGGTGATAAAATTCAAAAGATATTTGTAAAGGCAGAAGCGAATGAAAATAACGAAGATGAAACCGATTCAAAGGCCGATACTTTAATGTTTCTTGCACCTTCGGAAATTATCAAAATAGCCGAGGCGTTTAAAGAAAAAGACTTTGATTTAAGTAAGTTTAAAAAAGACTCAAAAGAATCTGGAGAAAAAGCAAGTAAATCGAAAAAAAATAAAGAAAGTGATTTTTCTGTCAATGATTTAATTGGAATTATTGGCAAACCGAAATTTTCTCAGTCTGAAACTTTAGATGGTCTTGATATCGCTTTGTTTGGTCGAATGGTTGCTCAGGCTCCGTCAATGAATGTTGAAGCAGCATCTTCCTTTGCTCATGCGATTTCGACTCATCGTGTAACAAATGAAGTTGAATTCTTTACTGCTGTTGCTGATTACTCCAAGGATAATCAGGGCTCTGCTCACATGGGGTCTCTTGAATTTAATGCGGCAACATACTATCGTTACATTTCTCTTGATTTGGGGCAACTTTATGAATCATTGGGTGGAGATCAGTTCTTCCCACAAGCAGTATCTTCATTCATAAAGGCTCTTTATGTTGCGGTTCCTTCGGCAAGGCAAACAACGCAGGCTGGTGCATGCTCTTGGGATTTTGCAGAAGTATTTGTTCGCAAAGGACAGGGAGTGCAACTTTCGTTTGAAACGCCTATTCAAAAAGACAATAATGGTGGCTTTTTGACTAATAGCGTTGATTATGTGAAGAAAACGCTTGCTAAAAAGGAAAAGCTTTCTGGATCGCTGTTTGGTTTGATAAAGAAGTTCGAATTTGGTGAAGATGAAAACTTCTCTATCGATAATCTTATTGATGGTGTTGTAGCAGCAATTAAGGAGTAACAATGGATACTCGTTGGATGCTTCTTTGGTTTGAAGCTCCATTGCAATCTTGGGGTGCAGATTCCAAGTTTTCTCGCAGGGATACGCTAGAATTCCCGACGAAGTCGGGTGTTCTAGGTCTTGTTCTTTGTGCAATGGGAGCTTCTGGTGAACAGAAGGATTTGCTGGCACGTTTTTCAAATTTGAAACAGACTGTTTTATCGTTCCAATATGACAGGGATTCTTTATTACATGATTTCCAAATGATTGGTTCTGGATATGATTCAAAGAATAAATGGCAAAAAAATTTTATCCCCAAAAAAGCAGATGGAGATGTGCCTACCAATAGTGATGGAACAAAATTGACGCATCGTTATTATTTGCAAAATGCAACTTTTGCGGTGTTGCTTGAAGTGCCTGCTGATTTGACGGAAAAGATTGCTAATGCCCTGCAAAATCCAGTATATCCAATATACCTGGGACGACGTTGTTGTGTTCCGACTGATTTTGTATATCATGGAGAATTTGCCTCTGAAAATGAGGCTGAGCAGGCTGCAAAGGATTATGCCGCTAAGAAATCAGAATTGCGTAATGAAAATCTTCCTGATTACGCAAAGAAATCGTTGTCTTTGAATTTTAAAGTGATTGATGGCGATTTTTCTGAAAAAGGCGATGTCTTTACCTTGAATGATGTGCCTATACAATTTGGTAATCAAAAGATGTATCGTGATCGTCGTGTCACCAAGATATCAGAAGGATTGTCTTAAATGACTGATAATCAGGTAAAAGAAAAAAGTAATCGGTTGATTATCAAGGTAACGCACGATACGTTGCCTCAAATAAAAGATCGGTACCCTTTTCTCTATCTTGAACGAGGTCGTTTAGAAATTGACGACAGCAGTGTCAAGTGGATTGATAGTGAAGGTGAAGTTGTTCGCCTTCCTATTGCTACAATAACGACTTTGTTACTTGGTCCTGGAACTAGTGTAACTCATGAGGCTATTAAGGTTCTTGCAGCCGCAAATTGTAGCGTATGTTGGGTTGGTGAAGATTCTCTGTTATTTTATGCAGTGGGCAATTCTCCTACCGCAAATACACGGAATTTGCGACGCCAGATGCAGATTGCGTGTGATCCTGAAAAATCACTTGCTGTTGCAAGACGTATGTATAAACGTCGATTCCCTGATGAAAATTTAAAAGGCAAGCCTTTAAAAGAAATGATGGGTATGGAAGGGTATCGAGTTCGTGCGTTGTATGAGAAAAAAGCGAATGAATATGGTGTGGGATGGCGAGGTCGTTCTTTTACGCCAGGAAAAATGGAACTGAGTGATGTCACTAATCAAGTGCTTACTGCTTCAAATGCTGCCTTATATGGCATTCTCTGTTCTTGTATATACTCGATGGGATATTCTCCGCATATTGGGTTTATTCACTCGGGTTCTCCATTGCCATTTGTTTATGACATGGCGGATTTGTACAAAGAAGAATTGTGTATTGATTTAGCTTTTAAAATGACATTAGATTTGGCAGGAGAGTACAACAAATATCGGGTGTCTTCTGAATTTCGGAAGCGGGTTCTTGATTATAAATTGCTAGAACGTATTGGTCCTGATATTGAGGAAATGTTAGGTAAGTAAATGGTTGTTGTTATTGCAAATGATTTACCCCCTGCAGTTCGGGGAAGAATGAAGTTGTGGTTCGTGGAACCGAGAGCGAACATATTTGTGTCAGGGATAAAAGACTCTGTTGCAAACGATGTCGTTCAATATTTATTGAAGTCATGCCCTGCCCAATCAGGGCTTTTAATTTTTCAGCGGATAAATAAGGCTCCTGGATTTAAGATTTGGGGACAGGGTGATCCGAATAAGAAAATAGATGATTTTTCGGGTTATCAGTTAATCATTGAAAAAATACTGAATCAGTGAAAACACTATATTTAGTGTATTGCCAAGGATGCTGGTACAAAATCTTGGTGTTTTCTCCGCGTGAGCGGAGGTGTTTCTGCCCGATCAGATACCGGATGAACTTGGCAATGGTTTTCTCCGCGTGAGCGGAGGTGTTTCTGTTGTTGTAGAGCCTAACCAGTTTTGCGAGACGTTTTCTCCGCGTGAGCGGAGGTGTTTCCCGAGGAATCCTCGGCAACTCATTTTCGTGAGGGTTTTCTCCGCGTGAGCGGAGGTGTTTCCACGCCTTCCATTGCTGTTTTCATCGGGACCATGTTTTCTCCGCGTGAGCGGAGGTGTTTCCGACCACATCAACTTGCACATCAAGGAGCTCATGTTTTCTCCGCGTGAGCGGAGGTGTTTCTTAGAGCCGCCTCTCGAATGACGCCTTGCAATGGTTTTCTCCGCGTGAGCGGAGGTGTTTCCGGCTACCCGTTCGACGCAAAGCTCAACCTCGGGTTTTCTCCGCGTGAGCGGAGGTGTTTCCGGCTGGTTTACACCAGTCTTTTCTGCGTTCGCGTTTTCTCCGCGTGAGCGGAGGTGTTTCTGTGTAAAAGCGCGTCTATTGACTATTCAATTGGTTTTCTCCGCGTGAGCGGAGGTGTTTCCTTTGCAAAAAAGTACGGCATCAAGATTACCGAGTTTTCTCCGCGTGAGCGGAGGTGTTTCTGTCTCTGCCTTTTTTGGAAGAAACGTGTGGTGGTTTTCTCCGCGTGAGCGGAGGTGTTTCCTAAACATTTTGTATCGATTTCGGCGCAAGGACGTTTTCTCCGCGTGAGCGGAGGTGTTTCAAGTCCGACTCAAAGGTGTCGGGCAAGCTCGAAGTTTTCTCCGCGTGAGCGGAGGTGTTTCTTGGCGGATGCGATTGGGGTAAAGAGGGAACTTGTTTTCTCCGCGTGAGCGGAGGTGTTTCCGATATTTTCGCCGACGCAAAGATGATGGGCGTGTTTTCTCCGCGTGAGCGGAGGTGTTTCCATAAATTATTTCATTTGTGGCGGTAGAAGGTAGTTTTCTCCGCGTGAGCGGAGGTGTTTCTGATTTCTTTTCATTCTAGGCGGACGCCTAACCGTTTTCTCCGCGTGAGCGGAGGTGTTTCTACTCTACAGGTCGTTCGCTCTGGGCGAGCAAGGTTTTCTCCGCGTGAGCGGAGGTGTTTCCAAACGACCGCCATCCGTTACGGAGGCACGGCGGTTTTCTCCGCGTGAGCGGAGGTGTTTCTGCGAACTTGTACCGATAGGACCTGCTGATAGGGTTTTCTCCGCGTGAGCGGAGGTGTTTCTACAAATACAGCAAGGGGAGGTTCGTATGAACCGTTTTCTCCGCGTGAGCGGAGGTGTTTCCAAGGGCGAAGATTTCCGCTCGCTGGTGATGCCGTTTTCTCCGCGTGAGCGGAGGTGTTTCTATTCGGCAAGTCCAAATAACGTTGCATATTAGGTTTTCTCCGCGTGAGCGGAGGTGTTTCTTCGCGGAGCTATCATGATGAAAATCTGTATAGGTTTTCTCCGCGTGAGCGGAGGTGTTTCTGGCTGACGTTTGGATTTTTGGTGATAGTTACTGTTTTCTCCGCGTGAGCGGAGGTGTTTCCAGAACATCCGCATCGGAATTGGTCAAGAGCTTGTTTTCTCCGCGTGAGCGGAGGTGTTTCCATCACCACGAATAAACTTTGTATTCACGTAACGTTTTCTCCGCGTGAGCGGAGGTGTTTCCACATCCTCTGGAGGAATCCGAGCTGGAAGAGCGTTTTCTCCGCGTGAGCGGAGGTGTTTCCAACGTCGTATTGCTTCTCCCATCCGAAATCGAGTTTTCTCCGCGTGAGCGGAGGTGTTTCTCGGTGTACTTTCAGTTCGCTCATTTGTATTCCGTTTTCTCCGCGTGAGCGGAGGTGTTTCCCCATCGAGAACTTCGCACGCTACGTGACCCGTTTTCTCCGCGTGAGCGGAGGTGTTTCTCGTCACTTTACAGCTTATTCGCGCACGCACGCGTTTTCTCCGCGTGAGCGGAGGTGTTTCTGTTGTGTTTGTGTGTGTCATGCCGCCATCGGGGTTTTCTCCGCGTGAGCGGAGGTGTTTCTATCGGTGTAGACCTTTGCGCTGAAGGCGACTAGTTTTCTCCGCGTGAGCGGAGGTGTTTCCCTATTTGGATATCCACAGAAAAGGCCGCAGAGGTTTTCTCCGCGTGAGCGGAGGTGTTTCTGACGAGCTCCATGTATTGCTGGACCTTACGGAGTTTTCTCCGCGTGAGCGGAGGTGTTTCCTGATTTTCATGGTTCGGGTTAATCGACTTGGCGTTTTCTCCGCGTGAGCGGAGGTGTTTCCTTTTAAAGTGAAATCCGTGACTGGAGCCCAACGTTTTCTCCGCGTGAGCGGAGGTGTTTCTAAGATTTCGGTCACTGGCAACTGCGGTATGCTGTTTTCTCCGCGTGAGCGGAGGTGTTTCCATTCTGACCACCCATCAACGGCAAAAAAGAAAGTTTTCTCCGCGTGAGCGGAGGTGTTTCTCGACTCTTGCCACTCCGTTGCAGATGAAGTAGGTTTTCTCCGCGTGAGCGGAGGTGTTTCTTTGAAAGCTCTGTATACCGCGACTTCATGCTAGTTTTCTCCGCGTGAGCGGAGGTGTTTCTGACGGATACGAGCCTGAAAGCGTGGAAGTCGCGTTTTCTCCGCGTGAGCGGAGGTGTTTCCATCACGAAGGCCGCGCAGCACCAGAGCGCCCCGTTTTCTCCGCGTGAGCGGAGGTGTTTCCCAGCATGAAATCCACGGATACGAGGCAGGTAGGTTTTCTCCGCGTGAGCGGAGGTGTTTCTGGAAGTGAGGCGATTGAAGGGAGAAACGCAGTGTTTTCTCCGCGTGAGCGGAGGTGTTTCTTTAGGTAAAACTTTCGATAATAAAGCCCATACGTTTTCTCCGCGTGAGCGGATGTGTTTCCCATTGCAGAGGCCATGTCCGATGTTTTTAGAAGTTTTCTCCGCGTGAGCGGAGGTGTTTCTGAAGACGAGCATCAAGAGCATCTACCGTCAGCGTTTTCTCCGCGTGAGCGGAGGTGTTTCCAGTGCATCAGCCTGGGCGTCGCTCGTGATCAAGTTTTCTCCGCGTGAGCGGAGGTGTTTCCAACAACGCCTCGCAAATCCTCGACGCTTCGACGTTTTCTCCGCGTGAGCGGAGGTGTTTCTTTTTGCTTTCCGGAAGCGGAGCAGATGCGGGAGTTTTCTCCGCGTGAGCGGAGGTGTTTCTGCCCATGTGCTTTTCTAAAGAGGATTGCCGATGTTTTCTCCGCGTGAGCGGAGGTGTTTCTTTTTGCTTTCCGGAAGCGGAGCAGATGCGGGAGTTTTCTCCGCGTGAGCGGAGGTGTTTCTAAATTGGAGAAAGCTGATCCCCCGTATCCGGTGTTTTCTCCGCGTGAGCGGAGGTGTTTCTGCAAGCCGGGTTGGCATGTATCCCATGTAAAGGTTTTCTCCGCGTGAGCGGAGGTGTTTCTCAAGCGCCTTGAAAAGCGTTTAGGCGGCTTTAGTTTTCTCCGCGTGAGCGGAGGTGTTTCCACTACGTACCTTAGAATCTCAGATGCGGCACTGTTTTCTCCGCGTGAGCGGAGGTGTTTCTTTCCACTCGCCGTCGAAGCGGTCTATCTCTCTGTTTTCTCCGCGCGAGCGGAGGTGTTTCTAACTACGATACTACTTATGGCGGTATTATTTGATTTTCTACGTGTGAACGAAGGTGTTTCTATCGCGAACGGCGATATTACTTTGCGTGATACGTTTTCTCTGTGTAAACGGAAGTGTATCTAACGAAGATGACGGTTTTATCGTCATGTTGGTGTTTTCTCCGCGTGAGCGGAGGTGTTTCCATTGAACAATGATCTTAAAGCGTTGTCGTTGTGCTTCTTCGTGCCGATGTTGTAGTTGTTATTGAACTGCTGCTGATAACAAAGTATATTCCCGCATTCTCGCTATAACTCTCTAAATGTGTTTTTGGGGTGACATGAGGGTGTTTTTTGCCGAAATTACCCCCTCTTGACTACCAATTCTCCCTTATTGTATATTTGAGATATAGAGGTATAATTATGACTGAAAATCTAATCAAAAACGCAATGCATGCCATCGAAACGATGGATCATTCAAGGGAGGCTACTCTTCGCCGGTTGCAAAGAGCGGGTATCCTTACAAAAACGGGCAGAATGACTGCTTTTTATCGTAGGTGTATCCAGGCTCAAACGCCTAAAGGATAGACCTTATATGGACGATATCTATTTGGACCGTCCTAATTTATATATTGGTTTTCATGGTTGCGAAAAAAATGTGGGGGTTGATTTAATTCTTCATCCTAATCGCATTCACATGAGCGCTCATGATTACGAATGGCTTGGTCATGGGTTCTATGTGTGGGAAAATAACTACGATAGAGCTTTAGATTGGGCAAGTAATCATTATCCAAAATTTAAGGAACCATTTGCAATTGGCGTAGTCTATACGTTGGAAAAATGCCTTGATTTAACAGACAAGCATTTTATTGAATTGCTTTCTAAGGATTATCCCGAATTTCTCTTAGATCTAAAGCGGATGGGTACCTCTGTTCCGCAAAATACGGATTTAAAAGGAGTGCCTAATCCTGGAGGCGTTCTGAGGTTTCTTGATTGCTTTTTGATTGAACATGTTCATTCTGTAAATGATATCGCAGAGGATATCCCTTACTTTGATTCTGTTCGCGGAGCATTTACCGAAGGAGTTCCTGCTTATCCAGGAACTCAATTTGGGGATAAGAACCATATCCAAGTATGTGTTCGTAATAAGAAGTGTATAAAGGGATTTTTCTTGCCCCGGTATTGAATTCCCATTTTCGCGGAAATGTCCTTACACCCCTTCGATGGCTTCGATCTGCTTGCCGAGTTCGCTTGCTTGTTGAGAATCTTCGTTGTAGATGGCGTTGATTCGCTTGCAGCTGAGCTCGAGCAGGTTGCGGGCTTCGATGGAGTCGCTTTGCTTGCGGAGTTCGCGCAGAGCCTTGTCGATTCTCTCGATGTCCTTTTGGTCGGGGTAACCCTTCATGAAGGCGTAGAAAAGCTGAATTTGTGAGTCGTATTCGCTGTCGGATTCGCAGGCGAGCAAGAACGGAATCACGCGTACGTTGAGGAGCTTCGAGAGGTCGCCCATGAACGTGTTGAGCGTGAGACCCTTCGGGAAGAGTTCTTCCGTGTCTTTTTGGATGTCTTCGGTGTTCACGAAATCGCCCTCTTCGAATTGCAAGAGCATTTCGTTGAGCATGTCCATTTCGTTGCGTTTAGCTTGTTCGCGATACTTTGCCTGGTAGTAAATCGGGAGCGTCGTTAGGCAATAGTGCGCCTGGTTTGCACCGATAAATTCACCGATGTAGTAGATGTCGGCGTCTTCCTTGAGGATGTCTTCTTCGTTGTTGAAGTTCCCGATGCGGGCTGGAATGGGAATTACTTCCATGTTCGAAAGTTCATGGAGGCGTTCGCGCATGGCGTCAACGTCCAAATTTTCGGGGAGTTCCACACCGTTTTCTTCCATCGTCTTGAGAAAGTTGTTGAACTTTGCATCGACGGCGCGGTTGACTTCTCTTCTGCTTGGCTTGTGTTCGAACTGACGAAAATCGCCTTCTAACGTCAAAAGTCCGTTTTTGATCATGTCGTCAAACGGCGTTTCGTTGGGTTCGGCGTCGGGGGAGGGCAAAATGCGCGCATAGGCAATCATTCTGCCGCACAGTTGTTCGTCATTTCCTTTTTTCTGTTCGATTCCAAGCATGATTTAAAATTAACAAAATCTAGCGGACTTGGACCATTTTTTGTTTGCTGTAACCTTGCGCAGAGGTCTTTACGACGTAGATTCCGGGGGTAAGCCCGGTCAAATTGGCGTTCCCTTTCGCATAGCGTACGAGTTTTCCGTTCGTATCGTAGATGCGTGATTCGGTGACTGCTGTGTTTATGCGGTTGATTTTCGCGATGGCGACGCTTCCTTTATCGACGTCTTTTTCGGTCAGCTTGATTTGGTCGAGGTTCGGACCGTCGTTGCCGTCAACGATGGAGAACGTGATGTAGCTTGCGCCTTTAGGGAGTGTAATGGTCGCTTCTTTTGTCTGGTATGTGGTCCATTTGTCGGTGGCTTCGAACGAAATGACTTGGGCGCCTTTGCATCCGTCAACGCCTGCGGTGCATGTGCCGGGGGCAGCGAAGGCTAGGCTGCGTGCTTTGCCGCTGCCGTTTGCGTATGTCATTTCCATTGTGTATTCGCCGGGGTATTCTACGTAGACAGGGACTTGAACGGTTGATTTCCCTGTGCCAAAGTTGATATAGCCTGTGCCTGCAAAGCCTGCGTTTGTGCTTTCGTTGATGGCGTTATCGATGATGCCGTCTTCTGCTTGGAAGGTGGTTGTGCCCTTGGCTTCGAAGATCGCGCCGAGTTCGATGTCCTTGGTCATCGTGGTTTTCCAAGTGCTTTCGCTGCCGGCGTCGCTTGCGCTTTTGCCGGTCCAGCCCGCGAATTTCCAGCCGCTAGCGGGTTCTGCGGTAAACGTGACTGCAGTGCCTTCGGCGATTTTTTCGCGGTTCGGGGAGGCAACGACGGAGCCTCCGATAGAAGAATTAATCGTTAAGTTGTAGTAAGTGACGTTTGCTTCGAGAACGGTAATTTCGTTGGAGCTTGCACCGAGACCGCCCATGGAATTTGCAGCACGTACCGTAACTTTGGAGCCAGCAGCAATGCCACCGACATCAATTGAATTTGTCGTTGTATTGCTGTGGTATTTGCCGTTCACGAATACTGCCCAACAAATAGCATTGTCGTCATCGTTCCAAATGATGTTGGCGCCTTCCTGAGAAATCTTAGGAGCGGAGACTTGCGCTGTGAGTTTGTTCGGTTCCCAGTTATCGCTACCGCCCAAGACGTTTTTCAATGTATATTTCGCGGCATCGTTTGCATTCCACACGGTCTTGAGTGTTGTTGCTGTCGATGCGTCTTTGCCTCCGTTAAAATACGTTTTACGTTGACTTGTGTTGATTGCGCCGCCGTTTCCGTTTTTGCTGTTGTATTCGCCGAAAATTACGGGGGCAGAATTCATGTCGGGACCCCAGCCTTCGGCTTTGGGTTCTGCGCGCATGATGGTGTTCAACCAGACGACTTTTGCGCGGCCCCAGGAACGTCCGAGATAGAATGTCTTGTTGAAACCGGAATTGCTGACTTCGATGATGGCGTTGTTGAAAACGTAACCCCAGGTATCTGGATTTTGCGATGCTGTGATGTAGCCACCGTTTCGTGTCATCACGAGTTTGGTGCCTTCGAAGAATACATCGCCACCACCACAGATAAAGTCTACAGTGCCGTCAATTTCGCCACCTTCCCAGTAGGTGCGCCCTTTCTTGGTGTAGTAGGTGTCTTGACCGCTCAAGAGGCGTACGTTTTTGTAGATGAATTTGTCGCCTGCATTTTGCTGCAGAGCAACCTGGCGTGCAGCGCTGCCTGAGTTATAGGTGCCTCTGTTTTGCAGGGTGATGTCCTGCATGTACATATTCTTGTTGCTGGGGAAGTACAGCGTTGCCGTTGTGCTGATGCCTTCGGTGTCGGTCGTGTTCCAGATAATCGTCTTGTCGACAGACTCCCCGATAATGGATATGTTCGAGCCGCTGAATGTCGATTTACCGTGTTCGTCACCGGTGACCTTGGTGATGTTGTATTCACCATTCGGCACAAAGAGAATGAATCGCTTGGACTCGGTGGCGCCCGAAGAAGATGCCTTGGCGATAGCCGCCTTGAAATCACCATCGACGCCCAAGACAAAGTCAAATCCGTGCTTCGTAATTGCGGAAACGCTCACCGCCATTGCAAGCGGCATACAAACTGCAAACCTGTAAACCCAACTATTCAACATATTACCTCAATTTCCCATTCAAGCGGTACGTGTTGTTTCCTCTCGTAAAGTAAGCTCCTGCGCTATTATTGTTGCGACCAAAGTCTACAAAATAGCGATTATCCTGTTGCTCTTTGCGTACAGTGCGCATTGCCTCAATGGATGTCGGCGGAATCTCGACTTCGCCAACTTTCAAATCATCACTCATCCAGCCAATGTAATCGATGTTTGCCATGCCATCTTTCGAAAGACTCGTGAACTTGAGTTCGCTATAGCCTTGAGGCAGTTCAATTTCGATGGATTGCATTTTCCAAGTGGTCCATGCTGCTGTGGATTCCATGCTGCCCTCGGCAAGGAGTGTCTTGTCGCCAACAGAAACACTGTAACCGCGTGCAGAACCTCCGCCGTTTGCAAAGCTGATGAACAAGGTGTATTTGCCTTCTTTCAATGCGGTGACGCCGTAGGTCACGAAACTTCCGGTCGAATTGTCAACGTTGGCGTAGCCTTCGCCAACGAATCCCGTGTTGGTTGTTTCCTTGACGCCTTGAATGTCGATAAAGTCTACACCGTCAATGTACGTTTTGCATGTATCGTTTCCGCACATAGCTGGTGCTGGCGGAGGTGGAACATAGTTGTCGTCCATCTTGGCGAGTGCTTCAAGGTATGCATTTTCGGTGCTTAAAATTGCAGAGCCGTAGTCGCCTGCCCACTGGTAGCCCTTGCGACGTTCTTCGCTGATTTTCATGAAGTCCTGCGTCTTGGTGCTAGCACCATCGCGGTCGCAGAAAAAGTAGTTGTCGTTGTTGACTTCGTAAAAGCGGAACCACAGCGATGAACCCGCCTTGTCCACAACGCCTGCGGTCTTGCTAAACGCCTTGTCTTTTAGTTTATTCTTTTTGTACCAAGTGATTGCGCCTTTGACCGCCTTCTGGATTGCTTCGTTTTGGTCTGGCCAGTTCATCAAAAACCACACAACGCCCATGGATTCGTTGCCGGATTTGCTCGGGAGTTCGTAGGCTCGTGCGCCTACGGGGGCGAGGCTGTTGGTGTCGTGCTGGGCGCACCATACCGTGACCTTTCCGTCGTTCACGATTTGCGCCTTGAGCAAGTAATCGACCGCTTTGTCAAGAGCCGATTTCATCTTGCTGCGGGTGGCGTCGTCGATGATGTCGCTGTCGAATGGACTCGTCTTGTTGGCGATATCCATCATCGTGACCATGGCGCGGATCATGGCGTTGTCATTCAGTGTGATTTGGTCGGAATAGTTGCCGCGCTTGGGCCAAACTTGCGGAAGCCCGCCTTTGGAGCGCTGCATGGTCAAAAGAAAATTGACGGCTTTATTGAAACTTGTCTTAAATGCAGATTTGTAATTGTTATTCGTTGTTTCTTTGTAACGCACGGCGAGCAAACGCATTTCCTGGATGGTGGCGTTGTTGTCGATAGTGCCGAGGTCGGCCCCGCCCTGTGCACGCCATTCGGATTTTTGACCGCCGCCATACGCGCTTTTATACTTGTCGGCCATGGCTTTGTAAAAACCGCCGTTTGCGATTTGCCAAGTGGTTATGTTGTAGGTGTACTGGTCGATATCCATGCCGGATGCCGCCGAGGTCAGCTCCGAATAGCCGCGATAGCTATTGATTTTCGATACGGCTGTCGCTGGCGGTGTGTAAGTGGCTGCAAATGAAAAAGACGCGACAGACATTGCCGCTACAAAAAACTTGTAGTTACCAAACCCAAAATTCTTCATAAAAAACCTATAGAAGAGTTTTTAAACCCACACCACCTCTATAATCTACATTATAATACGCCGTTTTTTGTTATGAATTTCTTTTAAGTGTTGTCTTTGGACAATGGGACCGGTCGCGTTGTCACCTCGGTCTCTGCTTTTTGTCATGCCGGATTCCGTTCTCTTTGACCACTTAGAGCTTTGACGCTTTGCGTCAGCATCTTCGGCTCAATCATGACAGTCTGCAAGCAGCCTGTCGCGACACTCGCCTTGAATGCAACTAGCTCTT
>Ga0256407_10000960_pt1 | contig 64962 bp, 56 predicted proteins | sample RumenRJG_04DNA_FD_193489 | JGI IMG/M metagenome (GOLD analysis project Ga0256407, IMG submission 193489) | Bovine rumen microbial communities from Lethbridge, Alberta, Canada - RJG_04 | ecosystem: Host-associated > Mammals > Digestive system > Stomach > Rumen | place: Canada: Alberta... | reverse complement strand
TGTATAATGTATGGGGACGGAACGTGCCCTACAGTGTCAAGACACAAACGATTACGCTGTCTTACTCCATACATAGATGTTAAATCGAGTGCAAAGATACAAAAAATAATTAAAATATACAACGATTATCTCGCAAAATTCAGCGAACGCCAATCTTTTTAGCAACAAAATCACGCTTAAGCGAGCTTAGACTAAATTTTTTTGCTAAAAATCTTGCACATTCAAATTATTTGTTGTAATTTTGCAACCGCTATTGAATTAACGGCCATTGCATAACTTAAAATCATATAATATGAAGTTTTACAACAGAGAAAAGGAGCAAAGTGAATTAAGGCGAATACGTCAACTGGCATACACGAATATGAGTCAGATGACGCTTATCATCGGACGCAGACGTATCGGAAAGACAGTACTATCTAAGCATACCTTTAGCGAATATGGCGATATGCTGTACCTGTTCATTGCGCGTAAGAGTGAGTCGGAACTGGTGAGTACGCTCATTGATAACTTGCATGAACAGACAGACATGTACATCCCAGATGGATTGTCATCGTTTGTGGCACTCCTTCGCCACTTGTTCGAGCAAGGCAAGCATCAGGCATTCACGCTGGTGTTGGATGAATTCCAAGAGTTCATGAATATCAACCCGAGTGTGTTCTCCGATATCCAAAATCTCTGGGACTCGTATCGCGAACAGACGCACATTAACTTAGTGATAAGCGGTTCGGCATACCGGCTGATGCAGAAGATATTCATGGACAAAGACGAGCCGTTGTTCAACCGAGCAGATCATATTATCCGTCTGCAACCCTTCCGCTCGGAAGTGCTCAAGCAGATTCTGGCGGACTATAATCCGAACTACACGAACGATGATTTGCTGGCGCTTTATACAATCACAGGTGGTGTTCCGAAGTATATGACATGGCTGCTTGATAACGGCTGTGTGAACAAAGAACAGATGTATGCGTATTTTTTCTCGGAGAACTCGCATTTTGTGGAAGAAGGACGGACGCTGCTGGTGAGCGAGTTTGGCAAGAACTACGGGACGTACTTCTCGATATTACAAGAGATAGCTTCCGGATTCACTACCCAAGCGCAGATTGAGCAAAGGTTAGGTGGAATTTCGGTAGGCGGACATCTGAAGGCCTTGGATGAGACCTATACTGTGATTCGTAAAGAGCGTCCGATATTTGCTAAGCCTGATAGTCGCACAGTGCAGTATGCGTTGAACGATAACTTCTTGCGGTTCTGGTTTCGATATGTAGAGAAGAACCGCTCGATGATAGAGATTCAGAATTTCGAAGGCTTAAGATATTTGGCTATGAAAGACTATGAGACATACTCCGGCTTGATGCTGGAGCGTTACTTCCGTCAGCAGTTGGCCGAGTCGCACAATTGGCGTGAGATCAATGGATGGTGGCGCAGTAAGGCTATTGTGTACAAGGGGCAAACGATTGACGCGGAAGTGGATATCATCGCGCTACCTGTGGAAGGCAAGAAGGCACTGGTGGCAGAGGTGAAGCGCAAGAAGGAGGACTATAAGCATGAACTGTTTATGCAGAAGGTGGAGTATCTGCAGCAAACGGATCTGCATAAGTATCAAGTAGAAACCAGGTTGCTGACACTGGCGGATATGTAGATATGATTTAACCGAAAACGCGGAATCTATGAGCCTTACAGCTTCCTTCTAGAAAACCAATAAGAAAACCTTTTCCTTCTAGAAAACCAATAAGAAAACCTTCTTTCATGCAAGCATGCTAACCCGCATGCTTTTTTTATGCATCCCCAAAATTTAGTGATTGCCAAATTTACAGAAAAAAGTGTTAACTTTGCGGGCAATGGCGATAGTGCCAGAAACCGAATAAAAGTTAACACAAATGAAAAAGAACATTGATCTGGGCGCGGAGACGGTGGAGTTCGTCCGCATGCGTATGACAGAAGTGATCGGAGAAAATCCGGAAAATCTCGTGAGAGTAGAACTGAACATGAAAGAGGTGAAAGAGCAGATCTTTCGCCTCTTTTATGATTATCAGGTATGTCGAGGCTGGCCGCATGTGGCAGCAAACACGGCGATTATACTGGGGCTTTCCGAGATGCACATCCATCGCTTGGCAAAAAATCGAGGCCCCAAGCATTAACTAACATTTTGTTAGTAGAAATGCTTCAAAAAGCAGTAATTTTGTCGTCGGAATTGGCTTGACAACGATTTCGTCATCAAAATATGACTTATAATGTTGACGCAATTCCTCCTCTTCGAACCGCAAACATTACATTGGTTTGCGCTTCGATAAATAGAGTAGTCAAGTCTTTTCCGGTTGCATTGGTTTGTATAGGTCCAAAATTACCAACAATGGTCCTAAAATGCTTAAAAGAAATGAAATAGAAATACCCCATGCAAGAGGGAGGACGATGAGTCTATCTGAGGTCCTGGAAGAAATGTTCGGATTCAATCCGAACGCAATTGACGAAGAAAGAAACGGCCGTAAATATTCGACCGAAGTGCAAAATACGAAATGATATATGGAAGGAACAGAATGCACGTTTGACAGGTTGCAGAAGCAGCGGATATTGCCATCATCGGAGATACCGCCGCATGAGTTTTTGTTTACATGGCATGATATCCCTTGCTTTGCAAGGGGTGAACTCGTTGCCGTTACCGGTAAGGCGAAGTCGGGAAAGACGTACCTGAATTCTATTCTAATGGCTGTTGCCGGAGCGCCACGTCATGAAGTGTGTAAGGTGTATGGTGTAGAGTGTAAAAAGGAAAGCTTTCTTGGCTTGGAGCGGATGAAGGAAGAGCCGCTGAAGGTGCTGTGGATCGATACGGAGCAGAGTGAGGATTCGACGCATGAGATATTGCGGGATCGGATAGGTGCGATGATAGGCGAAGAGCCTTCGCCGGAACGGTTCTACGTGTTTAACTTGCGGCAGGTGAGTTTGAAAGACAGGGAGCTGATGGTGGAGACGGCGATTTATTGTTACCAGCCGGACTTAGTGATCTTCGATGGAATACGCGATATTGTATCGGATATCAATGACTATGCGGAAGCACAGAAGGTGATAGGGATTTTACTGTCGATAGCGTCGGACAAACGCACTTGCATTGTCTGTGTGCTGCACCAGAATAAGGCGATTGAAGATAAGACGTTACGCGGTGCGTTAGGAACGGAGTTGCAGAACAAGAGTTTTGAGACCTACGAGTGCTCGAAGGACGATGACCGGGTGTTTACGATTAGGCAGTCTGCGACGCGTAAGTATGATATACCGAACAAACAGAAATTTATCGTTAATCCGGAGGGATTGCCGGTACCGTTTATGGGTGAGGATAGTCCGGCGCCTACCGGAAATACGGATACAAAGTTCAACCCTATGTATCTCATGCAAGACGGTCGGTTTGATCAAAAGAAGTTGTTCGGGTACATCTTGCAGAACGGGAAGCGAATGGCACCGGATCAGTTGCGGCAAGTGGTGATGAGAGTGGGGAATATAAAGAGTTTTAACTTTGCGGGTAAGTTGATTGAGGAAGCGAAGTTGCAGGGGTTGATAGGGCAGGTGTATGAGAATAACAACAAGTACTATGCGTTATGTGAACAGACGATTTTTTGACAGACCGCGAACGTTCTTTAGTACGTACGTCATCCCCCTTGTATAGGGGGACTGACAGTACTAAACGAATACGGGTCTCGTCAAAGAGGGACGGTATAGTGACGTTCAGGATGGTCGCGAGATGGTCGCGGGGTTTGAATTTAAGAATTAGAAGAAAACATATAAAACATGAAGATAAACCAAAAAAGAAAATAAAAAAAATCTCTAAAATTAATTTAAACATTTAACGATTATGAGTAAGAAAAGAAAGAAGCAGGAACTGTCGGAAGGACAGGAGCGATTGTTGGACTTGTTTGCTGGTATCAACAGGTGGACAACAAGAGGCGAGAACAAGGCATTTGTGTTCTTGAGTGACGGTAAAGAATGTTTGCTATTTGTGAACAAGTTGGAAGACCTATCGCGAGATATGGCGATGACTGTAAACCATGATCCAAAGATGGCGGCGGTCTTCTCTATGATGGCAGAGGATGCATCAATCCTTGCGGATTCGATGCGCGAAGATATTTCCGAATGGAAGGAGCAGTACGATTCGGTACAAAGTTATCAACAAGACGACCTGCCTAACTACTTCTTCTATGGTTTCACCGCACCGGAGTATGAAGGCTGAGTTAATCATTCCGATTGATGCGTTGAGGGGCAAATTGCGGGAGGACGGGTACTACTTTCGGATGTACAAAGGGGTACAGATTGTGCAACGGTGCCCTGATCGGTCGAAGCATAAGAAGACGGTTGGCGAGTTGGAGAACCAGGAGCGGTTTGCAAAGCGAGCGCAAGTGGTGAACCAGATGCTGAAAGCAGGGTCGAAAGTCAGTCGCAAGAATCTTTGGAAGTTAGCTGCGCAGGCGGTGTAGATGGTGTATAGTGTACGGTGTAAAGTGTATGGAATGCCTATGAGTAAAGAGAAGAAGTACAAAAAGAGCGATTTGCGTAAGACGCTGGAGAAGAAGATGCAGAAGACAAAGCCAGGAACAAAAGTATCCGCTAAGGAGTTTGCTCGATGGTTCGGGATCTATTGCGATATGAAAGGCAAATCCGATGATATCCGCAATGCGAAAGAACTGGAGCAGGCAGAGGTGGAGGAATTGGGCGATTGGTTTGGGTATGCGCTCATTGAATGAGCTTCAAAATGACGCGTATTTGGTATTTGTATGTATGTGAATTATAAAAAAAATAACCTAAAAGTTAATTTTTCTTCAAAAATATTTGCACATATCAAAAAATTATTGTAATTTTGCACCGAATTTCGAAAAGAATATAACTTATAGGTTAGCAAATGGATATTGAAGCAATATATGAACCATATATCTATAGCATCAAATATGATGGTCAAAGGAAATGTGAATTTTACCGATTATTTGATGCTTGGGGCGATATAACGGAGGTGGTTGAGTTCATGAGAGCCAATCAGAAATATCTAGATAACGCAATATGGGGAGAGGAGTGTACTCCGGAAAGTGCAGCCGGTAAAGTGCTTGATGAGGCACGAGAATTGGCAAAGATATTTATAGACCTATATAAACAGACAGAAAGAGGCGAGAAGCCTGATTACGATTCACATTTTAAATTTTTAGATGGCAAATACATGGTATATGAATATATCCCAATGAAATCCGTACGGGCCAGGTCGACCATCATTTCTAAGGATGTATGCCATCAAACTTAAAAACAACTTGTACGTCATTACCGGTGGAGGAATTAAATTGGCTGATAAGATTCAAAATTCGCCGGATCTCAAAGACCATGTAATTAAAAACATTGACAATGTAAGGGCATGGTTGAAGGATAGTGGAATCAGTGACGAACAAGATATATAATTAATTATTATTCAAAATTTATCTATTATGGCAATTAACACAGAGCGGCTAAAAGAATTGGTCAAGCCGCGTGATGAACGCGCACATCAAGAATTCCTAAAGCGTTGGGAAGACAAAGCGTGGCTAACCTATTCGCAAGACATCGCGTTGGCGCTGCATTATTACATGCGGACAAGCGGATTGACGCAGCGCGAACTTGCGGATAAGATGGGCGTGAGCTCGGTATATGTAGGCAAATTGCTGAAAGGAGGAGAGAACCTGACTCTCGAAACGATATGTAAGATACAAGCTGTCGTAGGTGGGAAGCTAATCAATGTGGAAAAACCATACGAAAGACCCAATATTATCCAGTCGACACAACCATACGTAGCATCGCCGGAGATAGAGTTTAGCCCGGTATATCATAGGTCAATAAGGGGGAGAAATAGGTGTTTGCATTCAAATATGAAAGTGTGTGCATATAGTTAATCATTTATGAATATGAAAGCTCAAGTACAATATCGTTTTCGTAAGATTGAAGTTCCGCAGTTCGCAACGTTTAAGGAGAATTATTCGGAGCAGACAAAAGAAGTGTCTTTCCAGACGAATACACAATTCAGCTTTGATAAAGATCAAAATGTATTGAGTAGTCGTATTGATGTTTCGATGTATAAAGATGACAAACCATTATTGAAAATTGAGATATATTGTTATTTTGAGATAATGGCAGATTCTCTCGAAAATATCCGACAAGATAATCAATATATATTTGATCCGGGACTATTAGTTCAATTTGCCTCGTTAGGCTACGGCACGTTGAGGGGAGTTATACATGAGAAGACATTAAATACGCCACTGAATAATTTTATTTTGCCACCTTTGTTTTATGGTGACATCATAAAAACGGCATTCGCAGTTCCTGTATAAGTTTTTATATCGAACAGAAGCGTGGTAGCAGTAATGACAGTATGTCGTTGCTGCTTTTTTGTGTCTTTAGAGACTAAAAATGCGGAAATCGCACAAGAAACCCGAGTAAATCCCACTCCGAAGGCAAATCTCTTGCATTTTGCTCTTTTAAGATGTATTTTTGCACCGGTAAACGAGAAAATGACGAAATTATGGCATATTACAAATTGATTAGAATGCCGGCGAATGGGAAGGCTGTGCGAGGGAGATTGTACGAGGTAAGAGAGACGCGGTTTGAGGAGGAGTTAGTGCCGATATGCGACACGATGGAGAACGCGGATTATCTCATACCTGCGTTAATATACGGAATAGGCGTGACGCAATCACCTAAGTTCAAACGGTTGCTTCCCATCGTTCGACAAGTACCCGGCAGAACAGGCATCCGATTTCATCGTGGCTCTCGCCCTGAGCACAGTAAAGGCTGTATCCTTGTGCCACCATCTATGGAGCAAGAATTAACCTCCAGATGGTTGGCTGAGCAAACATCTCATGAGGAGATCCGCCTTGAGATTTGCGATGCATAACAAATAACATTATTAACCTAAACCCTAACTATTTATGGCAGAGATTAAACCAATGGCTCTTATTGAGAGCATGAAGAAAAAGGTGTGTGAACACAGCGATGTGTACTTCCGCACCAACAAACGTACCGGCAAGGTGTATACCGGTAAGTTGTGTAACCCGTCCACGAAGGAACCGTCAGCAGCACAGACTGCGGCTAAGGCTCGCTTCGCTAAAGTGCAGGCGGCAGTACGCGAGGTGTTGGAAAACCCGACCGAGAAAGCCAAACTGGAAGCCGAGTACAAGGCTCAGCACAAGTACGGCAGTTTGTTTGGCTATGCGATGCATAAGCTGAACGGGAACTACGACCAGAACGGTGATCTGATCGGTGGCTAAGAGTTGGACTGACAATAACCAAGCGTAAATATAAGGACATAAAGAAAAAAACATAAAAAATACTGATTATTGATTTAGATTATGGTATATAAAAAAACAAAAAAAATGTATAATTATTAACTATGGTACTTAGTACCATTAAACCTTTGTACAATCAACTTATTTATAAATAAATTTACAATAACTTGCTTGTCCGAAGTTTCGACTCCAAGAGAGTCAATTAATAATTATACCGATAAACATAAATAAAAAATTTCAAAAAAATCAATAATCAGCGAAAATACCAAAAATATGTTTCTCTTATCGCTTATCGGTTATTGGGAAACAAGTAACTAAATTATGAATTAAAGAGTTATGAGTAAGGAACAAATCTTTAAGATCATCGAGACCATCGTGCTCGCGCTGCTCACGTGCTGCGCCGTAGCGCTGGGTATGACGAGTTGTAAGGCTTGGCGCACCCTCAGCACCACCGCCACCTACACGCAGGTTGGTGACTCCAGCAAGGTGACGACGACTATTTCGACGAAGACCGTCGAAGAGTATACGGGCGTCAAGAAAAATTAACTTTTATTAACCAATTAAACCAAAATTTTAACTATTATGGCACATGTAGAATGGAGTGCCGGTATCGATAGCGTATCCGGCGCACTCAGCAAACCGGGCAAGAACGGTCAACACTCTTGCGCAAAGATGCTGCTTGGTACCCACCGCGTAGCAGCTACGGAGAACCCGAATTGTAACCGCGTGTACCTGCGTAAGAAAGTGAAACGCAGCACCGCGCTCACGTCCAACGAACTCGATGCACGCGCACGCTTCAGCGCCGTGGCAGCGGCTGTCAAGGCCCGCAAGTCGGATCTGATGAAGATCACGCAGGACCAGATTGACTTCAAGGCGCAGAAAGACACTGCCGGAGGTAAAAAGACCATGAAGGCGTACCTTTGGTACGTGTGTGGTCAGGAATATGACCAAGCACATCAGGGCTAACGCGATGGGCGCACGCAACAGGTGTTTGAAAGGATAATCGAAAACAAAAACAAAGAAAACCCTTCGCAATCGCTAACTGCCTATTCGATGTTTTGGGCTACACGCCCTTGAGTGTAATCGCTTATTAGTTCGCTTGTGAGCGAGACTCCCAGACGACCTACTAATCGTTTCCACTCGCAGAGTATCTGCTAAACATCTTAATAGATAGTCACCGCTTGCGAAGCAAAAAACGTGATTTGCAATCACTGCCAAAAACACTGGAGGAGTTGTGTGCGCTCGAAGGCGCTGCGCATTGGGATGCCTGTGGCATTATGACTTGGTAAGAGGGGCTCTACGGGGCTCCTTTTGCTGCTGTGTTGTGAGGAAATTTGTTTAATTAGAGTGAGATTTTTGTAAAAATGCGTAAAATCTTAAAATATTTTGATAAATATTTTGATATTTGAAAATTTTTTAGTAATTTTGTGCGCTGAAATATAGTTGTATATGACAAGGAGGCAATATAAACATACTGTGATTGACCTTTTTGCAGGCTGCGGAGGCCTGTCGCTCGGTTTGTATCAGGCTGGCTGGAAAGGATTATTCGCAATTGAGAAGAATGCATTTGCTTTTGATACGTTAAAACATAATCTGATAGACAAGAAGCATCATTTCGATTGGCCGGATTGGTTGCCTCAAACTAATCATGACATTAACGAGGTTTTAGAAAATTTTGAAAATCAGTTGAAGTCTTTACGTGGTACAGTTGATTTGGTGGCAGGAGGCCCTCCCTGCCAGGGATTCTCTATGGCAGGGCAGCGCATAGAGGACGATATCCGCAATCAATTGGTGTTCTCGTATATACGATTCATTGATTTGGTGCGGCCTAAGATGATTCTTTTTGAGAACGTAAAAGGATTTACCTATGCTTTTGACAAAAAGAAAAACCGTGATGCTGAGCCTTATTCGCAGAAGGTCATCCGTGAATTGCAGAAATTACATTATAATGTCAAAGATTTCGTTATCGATTTCTCCAAATATGGTGTTCCGCAACGTCGCAAGCGGTTTATTTTGGTGGGCATCCAGGACACGATTGGCACGCCGGACAATTTTGAGGAGTTATTGATGAAGAACCGGGATACGTTCCTTGCCAAAAAGGGTTTGACCGTTTCAACGACTATTCAGGAAGCCATCTCCGACCTTCTTCGTGCTAATGGAGAAGCACCGACGCCGGACCGCAAGGGGTTTCAATCGGGACGATACGGGAATGAGGACCTGACTCCTTATGAGTTGTATTTGCGTGAAGACTATCCTACTACGCACACTATTCCGGATAGCCATAGTTTTGCCAAGCACACAGCGGACAAACTGGCATGTTACCAACGCTTGTTGGCCGAGTATCCCGAGCGTGGCAAACGTATCGACGGCGATAAACGCGGGGCATGGGGTATCCTTCAGCGCGGCATCACCGTGTTAGACCCTAATGCTGTCTCTCCGACCATCACCGGGCAACCGGATGACTACTTGCATTATTGTGAGCCACGTATTATGACGGTGCGCGAGTGTGCCAGAATACAATCTTTCCCCGATTGGTACGAGATAAGAAAGAAATACACCACCGGAGGTCAGATGCGCAAAAAAGAGGTGCCTCGATACAGCCAAATAGGTAATGCTATTCCGCCGCTTTGGGGAGCACAGGCAGGTACTATTTTAAAACAAATGATTTAAACATGGAAGACCAATTGCAATTTAGAGTAAGCGCTGAATTAAAGAATATTCTTGGTCGGGATTTGATTACAAGTCCCGATGTCGCTATTTTGGAGTTGGTTAAGAATTCCTACGATGCTCATGCCACCAAGGTTGAGATTACTTTCGATGACGATTATCTGTGCATTGCCGACAACGGGAAGGGGATGTCCAAAGACGACTTAATAAACAAATGGTTGTTTGTGGCATATTCTGCTAAAAGCGATGGCACGGAAGATCAATCATATCGTAGTAAGTTCAAACGCCACTATGCAGGTGCGAAAGGAATTGGACGTATGTCGTGTGACAGACTTGCCCAATTTCTAACACTCACTACGCATAGTGCCGAAAGTGAGCAAGCGGAGGTATTGAATGTAGATTGGAGTGTGTTTGAACACGATAGTCAGCAAGAATTCGGAACAGTTAAGATCCCTCACCGCTCGTTGGATTCAATTCCACGTTTCCCTAATGATGCAGAGACTGGAACAATATTGGAGTTTCGTGGTTTACGTAATGTATGGGATGCTCGTGCTATTCTTGCCATCAAGAAGTCTTTGGAAAAGATGATTAATCCGTTCTCGGGCACGGATGATAATTTCCAAATAGAGATTATTGCACCCAATTATCGAGAGCATGATCAAAATGCACTACCTCATGAGAAAATCAATGGTATCGTTGAAAATTCCATTGCCGATGTTCTCAAAATCAAAACCACACAAATTGAGAGCACGCTCAAGGATGGCATTATCCATACCGTTTTATCCGACCGCGGAGTGAAGATGTACGAAATTGAAGAACCCAATAGGTTCTCCGCGCTATCTTCGGCGACTGTTAGTCTCTTTTTCTTGAATCGCGCTGCGAAGGTCAATTTCTCTGCAAAAATGGGTCTCCAGCCTGTTCAATATGGAAATGTATTTCTTTTCCGCAATGGTTTCCGTATTCTGCCGTATGGAGAGTATAATGACGATAGCTGGGGTATCAATCAACGAGCACAACAGGGATATAATCGTTTCTTAAGTACGCGTGATTTATTCGGTCGGGTTGATGTAGAAACAGACGATGTCAATGCGATTAAAGAAGTGTCAAGTCGTGATGGCGGTTTAATACAAACCGAAGCTTCTACACAACTCATGGAGTATTTCACGTTAATCCATCGACGCCTGGAGCGATATGTCGTTGGTGTTTTATGGGGAGAAGCATTTTTGCGCAAAGAATATTTTGTCAATCAGAATTCTGCTCTCAAGGCACGAATGCAATTAGAGGAAGATAAAGATTCCGATTCCACGCAACATATTTATTCCAATATCGGCAGTAAGGTAGATTTCTTACAGTTGATAAAGTCGCTTGTTAATGATAAATCTGTTAACGTAATCTATTACAACGACGAATTGGCCAATATTGTTGCCAATCCAACCGAGACGGAGATTCTTCAGGCACAGATGTTGGACGATGTCCGCAAGTTGGCAGAAACAACGCGTGACACATTCTTGCATAACAAACTGCAAGAGTTTGAGAAATACCTAGACGAACTGCGCCGTCAAAAAGAGGAAGCGGAGAGAAAAGCAGAGGAAGAACGAATCAAAGCCCAAGCAGCGCAAGAGAAAGCTCGCGAGGAGCAACGCAAAAGGGAAGAAGCCGAGAAAGACAGAGATGCTCAAACGCAACGAGCTATTTATATATCTGCCACCCGTAACACCACCCAAGAAGTTCAAGACATCACACATGCCATCTCTGTTTCCTCAACAAGTTTGTTGAGCCTAATTAGCACATTGGCACGGGATATTGATGAAGAAAATCTAACGAAAAAGCAGCAATTGGAAAAGATGCACGAAATAGGTTTCTTCGCAAATAAAATCAAACAATTGTCTATGCTCATAACAAAAGCTGACATTGTTGCCTTGAAAACTAAAACAAAAGTAGATATCCCCAAATACATTAAAGAATACGTATCTAATTTCACGAACTCGGCATCTTTAGTTGTCAACGACACATGCACAACGACAACGATAAAATTGCTTTCTTTGTTAGATATTGGCATTGTCCTTGACAATTTAATCAGCAATTCTATTAAAAATGGAGCTAGTACGATTGTCTTAAACATCAGCAATGATAAAGAGCGTATAATAGTAGATTTCTCTGATGATGGCTCTGGAGTCAATCTGGATGAATTTACATCTAATTCCATTTTCGAAGAAGGTGTAACAAACCGAAGGGGCGGATCTGGTATCGGACTACATACTATTAGATATACAATGGAAGAGCGACTGAATGGATCAGTCGAATTCATTGGCAATGGGTTACATAATTTAAAAGGTGCAACATTTAGATTAATTTTCAATTAAAACAGACATGGCTAATAACACTAAGACTATTCTCGTCATTGACGATGAACCTCAAACTCCGATTGAACAAAACATTCAATCCGCATTAAAGGCGGAGTTTAATGTGCAATTTGTCAATGTTGATGCATCAAGCTCATCTGTACTCAATGAGAATCTTGATGTAGACGCAGAGAAGTTGAAACTACTTATTGCCCAGACAATTGAACACATATCGTTTGATCTGGTTTTAGTTGACTATAATTTAGGCGAGAATTGTCCATTCTCTGGTTTAGTTCCATTGAAATATCTATATGAGTTGCGGCCTAGTACACCGAGATTCTTGTATTCTGCTATCCAGAAAGATGTCATAAAAGAAGTTGTTGGAAATGATTTGAACAACACAACTCCGGAAAACATCATCAATGGTATTAATCAATTGATGGATATGAAGATTGCAAAAATCTGCTCACGTCCGGCGTACCCTCAAGAAGTCATCAAATATTTGCGACAGAACAAAGAGGCCAATCCACGTTCTATATTGATTGCTATTCTAAGAGAAAATAGAGATCGCATTTTCAACTCCTGTTGTCCACCTTTAAAAGGAAAGACATTCGGAGAAGTAGCCGATATCTTAGACGATGTATCCAATGGACTTGGAAACGAGTGGATGATGGCTATTATGGAACAAATTGCAGCATATCTTGCAGAAGTTAATGAATAATATACTTTGTATATACCCTAAGGATGCCACCACGGAGTTTCTCCGTCCGGTGTATAATGCCATTTGTGCGAAACCGCATGTAGTCGGCTTGGAATTAGATACTATTGAGGATGATGACTTCTTAGAAAAACTATCTGATCATCTTGCAAATGCTGATGGTGTGTTCTTTCTCGGACATGGTTCAAGTACTTGTTTGTATGGTACGAATCTACATCCTTTGATTGAAGATAAAATGGGAAACATTGAGGTTTTGCGTAATAAGTCACTTATTCTATTAGCCTGCAAATCTGCTGAGTTTATAAAAAACTACCATTTCCAAGATTCATTTGGTTTTGGGTTCATCCCTACATCTTTAGACGATGCCAGAGATGGAGCTTTGCATAATGTCAACTTGAAAAGTATAGATTCGTCTTGCCTTGATGCCTTTCAACAAGCTATTGTGCGTATTTGGACTAAAACTCTGTCAGAGGTATCATTTGACAAGCTTTCAACTCTATCAAATGTTTTCTCGTTTTATACAAATTGTGAGATTGTAGATACGTTATTGCATAATCAAGATCTTGCGAACTATAGAACACTTGCTGATATGCTTTATTTTCTAAAAGAGGATATGAAATACTATCCGTACGGATAAGTTCTAAGTAGAGAAAATTCATGAAAAAGAACATATTACATGGCAAATCGACTTGCGTAAGAAAAGTGAACAGAGAGCAATTTAAGTACTGATGTGGAGAACGGTACTAACTGGACGAGATGTATTTTATGGAGATTATGTTCTGACTTATTAGAATATAAGGAAGAGAAAAAAGAAGTAAGTATAAATAATGAACGATAAGATGTCAAAAATTACTAACAAATCAACGTGGGCAATACTATTGTCAATAGTAGCAATACTGATGTGCTTATTGGCATTCGGACTGTGGATCTTTGAGGTAATCCCGCATTCGACTATTTTGCCAGAGACGTTTATTGGCGTGTGTGTAGCGCTGATGGGTGTAATTGTAACAATCGCTGTGGGATGGCAGATATTTAATATCGTAGAAGTTAAGTCTGTCATAAGAGAATTTGCGCAAAAACAAGTAGAGGTAGAAAAACTTCAGAATCAACTACAAAAAGAGATTCGCAGAATAGAAAGTGATTCGGAATACGATATGCACCATTCAATGCATCTACATGCTATCACTTTGGCATTGCATTGCGAAATAAAGAAAAAGCATGATGAAGCATGTTATCATTGTTTTGAAGCGTTGGCGGAAAGTGTACAAATGAGAGAGTTGATGAATGTTGATAATATATTTGAAATGATAAACGTCAATATGAGGGCAGTTGTAAACCCGATAAAACTTTCAGAGTTAGATAAACGCGATCTTAAAGAGATGGAGCGTATCATTCGTGACTCAAAGTACTATCACTTGTTCGCTGATAAATATGAGAAAGTTCTCGTCGAATACTATAAGAGGACTGTATAGATACAATCCTCACGAAGGAAGGTAGGTAGTGTTGAAAGATTAGAATTATAACTACACTAATATGTGTAATAGCGACAGTTAAGATAGGGAGAATATGGATATAAAATTAGTATCAGCAATCCAGCATTGGTTTAGTAAGTCGTCGTACGACATGGTTTATCTGGAGGCGGTTGCAAATGCGTTAGATGCCAATGCAACTCAAATTAATATTCGATTCAGTGCCCCATCCGAATCGGACTATTCTCATTTTCATCTTGAAATTGAGGATAATGGTGTGGGGTTTACCAATGAGCGTTATGAAAGATTCCGTTCATTGATGGATGTAGATGACCAGGATATCGCGCATCGAGGATTGGGACGACTAGTTTATCTGTTCTATTTTACTAAGGTTCATATAGAAAGTCGCTTCCCGGATCGTAAAAGAGAGTTTGATTTTTCAGAAGGAGTAACTGAATATCAAGATGATACAACCCTATCGTATGAAAACACGGGAACGACATTGTATTTTGATGAGTATAAATTATCTAAACTTAAAGATACAAAATTTATTGACGCGAAATGGATAAAAGGTCGAATACTACAGAAGTTTATATCGAGGCTTCATGCCTCAAAGGCGGAAGGAACTCCTGTTGTCATTAATATTACCATTGAAATTGGAGAAAAAAGGGCAGCGGAAATCATTGACGGAGACACAATACCGAACTTAGAAAGCCAAGATTTTACTCCAAGCTATACGATAGATGGCAGGATGACCATTTCGTATTCTATCCAACCATGCGATATCTGGGACTCTTCAATAGTAACTGCCTTGTCAATTGATGGCCGCGATGAAGCTTTCGAATTATTTGACCAGCCGATAGCAGGATATAACATCATTTTTGTCCTAAAATGTGAATCTTTTGAGGGCGGAATGGATGATACACGTCAAACAATCGTGCTTTCCGGAACAGACAAAAAAGCTTTAGAGAAAGAGTATTTGTCTAAAGTACGGGAGATATTGGACGAACAGATTCCTCAACGAAGGGAAACCAGAGTACGAAAGGTATCTCAATTAACAGATAAATTTCCGTACTTATCTGGGTATTTCAATGAAGATGAGGTAATTGTATCAAGCGATAAAGTCGTAATTAATAAAGCACTGAGTGAGTTCGCAAGAACGCAAATGAGTATTTTGAGCAAAAGGAATCTAAATACCGAGGATTATAAAAAATCAGTAGAAATCAGTGGGCGAATTCTCACACAATATATCTTGTTTAGACAATATATTGTTCAGCAATTATCAGAGATAAATATTGAACACCATGAATCTGCAATTCACAACTTACTTGTCCCGAGATTTAGAGAGTATTCTAGAGAGTCTGTAGCAGCGGATATATTTTCATGTAACTTATGGGTGTTTGATGATAAGTTCATGACATATCGTAATGTTTTGAGCGAAAGAGAAACAACTCGTTTGTTGCGTATATTTGATGAGGATGCTCCGGAGAATGAAGGTAGGCCAGATATATCCGTCGTTTTTTCTGCTAACCCAGAAACAGCAGAAAAGTTCGATGTAGTTATCATTGAATTGAAGAAACGTGGACTTGAACCGGGAGAGAATATGCGCGTTGAGTATCAGTTAGAACAACGTGCGAGGGCGCTATATCCATATTACGGAGAAAAAATCCAAAGTATCTGGTTATATGGAGTCTGCGATATAAATGATGATTATGAGGCCCATTTACAGACAGCAGGATATTCGCCAATGTTTTCAGACGGACATGTGTATTTCTCAACTAATCCCATAGTAGTGCAAACACGTCCATTAAAAATCCTTATTCCTGCAAATAGGTATGTGTTGGATTATACCGCCTTAGTCAATGATGCAGGGAAAAGGAACGATTTGTTTTTGCAGATTATCAAGGAGTCAATCCCCACAGAGTCGAATAACGAGGCTGAATAATACATGATATTTTAAAAAATGTATGAGTTTTGAGATATGCCTAAGAAATATTGGCAAAAGAGAAAATAAATGATAAGTGCGAAGGGACGCGCAAAACTTCAAAAAAAATCGCGCCGCGGGGAGCGGCGAGGGGAAAAGGAGTGAAAGAGTGAAGGAATGAAAGAATGAAGGAGTGAAAGAATGAAAGAATGAAGGAATGAAAGAGTGAAAGAGGGGTGAAAAAGTTGCTTTAACTCTTTAATTCTTTAACTCTTTAAACTTTACATCATTAACTCTTTAACTCGTTAACTTATTAAACGTTACATCATTAACTCTTTAATTCTTTAACTCATTAAACTTTACCAATGTTGGAACAACAAAACCCATATAATCACCCACAAATGCAACAGGAGCAGGGGATGATACCTCCTCAAGGGCAGATGATGTCGCCGCCGATGCAGCCAAGGCCGAATTGGGCGGGGCAGGACGGGAGAAGGCAGAGGAAGGAAGTGTCGACGATAGGGAAACGTCTTTTCCCCAATTGGTTGTCTCTTTATCCAATGGTGGCCTATGTGGCGGGCAATGTGGATGCCGGCGATAAATGCGGCGATAAATCGCGAAAAAGTGGCGATAAATCATATGATTAACCGTGTGCAAATCGATGCGGTTAGAAGGCTACTAGGGGACAACTTGTCCCCCTCTTGATTTCAGTTATTAAGTTTTACTTAAGTACTGATTTTTGAAGAAAAATACAGGAAAAAAGTATTTTTATGTCCAAATATTTTTGTATTTGGATTTTTTTTTGTACCTTTGCAGGCGCAAAGGTATTAAGCAAGATAAGAAGAAACGATATGGGAAAGATACTGAACATAGGAAAGGCGGATTTTGAGCAAGTGCGGAGGTTTGAGTATGTGGATAAGAGTATGCTTATCGCATATGTCAACAGTGTGCTTGATTCGCAAAACCGGTATATGTGCGTGAGCCGTGCAAGGCGGTTCGGAAAATCGCTTGCCGCGAAGATGCTATGTGCCTACTACGATGAGAGTGTGGATTCCCATGCGCTGTTTGATGATTTGAAGATAGCGAAAGATCCTTCGTACGAGCAATTTATCAACAAATATCCGGTGCTGTATCTGGATGTGGCGTCATACATGACAAGACGTTCGTTGCGCGGGAAGAACATCGTGGATGCTATCAATGATGAGTTGATGGAAGAGATGGCATTGCTCTATCCAGGTTTGGATTTTAGTAGGGATAATGACTTGATTGACAGGTTATATACGATAGTGCAAGCAACGAACAAGCGGATCCTAATGATCATCGATGAGTGGGATGCAATATGCAGGGATGAAGAAAATTCAACGTTGATGGATGAGTACGTAGTATGGCTGCGGAATCTATTCAAACACTATCTGTCGGATCAGGTCTTTGCCGGGGTTTACATGACGGGAATACTGCCGATTAAACAATATAACACGGAATCGGCACTGAATAACTTCGTGGAGTTTTCGATGATCAATCCGGGTAGGTTAGCCGGTTATTTCGGATTTACGAAGGAGGAGGTGCGTGGACTATGCAAGAAATATAAGCAGCCAGTAGAAGAGATTAAGCGGTGGTATGACGGATATCGAATGGGCGATGTGCAGGAGGTGTATAATCCATTCGCTGTGATGCGTGCTCTTGATCAAAGGAAGATAACCGGTTATTGGACTTCTACGACAACTTATGAGAGTCTTAAGCGATATATCTCCATGAACTATGAGGGTTTACGCGATTCGGTGGTGGAACTGTTAGCCGGGAATGAGGTACGTGTGGATGTGGGGCGCTTCGCGAATGATATACATGCTTTGAATAGTCGTGATGCGGTACTGACGCTATTGATCCACTTGGGATACTTGTCGTACGATGAGGACAAACGGATGGCTCGAATACCGAACTATGAAGTGCAGCAGGAGTTTGAGCGGACGATACAAGACGGCGGTTGGGAATATGTGGCTAAAACACTGAGTGATTCTGAGCAGTTGTTAGCAGATACTCTTGCGGGCAAAGAGGATGCGGTAGCCTCGGCCATTGATTATGCGCATCAGGATAACACATCGATACTGCAGTATAACGACGAGAATTCGTTAGCTTGCGTGCTGTCTTTGGCATATGTCGCTGCGCGGAAGGATTATGTGATAGTGCGAGAACTGCCTGCAGGGAAAGGGTTCGCGGATATTGTGTTAGTGCCACGGCGAAATGTGGATAAACCGGCAGTGGTGCTGGAATTGAAGTACGATAAGTCAGCAGAAGGAGCGATTAAGCAGATTAAAGAGAAGAAATATGCCGATGCGCTGCGAGAGTATGTGGGCGAGGTACTGCTCGTGGGGATTAATTATGATAAGGATAGCAAGCGGCATGAGTGCGTGATTGAGAGGATGGGCAATGCGGGTAAGTCGTGGGCGTTGTTGGCTTATGCGAAAGATGGAAGTACGCATGATGGTACGCATGATAGTACGCAAGTACGCAAGTTAATCTTATGTATCGGTAAAGATACAATTGGTATGCCGGAGTTGAAAGCGCGTTTGGGAATAAGCACGCGTGAGTACGTACGCAAGAAGATGATAGTACCTGCGCTGAACAAAGGATATGTAGCAAGAACTTTGCCTGATAAGTTGCAAAGTAAAGACCAAGCATATTATCTTACTCCCAAAGGAATAGATTTGTTAAAAATTCTGAAAAAGTAATCACCGCCTCACAACGGACCATGAGAGGGAGGAAGGCAGAATCTGAAAGAAGGCTATAAAATCTCAAAAAAATCGCGCCGCGGGGAGCGGCGAGGGATGCGAAGAGGGGGATAGAAACTGTAAAAAATCGCGCCGCGGAGGGCGGCGAGGGGAAACGAAGCGAAGGGGAAAAGGAAAAAGAAAAAGGACAAAATCAACAAAATGCATATGAGTAGGGAAACAACAATAAAGACAATATTACTGGTATTTGGGACGAGGCCGGAGGCGATAAAGATGGCATTACCTCGGTTTCATATATAATAACAGGAGGCGGTATCGTTGAAGAGCATTCTGAAAAGACGGTTTTGATTTTGGAGGAAGTTTATAAGATGGTGCATGATTTTATACCATTACGGAAAGATTAGACAAAAGTCGTGATATGAAACTGAATAGAATTCTGTTCTACATACTATTGGCGCTGTTTGTTGCTGCTGTTTGCATCGTGGCTTTTACGGATGCAGGGTCGGTGTGGAGTCGAGTTGGTATTGGTTTGATGACGGGTTCTCTCATTGGGCTAATCAATGCGTTTGTGAATTACATGCATGCACGGAGTGAGTACTTTGCTAGATTTGCTATGCTCTGTTGGAATGTGGAGACTAAGTTGCAGGAATATCAACTGGAAGCGCATGTGTATAACTCGATTATGGCAGAGAAAACGCGCAAGGAGATGATTGAATATACGAAGGAGTTTCGGGAGAATGAGGAGGCAGAGTTGGAGGAGATGAAAAGAGCATTTAAGCGGTTCGGCATTGAATGTAAGGGTGATCAGTATGTGCCATTATTCTTTTGGAATACATATTATCGTAGTTTTGAAAAAATATGCGACAAAATAGTAGGACAATTCCATTTGATGCAGAGCTTGCGTAGATCAAGTCGAGTTTTTGAGTTCCTCGATGGTCGTTTGTCGAAGGATGAGGAAAATATTGTAACCGGATCAGCGGATGATTTTGAACAGACGTTGCGGAAGAGTTGTGTGGATTATCATGATTTGATAGTATATGAGAGAGTGGAATTATCCAAACTAATAACAGTATTGTGCAATAAGACGTTTTGTCGGACAAATAGCAAGAGCACAGCCGCGATATTATTAAGCGCAGCAGATTGTCCGATGATAACTTTCGGCGGCGATAAGGTGCGCGATGTACGTAAGGAGCGGCTGGAAGAGATTCGTAATATGTATGATTTTGAAGAAAATGGAGAATAGACAGAATACATATCAGCAGCAAATACCTGGACTGGGAATACCTCCGCAAGGGCAGATAATGCCGCCGCCGATGCAGCAACAGAATAGCAGGCGTGCAAGATGGGGACAGCAACTCATGACGGGTAAGTCGTTGATCACCAACAGCCTGCCGAATTGGTTCGCTACCTATGCCTTTGCTACCTATCTGGTGGCGTTAGTGGGTGTGAATGTCTTGTTTGCCGGTCATGGTACGGAGTGGTATTTTATTCTATTCGGTATCGCTTGGGTAGCAGGGTTCTTCTTCCTGAGTGTGAAATATACGAAAGAATGGAACGTACTGAGAATACGCAAATCGAAGGCTTTTGAGAAGAAACTATTTCAGGTAGGTTTATCGGTTCGCGTGTTATACTCTATTTTTATCTTCTATTTCTATATAAGTATGACCGGGGTTCCGCATGAGTTTGCAGCAGCAGATTCTATCTCTTATTTAGAAACAGCAGAATGGATGGTTCAAGGTTGGGACGGTGGATATTTCTGGGATGTGGTATCTCAGTTGTCAGCAAGTTCTTTTAGCGATTTAGGATACCCTTTTTATATTCTTCTTCCTGTCAAGATTTTTGAGGGGAATACCGCAGTTTTCTTTATTCTTATTATCAACTCCCTATTCGGAGCATATACATCCGTGATACTTTATCGAATTGCTCATCGTTCATTGGGTGAGACGACGGCACGATTTGCGGCGATATTCTGTATGTTGCATCCGGTGTTGATTTGCTATTGTGGTTTGACTCTTAAAGAGGTCATTATGACGTTTTTGGTAGTGCTGTTTGTTGATATGGCAGACCGAATGTTGCGCAGTCGAACCTATACTTTTTCCACCATTATGCCAATGGTATTAGCAGGGGGAGCATTATTTATGTTTCGAACAGTATTAGGATTAGTGGCATTTATGGCAGTATTTTTTGCGCTTGTGATGATGGATACAAAAATTGTCAGCTGGGGCAGGAAAGTGGTATTGGGCATAGGATTAGCTGGAATTATTCTTTTTTCGGTATCCGATAATATCATGCGTGAGGTGGATAAAATACGCAATACCGATGTGCGACAAGAGCAAGAAACATCAATGACAAAGCGATATGGTTCCGAGAAAGGAGGAGAAATCAACGGTAATCGTTTTGCTGATTATGCAGGAGCGGCAGTGTTCGCACCTTTGATTTTTACGATTCCGTTTCCTACAATTGTCATCGGGACCGAGGGACAGGAAGATATGCGACTCATTCACGGCGGAAACTGGATGCGAAACGTGATGTCCGGATTTGTGATATTAGCCATGGTGATGCTTTTGTTAACCGGTGATTGGAGGCAATACACATTACCATTGGCAATACTTTTGGGATATATGGTGGTGTTGGTGTTCAGTTCGTTTGCGCACTCGTTGCGATTCCATATCCCAACGATGCCATTTGATATGATGTTTGCTGCTTATGCAATTACGAACCTGCGCAAAAAGCATAGGAATTGGTATTTGATTTGGTGCTTGTTATGTGTCGTGATGTGCTTCGGTTGGAACTGGTTTAAACTTGCAGGACGAGGTTTGGCATAATTTGTAATTTGATAATATGAAACTGTTAATTACCGGAGGAGCCGGGTTTATAGGAAGTAACCTTTGTGAGTATTTCGTGAATAATGGTTACGATGTGGTGTGCTTGGATAATCTAAGTACGGGTTTTCGGCATAATATAGAGCCGCTAATGGCAAAGCCAAACTTCCGTTTTATTGAGGGCGATATCCGCGACTTGGATACCTGCCGTGAGGCGGTGAAGGGTTGCGGCGTGGTGCTACATGAAGCAGCATTGGGTTCGGTGCCTCGCAGCATCAATGACCCAATTAATACCAACGCTAATAATATCACCGGCTTCCTTAATATGCTGGTGGCAGCGCGGGATGAGAAGGTACAGCGATTTGTTTATGCAGCGTCTTCTTCTACCTATGGCGATAGCAAAGAGTTACCGAAGATAGAGCATAATATCGGTCGGCCGTTATCGCCGTATGCCATTACGAAATTTGTGAACGAACTATACGCCAATGTGTTTACTTCGCTCTATGGTATAGAGACCATCGGTTTGCGGTATTTCAATGTCTTTGGCCGTCGGCAGGACCCGAACGGAGCGTATGCGGCTGTGATACCATTGTGGGTGAAAGCGCTGATTAACCACGAATCCCCGTATATCAACGGCGATGGCTCGTATTCGCGAGATTTTACCTATATCGACAATGTGATTCAAGCAAATTACTTGGCTGCCACCGTCTCCCATGATGAGATTGTGAAACGCGCTTCGCTCTATAATATGAATCTGCCGCAGAATGCGCCGGTGGATTTGGTGTTTAATGTGGCGTATGGAGGTAACACGACGTTGAACGAATTGTTCCGATGCTTACGGGATAACTTGGCGAAGTATGATGCAGCAATTGCGGAGATTGAGCCGACGTATCGGGAAAACCGTGCAGGGGATATTCCGCATAGTCAGGCTTCGATTATCAAGGCGCAACGTATTCTTGGTTACGAGCCGAAGTACTCTGCGCTGCAGGGATTTGAACAAGCATGTGAGTGGTACTATAACAATTTGAAATAATGAAGATTGTTTTCGTAGCTAGTGGTAATAAGCGTGTAGGCGATGTATCTGCCTTCGTTCAGTCTCAATTTGATTCATTGAAGGCTGAAGGTTTAGATATGGCGCTTTTCCCGATTGTTGGAAAAGGTACAATGGGATACCTAAAAGCGGCATGGAAACTGCGCAAGTTGGTGCGGAAGGAACAACCGGATGTGATACATTCGCACTATTCCATCTGCGGCTATGTGGCTACATTGGCATGCTTAGGTCTGTGTCATAAACCGAAAATCGTAGTGTCTATCCTAGGCTCGTTCCCTACACGGAATAGAAAGTGGAAGTTAGTTCGGTATTGTGTGCAGCATCTTTGGGATGCTACCATCGTGAAGTCCAATCGTACTGCCTCTCAATTAAATCTTCCGGTGCACATTATTCCGAATGGAGTAAATCTGGAGACATTCCAAGTGATGGATTATGCTGAAGCACGCAAGAGAGTGTGGTTTGAGGATAACAAAAAATATGTTATTTGGTGCTCTAATCCTTCACGCCCCGAGAAGAACTGGCCTTTAGCCGAAGCGGCAGTAAAATTGACAAATGCAACTTTGGTGGCTGTTTATGATAAAACGCCACAAGAAGTTGCTTCCTATATGAATGCAGCGGATTGCTTATTGCTGACATCTGATTCAGAAGGATCTCCAAACGTGATAAAGGAAGCAATGGCTTGCAATTGTCCCATCGTAACGACTAACGTAGGTGATGTCACAGAGCGTTTAGAGGGACTGGAAGGATGCTATGTAGTGGAAGATAATGATTGTCGTTTTACGGACATGCCTAAGGCTGCAGCACTGACGAGTGAGGCTCTTGTTAAAGCATTGGCGTTTGGCAAACGAACCAATGGTCGCAAGCGTTTATTGGAAGACAAATTAGAAATATCGCAAATAGCGAAAAGATTAATTGAAGTATATGGGAGCATTTAATGAATGGGTACGACTGGGTGTCGTGTATCCCTTAGCGGAGAAAGTAAAACATACGAATTCGATGGTGTGGTATCGACGGATTCAGGAGATGAATACTTGGGACAAGACGCAGATTCGTGCATGGCAAGAGAATCAATTGCAACGTATCGTGGATCAAGCATATAACCATACCGTCTATTGGCGTCGTATCTTCGATGAAAGTGGACTAAAACCGTCCGATATTCGGACATTTGAAGATTTGAAGAAACTACCGGTCATTACCAAAGACGATATACGTGCGCATTACCAAGAACTGATTGCCGATAATGCCTCCCAATTCCGTTATCGTATCTCCAAAACCGGTGGAACAACCGGTGAACCCATGCAATATCTCGATGCAGAAGATGTATGGGGTTATGTGTCGGCCAATAAAATTATCGCTTGGCACACCACCGGTTATCGATTTGGTGACCCGTTCATGGCGTTAGGTAGTGCGTCCATTTTTAAGAAAAAAGCACCTATCGTAAGACGTATCCTCGATGCAATTCGTAATGAACGAGCATACAACAGCATGAACCTCAATGATACGCTTTGCCAGCAGTACATCGATATTCTCGCAAAGCAACATATACACTATGTGTATGGGTATGCGTCGGCGATATATCTGTTGGCGAAATATGCATTAGACCACAAGATAGACATGACCCACATGCGAGTAGCATTTACAACCTCAGAGAACCTAACCGATTTCTATCGCGAGACGATAGAACGTGCGTTTGGTTGTCGTGTGATGGATTGTTATGGGGCACGGGATGCTGCTGTAACCGCATATGAGATACGTCCGCGTGAATATCATTTAGGATACAGCGCATACGTGGAAGTAGCGGACGAATTTGAACCTGGCAATGGCACGTTATTAAGTACCAACTTGCTTAATATGGCTTTCCCATTGCTCCGTTATGACTTTGGTGATGCTGCAGAACTGGATAATAACTGTCCGAATTATAATGGACAAGTGCTTCATCGTATCTATGGTCGTACATCCGATGTGTTGCGGCTGGACAACGGACACGTGCTCACCTCTCCGGGATTCACTATTCTTATGCGGAACTTTGATGTTAAGGCATATGACATTCAGAAACTTTCCGGTTCGTCAGTGCGATTACAAGTGCAAGTGGCAGAAGGATGGAATAAGTCCCAAGAAGCAAAACTAATTGCCGAAATGCAACGCTTCGTCGGGGAAGGATGTGACTTCTCTCTCAATTATGTGGACCACTTTGAACCACTCAAAAATGGTAAACGTAGATATTTTATGAATGATTTGTCTAAATGAAAAATTGATACAATGAAAGTACTTGTTTATATGGGTCACCCTGCCCACTTCTATCTATACAAAAATACCATCTCCCAACTTCGTGCGGATGGACATCAAGTGGAGATCCTCATCAAAAAGAAAGATATCCTTCAGTCGTTGCTCGACAACCAAGGATGGGAGTACCATAACATCCTGCAAGAGGGACGGAAGAACTCCAAAGTAGGCATGCTAATCGGCATGCTCAAACGTGCATGGCGACTCAACTTGTTTGTGCGGCAATACAACCCAGACATCCTCACAGGCACTAGCGTCGAGAACTCGTTTATCGGACCATTACGACGCATTCCCGTTATCAATTGTAACGAGGATGATGCAGCCGTGGTGCCGTTGTACGCCAAACTGAGTTATCCGGGAGCAGACGCCATCCTGAATCCTGTTGTGTGCAACTCCGGCAAATGGGACAGTAAAGCAACGAAATATCCGGGATATCAGGAACTGGCATATCTGCATCCGAATCATTTTACTCCGTCGCGTGAGGTGGTGGAAGGATATGGGATAGATGTGGATAAACCCTACTTTGTGTTGCGGTTTGCATCGCTGAATGCGCATCATGATAGTGGAATTAGGGGCATCAATACTGAGATTGCGGAACGATTGGTGAAGATATTAGAGCCGCATGGACGGATTTATATCACGTCAGAACGTCCGTTGGAACCGCAGTTCGAGCAATATCGCATCAAGATCAATCCGCTGGATATGCATCATGTGATGGCGTTCGCTTCGCTGTACATCGGGGATTCGCAGACGATGGCTGCAGAAGCAGGAGTGCTGGGAACGCCGTTCGTGCGGTTTAATGATTTTGTTGGAAGAATAGGGTATTTAAGGGAGTTGGAGGATAAGTACGAACTGGGGTATGGCATCCATGCTTCCGCGCTTCCCGCTGATAGCACGATTCGTCGTGCCGATGGCTCCATACAGCCGAGTGGAGTAGAGGCGCTCTATGAACGAGTAGAGCAACTGGTGGCGATACCTGCAGAGGAACGAAAGGCTGTTTATCAGGAAAGACGTGAGAAAATGCTATCTGAGAAAATCGATTGTGCTAAGTTCCTGACTTGGTTTATAGAGAACTATCCTGAGTCGGCAGAAGAGACACGCAAAGCAGATAAGGAGTTTTGGGAAAAATTCAAATAATGCCCTATAAGATACTAACATACGAACAGATAGACCGATCCGCATGGGCGGAACTCGTTCAAACCAGTGCGACGGGTACTTGGTTTCAAACGCCGGAGGCGTATGATTTCTATGCTTCCATGCCGGAGCTGTTTAAGCCTTTTGTGGTTGGGATAGCCTCTCCCCATCCCTCCCCTGAAGGGAAGGGAGAAAGGTTCCGAGGGGTATGCGTTGGGTATGTGACGGTAGAGAAGAACCCCATCAAGCAATTCCTCACCCGTCGTGCCATTATCATCGGGGGACCGGCATTAGCTGACGATTGCATAAACGAAGAAGTCATCGCATTATTAGAAGCAGTTAAAACAAAAACACGGAATCTGCAGTCGTCGGACGACAACCTACCCAGTATAGAGCAGCAGTCTGCTCGTAAACAAGCTTCCGGACAGACTATTGCTCAATCCTGTGCTGCAGGAGCAGAATCCCAGCAAGATTCCTCACAAAAACACGCTTCGCTTACAAATAACAGCAAAAACATTTTTAAGCGCTACGCTCCAATATACATCGAATCACGCAATTTCAACGACTATTCTCGTTGGAAGGATGCATTCGCCGCTGCGGGATTCGATTACATGCCGCATTTGAACTTTCATGTGGATTGTAGGGATAAGGAAGTGATGTGGGAGAGATTGAGCGAGAATCGGAAGAGGCAGATTAAGAAAGGGAAGCCTAACCCAATCCCTTCCCTAAAAGGAAGGGATGTATCCGAAGCAGATATCGGGGAATGGTATGAGATATTGGCGGAGTTGTACCGGACGAAGGTGAAGACGCCATTATGGCCGGTGGAGTTTTTCTTGGAGGCTTATCGGCAAAAGGTAGGGAGATTTATGCTGGTGCGGCATGAGGGAAATATCATTGGTGGAAGTATGGTAGTAATGTGGAAGCCTACCTCCGACTCCTCCCTAAAGGGAAGAGAGGAAACCGCGCAGGTATCTTTCGCGAAAGTATGGGGAGCGCACACAGCAGATAGTACGCAGTACGATTTATTAAAAGAAAATGCCATAGCCAATCGTAAAACTCCTACGGAAGCGGAAGCCATTTTGTGGGACCTGCTAAAGGGTAATAATATAGGATTGCACTTCCGTCGTCAGCACATTATTTTGGATTATATTGTGGACTTCATCTGTTTGGATAAAGGGTTAGTAATTGAGTTGGATGGAGGCTATCATAATAATCCCGAGCAGAAAGAGTACGATGAGCAACGTACTGCGCACTTGCAGCGTTTGGGCTATACAGAGTTGCGGTTTACTAATGAGGAGTTACTTGTTAATCCCGATAGTGTTGTTGCGAAGATTAAAGAGGTGGCATCCAAACTTCCTTCCCTTAAGGGGAGGACTGAGGAGAGGCTTGGCACTGTCTATGAATGGTTTGAGTGCGGGTTGAATGCGGAATATAAAGAGCAGTATCCGTCGGTGATGGCGACATGGGCAGGAATGACATTGGCGAAGGAGAGCGGTTGTGCGCGATACGATATGATGGGTGCCGGAGAACCGGGTGTGCCGTATGGGGTGCGGGATTTCAAGAGTGAGTTTGGAGGCGAATTAGTAGAGCACGGACGGTTCTTGTGCGTCAACAAGCCGATGCTATACAGATTAGGGAAGCTCGGAGTAAAGATATTAAAGAGAAAATAATAACAAACATGAAGATAACATTGATTGCAGGGGCCAGGCCTAATTTTATGAAGGTGGCACCGATTATAAAAGCCATAAAAGCTTTTAATGATGCGAATGATGGGAATGATGCGAATGAAGGGAAGATCTCCTATCGGTTGGTGCATACGGGACAGCATTATGACAAGAACATGAGCGACACGTTCTTTGAGGAGTTGGGTATTCCGGCTCCGGATGTGAACCTCGGTTGCGGTGGCGGTTCGCAAGCTGAACAGACGGCGGCGATCATGATGGCGTTTGAGAAAGAGCTCATGGCCCATCCTGCTGATATAGTGCTAGTCGTAGGCGACGTAACCAGCACGATGGCTTGCTCTATCGTAGCGAAGAAACTGAACACGAAGGTTTGCCACGTGGAGGCAGGGATCCGCAGTTGGGATCTGACAATGCCGGAGGAGATAAACCGGATGGTAACGGATAGTCTTGCCGATTATATGTTTACGACGAGCGAAGTCGCTAATCGGAATCTTGTGCGGCAAGGAGCCGTGTTAATGGAAAATAAAAACATAAAAAACACGGCCTGCGCCGCCATAAACATAAATAAAGAGGAAATCAAAAACGCGGAATCCCCAGTTGCAGAACGCAACCTACAGGCCCTTGCTCCTCAACCTGCTTGTATGCAAGCATCCAGACAGCTTGACAACCAAGTCCCAGCTGCAGATCCTGCTACTCAGTATCCGCAAGATTCCTTACAAAAATGTGCTCCGCTTACAAAAAATGCCAAAAATATTTCGCAGAAGGTATGGTTTGTGGGGAATGTGATGATTGATACGCTGTTGGCGAACAGGAGTAGGTTCCGGAAACCGGAAGTATGGGATGAGTTGGGACTGAAGGACAAACAGTTTATCGTGATGACGATGCACCGGCCGGCGAACGTAGATGAGGAGAACCACTTACGCGCGATGATGGAGCAGATAATCGATAATGTGCATGGGCTGCCGGTGATCTTCCCGATTCACCCTCGCACAGCTAAACTGTTCTACGGCTTGTGGGGTGATGAGGCAGAATTGGCGAAACGCTTGCCGAACCTGCATATTGTGGAACCGATGGGATATCTGGAGTTTAACTACTTGGTAGAAAGAGCGAAAGCGGTAGTAACCGACTCCGGAGGAATTACGGAGGAGACAACCGTCATGGGTGTGCCGTGTATCACGCTGCGCGATAACACCGAACGGCCGGAGACCTGTACGGTAGGAACGAACGAACTCATCGGAACGAATCCTGCGGCTATCAAACCGGCATTGGATAAGCTCTTTGCCGGAGAATGGAAGAAAGGGGCGATACCGGAGCTCTGGGATGGACATACGGCTGAGCGAATCATATCCATTCTGGCAACGCTTTAAATAGCACCGCAGGTAGTTGGCTAAAAGAAGAAAATATCGAAAATACCATCAAATAGAAATAGAACTTGCAGTTCTCCGAGTATCCATTTTCTATAGCCTATTCACAAATAAATTTGCAATAGCCTCTACAAAATGAATCCTCACATCCATGGATGTTATTTTTATTTGATGGCAAAAATATTAAAAATAATTCATTGTAGCATACGATTAGATATTTATAATCAGTTATAGGTGTTATGAGTAAAGAAGAGTTGAAAGAGATAGTGTATCCAGTGATAGGGGCATGTCAGGAAGTGCACAAAGAGATGGGGCGTTTTGAGATATAGAACTTTTTCGTAGGGGGTACAATTTGTACCCCTCTTGATATCAGTTATTAAGTTTTACTTAAGTACTGATTTTTGAAGAAAAATACAGGAAAATCAAAATTTCTTCACAAAACATTTGCATATTTCAGAAAAAAGCAGTACTTTTGCAATCGAAATGAAAGCATATTGCTATCATAATGCATTAAAATTTAATAATATGGCACAATCAGCAATGACAATTCGCCTGGATACCAGGACTAAGACGCAATTCGACTCGTTATGCGAGCAGTTTGGCATGAGTGCCAATACGGCAATCAACGTGTTTATCAATGCTGTGGTTCGTTCACGAGCTATCCCCTTCACCATTCGTGTGGATGAGGATCCTGTACGTCAACGTGCTTTGGATGCATTCTATGCTACGCCACGTGAGAATCGTCCGGAGATGACATTGGATGAGATCAACGAGGAAATCCGAAAAGCACGTCAAGAGCGTCGTGAACGTGGGGAATCTGAGGCACTATCCGGTGGATCCGCGTGTTGTCACTCCTGCGCAGATGATGGCGATTCTGGAGGATTGAGTTGACTACAAGTTGTAGGCAACTATTCGAAAAATCCGAATAGTTCGATTTTAATGAAAAAATAAAGAAAAATTGCAAAAGTATGATAGTTCCATTTTTATCTCTAAAAGACGTAACTGGATTACATGCCGATGAAATAAAAGAGGCGGCGAGAAGAGTGATTGACAGCGGATGGTATCTGCAAGGCAAAGAGAATGAGGCGTTTGAGCAGCATTATGCCGAGTATATAGGTACCCAATACTGCATCGGGTGCGCCAACGGATTGGATGCGCTGATATGGATATGGCGTGCGTACATCGAGTTAGGCGTGATGCAGCCGGGCGATGAGGTGATATTGCCGGCCAACACGTATATCGCGACCCATCTGGGTATCACGGAGAACGGGTTGGTGCCGGTGTGCGTGGAGCCGAATCCGCGGACGCTGGAGATAGATGATACGCTCATCGAGGCGGCTATCACGGAGAGGACGAAGGCAATATGCATCGTGCATCTATATGGGCGGTGCGCGATGACGGAGCGGATTGCGGAGATATGTCGTCGCCATGGGTTGAAGCTCGTGGAGGATAATGCCCAGGCTCATGCTTGTCGGTTTAACGGCAAGCGTACCGGTTCGCTGGGTGATGCGGCGGGACATAGTTTTTATCCGGGAAAGAACTTAGGTGCGCTAGGTGATGCAGGAGCTGTGACGACGAATGATGAGGCGCTGGCGAAGGCTATTCGGGCACTGGCGAACTACGGAAGTCAGCGGAAATATGTATTCCAATACACGGGGCGCAACAGCCGTTTGGATGAGATTCAGGCAGCGATACTGGATGTGAAACTCAAGTATTTAGACGAGGATGTGGCGAAACGGCAGGAGGTGGCGGCGTATTACTACGAGCACATCAACAATCCGCTGATTGAGTTGCCGGAACGGCTGCCGGATGCACAGAACGTGTATCATTTGTTCCCAATTTTAGTTGGTGTACAGTGTAAGGTGTACGGTGTACGGGATCGGTTGCATGATTATTTGGCGGAGAAGGGAATCGGGACGGTGATACATTATCCGATTGCGCCACATAAGCAGGAGTGCTATGCGAAAGAGGCATGGAACGTGCCGCAGTTGAGTTTGCCGATCACGGAGATGATTGCGGATTGCGAGTTGAGTCTGCCGGTTAGTCCGTGTATGACGAAGGAGCAGATGGAATACGTGGTAGAATGCGTAAACGCGTTTGATGGTAAATAAAAGGAAATAAAAACCCTTCGGGAGATAAAATTATATAAAGAAAAATATAATAAAAATACTGCCGCTATGCTACTTGGAATTTAGACCTATACGGCCTCACGGTATATCGTATACCTACCCACTAGTATGCAAGCATCCTAATACGTAGTTATCCGCTATCCCATGCAGCGATGCTGCTTATAATTCCAGCGTAGCATCTGCGTCAGAGAAAACATAAAAAATATTTTTTATTCTAGCATACTAGTAACACTTATGGAAAAGAAATTTGTAGTGACTATCGGACGAGAGTTTGGTACCGGTGGACGACAGATTGCCGTTGAATTGGCAAAGATCTTAGGAGTAGAGTTATACGACAAAGGCTTGCTGAAGCAGCTGGAAGATCGCTATAACCTTACCCAGGAGGAGATAGACAAACTCAAGGGCATGAAGAAGAGTTGGTGGTTTGAGACCATCTCGCAAGACCTGTACAACGATGAGGAGTTTATCGTTCGCTCGCTGGCAGAGAAAGAGTCGTGCGTGATCTTAGGCCGTACCGGTTTTCATATCTTCCGCGATCATCCGAATGCATTCAAAGTTTTTCTGATTGCCGACATGGCGTATCGTCGTGATAAGGTTGCGCGGCGATTGAATATCAATGAAGGGAGTGCAGACCTGTTGATTAACAAAGTAGATGAGGCTCGTGAGAACTTTACGAATACCTTTAGCGGGAAGAGTCGTTACGATGCGCGTAACTATGACCTGGTGCTGAATGTAGCCGGACTGGAGCCTAAAGAAATAGCGGAGTTTATCGCAGCATGCGTTCGTAAAAGAATTATCGAATGAAGGAATGAAAGAGTGAAAGAGTGAAAGAAAGAGTGAAAGAGTGAATGAGTGAATGAGTGAATGAGTGAATGAGTGAATGAGTGAGAACCCCTAACCCATAACCCCTTAAAAGATAAACGACATGAATGAAACGATTGAATTGGCTTTAATGGAGCCGGAAGAAAGAGAGATGGTAGAGTACATCATGAAAATGATTAATGATGAGAATGATGGGAATGATGGGAATGATGGGAATGATGGGAATGATGGGAATGATGGAAATGATGAGAATGATGAGAATGATGGGAATGATGGGAATGATGGAAAGTTGACAGCGGATGATGTGCTGTTTGTGCTGGATTTGATGGACGACTATCTGGAGGAGAAAGGCTTACTGCGGGAAGATCCGAAGACGGGGGAAATGGAGTATTTGGAAGGCGATGTAGATGAGACGGAGCAGTTGGATTATATATTGAAGGCTGTGCGGGAAGAAGGAAGGAGTATAAGTTCGGTGCAGGTACAGTTGATACAGGATGCGGAATTACAATTTGGAATTCAAAAGGGTTTTTATTCCGAATTGTAATATTGTAGATTTTTGATTGCAGATTGTTGATTTTGGCACGCATAGCGACGATAGGATTTTTTGACGGGGTGCATAAGGGGCACCGGTACTTGTTCAAGCAATTGAATGAGGAAGCGGCTGCGCGAGGGTTGAAACCGTTGATTGTGACGTTTGAGGAACATCCGAGGACGGTGTTGCAGAGCGATTATATACCGAAGTTATTGTCGACGAAAGAAGAGCGCAAAGCGCTATTAAGTGCTTATGGCGAGGTAGTGATGCTGCGTTTCAGCACGATACGGGATTTGACGGCGGAGCAGTTTATGATACGTCTGAAGGAGGAATATGGGGTAGAGGTGCTACTGATGGGATATGACCATCGGTTCGGATCTGACGGTTTGCGTAATCCGGAAGACTATCGCCGTGTAGGAGCGAAGCAAGGGATAGAGGTGCTGAGGATGGAAGAATATCAAGACGGCACGCAGCATGTGAGTTCCACCGAGATACGTACGGCTTTGGAGAAAGGTGACGTAGAACGGGCGAAAGAGTTATTAGGTCGGCCTTATGCGCTGTTTGGCAAGGTGGTGCATGGCAAAGGATTAGGACGCACGATAGGATTCCCGACGGCGAATATAGAACCGGAGGAACCCAATAAGATCATCCCGATGGCAGGAGTGTACGAAGTAAAGGTGAAAGGTGAAAGGTCATTGGTGAATGGTGAATGGTCATTGGTGATTGGTGATTGTTCATTGGTGAATGGCATATGCAATATCGATGCAAAAGGCACGATTGAGGTGCATCTCTTGGGCTATAAAGGTAATTTGTATGGTCAGAATCTGACAATCCGGTTTATGCAGTTTATTCGCAAAGAGCGGCAGTTTCATTCTTTAGACGAACTGCAACAGCAGATCAAGGCTGATGTTGATAGCAGCCTGCATCCGGGATAAGATCTGCTCGAGAGAAACCATCTCGATCCATAGGATAGGGCAGCGCCGCGATGCTATCGCCGATGCCGATAGCCGGACTGATGCTATCGAGATGGAAGTCATAATAGATATATTCCTTATACTTATAGAAATCATTGACGAATACCTTCGCGGTGTCCGTAGAATGATAGTATACATTCGCTGCCGCATGCGGGATAACGAGCGAATCGGTCTTGAGATAATTCCCAATAAATGAACCGGGGTAATATTGATCGAACGGCGTAGCTACCACCAATTGGTTCGGCAGATAGCCGGTGATGATCGAATTGATGAAAGAGGTGGTGGTAAAGGGTTCGGTTTTGCTCAGATTATCGATGTAGACGGCTGCTGCGTCTTCTTTCGCCACGGACTGGATACGGATATTGGTGAATCCGAAATAAGAAGCGATGGTGGAATGAACGAACGAGTGCGTTCCTCCGGAGCAATAGACGCAATAGGAAGCGCAATTACTGATCTCGGTATTGGTGATAAGGGCATCGATATTAGAGAGCACCAGGCCATAAAGGGCATGGTTATGAATGCGGCATCCGTCCATGCGGAGGGTAGGCAGCGGAGCAATACAGGTGCTTAGGCAATGCAAGCCGATTTTACCGGATAAAATATCGACATAGGAGAAGCGATACGCGCAAGGATTCTCGGACTGGAGATAGATACCATCCCACGCACCGCCGGCATAGAGATAGGGCACGGAGTCAAAGAGATGATCGAGTCGATCGCCGCGGATGATGATGGGTGCATCGAGTGTACCGAGGGCATCTACATCGGAAAGCGCAAAGAGACATGCTCCGCGATGCATGAAGAGGGTGGCACCGGGTTCGATGGTCAGTTTTCCCCCTACAATGATGGTATCGAAGAGGAGATAGGGTTTGGCGGCCGTTAGCGTGAGATCTCCGGGTATCTCGGTTCGTCCGCATCCGGATTTACCGATGCGAGTGACATTCTGGCCATAGGCCTCGAGAAGCACATCCTGGGTAACTCCGGAAGCCAGATGAAAATGGAGAATATCCTCGAATCGAACGGGAGAATCTTCGCTCATGGGCCCGAAATTCGTAACGCGCACAAAGACAAAGAGGCTGTCTCCGCCGTAGATGGTCATATTGGTCATGCGCGCGATATCCGCCTCGCCATCTATGTTGATGGTGAACGCTTCGCCGTCTTCCAACCAGATACGTTTGATAACCAAAGCAGACGCATTGCGATTATAGACCTTGAGTTGCAGCGTCGCACTACCTTGCTCCGTGATGACGGTATCGAAGGAAAGGGTATCGGTAGAGAAAGACAAACGCAGCGATGGATCATCGCTTGGGTGATATTCGCGGCAACCAGTGAATAGAATTGAAAATTGAAAAATGAAAATTGAAAGGACAATTGCCCCTTTTACCTTTAACCTTTCACCTTTTATCTTTAATTGATACCTCATAACCGTTATTCAAAGTTAAAAGTCAGACAGACGCTATGGCTCGTCAGACGCGAGATAGCATCGGTATAGAAGGTCTCGTAAGGCGGCAGTTCCATTCGTCCCTGCGCGGGTGCCAATTGGTTAGCAAACCCGATGCGATAGGTAATCTCCGGACAGAACTTAAACCAGCGGAAATACAGGTCCACACCAAATCCCACTTCACAGAAATAATCCATGAGGTTGAGCAGAATCGGTTTCTCCCGGTCGCGACTGACATTAAAACTGGCTCCTCCTCCGGCGATGACATAAGGACGATAGTTGCCTTCCCGCTCTGCACTCCATTTCAGATACAAGGGAAGATAAACGGGCATAGCCAACACATCGATATGTGCGCCTTTATCAGGTACCGGTCGGCCGGATTCGGTTTTATAGGAGATGGTTCGGCTGGTGAACATCATTCCGGGGCAGAAACGAAGGTTGAGGAACTTACAAAGCCTCAGATCGCTGATGAAACCGACATGAAAACCGGGCAAGAGCGAACTGACGCGCGCATGGAAAACCTCCTTTTGATCCGGATGCAAGGGATCGGGCGCGAGTTCGAGTTCACTATCCGCCACATGGAAGGTAGAGAAGTTCACACCCAGTTGGAAACCGAAATGGAAGAGTTTATCATCCACATAGGGTCGGTTCATCGCACGTTGCGCCGAGATCGGAGCAAAGAGCAACGAACAAAGCGCAAAGATTAATATGAATCGTTTGTTATGCATTAATAATCCATGTTGCTGTTTCCGCTATCATCGAAGTCATCGCTGCCACTGCTCATGTCTCCATCGTTCTTGCCCTGACGACGACGCTGCTGCTGGTTACCGAAGTTATAGGTGATGGTAAAGCTGATGGAACGGCTATGCCAACGGTTCTCACTGAATTGCCAGAATCCGTCACCCCAGGTGGTGTTTCGGCGCGCACGGCTGTCCAACAGGTCACGTACGTTGAGCGCGAGCGCCAACTGTTTGTTGAGCAGGGTGTAACGCAAGCCTAAGTCAATGGAATAGCTATGACTGGTGGTACCTTGCGCTACGACACGCGGCGATCGATAGTTCGCACGAATCTGTCCACTGAAATCCTTAGTGAACATAAATTGTGCAGTGAGGCGTACCGAGCCGGCGAAGATATTTTGCTTATCTAAGTTAACGGGGATTACATCGCCTTGATGAATGATGGTATCATGCACAGCCGCGATGTTATTCCAATAGAAATTGGCACTGGTGGTGAGTTGCAGCAGTTCACCGAAGAGACGGTTTTTCGCTACGATCTCGATACCTAACTCCTGACGAGTCGTGATATTGAGGTAAGTATTCTTCATCACGTTGCCATCCATGTACTTAACATTCTGGATAGCACCCTCGTTATATTTCCAGAACACACCGGCCGAGAGGGTATGACGCTCCCATGTCTTAAGGTAGTTCAACTCGAGGTTGTTGGAATAAGCCGGGAGCAGGTCCACATTACCATAACTGATGTTGGTCGAATCCGATAGGTCCATACGGGGATTGATTTGGTGCCCCCACGGACGACGTACGCGACGCGTGTAGTTTAGTTGCAACTCATGTCCGTTTCCGAAATCATAACCGATATAAGCCGAAGGATAAATCTGGAAATAGGCGGTATCTTTCTTATGCTCCATGCCGGCATATGAGTCTATGATTGCGCCCGTTTCATCCTTATAGAAGGACTCGAGATGACGCATGTAATACTCCCCGCGGAGACCGACCTGAATAGACAGTTTATTGAAGAAACGGTTACCGTAGGTGATATAGAGCGCATGGTTCTGGGTACGGCCGTTGAAATCGGCATAATAGGGATAGAGTTCTTCGAGCACGGTGCCGTCCGCATCTCTATTATGGGCGTCCGCAAAACTTTTACTCCAACTGCGCGTGTAGTTATATCCGGCTTCGAGACGACTCTGTTGCGTCGGTTTCCACTCGTAATCCGCTTTGATATCAATACCTTGCTCCTTGCTCCAGCTCGCTTGGTCCTGATAACTGAAGATGGTATCTTGGGTGATCAGGTCCAGATCCTGCTGCTCGTAGTAGGTATCCATATTAAAACCGAAGTTATTATAGGTACCGCTGACATTGAGTTTATGGTTATCCAGTTCGAAGGTATAATCGAGTGTCGCGTTTCCACCGGGGTGGGAGCCTACACCTTTTTGATCACGCGTGAAATCGCGCATCACGTTACCGAGCGGATCGGTGAGCAAGTAGGTACGATGATTCGAGTTCGCCATGCCCAGTCCTTTATCCCGGGTACTGATCATACCGAATCCTGATACACCGAGGGTATGGCCTTCGGCCAGACGAAAGTTCAAACCGGCACGCGCGAACATACCGCCACCACCGTGGGTTTGCAGACCTTCCTGGGTCAAGTGGCTCTGGATCAATGAGCTATCTAATACTTGCGTACCTGTGCTATCGCCCAAGTTATACCGATCGGTAGTGCTACCTCCGTTGCTGGAATGATATCGATAACCGACGTTGAAATAGCCATCCACGGGTCCGGCATTGAAATTGATGTTCAGACCTGCATTGGCTCCAGGAGGCGTTGTCCAGGGTTTGGCCAAAGAATAATCGATACCCGCTTGCACAGAACCGTAGAATCCGGCCGCACGATCTTTCTTCATGACGAGATTGATGATACCGGCGGAACCCTCGGGGCTAAATTTTGCCGATGGATTCGTGATGAGTTCGATTTTTTCAATCGTTCCCGCCGGCATTTGCTGGAGCACCTGTCCGCGGTTTTCGGAGTTCAGTCCGGCCGGTTTGCCGTTGATCCAAATCTCTACATCTTCGGAGTTACGGAGCGAGATATTTCCCTCCTGATCCACATCGACAGACGGGATATTCTCCAGCACATCGGTAACCGAAGCACCGGCAGAAGCGATATTCTGGTCCACGGTAAATACTTTCTTATCGAGTTCAAACCGCATGGAACTACCTTGTGCTACCACTTCTACATCTCGCAGCACTTGCGTATCCTCCTTGAGGGAAATTCGTCCGACAGCAAGGGGTTTGCCGGCTATGGTGATGTCTTTTCGTTGCTCACTATATCCCATGAACGAGACGACGAGCGTATATTGTCCGTCGGCTACCTCGATGCTAAAATTGCCCTTTTCATCGGTAATCGTACCGGTGATGAGGTTATCACCTTGCATGATACTGACGTTCGCAAAGTCGATCGGCTGTTTCGAACCGGCATCAATCACTTTTCCGGTCAGTTGCGCCGCGAAGGTGCTGATGGTGCAGGCCAGGAACAGGAGTGTGTAAACAATCTTTTTCATCCTTGTGTATTATTTTGAGTAAGCAACCATTGTACGGCTTCTGCGTATCCTTCTACGCCATGACCTATGATGGAATGCGCACATACGTCTGTCAGGAGACTCGTGTGACGGAATGGTTCTCGCTTCGCGATATCGCTGATATGTACTTCTATCACAGGTATTTCGCTATCCTCGACGGCATCGCGCAACGCCACGCTGGTATGCGTATAGCCTCCGGCGTTCAGCACGATGCCGTGGCATTGGTCATTGGTCATTGGTGATTGGTAATAGCCCTTCTCGGCGGAGGCCGCTCCTCCCGTTTGTCGGGAGGACGCTCCGGGTGATTGGTCATTCACTTCTTGAATCCAATCAATGAGATCGCCTTCATGGTTCGACTGACGATAGATGAAATGGATATCCGGCCAGCGTTGCTGGATGTCTAACAAAATCTGTGCCATCGTGCGGTTACCGTATATTTCAGGTTTGCGCACACCAAGACGGTTCAGATTCGGGCCGTTGATGATGAAGATGGTCATAGGTGATTGGTAATTGGTGATTGGTGATTCACCTTGCACCGTTTACGGCAAGCAGGAACTCATCGTTATCTTCGGTGCGCTCCATATACGATTTGAGTTTCTCCATCGCTTCCTGTCCGTTCATATCGGAGAGCATCTTACGGATTTGCCACATACGGCTCAGTACATCGGCCGGCAGCAGCAGGTCATCACGCCGTGTGCTGGAAGCAGGGATATCGACAGCCGGGAAGATACGTTTGTTCGCCAGTTTGCGATCGAGTTGCAACTCCATGTTACCGGTGCCTTTGAACTCCTCGAAGATCAGATCATCCATCTTCGAACCGGTCTCGGTGAGCGCCGTAGCGATGATGGTAAGGCTACCGCCGTTTTCGATATTACGTGCGGCACCAAAGAAACGCTTGGGTTTATGCAGCGCTTGTGCTTCAACACCACCGGACAGCACTTTACCGCTGGACGGAGCGACGGTGTTGTACGCACGTGCCAGACGGGTGATGGAGTCGAGTAGGATGACTACATCGTGTCCGCTCTCTACGAGTCGTTTCGCTTTCTCATGCACGATATTGGCTACTTTGACATGGTTCTCGGCGGGTTCATCGAAAGTAGAAGCAATGACTTCTGCATTGACGCTGCGACTCATGTCAGTTACTTCCTCCGGACGCTCGTCAATCAGCAGGATGATCATATATACCTCGGGGTTGTTCTTCAGGATGGCGTTCGCTAACTCCTTGAGCAGCACCGTCTTACCGGTTTTCGGTTGGGCTACAATCAGTCCACGCTGTCCCTTACCGATCGGGGAGAAGAGATCGATCATACGCACGCTGAGCGAGTCGTTATGACCGGTGCAAAGTTTGAATTTCTGGTCCGGGAAGAGCGGGATGAGGTTCTCAAACGCGATACGTTTCTTTGCCAATTCGGGGTCTAAGCCGTTGATGCGGATGACCTTATCCATGGGGAAAAACTTATCCGGCTGGGGGTTGACGCGAATCGAACATTCTACGGTATCACCGGGTTTGAGACCATATTGGCGTACTTGCTCTTTGCTGACATAGATATCATCCGGACTGGAGAGATAGTTATAATCGGCCGAGCGCAGGAAACCGTATCCATCGGGCGCGCACTCCAGCGTACCCATGGCGATGACGTTCTCGCCCAGATTCGGCATCGTGAAATCCGAAGCGCTCTCTTCGGGTTCTTGGGGCTCAGCAGGCGGGACTATTGTCGGTTCTTCTGCTTTAGCAGGAGCTATTTTCTCCGGTTTCGACTCAGGATTCTCCACTTTCGCCTCTTTCTTCGGCCTTCCGCGTTTCTTTGTCTTCGGCGCCTCCGGCTCTTTATTTTCTACTTTCACCTCCTGTGCGGCCGGTTTTTCTTCAGGGAGCGGAGCCGTTTCAAGCGGTTTGACCGCCTTCACCGTCTTATTCGGCTTATGGTTATTCGCCTCGATATGCTCTTGCATCTCGTTCATCTGCTCTTTCTCCGATCCGACGGTAGCTAAGATAGGTTTCTCCGCCACCTTCACTTTCGTTGCCTCCCGTTTTACACCGCGCGTGCGTTCCCGCTTTGCGGGCAGTCCGGCAGCTGCACGTGCTTCTTCTTTGGCCTGCACTGCAGCGGCACGGTTATCCGCCTGGGCATCCAAGATGGCATAACTAATCTCGCGAATCGACTGACTACGACGGGGATTGAGACCCATGCTGACAGCGATCGCGCGTACATCTTCGAGCGACATACGCTCGAGTTTTTGTAATTCGTATTGCATAAATAAAATAAATGATTTACCAGGAAAATTGTAAAAAAAGAAGACATCTTTTTTCAAATCCGGTGCAAAAGTACAACTTTTTTTTGAAATACACAAATTTTATTTGCAAAATTTAAAAATTTTCTTTATCTTTGCAGCGTCAAATATAAAGTAATGCAACGATTGATGGATATAGAGCGGCCGGTGACGGTATGTAAAGCTTCTGCCGGAACGGGAAAGACGTATACCTTAGCGGCTTATTATGTAGGACTGCTGTTGTCGGGCGAGGATTATCGCTCGATACTGGCTATTACGTTCACCAACAAAGCTACGGCAGAGATGAATGAACGTATATTAACTTATCTCTATGCGCTATCGAAGGGAGAAGAGAAGGCGTTTTTAGATCGCGCAAGGGCTTTTATGCTGCGCGATGCAGACCTACCGGATGCGGAGTTGGCCCGTCGAGCAGGGGTATGCTTCGAGCGAATGCTGATTGATTTCGACAACGTCCATGTGATGACGATTGATGCATTCCTACAATCGCTCTTGAGCGGTTTGGCCGGTATCCTACAGACGAGTGCAGGAACGAGTACGGAGTTGGATGTGAAACACGTGGTGAAAGAGGCGGTGGATCAATTGCTGACGGACGACCTGACGGACGAGATTCTGCACATCATCGAGCAATACAGCCATTATAAATACACGCAGGCCACTTCGTGGGACATCCGCAAGGATGTGCGCCGTTTGGCGGAAAACCTGTATGACGAGAAAGCGCAACTTTTGGACAACGAGAAGAAGATCAATTTCAATGCAGCCTTCATTGCGCAGCGCCGTAAAGCGATAGAGGCAATCTGGAGGAAGAGTCCGGATGTAAAGCGGATAGAGGAGTTGATGAGTCGCATAGAAGGTTTCGACCTGACGGTGAAGAACGGTTCGGCTATCGTCAATGCAATCAAGAACATCCGCACATCAATCGAGAACCCTCGAGCTATCGACAAGAGCAGCGATCGTTTCCGCGGATTGACGGATAATCAGATCACGGCCATCGAAGAGGGGAAATGGAAAGAAGTGCCGGAAGCCGCGCAAGAGATGATCATGGAGGCGACGCGTCTGATTCGGCAAAGCAAGACGCTCTATAATACTTTATCGCTGACCAATGAACGAAGCCATGACATGGAGTTGATGGCTCCGCTGCAGCATATCATTCAGCGAAATTTAACCGAATCCAACCGGGGTTTATTGGCGAAAACTGCGAGTGTGCTGAGTCAGGCCCTGAAAGAAGGCGATGCCGATTTTATCTTGGAGAAAGCAGGCATCCGATACCATCATATATTGATGGATGAATTCCAAGATACGAGTCGCTTGCAATGGGAGGTGATCAAGCGACTGCTGATGGATGTGCTGGCGAGCGAAGGCAATACGTTACTGATTGTAGGCGATATCAAGCAGTCGATTTACCGTTGGCGAAACGGAGATTGGCATATCATGGACGGCTTGAGTAAGGAATTGACGAAGGAACGCATCAATGAGCAGTTTACCTCGCTAACCAAGAACTTCCGCAGCAGCGAAGAGGTGGTGCGCTTTAACCTATCGCTTTTCCAACATATCATTGACAGTTATCCGCAGGTGATATCGGATGCGGATGAGGAGGAGCAACAACTCGTTGCGCGTATCTATGGTGAAGGGTTTACACCCGATCAAATCGACTCTTTCTACCAATCCGATAAGAAAAAGGGCGGGTATGTTTGTTTCCGCACGTTTGAGCCGGGTGAACGCAAGGCGGATACGCAGGAGATGATGACGATGGAGATGTTCCGCACGATGGAGGACCTGCTACATCGCGGTATGAATCCGTCGGATATGCTGATTCTGCTTCGCGCCAAGACGGTTATTCCGCTGATCACCCGCATGCATCAGGAGTTGGATCCAGCGGAGTTTCCTCAGTTAACAAAGGTGCCGATGGTATCGGAGAGCAGTTTCCTGCTGGGTTCTTCCACCGCCGTGACGGTAGTTATCGCGGCGCTAAGATGGATCCATGATGCGGCGGATGAAGTAGCTAAACATCAGATAGAGCGATTTATAGATAAACCCGATATCATCGGACAAATTCGGGAACGTATACGCAAAGATACGCCGCTGTATGAGGCAGTGAGCGAACTGATCTCGCTGCTGCTGACGAATGAAGAAGGATGTTATGAGGGTTCGCAGACGGCGTATATCAATTGCCTATTAGATAGCACGCGTGAGTTCGTACATGCTTACGGCAGCCGGATTGATGATTTTCTGGAGTACTGGGAAGATACGCTCAAGGAACAGAGTATTCCGTCTTCTTCGGCAGGTGCCATTCGGATTATGTCGATTCATAAGAGCAAGGGTTTGCAAGCGCAGTCGGTGTTCATCCCGTTCTGCGACTGGGCGATCGAGAGTCCGGAGGATCATATCTGGTGCCCGATCGCAGAGGAGTTAGTGCAGGGAGAGGATTATATTCCGATCAGTTGCGGCAGTGCGATGGCAGATTCGGCCTATAAAGCGGCCTATGAGGAGGAGCTGAAGAGCGCAAGGGTGGATAGTCTGAACATGCTGTATGTGGCGTTGACGCGCGCGGAGGATAACCTCTTTATCTATACGGATAAACCGATCGAGAAACATGTGGGACGGTTTATCGCCGATTATATCGAAGAGATGGCACCGGGAGCAGAGAACTACGAGACCGGTGCGATTCGGATAGCCTCCGGAGGCAAGAAGGTAAAAAAAGAAGAGACCAAGCCCTTTGCGTTTGATGATACGGAGATAGTTGAAGAAGCCGAACTATGGGCGAACAGCAATCAGGTGCGGTTTGTTCAATCCCAAGAAGGAGCGCTTTATACGGAGTATGGCAATGAGGCTTATCGTCGTACGGCGCGTATGGAAGAAGGTATCTTATGCCACGATATCTTTGCGCACCTGCGCAAGGCGGATGAGTTAGAAGGGGTATTGGATGATTTCGAGAGTAGGGGTTTGATTCGCGATACGGCACAACGGGAAGAGATAAAAACGCTGATTTCATCGGCATGGGAAGGCAGCGCCGAGATGCGGGATTGGTTTACGGCACCCTGGCAATTGCACTTGGAGGAACCGATTTATATCGAAGAGAAGGAATTACGACCCGATCGCGTGATGATTAATCCGAATACGAAAGAGGCCATTGTGCTGGATTATAAGTTCGGCCATTGGGAGAAAGCGTATATCGATCAGGTGCGGGGTTATATGCATGCGTTGCGTGAATTGGATTACGCTCCCGTACGCGGATATCTATGGTTCGCGCGAGAGAATAGATTAGTGGAGGTAAAGAATGGATAGTTTCTTGAGACATACGGCGAAAGCGATTATTGCACGACTGAACTGGCAGCAGTTAAGCCGTACGACGCTTGTGTTACCTTCCCACCGTGCCGGATTGGTGTTGAAGAACGAGTTGCTACAGTTACAACGCGACCAGAATCAGAAAGCTATCTGGGCACCGGATGTGAAGACGCTGCAGCAGTTGCAAGACGCGTTGAGTCCGTTGTATACCGAGGATGAGCTGATGACCATCGTGCGATTATACCGAATTTATCGGAATAATCCGGATCATCCGAATGAGTTGTTGACCCTGGACCAGTTCTATACCTGGGGACGACAGATGATAGCGGATTTCACGAACGTAGATGCGTCGATGCATGCCTCGGAGGTAGATAATTTCTTCGATAATACGATCGCGGCGCATGAACTGAGTACCTGGGAGTTGGAGCCGGAAGTGGAGGAGCGACTTCGATCCTTGTTTAGCACCCAGATTAATGCGGCGGAGAAAGAGAGTATCAAGGCGCAATACGAAGTATTATGGCGCAATATCCATACGTTCTACACGGCTTTGCGGAGCGAGATGGAGGCGGAGCAGAAGGGCTATCCGGGTATGCGGCAGCGGGCCGTGATTGAGCGATGGGAAGAACCGTATATTCAGGAACAGATAGCCGGTCGCACGTATGTGTTCGTCGGATTTAACTACCTGCTGCCGGTAGAGCGGGAGTTGATGACACTACTGCGCGATGCAGGGAAAGCGTTGTTCTTCTGGGATTTCGTTCCGGATTTTGAGACAAATACAAAGGCCTTCTCGTTCGCGCAACAGAACAGTCAGATACTGGGCCGTCAGGATGATAGCCAGAGTGCGCAACCGACATTCCCAAAACCTATCACGGTGCTCTCCTGCGTATCGAAAGAGGCGCAAGCGCAGTATGTCCACCGATGGTTACAGGAGAACTACACGCAGAAGGGACAGAAAGTGGGGGTAGTGATATGCGACGAGACGATGCTGGAGTCCGTGATCTACACGCTGCCGGCTATTACCTTAGAGGGAGAAGACCAACCGGAACCCATCAATATCACCAAGGGTTTTCCGCTGCGCCATACGGATGTGTATGCCCGCGTGCTGAGTTGGTTATACGATCGCAAACGCGGCGATGCGGAGCAGGATGTAACTGTTCAAATCATTGACGATTTGGAACAGTCATTGGTGAATGGTGAATGGTCAATGGTGAATGATGATAACCAGGAGACGATGACTTGGCAGGAGTTGCTGATCTTAGAATCCGAATACCAGGTAAGGAAGGTGTTGAACCAGATGAGGCAATTAGTTCGTCAAGGATTAGGCGATATTCCATTTAGCTTGAAGTTGCTACGCCTACTGATACGGCGTATCATGGAGAATATCACGATGCCTTTCCATGGCGAACCGGTGACGGATATCCAGGTGATGGGTGTGCTGGAGACGCGCTTGTTAGATTTTGACAAATTGCTGCTGCTGAATGTAGAAGAAGGCGTAGTCCCACAGACGCAAGCCGACAGCAGTTTCATCCCGTACTACTTACGCAAAGCCTATTCGATGCAGACGTCGGATGAACGCGCGACGGTATATGCGTATAACTTCTTCCGTCTGCTGAGTCGTGCCGGCCATTCGACCTTGCTCTTCACTTCCACCGATGCGGCAAACAGCAAGGGTATGTCGCGATTCATCATGCAGATGTTGGTGTCCGATCGTTTCCAAGTGACCAAAGGTCAACTAAAAGAACAGAGTGCGATCGAACCGATTGATGAGGCGAGATTGAACACTTCGGGTACTTCGCTGCTGGATACACTGCATGTGACGAACGGACGAGTGATGGGTGCGGAGGATAAACCGTATAGCTTATCGCCCAGTGCGCTCAATACGTATCTGACCTGTCCGCGGCTCTTCTGCTTCACATATATCCAGGGTGTGCGTCAACCGGATGAGGACGAGAAGATCTTCGGTGCTGCCACCATCGGTACGTTTGTGCATAACGCGATGCAGTATCTGTATGAGACACATTTAGGCTGCTCCAATGACAAGAAAGTGACCATTTCTCCCGATGACATCGACCGGATTTTGCAGGACGAAAAGAAGATAGACGAGGCGATGATCCATGCGTACGAGAAGGCCAATAAGCAGTGGGAAGTCCATCACCCGGGTGAGCAGGAGCATTATAAAGCGGCGGAACACCGTTCGGAACAATCGACCATACGCACCTATATCCAAAATATCTTAGAGCGCGACCGGGCGGATGCGGCGCTGGGACTGCAGATATACCTGCTGGAGGCCGATCGATATGTAGATGTAGAGGTGCCGGAGGTAGGGCAAATTAAGATGGGTGGACGAATCGATCGCGTAGATATAGTTGGTGGACCGGGTGCGCAGAAGATGCGAATCATCGATTATAAATCCGGTAAATTCGATACATCTAAGTTATCGGTGCGCGAGGGCGTAGAGGTGCTGATGGACAAACCGGAGAAAGGTTATATCCGCCAGACGTTTATCTACAGCCATGCCTTGATGGAAACGGAGAAAGAAACGATGGTGATCGAGCCGAACCTGTATTTCTGCAGTAGGCCATTACCGGGCAGTCGTACGACGCTGTCGTTTAACAACAAAGCGCTGACGGATTATCGGGACATAGATGGGGTATTCATGGAGAAGTTAACGCAAAAAGCACAGGAAGTGCTGACTGTTCGAGAGTTCCCGCCCTGCGAAGAGGATAAATGTCCGAAATACTGTCCGTTCTTTATGACATGCGGGAGAAAGGTGAAAGTTGATAGTTGAAAGGTGAAAGGATGAAAAAATATTATAAAGTAGCAGAACAGGTTTTTGGGATTGAGGCAGCGGAGGCAACGTTTGCGCTGCTGGATAACTATGCGCCCTTTGAAGTGGCGGAAGATGAGGCGGTTCGTTTTACGATAGTCGTCGAAGAAGGTCCGATGTCATCGGCAGAAGGATGGCAGAACGTCTATACAGATACCTCGGATGAGGACATGCCTCGGATTGAGTTGTATCAACGAGCTGAAGAGTGGCTCTTCCGCGTTTCTACGACTAAAGAAGGCGAGATCGTCAGCGCTATGCGCTGTTCGCGTAATTGGCGGGAAGTGCATGTATCGCTGCTGCCCGGCTATGAACGGTTCGCCATCGATAATGCCGCCATGCTGGTCTTTGCGTTTGCTACCCTGGAGAACCAGACCTTACTCTTCCATTCGTCCGTGATTGTCCGGAAGGGAGTGGGTTACCTCTTCTTAGGCCATTCGGGAACGGGCAAGAGTACGCATTCCCGTCAGTGGTTAGCGGCATTCGACGATGCGGTGCTGCTGAACGACGACAACCCGGCTGTACGTATCTGCGAGAATGGGGAAGTACGCGTGTACGGTTCGCCTTGGAGCGGCAAGACCCCTTGTTATCGCAATGAAGAAGCCCCGGTGGCTGCTTTGGTGCAATTGGTACAAGCACCTCATAATGAGATAAAAAGGCTGAAGATGACGCAAGCCTATCCATACGTGCTGGCGTCTGTGAGCGGGTTAAAAGTGCTGCCGGAAATGATGGATCAGATTTACGAATCCATCGCGCAGTTGCTGGAACTTAGTCCTGTGTATCTGTTGGAATGTCTGCCGAATCTTGACGCGGCACAACTATGCGCTCAAACGTGTTCACCTTCGCCTTGTCGTACGGACAAGACACTTTGATGTAATTCTCGGTGAAACCGTACATAAGCGGTTGCTCGATTTCCGATTTTTGATTTTTGATTTTTGATTCCCAGAGAACGGTTGCCAGATAGCCTTCGTGTTCTTTATAGAAGGTCTCCGTCTTGCGGGCAGAAATCTCGTGCAACTGTTTGCTGCGCCGCTCCCGCTCTTTGAGCGGAACAATGTCCAGATCCATCTCGAGCATTCGGGTGTTCGCGCGTTCGGAATAGGTGAAGACATGCAGTTGCGAAACCGGTAAAGATTCGATGAAATCGACGTATTCTGCCCAACACTCGGCCGTCTCACCGCGCACACCCACCATACAATCCACGCCGATGAACGCATGCGGCATGACGGATTTGATATGCGCTACGCGTTCTGCAAACAGTTCGCGCGTATAACGACGTCCCATGATCTTGAGCACCGTATTGCTGCCGGATTGCAGCGGAATATGAAAATGCGGCGCAAAATGACGGCTGTGAGCCACCATTTCGATGATCTCATCGCTCAGCAGGTTCGGTTCGCAACTCGAGATACGAATGCGATAATCGCCTTGTAACCCATCCAGCGCCCGTAGGAGATCAATGAAATGCTCGTTGGTGCTACGCCCGAAATCACCGATGTTCACACCCGAAAGAATGATTTCTTTTGCTCCTCCGTCAATGGCTTCTTGCGCTTTGGTTACCAGCGAAGCGATAGACGGGTTACGACTCTTACCGCGCGCCAACGGAATGGTGCAATACGAGCAGAAATAGTTACATCCGTCCTGCACCTTCAAAAAACAGCGCGTGCGATCGTCCTTGCTATACGCGTGATGGAAATCATCCACCTCACGGATGGGAGAGAGGTAGATATTTGATTGGTGATTTTCGAGTTGCTCAATAAACTCTGTGAGATGGAATTTCTGGTCTTGCCCCAGCACATAATCCACACCGTCGATATGGCTGATCTCCTGCGGTTTGAGTTGGGCATAACATCCCGTGACAATAAGAATAGCATTCGGGTTTTGACGACGAATACGATGAATCATCTGCCGGTCCTTATGATCAGCCGCATCGGTGACAGAGCAGGTGTTGATGATGCATATATCGGCCGTTTCACCCTTCCCGGCACGGGTATGCCCCCGCTCCAAAAGGGCTTTGGCCAACGCACTGCTCTCCGCAAAATTGAGCTTGCAACCTAATGTGGTAAACGAAATCTTCATAAATCGGCGACAAAATTACAAAAAAACTTGCATATATGCAAATATTTTCGTACCTTTGCAGCCGGTTTGCAAAGTGGACTTTACAAAATCACTAATTTGAAATCATAAATCTTAAATATTAAATCTATTACTTATGGCTAAAGTTTATCAAGCAAATGAGATCAAGAATGTCGCTATGTTGGGCGGCTCGGGATCCGGTAAGACTACTCTCATGGAGTCGATGTTGTTCGAGTGCGGGGTGATCAAGCGCCGCGGTTCGATTGAAGCGCAATCCACCGTGTGCGATTATTTCCCGGTTGAGAAGGAGTACGGTTACTCTGTTTTCTCCACGGTATGTAACATCGAGTTCGAGGGGAAGAAACTGAATATTATCGATTGTGCAGGTTCCGATGACTTCTGCGGCGGTACCGTAGCTGCTCTCCAAATGTGCGGTTCTGCCCTTATAGTGCTCAGCGCGAACGGTGGTGTAGAGGTAGGAACCCAGAATAACTTCCGCCTCGTAGAGAAAGCGCACAAACCGCTGGCATTCGTGATCAATAAATGCGACCATGAGGCAGCTGACTTCGAGCGCACGTTCAACCAACTCAAGGAGAACTTTGGTAATAAATGTACCTTGATCCAGTTCCCGGTGAATGCCGGTGCAGGTTTCAACGCCGTGATTGACGTTCTCAAGGGTAAGATGCTCGTTTGGAAAGCAGAAGGTGGTGCTCCGGAGCTCAAGGATATCCCTGCTGAGTATGCCGACAAAGTAGAAGAGATGCGTTCGCAACTGAGTGAAGCAGCTGCGGAGGCAGACGAGACGCTGCTTGATAAATTCTTAGGCGAAGGCCTGACGGACGAAGAGATCATGCAGGGCCTCAAGGGCGTTTATGCTGATGGTTCGATGTATCCGGTGCTCTGCTGCTCGGGTCTCAAAGATATGGGTGTTCGTCGTCTGATGGACTTCCTCAATGGTATGGCGCCGAGTCCTGCTAACTTCAGTTATCCTACTGTAGATGGTAAGAAAGTGAGTCCGGATGCGAAAGCGCCGACCAGCATTTATGTATTCAAGACGTCCGTTGAGCCGCATATCGGTGAGGTGAACTACTTCCGCGTAATGCAGGGTACGATCCACAACGGCGATGACCTGGAAAATATTGAGCGCGGGAGCAAAGAGCGCATCTCGCAGCTCTATCAGGTAGCCGGTTCGATCCGTACGGCTGTTGATGAACTTGCTGCCGGCGATATCGGTGCTACTGTGAAGTTGAAAGATACCCGTACGGGGAACACCCTGAATGCCAAGGGTTGCGACCTGCAGTATGCGCCGATCCAGTATCCGCAGCCGCGTTATCGTCGTGCTATCAAGCCGGTAACGGAATCCGATGCTGAGAAACTCGCTGCACTGCTGACTCGTATGCACGAGGAGGACCCGACATGGATCGTAGAGCAGAGTAAAGAGCTCCGCCAGATGATCGTTTCCGGTCAGGGTGAGTTCCACCTCCGTACCTTGAAATGGCGTTTGGAGAACAACGATAAAATGCCGATCGAGTTCCTCGAGCCGAAGATTCCGTATCGCGAGACGATTACCAAGGCTGCTCGTGCCGACTATCGTCATAAGAAACAATCCGGTGGAGCCGGCCAGTTCGGTGAGGTTCACCTCATTGTAGAGCCGTACGAGGATGGTCAACCGGTTAAGGAGACCTATAAGTTCGGCAACCAGGAATACAAGATCTCGGTTAAGGATCAGCAGGAGATCAACCTCGAGTGGGGTGGTAAGTTGGTCATCGTCAACTCTATCGTAGGTGGTGCGATCGATGCACGTTTCATCCCGGCTATCGTAAAGGGTATCATGGATCGTATGGAGCAAGGTCCGTTGACCGGTTCGTATGCTCGTGACGTACGCGTGATCATCTACGATGGTAAGATGCACCCGGTTGATTCGAACGAAATCTCCTTCCGTCTGGCAGGACGTAATGCCTTCGCTACGGCCTTCAAAGAGGCGAACCCGAAGGTGCTCGAGCCGGTTTATGACCTGGAGGTATTTGTTCCGTCGGAGATCATGGGTGATGTGATGAGTGATATCAACGGCCGCCGCGGTATGGTAATGGGTATGGAGACCGAGAAGAGCTTCACCCGCCTCAAAGCACAAGTGCCTTTGAAAGAGCTCAGCAGCTATTCGACGACTTTGAGTTCGCTCACCGGTGGCCGTGCTACCTTCACGATGCAGTTCAACAGCTATCAGCTCGTTCCGGCTGATGTACAGGAGAAACTCCTCGCTGCTTACGCTGCTTCGCAAACCGAGGAAGAGTAATTATACCTACCTAATATTAGGTAAATTGTTAGAAAAGTGGCATACGAATTTGCGTATGTCACTTTTTTTGTGTAATTTTGCAGCCGTTTTTGAGAAAAACCAAAAAGAAGGTATGAAAAAGAGTCTATTCTTATTCCTTATGTTATGCCTATGCGCGCCCATGTGCGCACAAGAAGCCAATGACTTCGAAATCGAAGAAGTGACGGTGGTGCAGCGCAAAAAAGGTAAGGTCAAGAGCCGTACAGAGGCATTTGATACGGAGAAGATCAATTCGGAAGAGTTGTGCCGTGCGGCGTGTTGTAACCTCAGTGAGGCCTTCGAAACCAACGCTTCTGTTGATGTGGCCTATTCCGACGCCGCTACGGGTGCGAAGCAGATACGTCTGTTGGGTTTAGGCGGCACTTACGTGCAGTTGATCCAAGAGAACACCCCTGCCGTACGCGGTTTGGCGCAGAATTTCGGCCTCGAGTATATCCCGGGACCCTGGATGAGCAGTATTCAGGTCAGCAAAGGTACCTCCTCCGTCATCAACGGCTATGAAGCGACATCCGGACAGATCAATGTGGAGTTGCTTAAACCGCAAACCCAGAACCCGCTTTCGTTCAATCTGATGTTCAATTCGGAAGTGATGGCGGAGGCGAATATCATGGGCGGTTGGCAGATACCGCTTAAGGAGCACGAACACGAGCATGAGGATGGCGAAGCTTGTCATCATCAATCGCTATATACCGGCATTCTCGCCCATTACACCGGCAGTTACATGGCGATGGATGAGAATAAGGACGGTTTTGCCGATATGCCGAAAGTGCAGAATGCGAACTTAGCGAACCGCTGGTTCTATCGCCATGGCGACTATACGTTCCAGGCCTTCGTGCGCGGGTTATACGATCGCCGTCGCGGTGGGCAGAATGTCCTTAGTAAGGCTTTTCAACCCGCTAATCCGTATCTGATAAACCTCAATACCTGGCGTGTGGAGGGTTTCCTCAAGAACGGTTATGTATATGACGACGAGAGCGGTTCGTCGGTGGCACTCATCACGGCTGTCAGCTATCATAACCTCGATAATACGTACGGAGTACGTAACTGGAAAGCGAACCAGTTGAACGTCTATGTCAACGGTATATGGCAGCGTAACTGGGAAGGGCAGGGTGAGATAGATAACGACCATCGCCTCAGTGCCGGCGTGAGCGTGAACTACGATCGCTACGAAGAAAATCTCCAATTACCATTGACCAATTACCAATTAGACCGATTTGAGGTCGTCCCGGGTCTCTTTGCGGAATATAGTTTTAAGTACGACGAGATGCTGTCGCTGGTAGCCGGTGTGCGTGCGGACTATAGTACGCGTTACGGCTTCTTCGTTACGCCGCGTGCGAACATCCGCTATACGCCTTTTGAATGGTGGACTTTACGAGGTAGCGTCGGTTTGGGTTATCGTTCGCCGAATGCGATTGCCGATAATGCCTTTATTCTCCCCTCGAGTCGTACGCTCCATCTAACGGATACCATCGCTCAGGAGCGCGCAGTGAATGCAGGTATCAGCACCACGTTTTATATCCCGATCGGAAATAAAGAACTGCAGCTCTCCGCTGAGTATTACTATACCCATTTCCTGAACTCGACTATCGTGGACCTGGATCACGATCCGCATGCGGTATATATCTATAATCAACGCGATATCGACGGCGCGAAGTCCTTTGCCCATAGTGCGCAGATAGAAGCCAGTATGGAGGTGCTGCGCGGATGGACCTGGTCGCTTGCCTTCCGTTATACGGACGTGAAGCAGACGACCTTTAATGCGGACGCCGATGCGTATGTGTTGCGCACCAAAGCGCTGACGAACCGCTTCAAGGGTGTTATCACCACGAGTTATCAGACGCCGCTGAAGAAATGGCAATTCGATGTCACGGCTCAGTTCAACGGCATCAGTCGTATGCCGGACGGCTTTGTGGCGATGGGTGATTTAAACGGCGGCTATGCGAATCCAAAGGCTATCCGGTGGTATCCGCAGCTCATGGCGCAGATTACCAAGTATTTCAAATCCAGCAGCTTATATGTAGGCGCGGAAAACATGACCAATTTCCGGCAGTATGGACCGATAGTAGGTTATGACGATCCCTATGGCGCCGACTTCGATGCCTCGATGGTATGGGGTCCGACGATGGGATGGAAAGTGTATGTGGGATTTCGATATGATTTAGAGAAAGAGTGAAAAAGTTTAAACGAATATTAGTCTGTTTATGGATGGGAATGCTATGCGTTCCTGTCTTTGCGCAGTATGATGCGCACTTGACCGGACACGTTCTGGATGAGCGTACCGGTGAGCACTTGCCCTTTGTGAATGTGCAGGTGAAGGGAACGAACATCGGTACCGTAACGGATGAATCGGGTCACTATTTCCTGCGCGATATGCCGATCGGCAAGCAAACGATCGTGTTTAGTTATGTCGGTTACGAGACCTTGGAACTGCCGGTTACGATGGTCGAAGACAAGACCATCGAGTTGAAGGCCACGATTCACGAGGTGTCGCAGCAACTGAATAGCGTGGTCGTAACGGCGAACCGCTATGCGACGAAGCGTCAGGAGACAGCGACGATTGTTAATGTCCTCTCTCCGGAACTATTCCAGACCACGGCTGTATCCTGCGTGGCGGATGTGTTGAGTTTTCAACCCGGTTTGCGCGTAGAGAACAGTTGCTCCAACTGCGGTAAGACCGACCTGCGTATCAATGGTTTGCAGGGCCAATACACCCAGATCCTGATGGACTCCCGGCCCGTCTTCTCCTCCATGGCATCCGTCTATGGGCTGGAGCAGGTGCCGGCTGCGATGATCGATCGTATCGAAGTGGTGCGAGGCGGCGGTTCGGCCGTATATGGCGCCAATGCCATAGCGGGAGTAGTGAACATCATCACCAAAGAACCGGTGCGTAACTTCGTCAATATATCGAATGTAAGTAATATCAACGAGCACGCGGGCTACGATATCAATACGGAACTCAATGCTTCGGTGATGAGCGAGAACCGTAAGATAGGTGCGTATCTGTTTGCTGCCCATCGCTCCCGCAGCCCCTATGATCGCGATGAAGACGGGTTCAGCGAAGTGCCTAAGTTGCGCAGCACCACCGCAGGAGCACGGGTCTTCTTTAAGACCAGTGCCTATAGTAAGATCACCGCGGAGTATCATCATACGACGGACTTTCGCCGAGGAGGTAATCGCATCGACGATGAACCGCATACGGCTGATATAGCCGAGCAGCTGCGTCATAATATCGATGCGGGTTCTTTAGCTTTCGATTGGTATTCGGCGGATAACCGTCATTTCATTTCGGCTTATTCGGCCTTGCAACATATCGGTCGCGAGAGCTATTTCGGTACTGAACGCGATACGGCGGCTTACGGACGAAGCAAGGACTTGACATCCAATACCGGTTTGCAATATCGCTTCTCCTATCCCTGCGGACGTATGAAGGGCGACCTGACGGTGGGTGCCGAGTATAACTACAACGGCTTGAATGATCGGATGTTAGGCTATCATCGCGAATTGAACCAGAAGGTGCATGTAGTGGGTGTGTATGCCCAGAACGAATGGAAGAACGACCAGTGGAGCGTGCTGGTAGGGGCGCGTCTGGAGAAGCATAACCTCTTGACCAAACCGGTCTGCACCCCGCGTGCTACGTTCCGCTATACGCCCGTAGAAGGCCTCGTGCTGCGCGCCGGATACAGCAGCGGTTATCGTGCCCCGCAGGCTTATGATGAGGATCTGCATGTGGCGGCCGTAGGAGGTAATGTGTCCTTGATCACTTTGGACCCTGATCTGAAACCCGAGTACTCGCATAGCGCGACGCTCAGTGCGGACTGGTATCACCAGTGGGGAAAATGGGAACTGAACCTGACGGCCGAAGGGTTCTACACCTATCTGCAGGATGTGTTCTTCCTTCGCGAAGACGGTATAGACCCGGCGGGAAATATCCTCTTTACCCGCACGAACGCGCCGGGCGCATGGGTGGGCGGACTGAACGTAGAGGGAAAACTCGTGTACGGCCAGTGGTTCACATTCCAGATCGGCTATACCTTCCAACAGAGCCGCTACACCGTAGCGCAACAGTGGAGTGCGGATGTACCGGCACAGAAACGGATGCTCCATACACCGGATAACTACGGCTATATGCTGCTGGATGTGCATCCGGTGAAGGACTTTACGATTTCGATCAACGGCAAAGCGACAGGCTCGATGCTCGTGCCGCACCTCGCGGGATATATCGCTCAGGATGAAGAGACCTTGACACCCTCTTTCTGGGATCTGGGTATCCGTCTGGCCTATGACGTACATCTCTATAAGCACTATTGCCTTGAGATCAGTTGCGGCGTGAAGAATGTGTTGGACCAGTTCCAAAAAGATCTGGACAAAGGTCCGTACCGCGATGCAGGCTATATATACGGGCCCTCGATACCGCGAACCTACTTCGCCGGTTTGGCATTGAAGTTATAAAAAAAGAGCCGTGTGGCTCTTTTCTTTTTGTTACCATCCGAAGTGGTAGGCGATACCGATGGCATGGAGATACGTGGTCTCTTCCGTCAACTGCACATAGTCTTTCTTCTTCGTGATATTGATATCGCGGTTGTACCCGTATTGGAAACGATAGTAGAAATCCAGCGAACTGCGTTTCGATACGCGCCAGTTGACGCCGGCTTGCGTACGAACATGACTGATATACTGATTTCCGTTCCGCTGCTGATAGGTTGGTACATTGAGCGTATTCTCCAACTCGCACCATACATAGGGTTTCACATTCGGTTTTTGCAGGATATAGAAGTCCGCTCCGATACGGCTGCGCAGCAACCAATTGACCTTGTTCTTCTCCAGCACATTCACGCTGTCGGTACGGATATCGCAAACAGCGCGCTCACGCAGGTGGATCTTCGCGTAACGCATCTTATACTGCGCCGTAGCACCGAAGAAGATACGATGACGCAGAAACTCATTCGGGTCCGACCAACCTTTATCACCTAACAGACGCAGCGTATAACCCGCATCGGCCTTGATATACTCGAAATCCGGGTGCATGTAGCGCAGGGCGAGGGTGGTGTAGGACTTGTTGAACGAAGCACCCAAATTACCATCGACTACCGTTCCTTTTGCGTTCGTACCGGCCTGCGCATCATAGAGGTTAAAACGCAGTTCCTCACCGATGCTGAGTTTCACGCCTTGTCTATCCCAGGTCTTACCAAACTCTGCACCTACACGCAGCTGCACCACCTGCTCCGTCGTCTCTCCCGTCGCATCATATTGCGCAAACGTGCTGATACTGCATAGTAGCAGCAGCGCACCCGTAACCCGTAACCTGTAACCTATAACCTGTAACCTGTAACCCTTCATCATTTAAACTTCGTTATTTGGTCAATACTGTTGCTCAGTTTCCCTTTCTCCAGCGGGTAGGTCACTTTGATATACGCTACGTCGCGAAGGAAATCGATATGGCCGATCTCCACATCCAGCACTTTCAAGCCCGTACGCTCCTCCAGGTCGGCAATTAGCGCTGCGCGGTTTTGAGGCTTGATGTTCTCGATCTTCTCGTAGAGGATGATCTTGGTCGATGTACGTTTGCGCACTTGCCATGCTTCAAAACCTAAGGCCAACAGGATGATCACTACGTTCGCAAAGATCAGCAGATACCATGCCAAACCGTCCGCTTTCAGACTCAAGGAGTTGATCACAGACACGGCAATGATGAGGAACATATAGTTCATCTCGCGAATAGGTACCGTCTCCGTGCGGTAACGAATCATACCGAAGATAGCAAACAGACCCAGCACGAAACCCGTTTGGATATCCAATATCTGCATCAACCATAGCAGCACGAACATACCGCTCGAGAAGAGCATGTACGTTACGTAATAATCGCGACGGCGACTGAAACGATAGTATATACAATATACTATCAACCAGGTGACGAGCAGGTTGAAGAGAAACATCAGCGGCATCATCACCAGGTTCTCACTCACTCCCAACCAGTCGGCAAAGGAATGCATCAGGTAATGAATACTGTCGCTCGTGCCGAAGCGCTCCGCGATACTCGGATCGTTCTCCAAAAACTCCAACGTAGGGTTGGCTAAATCAACTTGTGTCATATTCTTTACACTTTACACTTTACACTGTACACTTTACACTGTACACTTTACACTTTACACTGTACACTTTACACTTTACACTGTACACTGTACACTTTACACTGTACACTTTACACTGTACACTTTACACTGTACACTAATTGAGCATCCGCTCAATTCTTCTTATCTTATCCTTGAAACGGTTGCGTTTCAAGCCCGGTGTCGTCAATGCCGTTCCGATGCAGTACTTACTGATCTTGAGCGGATGAATGCGGTGATCCAGCATGATATGCGTCATCGGGGAGGGTACATTACCGTCGCGCTTGAGTTCGATGATCACCAGGTTCTCGAATGTCTTGCTCTCACCCGATACGATATTCTCCCATATCAGGTCCATATCGATGGTTAACCGCTCCGACTTGGCTTTGTTCACCAGCGTGATGCGGTGAAAACGGGTGCTTAAGCACGGATGTAACTCACTCCATGCGTACCGACTCTTGGCGGCGATGAAGTCCTCTACGCTCCATTTCTCTTTCTTGCTCTCGCCGAACGTAGCGCCCGTGATATCAAAACCAGGAACGGCAATTCGTTTTTTCTTCGTGCGCCCTTTGTTATTCTTCCGCTTGATTTCCAAGAACGTCAAATCGCTCTCTACGTACTGCCGCACGCGTATCTTCTGACGCACTAACTGCCGGTCGTGATGACGGATATACATATCTAATGTCTCCGTATCGTAGTACATTGTGTCGTACGTCGCGATGCGTTTGCCGTCTATCTCCTGCGCGAAATAATCGTTTTTAGCAGCCTCTAAGATAGCCGGAAGAACCGACATCGGCACGGCATACTTCGTGTCGATCCGGTTCATCAACTTCACACCCTCCATCTCGCTAAGCGAGATAGGTGCAAACTCACTTATCGCTAAAGATATACTCAAAGACCTTTATCGAATAAAGTTTACCGTTCGGTAAGTAGTTATACTGTTTGGCTTTCGTGCCGTCGGCATTCCATTCGTATTTACGAATACGGACGGGTTTGTTGCGATCGTTGTATTCCACTTCTTCGACTACTTTTCCCGTCACGTCGTCGTACGTGGAGGTGACGCGGCTGCGTTGACCATAACTCGCGTACTCGATCTCCTCGATGCAGCGTCCTTGCGCATCATATACCTTCACGTGATCCAACCAACGCGTCTTGGTCTTCGAATCCGTGTTCCATTCCTTCACCGTCAGGTTCTTCCTTTTCTCTCGCTTCGCCAGTTGCTCCGGCGTCAACAGGCTCTGAGCCATCGCTGTGCTTGCTACCAGCAAACCAACCAGCATATATAGATACTTTTTCATATTACCAACCGCTATTGGAACTATAATTGCTAAGGCTTACGGACGAACCGCCGCTGAGGTTATCCGGCGTGTTCTTCTCGCTGCAAGCGATCATCCCGATTAGCAGGATGCATACTAAACTCGCAGCCGCAATACGTTTGATTGTAAAATTCATATTCTTTCAGTAATTGGTTTCTTCGTTCTTGTAATCCGTCTTTCCGCCAGTTCTGCGCCCAAAAACGGATAGCATTTCCATCATTTCCATCATTCCCACCATTTACATCATTCGCAGCCGCTTTGCCTGCTGCGTTTATCTGCTCCAGGTTCTTCCATCGCGAAGAGGCGAGAGTAGTGGCGAACCATTCGATCCCTAACTCCTGCGCTTTGCGCGCTGTTTGCAACAGCCGATGGTAAAAACATACCTCGCATCGCTTTCCTCGTTCCGGCTCCATAGCCGCATGGAGTATCTTGCTCGGTTCTAAACCGCCACAAATATCGTGCCGCCATGCGTCGTGCGAGCGCTGCCATCCATCATTCCCATCATTCCCATCATTCCCATCATTCCCATCATTATCTATCCATCGTATTCCGAGGCTCTCCGCATGTCGTTTCGATTCGTTCTTCCGTATCTCATATTCCGCCTGCGGGTAGATATTGGGGTTGTAGTAATAGATCACCGGCTCTATCGCATGCGCCAGCAGCCATTCCACGATGGCGCTGGAGCAGGGCGCACAGCACGCATGCAGCAGCACGCGCCTACATCCCTCAGGAACTACTATTGCCGGTTGTTTCGCCATAGGTGTACAAAAAACGCTGCAAAGTTACGACTTTTTTTTGAGATATGCAAGAATTTTTTCGTTTTTTTCTATGCTGTTTAGGGTTGTAACTCGGGACATAGGCGGATGCCCACTTGGCGCCCTCGTGTCCTATCTCCGGTGGTGTTTTTAGGGGGTGTGCTCAAAAAAATAGGGCATTTAAGTTGAGCAAAATGTAATTCTTCCATACTTTACGAAAGCACCGAAAAACCTTTGCGGCCGCAAAGGTACAACAAAAAAATGACATGTGCAAATAATTGCCCCTTTAAATGGACCACATGAAACGTCGTTTTTTGTCTTATTTTCTGGTGTTTACATGCACGCTTTTTGCATTCGCGTGCACGTGCTGTAACAAACAAAAAGATCCTACGCCCGTACAGGTACGCGCGTCCTTGTTTCATAACCCGGATAGCCTCTTATTTTATGCCGAGAAGGCATACCTGGAGGACGATGCGTATGGCCTGTATGTAACGGGCGCCGCGGCTTTCCTCCGCGAGAACAATCCCGATTTCCCTGATAGTTGTACGACGGTACCCCTCGACGAGGCGCGTATCATGTTGCTCCGTGCCGCCGAACTCGGCAACGAGGATGCCAAGAACCTCATCCACTGCCTCGAATTAGACGCCGACTGGGAACTGCAATACTAAGAATAAATAATACTATGATACGAAACGAAATAATCAACACTATTGGTCGTCAATACCTCACGACCAACATTGAGAACGACGAGTTTAGTTACCAGAAAGCATTTACCGCTGCGCATAAAGATTTCGCAGCGGTGAAGATTAAATCATTCAAAGATTTAGATATTCGTTTTGTGGACAAACAGGCGCGTGTTGCCGTTCTTGTTGAAACGAAGCAGAACTTTGATGTTTCATACGATAGAAACAAAGAGCAGCTTGATGCTTATATGGCATACGAGAGAGCGCTCACCGGCTATGCTATCATTGGCATTCTTGCTAACACAAACGATGACCGTATTCGAGTTTGGCATGGATCAGTACGAGAGGATACATTCCTCAAAGAACTGACGGCTTTATCTTCTTTTGCAGACTACCGCAATATAGTTGCTCCCGCACGTATAAACAATAAGGAACAGGTTATCAAAAACACCTACAAACTCAATGAGACTTTACATGGTATGGGCATTTCTGAAAACCTCCGTAGCCAGTTTGTAGGTACGTGTATCCTTGCGCTGAAAAACCATCTTCAATACCAAGGTCTCTCTACAACGCAAATCCTTTCCGGCATATATGATATATTGAGTGATTTGTTGCATAATGACTTAAATAGAGCAGACAAACTATCGATTCTTCACACCAAAGTGCTCCAAGACCAAAAGGTTCGGCAATTAGATGCGCAAGATATAACCAAAGTCCTTGATGATATTAGCAAGGATATTATGCCGTATATCAATGAGGAAACTGCAAAAGGCCAAGACTTGTTAAATCTGTTCTTTACTACCTTTAATAAATATGTCGGTAAGGCGGATAAGAACCAAGCCTTTACCCCCGACCATATTGTTTCCTTCATGTGCGATGTAATAGGTATCAACCATACTTCGCGCGTACTTGATCCTTGTTGTGGTAGTGGTGCTTTTCTTGTGCGAGCAATGGTAAATGCTCTCAATGACTGTGTTACAGAAGAAGAACGAAATGAGGTTAAATTACATCATATTTATGGTATAGAGGCTGAGGAAAAAGCCTTTGGTCTGAGTACGACAAATATGTTGATTCATGGTGATGGGAACTCCAATGTTGTCATGAAAAGTTGTTTTGACATCTCCCAATGGATCAAAGATGCACATATAGACCGTGTGCTGATGAACCCACCATATAATGCACAAAAGCCTTTCTGTCAGCCTTCATATGTGGCGACTTGGAAGAAAACTAAAGATAAAGAAACTAAAGAAGATCCGAGTAGTGGACTCCATTTTTTATACTATATTGCAGAAACTGTAGGTACGGGAAAATTAGCTATACTCCTTCCTATGCAGGCAGCTATAGGGAACTCGGGAGATATTAAGAAATTCAAGGAACTAATGATGCAACACCACCGCCTCGATGCTGTCTTTTCGTTGCCTAATGAAATGTTTCATCCCGGTGCAAATGTGGTAGCATGTTGCATGATTTGGGAGTTGGGTATCCGTCATGAAGCGGCTAATCAACCTACGTTCTTTGGATACTTCAAAGAGGATGGTTTTGTTAAACGCAAAAAAATAGGACGTGTAGAGCGTATAGACCAGCAGACAGGAGAAGGCGCGTGGAAAGCTATCCACGATAAATGGCTGCAACTATACCAGACTCGATCAGTAGAGGAGGGTCTTTCTGCGGTGCAAAAAGTATCGTATGATGATGAGTGGTGCGCAGAGGCATATATGGAAACGGACTATAGCACCCTTTCCGAAAAAGACTTTATACAAAAGTTAGTGGACTATTCCGCTTTCTTGGTACAAAACGAGGAGGTATAAATGGATACAAGTTCGTGGAAGCCGATAAATATAAACAAGATATTTGATATATCTTATGGCAACAAGTTAGATATGTGTAAAATGACACCTGATGAAGATGGCATTCCTTTTATTACACGTACTGCTACAAACAATGGTGTTGGAGGCATAGTAGAACCTGTCGAGGGTGTTACTCCTTATCCGGCGGGGGCGTTATCTATTGCTTTAGGTGGTAGTATTGGCTCTACCTTTTTGCAAACAAAAGAATTCTATACTTCCCAGAATGTAGCAGTTTTACAACCTAAATCTAATTTGGACAGTGGTATATTATTGTTTTTGGCGAGGTTAATAGAAAAGGAATGTAGCAAACGTTTTGTGGCTTTTGGAAGAGAACTTAATAAGCATATAAAAAGAGATTTTACCATCAAACTTCCACTCATAGAAAAAGATAAACCAAATTGGCCTTTAATTGCAAGTATCGTCAAAGACCAAATCATCCCACAGCTCCCCAAGAAAGCCCAAAAAGTATGGCTCCAAAAATACGACACCAAACCCCAACTGCAAGAGAAAATAAAACTCAATACACAAGATTGGAAATGGTTTCGGTATGACGAAATATTTGACATAAAACATGGTTTCTATAATAAGAAGCCGGAAGACAATCCAGAAGGGGATATACCATTTATCGGGGCTACTGACTCAAATAATGGTGTGACTTCCCATTCTGATTTAGAGACGATTGCAAACACCACCAAAACAGGTGATGGCAGTAATTCTCCGATGGACGAAAAGTTATTCTCAGCTAATTGTATAACGGTTTCCAATGATGGATCAGTTGGTTTTGCATTTTTCCAAAGCAAGGAATTTACGTGTTCTCATAGTGTTAATCCCCTATACCTTAAAGGTCACGAGATAAATCCATATATCGCATTATTCCTTTGTACTCTTATAGAGAAGGAGCGGTTTAGATGGGCTTATGGACGTAAGTGGAGACCTATTCGTATGCCTTCATCCAGAATCAAACTCCCTGTAACCCCCTCCGGCGAACCCGATTGGCAATTCATGGAGGACTATATAAAATCCCTGCCGTTCTCAAGAAATATCGAGCCGAGCAAGCCCAATGAGGTGGTGGACGAGTTAGTGGAGATGAAGAAAGAGATGATTAAAATGCGTCGAGCAATGGAAGCCCAACAAAATCCCTCTAACCTCGTCAATTACGGCACCGTAAATATCTACGAGAAATAATCGCGCCCTCGTGGCAAAGAAATAGAAAAATGCAAAATTGTTGAGTTTTTATTTGCATATATCAATTAAAAACAGTAATTTTGCACCGTCTTAGACTTTCAGACGTTAAAGAAAGAACATATTTTTTTCACAAGGCATATTCTTTATAAGCAAGCGGCGAAACTTGAAGGAACAAAAAGTATATGTCCCATTCCCTATGTATGGGTAAGTGGGGCATTGTTCCGAGTTTCGCCGCTCTGCTTATTGTCCCACAAGCCCATACTTTTTTTATGCAAAACAATGGTCAATAACATCAACAACTTCGGAGTTATCAACTTCTACGAAAACCCAAATTCAAACCACCATTCCAGTTCAAAACAGGAACAGACTAAATGTGAAGATGTCACACCGGTGGAAGATAAGCCCGAACAAAAAAGCGAGTATTTCCCGTATTTAACCAAGAAATGTATAGAGCAAAAGCGAGTAGATGCTGTTGAGGCTGAGATACAAGCTGCACGAAAAGGTACGGCTGAAACAATGTGGCGCACGCTTTGGAATAACGAGAACTTGGGGTATTTAGAGGTAGGGCCGGTCGATGCCACAACCCTCTACAAAGCTATTGAAAAATGGTACGGAAAACTGCCTTATACGGAGCGAAATTTTAGAGGCGCAAGGAACAAAAGATACGATAATTAACATTTCCGTCTATTTCCGTCTATTTCCGCGAAAAACTTCCGCTGATTTCCGTTTGACTTCCGTCTATTTCCGTCTATTTCCATAATGACCTGCAAAATTGCGGGTCTTTTTTTTTATTGTGAACTTTGCATCGCCAAACGGTCCAAGACACCTCACGTTGAGGCTCTTTTCCCTCCGTCTGGCGATGTTATGATTTATACTTTTTTATCTCTGGTGTTTATCACCATTGCCTTTCTTCTTGGCACTTGGTCCTTTTTTGGATTTCTCGAACTCTGGCGGTTGTACTATTCCCTCACATGGAAGAACTACAAGACCGTCATCATCCTGGCTTCTATCGCCGCTTTTTGTTTCATCCTTGCCGTGATCTTCGGCATCCAAATTCCCGACTGCTATGTGCGCTGAAATCCCAAAAAAAGAGGTTGTAAAGCAGTTCTATAACGGAGCTGTTTTAATGAAACTTGTTCCTTACAAAGGGCAGGACACGCACCCGAACGGAGTGGCCTTCTACGTCAACAACGGGCAAGGTGGCGTCATCGGCGTACGCGTTTATCCGGACGGACGCAAAGTGGCGGTTAATCCCACCACAAATATCACGGACGGGACGAAATTTCCTACTATGAGACGTTGTTCACCGCGATATTTACTTTTCGCACACGCTTGGGGGTATGGTAAAGCAATCTATGCCTCGCATGCAGTCTATACCGCGTGGAGAGAGAAGCCCATACCTGCCGGTATGACCATCGACCATATCGACGGCTGTACCACCAATAACTATATCGGCAACCTCCGATGCGTCTCTAATGAGATTAACAATCGCGACGGCGGCTTCTTACGAAAACTGCGTCACAAGGGATTTAACCCCGCCTGCATCGACCGTGCCTACCTCCTGCGATACTACGAACGGATGGCGTATATCAA
>Ga0256407_10000959_pt1 | contig 65022 bp, 65 predicted proteins | sample RumenRJG_04DNA_FD_193489 | JGI IMG/M metagenome (GOLD analysis project Ga0256407, IMG submission 193489) | Bovine rumen microbial communities from Lethbridge, Alberta, Canada - RJG_04 | ecosystem: Host-associated > Mammals > Digestive system > Stomach > Rumen | place: Canada: Alberta... | reverse complement strand
TACATCGTCGAAACGATCAAAGCCAATATCCTTTTATGAAGTATTTGAAGGCTCTGTGGCAATTCTGCTCCTACCTGTTTGTACCCCAATGGGGACGACACAATAAATGACTAAAGGCTGGTGCTCAGTAGCATCAGCCTTTAGTCTTTTTATACCCCGAATGCTGCTCGCATGAGTTCATACCGATCCTTCAATTCCATGTTGGTATAGCGAAATACGGCTTCAGAGCCTTGGCGATGCAGTCCGGCAGCATAATAGTTTATCTGAACCTTGTTGAGCATGTCGATGTGTGTCTTTCGGGCCAGTTTCGACGAGGCCACGTCGCAAATTGATTTATACACGTTCTCGCCCGTCTCCGGACAGAAGATGCTCACACGGCGTGTGATGTCGCAGTATCGTAGCAGCAGGCGCAGCTCCTTATTATAACGCTGTTTGCCATAGTTCAGGTTACGGCCCATCAGTTTTAGGTGAGTCCGGTTGATTATCTCCACCGCTGGTTCTATCAATGGGGTAATCACCTCGCGATTCGTCGATTGTTTCTTGGCCGTTTTCTGCGGAATGTAATGTACGTAGGGGATGCCCTCATCTGAGAGCGCTACCTTGTCGGGCGATAGTCGGAGCAGGTCGCTGATACGGCAGCCGATGGCGCAGTTCAGGATGAAAATGTCCTTGGCCCACTGCAGTTCTTTCGGTACGTCGGTTGTCATCACCCGTCTAACTTCCTCGGACCTCAGGAATACTGGTGCGTCATACATCACATGCATAATGACCCGCAGTTTCTGTGACGAGATTTTCTGGAAAGGGGAGCGCCGTATCTCTCCGATACTCTCCAGTTCCGAGAAGAACGCCTGTAGTAGTTTCAGATCGTGTACCACGGTGGTGTTGCGGAAACGCTTTTTCGGCGGTCGATGACCAGCGCCTCGCGGGTAGAGATTGGGGTAGAGCGAAACGTATTTGTACTCATCGTAGAGGAACTGCCGGAACTTCAGTACCATGTCGGTCGTGAAGTCACCCGCAGAGATTGATTTACGCCCCGTGATGATGAGGAACCGTTGCAGTTTGGCGGCCTTACAGAGGGCAACTGCATAGCGCCCATCCCCCATCACCCCATCGCGGTGGGCCTCTTCAATAAATCGCAGCATTCGGGGGTACATCGGTTCTGTCTTTCGTCTAAAATGAAAGGCACATAGGCATCTGTTGAAAATAGAAATTGCTTCCATATCTCTTCGTTTTTAGTTATACATAGGTAATAGATTAACGGCCGAAGAGGCTTCCTTATTGTGTGGAACATAAAACGAGCAAGGGCTTTCGAGACGCGTGATGATCTCGGAAGCCCTTGCTAGTTCTGGCTCGTTTCTTGGAGTTCGTTATTTCTGAGGGATGTAGGGACCATCCTTTGCTTCGAGGATGGTACTCGGTTCATGGACAATGACACTGTGCCAAGTCATGGGTGGTACTTGTAGGCCGAATTGTCCTTCGCGAGGGCAGACTCGGAAACGGGCGGTTTCTTTGAAATTTGTTTCGTCTTGGGCGATTTCGCCGTCGTGGATGGGTCCACCAGCATCCATATTCGGCAGTTCTTGGTAAAACACCCAATCGATACAGCCTTCGAGACAGATGACGGTTTCGGAGGATTTAAGGTGGCGATGGATGGGGACGCGAGTCCCAACCTCTAGGGCATTGAGCATGCGCTGAGAAGTGTCCTCCGTCGTCGTCCGCAGGTCGAAGTTCTGGCGAAGTCGATCATTGGTTACTGCGCTCGCATGAAGATCTTTCAGAAGTCCTTTATTTATTAACTGAATTTCCATTCTTCAAAGATTTAAGATACGCTTCGTGAAGCGGATAGTATTTTATCATGAATATAATGTAAGCCACGATAAGTATGACAGATATGCCAATCAAATAGCACCAATGCGCCAAGATGGTATTTGGACACAAATAGATGAAGCCCAGCGATACTGCCAATTGCATGAACATGTAGAGCAATGAAATCTTCACATGCCCAATTTTCAGCTCATTTGCCATAATCTGATACGCATGCTTGCGATGCGCCTGGCCGAGATTCTCATGGAGCATGATACGGTGAGAAATCGTTAATAGCCCATCTGCCCCATAAATCTCCAATAAAACCAGATACGTTGCATCCCCAGTCCGGAAGATTAATCTACCTATAGCAAACAGTATAATGAAGGCGATGCCAACGCTCCCTACATCACCCGCAAAACATTTCGCCTTACCTTTGGGACGGAAATTGAAGATACAGAAAACCAGCACGCCGAGGATGGCGACCACCAGATACGACTCGTCGATGAAGCCATCCCCATTTTCAATTTTCAATTTTCCATTTTCAATTATCAATGGTATCAATACCGCGAGACTGTATCCAGCCGTGATCCCATTAATACCATCCATAAAATTGATGATATTGATACCTGAAACACAAATAAACATAGCAATAGGCAGTGTCCACCATAAATCCCAATGAATAATGCCCATACTCCAGAACATAAAAAGTATCGCCACAAACTGGACCACTAACCTCAGAGAATCTGGCAAGGACTTTATGTCATCGATGAAACTTACGCCCGCAATCATGATCAGTCCTATCAGGAATGGCAGATAATTTATGACGGCTGCAGCGCCTGTCGAAGCGCATCCAAAACACAAATACCATACAATTATCGAAATGGCAAAGATAATCCCTCCCCCTCTCAATACGATTGTCGAGTGAGATGACCTTTCATTAGGCTTATCGATGATGTTGAAACGGTCCGCGATGCGGAAGTATGCCAACTCCAAAACTATCAATAATACGAATATTGCTAAATATATAATCCACATAGCTACGCCCTTTTAACATACTTCGCCCACTTCATGATGCCATACCATCCGTTTCTGATGGTATAAAGAAACGATGTGAATCTTCCCAAATCTTCTTCCATCCTATAAGCATCATATCTCCATTTAGTATTGTTTGTCAACAGGATATTCCCCAATTTATTCCACTTTGTTCTCATCGTAGCCAGACTTTCAGGCAATAGATGCAAGTCCGCCTTATCCGATATGCAAAGCCATAGAGCATAATCGTTCGTCCAAACTGACCGTTCCTTTACCTTTCCTATTTTCGCAGCATCGTACATCACGGTCAAATATCCGGGCCAGCAGCATTTTACCAAATCATTGTGCGTTAAATGCGCTTTCCCGCTAATCAAAAATCCTCTGTCATTCGAATTGGAGTCCATTAATCTGTACTGGTGATAAGAGAAAGAAAAGCTATTTTCCTCCATAAACCGTATCTGCTTCTCTAGCTTATCGGGTGCCCACACGTCTCCAACGTTCAGGAAGGCGATCCATCGCCCACGAGCCTCCTTTAAAGAAGAGTTACGGTTTATGACGCTACCCCGGTCCGACACCGTCTTTGATACATTAATTCTGTCAGTTACAGTACCATCCTCGTTTTTGATTTTCGCCTCGTCTTTCAAGTCCATCATCAGGGTAATGGTATTATCCTTCGAGTTATCGTCTAAAAACAGCAGTTCCCAGTTTGTGTAAGTCTGCGCCATTACACTCCTCACGCTTTCTTCCACGTACTGAGCGCTGTTATGCGACAGCATAATAATTGAGACTAAATCTCCGCTCATATTTTATCCTTCTTATTATTTTCAAATGATCTGATTGTTTTCATCAATCCATCCTTAGCTTTTACAGGCAGTCTCTCTATACCCAGGGCTTTCTTAATCTTCGCATTTGAAGATACATAGTTTTCTGTCAATTTTTGTAATCTCTCTGGATTCAAAGGTAGGTGCAAAGCACCGCCTATTTTAGCAAATCCTTCCATAAGACCTTTTGATATCTTCCAAATACGGGCTTTCTTCCCCAACGCCTCACAGATAATCTCTATCAGCTCATTGGTACTTACAGCCTCATCATCATTGATATTATAAATACCAGACTCTACATCCTTAGTCAGCAATCCATCAATGATGTAACAAAGATTATCAATCGAAGTAAATGTTCTTTTATTCTCAAACGCCCCTAATGGCCAAGGAATGTCTTTCTTTACGACCCCATACAACAGATTCAGATTTCCCTTATTCCCCGGCCCATGAATCATACATGGCCTCAAGATATAAACTCTCTTTTCCCCTCCTAAGCTAGGAGGGGTGCCGTTAGGTGGGGTGGTCTGATTTGAAGTTGTGGAGAATAATTCTGGACTTACCTCTTTTATATAATTCTCTGCAGCTATTTTGCTCTCACCATAAGGTCCTTTAGGACTCGGAACGACATCCTCATCTACATAATCACCTTCTACTCTATCTGCCGCTGCCTTAACACTACTGAAGAAAATAAACTTCTTCGCCTTTGAAGCCAAGAAGTAATCATATATCTTCTTCGTCAGCTCCGTATTCACTTGAAAATAAACATCGGCCTTAGCTTGATTTTTCGTATCATGAGCCTTTCCTGCCAAATGGATGATAGCATCAACCTCTGGAACCATGTTTGGCTTATCCAAATCATCCCATTTGAAGGTGAACTTCACTCCATTCATAATAGGGTCTATTATATCCAAACCGAATAAATCATGCTCTTTCGAGAGTGCCTTCACCAGATTCGAACCTACAAATCCATGCACTCCTGTAATTAATATCTTCATTCTGTTATTCTCCTATTAACTCTTTAACAAGCCCAGCATACAAGCTAGTCACTTTCTCTTTAGCATATTTTTCCTGTACAGTCTTCAATCCTCGTTTTCCCATTTCTCTAAGTTCATCTTTTGTCACTCGATGCAACCAGTCAGACATTTCATCGACTTTCTTCTGAGAGTCTTTCTCCGTTACCAATTTCGCACATCCTTTATCTTTTAGGAAGTTTACTATTGGTGTATTCTCACCACTAAGCACTAACAAAGGCCTCTCACATGCCATAATAGTATAAACTTTCGACGGAAAACCATCCCCATCCATTTCTGGTGCCATAAAGATAAAGTTCACATCCGAATACGACAATATAGCTGGCATCAGACTCCGGGGCTGATAGGGCAGAATCCTTACATTACGTAACTTCCTTCGTTCCGTCTCTTCCACGAGATATTCTCGTTTCGCACCTTCTCCTATTACAATATACTCAACCTCTATATCTTGAGTCTTCTCTGCTAAAGCCAAAAGCGGATCCCAGTCTTGTGCAAATCCAATATTACCAGCATAAAGTAGCTTAATCTTATCATTCTTTGGAAAAACAGCAGAATCCCAAAAACCTTCCCATTGATACTCATGATACAATTCGGTGTCCACAAAATTTGGGATAATCTTAAGTTTGCTCTTATCCTCAAACCGATCAACTATTGTGTCATAAAACACTTGATCGATAGTAGTTACTGCGTCAGAACCATTATATACTTTCTTCTCCATCCAGCTTAAGAACTTCAATGTGATTCCACCCTTTAGTTTCAGGATATCAGGATAAATCTCCTGCACATTATAAACCACCTTGCATCCTTTCACTTTCCCCAGAATAAGATTAATAGCACCAATGGTCAAAGGAGGCGATGGGGACAAAATCAAATCAACCTTTCTAATACAAAGACCCAATATCAACGCTATAAAATGCCAATAAACGAACCCTATTAATCGTAGAATTGTACTCTTAAATTTCTTCTGTGGGACATGATATACCTTGATACCTTTATAATTACTAACCTTACATAATCCCCACACCTTCCAATGCAAAGGTTGCTCTGCAAGCAATTCTGGTACCAAATTAAAATGAGGCGTAGCAGTTAATACAACTACATCATATCCCTGCTCCTTCAACTTCAATGCAATATCATTATAAAGGTATGCAGTCGAAACTCCATCTGGGCTGAATATCAAGCTATGAATTAATACTCTCTTCATGTAAATCGTCAACGTAAATTTGTTAATCGAATTCTTTATATTTTAGTAATTTAGAAACATCTCTGAAAATTTAATATGGGCACCAGTGAATTATTCTATTTTTGAAATGTGAGGTTGGTAAGTTGAACTTATAATACTTCGAGAAGAATTCTGGAAATTTGAATGAATACCAGCTAATTCAAAAAGGCAATAGGCAATATCATCACTGCATACAGGCTTATTAGCCTGTTTTTTGATTCTTTCATACAAATATGGTCTTTTTAAGATAAATGAATCACTGCACCAAATCATAAATGGAATCTGACGAATATTATAGAGGGATTCTTTATCATATAATTCTGCAGGCCTCCTACCGTACCTATGCATTTTTCCATCATAAATATTATCCCCATGATCTGATAGATATACAAGAACTGCATCTTCATTCCGAAATATATCTATAATTTTGTAGATTACATAATCATTATAGAGAGTAGCATTATCATATTCAGCAACAATTTCTCTTTCTGAATATGTCAAATCACTCCTTTTCACGTCATCAGCTTTAAAAATGGAGAAAGAATTTGGATAACGTTTATAGGCTTTAATATGTTGACCTTTAAGATGAATAATGTTTAATGCTTTACCTCCTTTAATAAACTGTGTTTTATTGTTCTCAATAAAATCGCCATCATACTTTTCCATAACATTATTTCGAATATCAAAACAGTTCTCATTAATATATTTGGGCGAAAAGAAATAATTACAACCTAAATCTTCAGCCCCACTCTTCGATCTTGTGAATTGATTATCAAAATATGCTACTTTAAAAGAAGCCTTTTTAAAAATTGCGGGAAATAACACATATTGTAATAATGTGTCATTTTTTGTTCTACAATTTTTAAGAGAGAAAATATAACGCATGGCAGGAGCGGTGTAGCAAACAGGGCTTTGAGCATGTGTAAAAACTACCAAATTACTTTCTAGAGTCAATTTTGGCGAAGTTGGAAGTTTGTATCCATATAATTGAGAATGATGCTTATTATGGGATTCACCTAATACGAAAACAATAGTTGGAGGATTCTTTTCGCAAGAGTCCTTGAAAATAGTTATTCTATCAATACTTTCTTCAAGAATTTCTATATCTGAATGTTGGTTAATGACATAAACATAAGCTTTGTAAATCCCTGCAACAGTATTATTACCTACTGATACGAAAAATGGAAGAGATAAGCCAATGGTTATAAAAAAAACTGCCAATAAGCGAAAAAACCATTTTCCAAGAACATTTCTTAAACTTCTAGAATCCGTCCAATATAGAATCCCCCCCCCCATGCAAATAAACAAAATCAAACATACTAGACTTTTCCAAGTCATTAAGTAAGAAATAAAGAATTCCTTTGATTCCTCAAAATCAGTTTGCATGATTAAAGTAACAATATTTGAGTCTAATCTTGATCCAAATAAAAAATAAATTGAAGTATCCAAGAAAAATAAGAAAAATAAAAATAAGAAATAAATTCTCTTTAAATATTTATAATCACTTACTACCCACAAAATTAGAATACTCCATGCTAAAGAATGAAAAAAAGAAGTTACAAATGCAATTTCAGCTATTTCCCCATTTTCTAATGCAGATGGAAAACTCAATAAAAGCGTTGAAAGCATTAAAAGCAATATATCATCCTTATACTTTAAAACACAACTAACCATACTACCAAATATTTCACAATTTATATTCTTTTGCTGAGTCATTCTGCTCATTTAGTTAAAATTACAAACATTTAATATGCATTTTCATCATTCTTCATCACTTTTTGGACTGTCAACCATACTATTTTCATATCCAACCAAAAAGACCAATGTTCTGTGTACCAAAGGTCGCGCTTTACACGCTCCTCCATCTGCCACAGCTCCTTAGTTTCACCTCTAAATCCATTCACCTGAGCCCAGCCAGTAATACCAGGCTTAACAAAGTGGCGAACCATATATCTGCTGATAATTTCCGAATATTTGTCCGTATGGAACAGCATGTGAGGCCTTGGACCTACCACGCTCATATCACCTTTCAGTACATTCCAAAACTGAGGTAATTCATCGATACTCGTTTTGCGAATAAAATGTCCAAATGGGAATACCCTTGGATCATCTTTTGACACCTGCGTATTATCTGCTTTATGATTGGCGTGAAGCGATCGGAATTTATAGCATTTAAAAACCTTTCCTTCATAGCCAGTCCTTTCCTGCTTATAAAACACAGGCCCCGGGCTTTGTCGCTTAATCAAGAACGCTATCAGAGGTATAAAGGGCAGTAAAACTATAAGAGCAAACAGCGAGAATACGATATCAATCACTCTCTTTATAACCCTATTCAGAACATTACTAAGTGGACTCTCATAGGTAGAGTATATCTCAACGTTATCTATCCACTCCCGTCTCATATTCAACCCCAATGTTTCAACTGAAACCGGTACGAAATAGAAATGAATCATATTCTTATCACAAAAGACAGAGATTTGATTAATCACCTCTTTTTGTAATCGCGATAAACATACATATATCTCATCACCAAGAACCAACTCATTCTTCTGATGAAGGTGCGACATAAAGAAATCCAACGTGTTGATACATCTCAGATTGTGTTCGCCACTGATTTCTGAATTAGAATAATAACCCAACACCTTGTATCCAGTCGAGGCATCCCTACTCAGACTATGGTAAATATTCAGAAGTTCCGAGTCTGAGCCTATAAAAATGACATGTCTTGTGTTATTGCCTCTGTTACGATATATTTTGAGCGAATACCATTCTATATATCTGGCTATAAGAACACTTATAGCAAAAACAGGCCCAAACAGCATGAACAAGCGACCTACAGGCAGGTGATAGTCTATCAGTTTCAGAATAATATATGACAAAAAAACTTGAGCCGTTGTCAACTGTAAAACTCTTTTCAACACGTCTATGGCATCAGATCGAGAGCGATGTATCTTAGTACCATATTTATACTCAGCAAGAACCATCGCCAAATTGGTAAGAAGCTGGAATACATGAAATTTGTCATCCGACCACTCTCCCATCATGAACACTTCATTAGCTCTATACAGGTAGAGTAAGCCATTCAGAATCAAGAAGTCAACAACGACAACGACAAATTTTATAATCTGATTTGATTGTGTATTCGACCTCATCTTTTCATTTCCAAATTAACTGTGGAACTTTCCACATCATTTTCATTATCTTTGTAGGAACAGCGCAAAAACCATGTGCCTTATACAGTCTTATATCCTCTTCCCACATCAGTTTTCTAGTTTCACTATCTGTCGACAGCCCTCCTAATCTCATACGAATAACCTTTCTCGGAAAATAAACAATTTTTAGTTGTCCATTCAAGAAATACCGAACTAACAGTTCTGTATCTGCTGCTATTTGATAAGTCTCATCATACAGTCCATTCTCCATTAATACTTTCCTTTTTATATAACAGGTCGGATGTAATGGCAACCATCCTATTTTTACTTTCAAACGCGAAAAACTTCCTCCTCTCCAATTCCTTTTCACTTTATTTGATATAGGATCTACAAACACCCCATCTCCATAAATGATGTCAGAATTTGTCTCTTCAAATCGTCGAACCATGTCACTCACCACATAGCTATCCCATAAAACATCATCCGAATGAACTACGCCTACAACATCACCAGTTGCCAGCCTTATCCCTTTATTAATTGCCTCATACATTCCATGGTCAGGCTCTGAGACAATTCTGAATATCTTATCCTTATACTCGTTGACAATGGCAATAGTTCCATCGGTACTTGCACCATCCACAATGATATATTCAATATCTGGATAATCTTGTTCGAGAACACTTTTAATTGTTTCTCGAATCGTACGGGCTCTATTATAACATACTGTAACGATTGATACTTTCATTCAAATAACAATTCTCCTCTTTTATCTTCAAGCTTCTTCAAGTCGTTAATCAGTATCTTTGTGAACTCATCTGCTCCTCGTACATTCAGATGAAGCCCATCCGAAAAAAGATCATTGTTATGGACGAATCGATAATCATTAGAATAGTCAATAAGCCGAATCTTCTTTTCCCGGCATATTTCCACGACTGGTTCCAAAACCTTGGAATCTTGTCCATACCATAGTGGTGATACTATAATCAGAAGATTCGCTTTTCCAGCTTTCTCAATAAAACGTCTTAAATAATTTAACTTTATATTATCATATTCATAACCCTCACTGCTGTCGTACATTAGGTTTAAATTCTTTTGGACTTTCGTAGAATCAAATGAAGTTCTTTTTGGGGCAAACCCTCTGACACCTGTATCAGTATCCCTATCAGTAAAATAGACGAAAGCATTACGCAAGAATTTCGAGTTGCTCCTATACAAACAACTCATCATTTTATATTTCTCGTAAGGATCGAGATCCCAGAATAAACTGTCAATACCACTCCTTTCATAAAAGGCTTTGAGGTGAAACAAACTACGGGTTTCTGATTCTCCTTGAAGCATATCTAAAAAAGGAGTTAGCTCATATATGACAAGTTTCGGATTATACCTTTCCATTACCATTTTAAGCTTGGCATAGAAATTAATAATATTCCGACCGCCCTCGCCACAATTATAGCATGTATATCCTAAAGAGTCTGTAATCATTTGTGCGTTATAATGCTCCCAAGCCCTAGATGATCCGAAAATCAGAATAGAGTCTTTAACATGGTTAGAGATATAATTCTCTCGTCCAACTCCACCTTTATCAATCATTTGGGGGATTCTGCCCAAATATACGCCCACGGTCTGGTCAACAACCAAAACGAAGAAAAGAAACAGCCCATTTCTCAATAAAAATCTTCTCATCTATTCAAAAAGCTGCATATATGAACTGGTCATCACCGAATACCCCCGTCAATAAAATCATACTCATCAGAAATAGATAGGTTATCCACCGGACAACCTCCCTATTGCTGTTCATTAACAAGAATTTCCTTGGGAAGAACTCATCTCTAACATCCTTAGCAAAGAGGAGCGTAATGCCCATCAACATATATGGTAAATTCTGCTTATAGTCAAGGAACACCGTCAATGGAAGGCTAAAGTCAAACATTCTAACTATCATTGCTGTAGCGTCTGAAATTGTCGGCATTCTGAAGAACACCCATGCAAAGTTGATAATCATAAAAGTAATGATAATCTTTATGAACCTACCCGTTGTTCCATAATTACATTTTTGTTGACACGTCATTTTTTCAATGATTTGAGCTATCCCATGCCAAATTCCCCATATGATGAAGGTCCAGTTTGCGCCGTGCCATATACCACTCACTAGGAATGTTACAAAGATATTTAAATAATTGCGCATCTTCGAGCACCGGCTTCCTCCTAACGGAATATAAACATAATCCCTTAGCCATATTGATAACGATATGTGCCATCTTCTCCAGAAGTCTGTCACGCTGACAGCAAAATAGGGCCTTCGAAAGTTCTCAGTTAATTCGAATCCTAATACCTTTCCAACACCAATAGCCATCAGAGAGTATCCTGCAAAATCAGCATAGATTTGTATTGTATAATGAATACTGGCCAGAAAACAAGTTAGCCCAGAATAACTATCATAATAAGGAAAGATGATATCAACGTAAATGGCAGCCCTGTCAGCCACGACCACCTTCATAAACATACCCCACAGCAACATCTTCAACCCATCAACAGCCTTTTCATAATCAAAATATGCCCTCAATGCTTTCAACTGAGGAATCATCAAAGAAGCTTTATTTATCGGACCTGCCACTATCGATGGGAAAAAGGAGATAAACAACGCATATATCAAGAAATCCTTTTCTACAACAATCCGCTTGTAATAGACATCGAAAAGATAACCTAATGCCTGGAAAGTATAGAATGAGATACCAACTGGTATTGCCCAGTTTAAACCCTGTAGTTCATATCTCAGCCCAACCGTCGACAACAGGTTAAGTACAACCTCATTGATATAATCCAAGTATTTAAAGAATAGCAAGGGTAACAACGAAACTGCCCCCCCCAACCAGATTATCTGTTTTCTTCTATAGGACTTTTGGAGCAAAATTGCAGTGGAGAATGTTGAAACGGTAACATATAATAATACCAAAGCATATACTGGTTTCCAATTCATATACAGCAAGTAGCTGACTGAAAGCAGAAACAGATTCCTTGCTTTCTGGTATCTCGCTGGGATGATATAATACAACAGAAATACCAGCGGGAAAATAATAAGGAAGTTGAATGAGTTAAATACCACTTCGTTTCTATTGAATAGATCTTTCTTTAATCTTTACAGCAGGATTTCCCTGATATATTCCGTATGGCTCTGTATTCTTGGTGACCACAGATCCAGCAGTCAATACAGAATGTGATGCCAACTTTACACCAGAAGTGACTATAGACTTCGCACCAACCCAAACACCATCCTCCACAAAGATTGATGCATTCCGATAGGGGAAATTCTGTTTCGTATAATCATGATTACCAGTGATAAGTAAAGCGCCTTGAGAGATACACACGTTATTACCTATAGTTACATCTACGAGATTGTCTATCCAACAATATTCGCCTAACCACACATAATCACCTATTGTTAACTTCCATGGGAATTTGATGATTACATTGTTTTTGATAACCAAGCCTTTACCTATTTTAGCTCCAAATAATCTCAGTAGCCAGATCTTTAGACTCATAAAAGGATTCCACGATGCTCTGACCAACAAAGCATTAACAAAGAACCAAAGAGTAGCCTTAATCAATGAAGCCCTCCTATCAAAATCCCCTATTGTAAAATCTTTAAGTTCAACTTTGTTCATAATCATATACAAATGAAGGCTTATCATTACCGTTAATTATCCAGGAATAAAGATCCTTCATCTTTTGAGCAATTGCCTGGACACCATATTTCTCTTCCATCAATTTTCTTCCATTGGCCCCGAGAACATCCAATTTGACTTGAGTAGCATTCAATGCACTACGCACCGCATATGTAATATCCTCTTGAGAATATGGCACCCACCATCCACATCTGTAGAATTGAAGTTCCTCCCATGGACTACCATACGTTGCTATACAAGGAATTCCCCTTACTAATCCTTCTACAACCACATTCCCAAAATTTTCAAATTCACTTGGCATGGCCAATACAGAACAAGACGCAATAGCCCTGTCTTTCTTCTCTCCTGATAGAAATCCAGTAAACCTTACGTTATTGAGATGATACTTCTCAACTTCTTGATGAAGGAAACCTTCATAGCTCTCATCTCCGCCTCCGATAATAAGAAGTTCTGCATCTTTGGCCTCATCACCTAATTCTGCAAAAGCCTTGATCAAACCTTCCACATTTTTTCTTGGCGATAGCCTACCTAAATAGCCGATTCGTCTAATGCTGTCTTCTTTCTTAAATGGATAATCCTTAATCTCCACAGGATTAGGTATAACGGCAATAGGCGATGTTACCCCCAAATTCCTGCAATGCCTCATCTCCTCATCACAAGTCACATGAACACTGGCAGCATTATTCAAATCCCTCAACAAGCGTATCTTCAGCGACAGTTTTTTAAAGAGAGTACTCCGTTTTGCAATATCTTGAGGATATAGCATACCCCTTGGAGTTATGATGTATGGTTTCCTTTGCTTTTTCGCCACATCTACCAAAGCATAAGTAGGATATTGCCAAATACCTTGGGCATGATATATATCATAATCACCCAAACTTAGGATATCCTTTTTAAGCGAAGGAACATACGAAAATTTCTTTTCAATAGCCTTATGAGAATAATACACCGATACATCCTCACCCCTAAGTTTACCACCTATAGAGAGCGGTTGCATCATGATTCCCGCATCCACCCCCAAATTCCTAATCCCCTTCAGAGTCAGGTATGTACTCATTGCGGGTCCCCCTGCATTCACATCAAGCGTACCAATATGCAGAATTTTCATTTCACGTTCCATCTAGTCATCCATTGGTTAGCTATATACAGAACTATGATTCTTGCCCAATCTACTCTTCCATTCTGATAATAATTCCATATAGTTTGTAATCCTTTTTTATTAAACACGTCCGAAGAATCACCCATGTAGAATGATGACAATGGTTCATGCAAGTCTTTCTTAATAAACGAATCAAATGGGAAAGAGAATCCCTTTTTCTTTCTATAAATACACTCTTTAGGTATTCCAGTTCCAGCCGCTTTCACAAGCAAATGCTTGGGCGTTTGCATGTTTATTTTAACCTCTTTTGGAAGTGCTGTTACATATTCCACAAGCTTGTAGTCAATCAGTGGCACACGTATTTCTAACGAATGATTCATGCTCATCTGATCAGTATCCCTCAACAACGTTGACAGCATATAACTCCTTTGTACATACCATGATATTCTGCTGACATCATCAATATATTCTTTATTGACATATCTGTCGTAGGACTTATGCAGCCAACGATATGGATCAACCTGTCTATCAGTGTTGACTAGTAGCCTATATTGCCTGTCAGAATACTGCCTACGCCCTAGGAAATAAGGGTCATATTGATATGACACCAATTCTCCTACTTTCCTAACACGTTCATTTGGTGCCATCCTTTCAATCATTCCTCCTGAAAAATGTGGTAATCCTTTGATTATCGACGCATAATGATAAATCTGACGCGGCTTCTGAAAATTCCCATACCCCACAAAAAGTTCATCACCACCAACGCCTGATAAGGCAACTGTAACACCGCTATCCTTAACGAGTTTGGATACACACCAACTGTTCATGCCGTCCATACTGGGCTGGTCATAGGCCTCAATCATTAAGAGAAGCGATTTTCTAACCATCTCGCCCGTCATTAGCAGTTCTGTATGTATAGTATGATTCCGCCTCGCCACTAATCTAGCATATTCTCTCTCGTCAAACTTTGGATCCTCAAAAATAATCGAGAAAGTCCGAAGATCGGCGTCAGGATTTGTTTTGTGCATTAAAGCCACAATTGCAGAACTATCAATACCTCCACTAAGAAATGTGCCTAATGGCACATCCGAAACTTGCTGTAAACAAACTGATTCTTCCAACAATCGAGAGATCTCATGTTCTACTTCATTTATATTTGTAGCATTGCAACTCGAAAAATCAGGATTCCAATAATCGTATTCTTCCACATGCAAATTACAGTCAATTTTCGCAAAACAACCAGGCCTCAGCGATAACACATTTTCCACTAAAGAATATGGTTCCTGTACTGATCCATAGCATAGAAGAGAGCATAAGCCGTCTTCCGATAGTTTTCTCGGCACGCCCCCTGCCAACAATGCCCTTACCTCTGATGCAAAATACAAATTCTCATCATCCATATAATAGTAAAGTGGCTTTACTCCCATCTGATCACGAGCCAATAATAAAATCCTTACTGTTTTATCCCAAATGGCAAAAGCAAATATCCCTCGAAGCCTGGAAATACAATCGGATCCCCATTCGGAATATGCTTTCAAGACAACTTCTGTATCCGACTTTGACCTGAATATGTGCCCCTTCCCTTGTAGTTCTCTCCGTAGTTCGTTATAATTATATATCTCGCCATTATAAACGATGACATTACCTGATTCCGCGTCTTTCATTGGCTGATGACCGTCACTTGTAACATCAATTATCGAGAGACGGTTATGTCCCAATGAGACAGTCATCCTATCATCATGCCAAGTAAAAGTGCCCTCATCATCAGGTCCACGATGTCTTTGAGCTGACACCATATGTTTTACCTTATTCTCAAGTTCTGTTTCTCTCTTTATAATAGAGATAACACCCGAAATACCACACATAAACTATTCCTTATCTATTATTGGCAAAATAGTTTCACGAGGGAACATATCAAGAAGACCTCCATTTGTGAGGTTTATTATCTTGATATTCCTCTTCTTACAATATTTTGAAAATCTGTTTAAATCATGGAAATGCCGTGAGTGCATCAATAAATCGACAGCAAACTGTTTAGTTGATTTCCCTTCTAATTCCTTATCATTTCCATAAAAATGGCTATCTGCTGCTTGTACCATTTCATAGCCAATTCCATTTGCATCAAACCCTGTAAAGTAGATGTGTTCAAATTCTTGTTGAATAGCAAAAGCGAAACAACTACCAGGAACTGCCAAATTGTGAAAAGGTAAATTCCAATTCAACCAATAGATATATTCCTTATATGGAGTAAATATGGGATTCTTCGACCATGATATCGGAAGCAGGATTTTTGTAGATGGGCTAATCTGATGAATCTCGTCTAACCATGTTACGGGCCATACACCTTTTATCATCTTTGGGTCTACAAATACATGATAGGCAGGTGCCAATTCTTTATACTTAGGATGCATAAAACCACGATTTACAAACATAGTAGTCTTGCCCTTCAACGCACTTAGATCCTGTGATTTTAATGAAGGTGCATTCAATATAATATATAGATCTTTACCGACTCCTTCTTTTGGCAATGTCCTCATTTCTCTTTTTAACCTATTAATGGAAGGATTGAGGCCAATATAGAACGACCGAATTCCCTCAACAATTGACAATATCCAATCGTCTTTTTTTATCATTAAATTCCAAAAGTCCATATCTAACTACTCTGTTGAAAATAATTTCTTATACAGCACTTCGGCTATTGTAAAATCATCCGGCCAATCAATATCAAATGAATGTATCTCATCTAGAACATGTAGATACGGTTTTCTACCAATACGGTTCTTTTGTTCTAAATAGACCTCACGGCTTGTCAAGAACATTGTATGATTAATCTCGTATAGCGGTTCCAAGTCCTGGGTTCGCGGCCATGGTATGCTCGTCGTGTTATTGATAAGATTTCCATCTTTGTTCAACAAGAAGTTCTTTAATTCTTTGACTCCTACCAAAGAATCATATCCTTTTGTTAGTTTTTCAAAATAAAGCCTAATAGCTTCATCATATTGTTCTGCTCCTGTAAGTGGTGTTGTAACATGCCCCCAGAGTATATGCTCAGCGTCAGTTATTGTTGGTACATAACAAATCAAATCCTGAAGATTGGTACTACTTAAGCATAACTCTTTTGGACGAGGGATAATCCTTACTCTTTTATCCTTTAAAGCATATGGTTTTACCACATTAATACATATTTCATCGTTAGTCGAGAGTATAATCTCGTCTATCTTCTTTGATTGAACAAGTTGCCTGATCTTATTTTCAATCAGCCCCCCTTCTATGCCAGCAAAAGGTTTGGTGTTCTTATTCTCAACTCGTTCACTTCCCTTTCGAGTTGGGAGGAAAAAAGCTACTTTGCTCCTCATCTATATAAATTGATATATCGATTTGATCTCTAATTCAGGGTATAACGATGGCGTCAGAGAAGTCATTTTAAACCCCATAAATCGTTCATATTCTGAAAATAAAAGCATATTTTCGTTGCTCAAAGAAACCTCTTTCTCGGAAAGTGAATTACCAGAATAGCCATCATAACCTACGCAATATATATGCCCCATACTCAAATTGATAGCCGCTTGAATGGCAAGGGTTGTGCACGAATCCTGATATTCTTTGGTAAATTCTATCCCAGGAAGTTCATAAGTGCATTTTTCTGCATAGCCAGGCACATCTGATTCTAACTTGCGAGGATAAGGAGGAAGAATACATCTCCCGCGGAACTCTTTTTCTGAAACATTATTCTTCAAGCGCTTAGCTTCTTGGCCTAACAAACAATAGAACCTTGGTATGTCAATATTCTTAAACAAGCCTGCATGTCGTGCTGTAGAGAAAACAATAGCAATAGATTTTCTGAGTTTAATAAATTCTATTATACCTTCCAAATGATCTAATGGACTGCTTCCACCTCCAATTATCAAGATGTCTTCATACTTCTCTGAATGAAGTAATGGATATGTGGATTTATCCTTAACTTTATCTTTCCTATTTTGAAGTCCTCTCACGATAGTTTCAAATGAATAAACTCGGTTGGAAACCAATTCCATCACGTCTTTTTGTGGTATAGAGTTTGCACCAGAGATCATATAGGGCAATTGCGTCCCCCAATGGTATTTTTCATATAGAGGGCTGAAGCATGTTATCAAATCTCCTAAAACATTAAAATCAACCTCAAGGCCCTCCTTGTTTAAATAGGTTAATAGAAGCTCCATGTTTAAATTCCCCGCTCCACGTCCCATTCCAAGGATAGTAGCATCCACATAATTCACGCCACATTCAATGGCTGTAAGTGTATTGATTAACCCTAATTGGAGATTATTATGTCCGTGAAAACCAATAGGGCATGTTATTTTATTTTTTACGATACTGATGATTTTCCTTACTTCATTGGGTGTAATACCGCCATAAGAATCAACCATACAAAACAAGTCAGCAACATTATTGATTTGACTCAGCTTATCTATAAACGAATGATTACTCATCCATATCGACATGTACATTACATTAAAACCGACCTCAAAACCATACGTTTTAACTGCTTTTGTCAAGATAACAGCTCTGTCAAAATTCAAAGGATCAACCGCTATTCGAATCATATCCACGAGACCAACAAGAGGTTTTACCAATGCGTCTAAATCTGAAGGCTTTATGCTTTTCTCGTTGAGCATCACTGCCAACTTTTTCGTAGAGAGCATTTTAATCTTCTGTAGAACAGAGATGGGGCAATAACCCATCTTGCCGATATAATTATCAGAAGGGTTATTGCGATAGCCAACCTCCAAATAGTCTATAGGAAGTTTGTTCATGCCGGCAATATAGGCAGCTATAATTTCTGAACTAAAATCCCAATTCGTATAATATCCTCCATCTCGGAGAGTACAATCAAGTATCTTCATATTGACCTGTATATTTCAAGATGTTCTTTTGCACAATTCTCGAGAGAATACTTTTTGGCATTTTCAAGGCCTTTTTCAATCAAGTCCAGACGAAAATCGTCATCATTTATCAACTTCAATATTGCATGTTTCATTTCTTCCACATTAGTGGGATCCTTGAGTAGCAAAGCTGCACCTCCAGAAACAGATTTCATAGGCTCTCGATCGCTGGTGATGACAGGACGACCTGTAGCCTGTGCCTCAAGAGTAATAGCACCAAAACCTTCATAAATACTTGGAAAGCATACAATATCTGCATTCCTATACTCGTGAATCAACTCTTCATCTGTGATATTATACACATTTGAAAACACTACCCCATTATCTCTTGCTAATTGCTTTTGTTCTTCAGTCATCTTTATTACAACTCTAAGCTCATAGGGCATTCCCTTAAGTGCCTTTATGGTTGTTTCCAAATTCTTATGAGGTCGAGTTCCGCATTGCATAATCCTTATATTACTCTTATCAAGAATCTTTGGAAAATAATGAAAAGAATCTACATTAACATGTTTAGCTATTAATATTTCCCGTTTGAACGGAACAGTATCAATTATCTCTTGCCGGGTCTTCTCCGAAATAGCAATAAGCTTATCCGCAAGTTTTATAGGCCAATAGACCTGCATATAATACAAGAAAAAACGTTTAAACCAATTTCTATCATTTTTATGGATTGTATAGAAGCCCAAATCATGTACTGTCAATACAGTCTTACAACCTATCAGAGCAAATATAATAAAATGACAATCTCCTGTAATATGATTAACACCATTTTTGTTTCTATGAATATAAGTAAACCAAAGATTCTTAAGAATACCTGTCAGACCATATTTTTCACTAGGCATATAACATTCCTTCACCTCTTCTGCCTTGCCAATCTCAGATATTAAAGGTCTGTATAATTTCCCTATACTTACAAAGCCTTTGTTTGATCTAATGAAAAAAACAATTTTCATCAAATAATCAATATGATTATATGTTTTATGATTCTTTGTGGTTTGGATAATGTTTTGGAATAAAGAGATAATTATTTCCCTTGCTAATATTGATATACCAATAACCCATCGAACCTAGTATCTTCTCAATATCATTAAAGAATTTATCTCTTATTTCAATAATAATGTAAGGGGAATGTCGTTTAACTGTTTTAAGCATTCCTTTCACAACTTCATACTCAAATCCTTCCACATCAATTTTTATGAGGGCAATTTTTCTTTCAAATTGTAAGTCATCAATTGCTACAATTGGGATATCGCCACTTTCGTTATAGTCTATCTCTGTAGATCCCATATTACTGCTGTTGAAAGAAACCATATTCGCCATACTGCTTTTTGCTCCTACACCAACATTATGTAAGGTCGTTACATCCTGTAAATCGTTCAATTCAACATTCTTTTGAAGAAAGCCATACGTCTCTTTAATAGGCTCAAAACAATGTACCATTGCAGCCCCGCATTCAAACAAGAAATATAAAGTATGGTTTCCTATATTAGCACCAATATCTAAAACATAATTTCCTTTGATTAATTTAGAAACTGCCCCACCCATAACAACATTAGCGACATAACCCAATGCCGATTTATCATAGTAATCACCTGTAGAAACAATTGTTTGCTGAATAAACTCCGACTTATAATATGGGAGATAAAACTTAGGTTTCAACGATTCTGATTCAAAAATAAATCCGTTCGACGATAAATGAAAACTCTTGCCAGCTATCAACGCCGCTTTTTCCAGTCTCTTCCTATAATAGAGCCCCTTTAACATTTTTGCTGTTTTTCTTAAATACTCATGAAATATACTCATCGTTCTCTTATTTTATTACACCTATTTCATTTAATACCTTCATTATCATACCTTCATTGGAATAATCACTTTCTATACATCGACGGTGTCCAGCTTTGGCAATAGCCTTGCGCTCTTCATCATGTTCGAGATAATATCGGCATTTTTCTAACAGTTCTTCATTGCTACTGAAAAATACGGCCTCTTTATCTTCTTCAAAAAGCTGCATATGTTCATCCGTTCGTTCTGCTAACATAAACCCACCGCAAGCTGGTATTTCCATGGTCCTCGTCGTCTGCAGATCTTTATTCATTTTTTTCAGGAAACAAAGAGATATCTTACTTGCTTGAAATGATTTTCCATAATCTTCGCTATAAAGGCCACCTTCATGCAAAATCAGATTATCACTATAGTTTTTATACTTCTTCCAATGCCTTCCAGATCCCCACAACGTCACTCTTATACCATGATTCACTAAATATATAATACTCTCACATCTATCTTTTTCAAATGATCCTACAAACGCGACATTAGCCTTTAATCGTTCTTTGTCAGAATCGGTCAAATCATAGTACTTATGAAAAGTCTTTTCATATGCATTATTGACAAATATTACGTTTTGTGCCCCCAATCTCTTCATATCATCCAGTATATAAGATTTTGTAGTTATAATGTAATCATACAAAGGTACACAATCTAGATATTGCTGAGATTGGTTATGCCTAAGAGCCATATTATCTGGAGAATAACTGACAATCGTTGTACTTGGATTTTTCTTTTTGATGTGTTGTAGTGTCTCTGGAGTAATGGTTATGCCCTTATCTATCCATACAACGTCGTACTGATTATTCTCAACTAGCTTCAAAATCATTTGATTTGCATTTGCCTCATCTGGAATTCTTATAGGGATTCCCAATAAAAATATATGATATGTTATCCTATACCATAATGACAACGGCCATGCTGTATTAACAACATCGACCTCATCTGCTATTTTCTTTAATGCCATATTTCGATGAAGGCAAGTATTACTAATTCCTTTCATCGAGCCTACAGATAACACTTTCATATTACGAGCGCATTCTCATCCTTCCATTTAGTACAGGACATCTTTTATCTATGAATCTGATAACAGGATACATCATCAATACAGTCAGAATAGCAGCAACCAAAGCACTTATTGCATCAAAATATGGGGCAGGATGATTAGGATGAAATAACAATCTATATAAAGCTTTGAAAAACATTATAAAGGGCCTCTGAAACAGCAGAATCACAATTGTGCCCCCCCAAGAACATATATATGCCTAAACTTTCTTGTATAAACAGAATAAGAAAAAAACAACATCATAAAAATACCTGTAAGTCCTATCAAGTAAAATAGTATTACACTATTCCCGTAAACAACGGCATTAATGCTGACATGTCCTAAAACGGGAATACTAGCTATAGTAATTACAAACAGAATTACAGAAATAAAAAAAGCCTTTATCCTATTAATGACACTTATCTTTTCTAGAATCAAATCCTTACATAAATACCCCGCATAATAAAATGGAATTGCCATCCATGAGTTAATTAAATAATACGGAAGCTTAATAAAGCCGGAAACAACATATGCAATCGCAGGCATAAAAACAAACCCCATAAAAAATGCAAACAACTTCCCTGGCAAAAAAAGTAAATAAGACTGAAATCGAATCCAAAAAAGAGCGACCATAAACCATCCGAAACCCATACTAAACCCTTCCAGAAAGTCTACTTGATGATATAAATATGAGGCTATGGCTTTATCTGGATGCAAAATGTATTCGTCAATAGGTCTCCATGTTACAGAAGCAATAAGATACCATAAAAGGACTGGTAACAACAATCTGTATGCATCTTTCTTAACCAACTCTCTCAAAGACTTCTGACCGTCAATGGGTTTAAAGAACATGCCAGATATAAAAAAGAATGCCGGTAAATGGAAGCTCCATATCCAATTAGCAATCAACAAGTTTTCTAATCCTAGATGATCGCATATAACCAATACCATCACAGAAAATTTGGCAAAGTCAATCCACTCAATCCTTCTTCCCTCAGATTCTGTTCCCATCAGTATTCTTACTAAATATACTATTTAAAAAGGCAGAGTATCTTTTGCCATATGCTTCCCATGTTAAATGTTGCAAGGCTTTTCCAGCATATCTAATGTCTCCAAATTTCTCATATTGTTGCATAGCCTGATAAATAGCATCGATGACAGCATCAACTGTATAATCTTTAATAATCGCAATATTTTCAGGAAACTCTACTAATTGTGTCAAATCCTCGGCTCCCGAATCCGGACTACCAACAATTGGTAGGTTACACGCAATTGCCTGAGCCTGTACGAGAGCTAATCCTTCTTCTCGTGAAGGCAACACAAACACCTTCGCTTGATTATAATAATCACGAAGTAAACTTTCATCAACTGGATCGACATGAGTAAACTGGCTTTCATCTGGGAATGGCAAATCTACGATACGGCCTACATGCAATAATTTCATATTAATTTTACGAACTGACTCAACAAGGATGTCACATCCCTTTCGTAAACTCCACCCTCCTACCATTATTAGATCATATTTTTTATCTGAGCGAGCCGAAGGATGAAACATAGTCACATCAACACCATAAGAATTAAGAAATATTTTGTCATTTGGGTGGTGATGAATTGTAAAACTTCGTTTGACATGCTCGCTTGGAATAGAAATATAGTCTGCAATTTCGTAGCCAGCTAATTCTCTTTTTAAATTAAAATCAGGTACAGTGGACACTTGAGGTGACATGTCTTTTAATGAATCTAATATTCTTTTCTGTTCTAATATATGTTTTGAACCACGCTCAAGTATAACAATGGCCCCCCTTTTTTTTGCTCGTCTTATTGAGAACATATAATTTCCACTCATAGCTATACATATATCGCATCGCCGCATATAAATCCCCGTAACATAGTCCAGGACTATTATTAGTAATCTCTTTAACCACTGTGATTTCTTAAATATTAAAAGTGATAATAAAAGAAAAGGAAAAACGAACGCGATAACGGATTTACTACAGTTGCGTGGCAAGCCGAATTTTATGGCTCTTTTAACAGGAACAAACGAATAAAAGCGCACATCAAATCCATTCTTATCTAGCTCTCTAGCCAAATCAAGGACATGGAAACGAACAGGAGATAATATATTTATTTTAATTTTCCTCATTCTCTCACCAAAATTAATATCAATGCCATGCACCAAGCATTTCACCATATATTATATCCATAGAGAAAGATTTATCTTTACGACATGTATAGTTCTTGTCAGGTATCATAAAATTATCTCCATACCAATAATCCAAAAAATCTTTAGTGTCCGTTGGAACATATGAAGTGGAACCTTCAAACAATATTTCCTTGAACATACCACAGAAAGTATAATCAACGGGAGTAACATACCACATATTGTTAATGCTATTCATGCCGCCATACAAATAACTATGATTGCCAGTAGCATCTTGGAATACAAAAAAAACATCAATTTGCAAGCCTTTATATATCAGGGTAATTTCTGTAAGAATGGGATGGTTGGGTTCATTGGTATTTATCATAGAAAACTGGCGAATTATTTTAAATCCTTTTTCGTATAACCCCCTAAGAAAAACATGATTGAAGTCTTTTGCATACATAGCCATATCTATGTCGTCATCATGCTTTATAAAACCATGATCACGATATGCCCCCAATAGAGTTCCAAAAGCAAGCCATACAGGCTTACCCTGTTCCTTGCTCACCTCATGTATTAAAGACAAAGCTTCAGTACCATATTTCTTCATATAATAACGTCTCCGAATAAAATGAAAAAATCTCCATATTCTTTTTTTTATTGCCTTCATATTTATTTCACTGCTATAACTCGTATAATTTCGGAATCTTCATCTTTATAAGGAGCAAAACCTCTTTCTTCCTCGGCATACTTAATTGAGAAACCGGTCTTTATAAGATTTTTAAGAAGCTCATTAATATCTATAAAACGTCTATAGTGTCCATCAAGTAGGAATGCATTCCTGTCAACCTTTTCACCTAGACCATATTTCTCATCATGAATTCCCCTAACTTCAACAAAAAACATTCCATTATCAGCAAGTGAACTAAAAACATTTTTTAGTAAGACACTTTCACCTTTTTTATCAATTGCGTGAAGAGTAAAACGACTATAGAAAAAATCAACCTTTCGGGAGAAAATAGACTGATCGGTTATAAAATTACCACAAACAAAATGCATATTATCAGAAGCATATCTATTTAAAGCATTAATAACGGATTCTGATGCGTCTATTCCCCACACATTCAATCCATTTTTATTAAAAAAGAAACTATCACGTCCGTTGCCACAACCTAAATCGACTATTGTTCCCCCTTTGAATAAATATTTGCTTATGAAACATGCAAAAAGGCTTTCAGTTTGTGATTCCGGTGGGAACTTCTTATAATAGGAATTCCAGTAATCTGTATCCCTGTTAAAAAGCGATAAAAATTTTCTTTTAATTTTACTTCCTTTTATCATATATGAAGATATTCAAAACAGCTATTTTAGGATTTTTCGAAAAGTACTATACACAAAAGACTTCTCATAATTACTTAACCCTCCAATATATATAACTATAATTAAAGATAAACTATTAAAGATCAATAACAAACAAAGTCCGACGAAAGAATCATTCAACAATTGCTGTATACATATACAAGAAAACAAAGATAATATAAAAACAAATAAGCAAGGCGCAACAACAATCGAGACTAATTCGCCAAATTTTAGAAAAGAGCTATTACATGCAAAGTATAGTTTTACGCAAACCATCACAAACTGTAACACAACAATCAAGGCCATGAAAAAATCAGGATTCTTATTCACCAAAAACAAAAGATAGCCAAAAGGAATTACCAATGCAAATAATAGTTCAGGAATGATCATATAAGAGGATATTTTCCCTGAAGCTCTGACGGAACCTGTAATTGGATTCAAAAAAGCATATAATAGGCTGATCAAAACACTCCATCGAGCAAAAATAACCATATGATCTGGAACGTCTTTTAACCATACAGATAATATATATTCTGTTTTAACAATAAATGGGACAAGAATGAAAAGAATCATATACACATCAATTTTACATCCCATATAGACTATTCGCTTATGAATGTCAAATTCTTCACTAGCGTATGTTTTTATAATTTGAGGAGATATCGCACGATAAATATTAGTACCAAATGACATAAATGACATCGTAAGTTGTCTACCCAACATATAGACTGCATTTATGACAACACCATATAAATTATTAATAACGAGTACGATGCCTTGAGATACTAAAACTTGGAGAATACCAGAAATTGTAGTGATACCGGTATAGCGGCCCATTTCTTTTACAACCCCATTATCTATCAAGGAATGATATTTAGCTTCATCAAACTTTTTGCTACAATATATCTGATAAATAAGTCTTATTATAAAACTAATAATGAACATTAACAATGCATATGCCTGAAGTCTCAAATTATCAGCCCACAAAGATAATAAAAAGGCGGCAACACATGTAAGAACAGCTTGAATTATAGAAATAACAGCATACGAATCCAAACGTTCATGAGCAATTATTAGAGCATTATAGGGAACGCTTATCAGATCAATAAGACTTGTTAGAATAATAAAATGTAGTATAAATGAAGCAGCATGCATCCTTTGAATAGGAATATTTACACTGGCATTTAACATATAAACGCCCAGAAATTCCATCAGAGGAAATAATAATAAAGCAAGAATCAATAATAAATTTAAAGATGTGCAAAAAACCTTATTGACATCACTAGTTTTTTTTCCTAATTCAAAAGATATGAAGCGCTGAACAGCCCCAGTTATTCCATCTTTAAATACTGAGAATAGTCCAACAATACCACCCACTACTCCATATACGCCATAATCTTCCACTCCAAGATTCTCTAGTACCAATCTTGTAGTATAAAGATTGATAAACATCGTAAACAGCATCCTCACATATAGTGTAAAACTGTTTTTGGCAATTCGAGATTTACTATAAGTGGTACTACTCATTTCTCTTGAATTACAACTATATCATTTCACAAGGCGTCAAAGCTGACATCTTACCACTAATCATTGTGTTGAGCAGCTATTTCTTCTAAAATTGCTATCAATTTATCCGCTCGAGTATTATAATCATCATAATTATTCAGCTGTTTTTTCCCATTCATAACCAATTGTCGGGCAAAATCCTTATCTGTTGCAACTTTATAAATAGCTTCAGTTGCTGCCGCAGAATCTACAGCACTATAATAGCAGGCAGCATCTCCACAAAGATATCGTGCAAAATCCAAATCCGTTGTAACAATAGGGATTCCCATTCGCATAGCCTCTGGATAGGTTGCTGTAAAGCACTCTAACAGGGTTGGCATAAACATAATATCCGCTTGTTCATAAAGATATGGACATTCTGATACATCGACTTTTCCAAGAAAGACAAATAAATCTCTCATGTCTTTAGGAATATGCATTTCATTTTCATTAAATGTTAATACAAATCTTATTTTAAAATCAGGATGAGATTTGTTCATCAAGTTAATAATCTGAGGTATTATTTCAAAATTTTTATGAGAATAATGTGTTGATACTGAAAGACAAGTAATTCCTTGAAAATGTGGAAGTTTATGAGTTCTTCTCCATTTTATTGGTTCGTCAAAAATTTGGTTATAAAAGTTCGTAACAGTATACACCTTAATGTTATTTAACAAATGAGGCAACATTTCTGATATATATTTATTCTCGGTATAAAACACCTTAGACGATTTCTTGAACATCCATGTCCAAACAAAAAATTTAAGTCTCTCCAGAATACCAATATTTTTGTTATACGGAGAATTCGTCAGTATAAGTTGAGCTCTGGCAAATCCACATAAATGAGGAACTTTAGGTTTCCATCTGGACGGTCCGAATACTGTTAGAACCGCATCAACATTCTCTTCTTTTACAAGGTTGTCTAAAAAGACATCCCTTCCAAAAATAACATTCAAAAAAGATTTCCCTATGGTATAATTGACAACCTTCACATTATCCTCAAAGGACAAAGATGAAGTATTAAAATAAGATGACAGAACTACTATGAAATGATGATATTTAAATCTATAAAGCTGATTACAAAGCGACTGTGCGACTTGTAGTCCTCCTCCTGTTTTTAATCCGGATGCATTAATTAAAAATATCATAAAGCCTGTATTACTTCTGAATTTGCACTATCCTCTCAGTCATATATATGGAGATTGCTGTCCCTGTAGTATATGCGATGCTACTCATCAAATCCCCCCTCATAATAAACAAAATAGAACTAAGAAAAAGAAGGTAATAGGGTTTAAATCTATTGTAAACTTTAGATTTCCTCCAATAATCCTTATCTAATCGAGAGCATAAATATGCAAGAAAAAAGGAAAAAACAACAACACCCACATAACCAAAATTAATATAGCCCTCACCAAAATATGGCATTGAAATATTTGAAAACACGCCCTCTTTCTCCGCTACAAAAGCTCCGCTTCCGATGGGTTTATCCGGCCAAATAGATCTCGGTATAAAAAAGAATATAGCTCCTAAGAGTTGCCCCCCCATAGTAATTACATTCTTTTTAATTATTATCATAAACTCTTGGGAAGCATCAAAATTCATAGTGTTTAAATAATCAAGGGAATAACCAAAATCAAATGTACCATCCCATTTCCTAAAAATTCCTAATAGGGGAAAAACAACAAGAAGAGCTAACAACATGACAAAAACGAATAAATTTCCCTTATCTAATCTTTTGCATATGATGAGTAGGATTGGAAGCCAATACATTGCGGTTGCATTTCTTGATAATCCTGGAGGGAAAAGTGCTATTAGCATAATAAATAGAAGTATAAACCGCAACTTCTTAGGAATAGAAAAATTAATTGCAATTATCGCACATGAAAATGGGATTGCACGAACCACTTTTTCCAAAAACATATAACCGACATTTCCTTGAGTTTCTTCTCCTCCTCCACTAGCTCCATTTTGAAGATCCTCTGCAACACCTCTCACAAAAAAATAAAGCAAATTATTTCTATATAACCACAGCATAATCATGAGAGATAATAATGATAATATGATAAGCCGTTTAGGTGAATACGCTATAGATTTAATCGAAAGTTCTTTAAATTTCATCTTATCAAACTGGCCATATGCAATATTGAATATTAAGATAATCAGAAAGACAATTATTTGAAAATACACATAATCTTCAGAGACCAATTTGATGGGTATTGAAGATGTTATCGTATCTTTAGAGAACTGTATAGCATTTGCAATAACAAAGAAAAACAATAAAAATATGTTCACAATTTTATGTAAACTATATGACCGTTTTGAATACGAAAAAATAAATAGTACGGTTAGCACCGCATTTATTAAAGATAAAAATCTATATGCTATATCGTTAATACTTATTTGCAGCATTACAATTATAATAAAAAATACTGCAAATAGAGTCGTTACATTGTTTCGAGCTATCAACTTTGACGTCATAACTATTAATTATCGTTTATTTTCATTTTGTTTATGAAATTTTCCACGACATTCGATGACTTAAATACTCTATCAAAAATGTGGGCACTTTCTTCTCCCATTCGATCCCATTTGTTTTGATTATTCATTAATTCTTCGAACTTAAAACGAATATCTTTCTTTTCATAAGGTGAAAACGTATATCCATTAACGCCTTCCACTACGGCCTCGAAGTGGTTTCCACAATATGAAGAGCATAAGATAGGAAGATGAAATCTCAATGCTTCTACTAGTGTCAATGGAGACTGGTCTGTAAATGAAGGGAGTATCAATGCATCTGCGTTATTATACAAACCGCTCAGGGTTTCTGCATTACAAAACCCTTTTAACTCTATATTATCCTGAAGATTATGCTTTGCTATAAAATCTTTATAGATGTTATAGTCAGGGCCATCACCTGCTATAATAAATTGAGCCTTTCTAATATTAATATCACCAATGGCTTCAAAGAAATTAATTATGCCCTTTATATATTCAACCAATCTTGCCGGGATTAGAAAAACTGGCTTCCTGTTTATATCTTTTTCGGTTTTCACATACTTTAGCGAACCTTCATCAATAACATTCGGCAAAAGAATGTAATGCTGATATGGAATTCCCCATTTTTCAAAAGAAAGTACCGACATCTTTCCTGGAAAGATAAAATTTCCGTCTACACATGAGAATACAAATTTTCTTAAAGCTTGTTTAAATCGATTACTCTTTCGCGCTCCCAGTGTTAAATAATTTGCTTCCGTCCAAAAATGATATCGTTTTTTTGTTAAATGCAAATGCTTTAGTATAACAAGAGCTAAGATATTCAAATCACAATAGCCTACTCCGAGGATTACCTCGCCAACACCTCTGCTGAAAGCCGCTTTCGTTACCAATACAGGGTTCAAATGAATATGAAAATGCCCAAGCATAAAGTAACATCCCCATTTATCAAGCCAATATTGATGTTGCATATTTATCTTCGACAAATCCCAACTTCTATCAGCCTCCGACTTTGACATGTAGAACACTTCATACGAGTCATCTTTTTCTGATATCACATTAAAAAGATGACTTCTATAAGGTGTTATAATATTCTGAATAAAAACTTTCTTTTTCATACAAACTATTTATGCCTCCTCAAGAGCCTTTTTCAATGCCTCGAGATATTGCTTTCCGTATTTTAAGTCTGGTTCTAGATGATTACCCTCGCCCCATTCATTCCAAGATTTTAACATTACGATTCTTTCTTCGGCAGGTTTATCTTTTATCAGCCAGAATGCTTTTTTTGCCAACTCATAAAAATACTTAGGCTTCGAATTATGCAATATCAATGCTTTACCCCCAGTGCGAGGCGAGTGATCCCAATTGGGGGCTATCACAGGCATAACTCCCCGTTTCTTACAATCATCATTCAGCATGTACCTCATCGCCTTTTTGTAACTGAATACTGTAGGTAAATGAAACCAGTCACGCATAATCATCAATAAGCCCTTCTGAACTACATTGAGATGATGATGTATATTAAGAATATCACTGTTATATACAGCATCTACACCCGCTGCAAGTATTTCATCTTTTCTTCTACTTTCAAAATCCTGTGAGGCAAAATAAAATCCCTCCAAACCATTTTCATTTGCCAACCGCCTCCATGTCTTAACAAAATTAGCAATAGCTGGCAAATTAAACGTATTATGAATGACAAAAAAACATTTACCGTTAACTTTTATATAACGGGGATCCTTAAATGCAGGTAGCAATGAGTAAAAATGAGCAGTATCATCTTCCTCTCCAGGATAGGTCTGCTCAATGAGAACCTTACTATTTCCATGTTTGTCCCATAATTTTTTCTCCCATGTGTGATTTCCCCATCCTATACAGAATGGATAATCTGGTTTCCCTGATTCCAAGACCTCTTTTAATGGGCGTTCTAGCAATTCTTTACCAGCAAACCAATAATGCCAATAGCAAAAACCTTCAACACCATATTCCATAGCCATTTGTGCCTGCTGTTCGCGCACTTCTGGCACACGCAAATCGTAAAAACCAAGATCAGCAGGAACATGTGGCTGATAGTGCCCGGGGTACAATCTTTTTGATTGTGCAACACATGTCCATTCTGTAAAACCTTTCCCCCACCACTCATCATTTTCTGGAATGGGGTGAAACTGAGGTAAATAAAAGGCGATTACTCTAAATTTATTAATCATACGTATTCTTTATTATTTGCAAGTAGCTTCTTTCATTAAAGAAAGAAGTTTTTCTTTATCAAAACCTTGTATATAGTCATCAAAAACAGAAGGGTCTACTATTGGCTTTCGGCGCATTAATTCCATTAACTGGTCTGGCGTACTGGCAAAAGGAATTCTCTTGTCATGCCCATTAAAAGGCGGAACCAATGGATAATCACTACAAGTCCTAGGCCTTTCGTAAACTATATAATTTTTGCCTTCCTTCATATATTCCAAAAATACCGATGATGTTGCACCTATAATCATTGATGTCATGCGGATTGACTCTACAAGGTTCTTCTTGTCAATTTCATAAAAACCCATATCTACATATTTTAGGAACCAATTCCAGTTTAATGAGGGATGAGGTCGAAAACGTGCTTTTTTGTAACCCAATTCCATCAAAACATATTGAACCTCATATAAATAGGCAATCATTCTTGAACGGTCAGGAAAATGTGGCTGAGAATAAGTGTGCTGATGATATTCAAAAGCGCTTTCAGGTATAACCAATATATTCTTGTCATCCCAGTGAATTGTAATATCTTTAAAAGAGGTTTGATATTTAGGATTACCAACAACGTGAATTTTTGATGGGTTGAGTCCAATTTTGATATAATTTTGTCTAATTGCATTCCCCCACGTCAAAATATAATCTGCTCGTGTATCAGACTCCATAACATAATTACCTGGCAATCCGTGAGTAAAGGATATAGTAGGTCGGCCTAATAATTGAAACGCTGCTATTGCGCTACGTTGATAGAAAAATTCGTCTGTGGTTACAATTAATGCCTTGAAATCATATTTAATTATCAATTCTTTTAGAAAATCAATGTACGAATTGATAAATTTAATATCAGTATTACTAAGCATTCTATTAAAATCATGTCTTCTTATCACTCGATCCACCTTGAACTTAAAATAGAATAATTTTAATGAATGAATAGAATGTGCAGTTTTCCGAAAATATATGTAAGAGTATGGTGTATATCCATTTTTCCTAAGCAAATCATCTAAATTAGGCAAAAAAGATAGAACTCTATTTTTTCCTGAACTTTGGGGACAGCAAAAAAAACTTTGCACAAATCTACAAAAGTTCTTAATATCAGATATCAGCAACTGTTTAGTTGTCAACAATCTATAATTCTCCAAATGTTCGCCATAGTCATACAGTCGCCAATCTAATTCATGTTTTATCAAATCAACAACAAACTTATCGTCAGAATTATCATATACTATCTTTACAACATTATTACTTGTATCCATATAACCATATAACTTTAATTTTCTGTATTCTGTACAATTCTATCTTTTAAACTGGAAAAAATATCGCCTATAAACAATCTAATGTCTTTACATGTAAATATGTCAAACGCTATACTCACACAAAATGCGGAACCCATTAAAATAATATTTACACCAAGATTAAACACTGATTTTACATTACATGCATATTCTAAAAGCAAATTAGAAGCCAATACACAAACAACCGTAGAAGCGAAATGATTTTTAATAATATATCTAAAAAAGAACAATATATCAACACACATCATTTTCTGTACCACAATTGTTGCATATATTCCAGATAATGTCATGCCTAACGCTTTCATGTATGCAAAACATTCCACACCAGCAATATTATGCAATAAATATATTCCGCCCCAATATATTACCACAACTATTGCTGCGGATACTGTCAAAACCAAATTCTTTTCATATGCAACAATATATTGCCCAGCAGGATAGCTAAGAAATGCTAATATATTGCAGAAAACAATTGATGATACTATTACTGTCGAATCAACATACTGTTCTCCAACCCAAGTCATCACAAATGGAGCAGCAAGTATTGATACTATTAATATTGGGAAAACTGTCAACGGATAATACATGTTAACAACCTTCAAAACATATTGTTTTAAGCCCTCATGATTCCCCTCTCCAATAAAATAATTAAACCTGGCTGTAAATGGAGAATACAGGCTCCCAAAAAGTGTGCGAAAAAGCGTAAGAACACTAAAACCTATGGCATAGGTCGCAACTGCCTTAGCATCATATAACTTTGCTATTGCAACCTGATCAATCTCATAATAAAGAATCCAGCACACTGTTGCAAACAAATTTGCAAAAGCTAGTTTCTTAACTCTGTCATATACATCTTTTTTAAAACGTATCGATTTCGCCAAATTGATAATACTTATACAAAATATATTCCGAGCTAGTATCAAACCCAGTATCCCTACAAGAAGATTTACAATTTTGTAAAATATATAATATTCCACAATCATATACCTCCCGTTAGAGAAAAAGAATAGTACAGAGATGATATTTATAAAATTACCCACAATCTGAATATTTTGGTACAGGTAACTTTTAATTCTTGAGGAATAAATAACATTAACTATTCTTTGGAGGCAATAAATAGGAAATGATAATGCAGTAAATAACAGAAGCAGCCTAGCTATCTTTATGTTAGATTCTGTGATTCCGTTAATTACAAGCGATGGATCATACGACAAAAATAAAAGCCCCAAAGAAACAAGGATCAAAAAAACAAGTAATATGAAAGTTGTGAATCCTAAATATGCAATTTCTTGTTTTACGTCTTTTTTTATAACTGATTCCGCAACAAATTTCTCACATGCACTCATAAAGCCGAGATCAGCATAGCCAAAAAAAACAGCAAAAGAAATACATACAGAATAGATTCCATACAATTCTTTATTCGATGATATATAAGGAATAACAACAAAAAGTGATAGCAATCCCAGAATTTTTGAAACAGCCTGGATTAGGTATGTATATAAAAAATCCTTTCTATAGCTCATAATTTAAGCATAATTACATCAGATTGGCTACATTTGATAAATTCTGAGATAATACTAGCCATTCGTTAATAATAAATTCTTTTGCAACCTATCTTTTATCATAATAAGTTCAGTTGTAGGCACACCAATAATATCACTTATTTCAATCAAATCATTCTGGCCATCTGCATAAGCAATAAAATTCTTCAAAGGCATAACAGCATCATAGGACCCTTTTTGGCTTACTGAAGGATATAGGCCTCTCTTCCCTAATTGAGGTTCTCCTTTACAAGTCATCCGATAATTATAGTTATTCTCAAGCGTATCTATAACCTTCACCATCACTTCATATGCACCATGAAGACCTTCTGGAGAAATCAAATCCATATTATCAGCTGAGGTATGGTACTCAGGGAATTCTGCATATTTACTTCTGCAAAAACCAACAACCGGCAATTCTATGCCCACAGAACAATACTGTCGCTCGTCACTACCTCTTTTCAAAAAAGAATAACGCTTATAATCTGGATAGTGGAATTTCAAAACATTCGATAAGACTCTGTCTGCTAAAGTATTGGCATAAGGACTCTCTACTATAGAATATGTTCTATTATCTCCTACACAGCTCAGTACAAATCCCGCCTTTGTATTCTTTTTCATAGTTTCAATGTTCCTACTCAAATAAGTTATTGAGCCAATCGTTTCAGGGCAGAAAACAAAACGATACGTATATCTATGTTTAGAAAGAGATTGAATATATTTTATCAGTTCAACTTGTACAACTGGTCCTGATAATTCATTATTAGCCATAGAGGGGTGACAAAGGTATGTGGAGAACAATATTTCCTCTTCAGTCTCTCCAGGAATTACCAAATCTCCATATGTTAAACTACCTGGCTCAAGAGTGCTTTTTATGACAATATGATATTTCTCATCTGAAAGCGTTTTCTTTTGGTTTTCACTCATGCAGAAACCCCAACGTTCCTTGTAATATGATGTCACATAAGGAATCCAATCAGGTTGTTCTGGTTGTGTATAAATGTGTTCAAGAAGTTCTTCGCGGCCAATAATCATATCTACAGGAGTAGAATAACCAAGAATATGGAGATTTGAATCGACAAAATCAATTATTTTCTCTCCATTCAATGTATATATTCCACCCCCTGTACAGTTCCACTCTTTAGGAACAGCCCAGTCAAAAACCTGAGTTCCTGACGGGACTTCATGCATTTTTATTTCAGGAATAATCTCCCGCAAAATATTAAGACTCTCTCTAAACCCATTACCTGTAATACTGCGACAAATTGGAAACATTCTTGCCGCAAGATCATACATTATCTTTCCGCTGTTCATTTCTTTATGCTATTTTGATGTTTGTTCGTCGCCAATATACCTACCAAAACCATACTTCGACAGGTTTATATCATAGTCTTTTGGTAATGTGCGGGCAATTTCTTCCAGTTTGTTCTTATCCATATTAATCTTGTCGTACTTACTGTATTCTACAATAAGGTCGTATGGATTAACAGAATATTTGGATGCATATCTATGAATATATTTCATATAACTGCTATGGAAACCTGCTATTCCACAATACACATCAAGACCATATAATCCACAATTACGTACGAGTGGATTCACATATTCTTCGCCAAACTGTACTAGTTTCTTTTCATCATAGTCTTTTACCCCATACTTGATCTGGAATAATGCCACAAGAAGCTCCGTCGATGCATTGCCTGCGCCACGTCCAAGACCTTGGAGAGAGCAGTCGATTAAGTCAAAACCAAGTTCAGCAGCATAGAGACTATTCGAATTCGCTAAACCAAGATTGTTATGCCCGTGGAAACCAAGTTTAGGTCCATTGATTCTCTTGACCACGTCATAATACTTCTTAATGTCCTCCGGCAACATACATCCGGCAGAATCAACAATATATACGTAATCAACTCCGTAGCTCATTGATTTCTTAACACACACCTCAAATTCTTCTTCAGTTGCCGTATAAGATTTCATGTAGTTGGCTGCCACAATCAATCCTAAATCCTTTGCCCTTTTCACGAAAGGTTCCGTGTCATTAACTTTATCAATGTTACAACCTATGCGAACAAAGGATGCTCCATATTTCTTAAGCAAATCCAAATCCTCCAGCCTTGCTATACCAGGGATGCAAAACATTCCATATTTACATGTCTGATAGGCTTCTTGTGCAGATGCCAAATACTCCTCGTCGGTACAAAGTGCAATACCATTCTTATAGTTACTGGCGTTGAGCCCCTGTCCATGACCAATCTCTACAAATGGAATTCCAGATTGTTCAAGAACCCTTCCTATTTTTCTTGTATCATGCTCAGAGAACTGAAAGTTAATGGCATAACTTCCATCTCTAAGCGTCACATCCATTATTTGAGTTTTCATAGCTCTAAACAATAACAACATTAATACTCTTCCATGATAACTCTAGAAGGGGAGCCATCACATCCTTTGAACTTCAAAGGCAAGGCAATGATTCTATGCTTCTTTGTTAAATCCAACTGATCAGTATTAGTTAGATACTCTACAATAACCACATCCTTCCTCAAGAGAACCTTATGGTTTGGAGAATCCTCTTTTGACTGAATGTTACCACCACAGTCTGGAGAAGGAGTATCCATTGCCATCAACCTAATTCCACCTTTTATCAGGTAGTCAACAGCCGCCTCATCAAAATATGGAAAACACTTATAAAACTCCGGAGTCTTCCATGTCTTGAACCAATCAAAACGGAACAGCATTCTCTCAGTCACCTTAAGGTCTTTAACATCGTCATATTTGACAATGCCATTAGGTCCAATGTGGGTGAAATCCACAATCTGAATCTCTCCGCAAACAACATCCAATGGTGTAAACTCAATGGTTCTGGCACCATCAATAAAGTGGAAAGGAGCATCCATATGAGTTCCTGTATGGCTACCCATCGTAAGGGCGTGTGTATTACGTCCTACCTCATTTAGAATACCAAGGTGTTTGATGTTGACATTTTCATGCCAGGGCGTACCACATGTGGGCATCCCGTTTTCAATCACATACGACAAATCGATAATTTTCATCGCTTATTTATTTGATATTAATTCTAAGACTTCTTTGTGCCTACCTACCACGAAGAATATTTTTAAGTCTCGACCGTTTATCACTATGGGCGAAGCATCGGTACAGATAAAACCATTCTCCTCAATTTTTGATTTAGTTTTTAGATAAGAATCCACAAATAATGTAGGACATGTGAACCCCTCATTATCCAAATAAGGAGATGGGTTATCACTTTTATTTATGATAATAACCGTATCATTCTTATCCAAAACGCCTTTGGCATTATAAGTAATCTCATCAACTCTTTTAAAACCAACAGACTCAAAAAGCGTACTTAATGATTCGACGTCTTGTGTGTAATATGAAAATGAATACCCGTCTTGTTTATAATCCGCCACTTGTTCTTCCTGTGAAGTCAACTCATAGGAAATAACTTCAATAGGAATAGCATTTTCCTTTTCCATAAAAAACAGGCTATGTGTTTCATTAGTGAAACGCAGAAATGGCTTTTTGGGTGTAATATTAGGGATTCCTTCCTCTCGAAACTGCTCTTTGTAACCTGTATTTGCAAACTTAGATAAAGTTTCCTCTAAGTGCACGCTATTACACACATACGTAAGATGGTCAAATCTTATAATCATTATTTCTTCGACTTGTATTGTTCTTTCAACGTATTCTTATCAATTTTGCCATTAATATTCTTGGGAATAGTGTTTACTTTATAATAGGAATCTATCAGATAATTCCGCCCTAGCTTCTCTATAATAATAGCTGTAATAGCTTTCTCAATGTCGGAGTCATTAGAAACATACGCTAAAACAACGCTTTCTTCTTGAAACTCATTCACTGCGCCAAAAGCAGCGCACTCATCAACTCCTTCCAATAGGGAAACGGTTTTCTCAATTAAGGCAGCACTAATGTTCATTCCTCCTTTGATAATAAGATCCTTACAGCGTCCTGTAATTTGAAGTATATTGTTGTCAATTTCTGCCAAATCACCGGTTTTGTAATATGAGCCAACGAAATACTCTTCGGTTTTTTCGTTGGTGTAACCCAAAAACATCCAAGGCACATCAACCAGAAACTCTCCTTGCTCAGAGAACCTATATTTTACTCCCTTGAGTATTCTCCCTACGTTATTACGGCCTGTCAACACTGTTTCTTTTGTTTCGGTTGATAGGAAAAGTGTTTCAGAAAGGCCATAGCTTGCATACAGAGTGACTCCATATCTTTCTTCAAATTGCTCCCTAGTTTTTTGCTGTAAAGGAGCCGTTCCAATGAAGAATAGCATATTGTTATTTTTGCAATACTCTGCTCCTACTTTTTCATTTCCCACCTTAAGAATAATATTCAGCATACTTGGCGACATCCAGAGAGTATTAACTCCAGAGGAAGCGACATCCTGCCAGAATGAAAAGGCCACCATAGGTGAAAATCGTCCCATAATAATTATTTTTGAGCCGGCTATAAAGGGCTGGACAATTGTGTTTAGTATACCAGCCATATAAGTCATAGGCATCAGATGTGCAAATGTATTATCTTTGTCTACGTCAAAATAATTATTGAAGGCTTCTGCAGTTGAACATAAATTATATAGTGAATTTCGAACACCTTTTGTATTTCCTGATGTTCCTGATGTAAAAGTCAAAAGGCAGTCATCTTCAAAATTCCTTTCTTGGATACTCTTAATCACTAATGATTTTATATCGCCGTTTGCCATATCTACTGTATGGAAATAATTATCTAGCATTTCTTTTTGATAAGCACTAACTTTATTTTTCGCTATCTTATCTACCACAACATACTTACTTGATATCCCAGCCAGAATTCCCTCAATCTCGTCATCCCCTTTAAGAGGGTCAATGGCCGTTGCTATTCTACCACTTAATATGATGGCAAAATAATTCGCCATCAGATTAATATTATTTTCCATTATGCATACAATATGTGCGGGCAATCTCTCTTCTTCTATCTTTTTGGCTAGTGTAATTACTCTTGAAAAGAATTCATTATACGTGTATTCTTTACCAGTAAGTAAATCTTTGACAAAGATAGAATCGAAGTTAAAGTTGCTGATTCTTTTTAAAAGAACTTCTTTCATACATTATTCTTCCTTTAACAAGAAACGTGGCCTCTTTTCCATGGTATTTCTTATTAAATTGAAAAGGTCTTGTGCATGTTCACCTAATACAACACCTTTTCCTAACTTTGCTATTTTTGCAACACCGGATTGAATACACAATTCATGCAATCTCTCAAAAACCGGTTCATCTTCTTCCTTATCATAAACAAAGTGATATGAGGTTCTGCTCTCCCATTTACCTCCGACAAGCACTTCACCTATGAATTTTTTATCATAACGATATGGTACTTTTAACTTATGTTCGACATAATGAACATAGGTAGTTCCTGCATCAAAGTTAAAATTGCAGATAAAACCATTATTTAAATAAAAACGTTCAAAAAAACAATTATCTCCAAATGACTTTTCTGGTGGGTTTTGAGTATAAAAATCTGCCTTGGAACCAACAGCGACAATTGAAAAGTTTGGGTCTAACGATCTAACAGAAGAATCATGCCTCCAAATGTAATCAGAAAACATACCCATCTCACTTTTGGTTGTTGCAGGGTCGAACTTTTCCTTATGACATGATGAATAAGTAAATGTAGGAACTATTATTGTTCCGTCTTCACCTATTACTTCTTTTATAGACTCATAGAAGATTTCACACAGAGAATCTGCAGAATTTGCTCCTTCGCAACGACCAAAAAAGCCAAGATTTGTATGAAGAAACACATCATCTCCTTTCTTTAGCCCAACTTCTTGTAAGGCATCTATAATATTCTGTGAATTATAACTAGCCATTTTTCTTTACGTTAATCATCTTGGCAAGTCCGTTGATTGTGGCAAATGAACGATCAAGAAAATCTTCATTGCTGAAGGATGTTCCAAACTTATCTTCAATATCCGAAAGGAGAGAAATAAACCCAAATGAATCAACAAGACCCTCATTAAAATAATTCTCATCACCTTTCTCTTTCAGTTCTTCAACTGATCTTGATGAGTTATTAGAAAACCACATTTCCAACCAAATCTTAATATCTTCCATAATCCAATAATTATAAAAATAAACCGTTTTTACTAATTTATCATATCTAATTGAAACCGTTCTCCTTTCACTAGATCTCGATTAACAACTTTTCCAAGTATTTCAGGCAAATATTTAGGATGTGTACCAAAGCCTGGTCTTACACTTCTCACATTCTTCTCCGTAATAACATCTCCGGCCTTCATATCCTCTGCTACATAAAGTGAACGTGAAAACTCGCGTCCTTTAATCTTCGTAGGATCTGTAGGGTAATAAACTGTGCCTAATGCTTTTTCAACATTTCGAACGTCCTTTACCATTCTCTCAAATTCCTCTGCGTTCATAGAAAAAGCAGAATCCGGACCTCCTATGTTTCTATCAATAATAAAATGCTTCTCCACAACTTCTGCGCCAAGTGCTACAGCTGTCATTGGAACCGTACTACCTTCTGAATGATCAGATAACCCCACTTTCACACCAAACCTTTTTTTCATATCAGGAATTGTCAGCAAATTGGCATCCTCTATAGGCGCTGGATATGCAGATGTACACTTCAGTAACGTAACATCCCAATTACCCTCTCCATGAATTGTCTCAAGAGCCAACTTTATATCCTCCTCCATGGCTATTCCTGTAGAGAGGATGATTGGTTTCTGCTTCGATGCAATATATTTAATCAGAGGAATATCCGTAATCTCAAATGAAGCTATCTTATAAATCGGGTTATGCAATTCCTCCAGAAAATCAACTGCAGTTTTATCAAAGGGCGTTGAGAAGCAAATCAGTCCACACTTCTTGGCTTCATCAAAGATGGCCTGATGCCACTCCCATGGTGTATAAGCTTCCTGATAAAGGTCATACAATGTACGGCCATCCCAAAGCGTTCCTTTCACCTTGAAATCGTCAGCACCACAGTTCAACGTGATCGTATCAGCTGTGTATGTCTGTATCTTTACAGCATCAGCACCCGCCTCTTTGGCAGCTCTTACTGATTCAAGAGCCACTTCCAGTTTGTGGCCGTGGTTGGCTGAAAGTTCTGCTACAATAAATGTCATGCCCATGTAATCTCAGTATATAATAAATGTACTCGTTGTCTCTGCTTTGTTCTTTATAGCCAAGTTTCTCGTGATACTTGATTGATCTCAAGTTATCCTGTTTGACCTTGGCTGAAACGGCTTTAATCTCAAAGGGCAAACTTCTTAATATCTGCCGTTCCCATTTTTCAGTCTGTCCTGTTCCTTGGGTGGAAGGGTTGGCAATAATGCCTCTTTCCCATACCCCATCGCCATCGTTGGTGAGATTATATGTCCCCACCAACACACCATTCTTATAAATGGCATAATAGAGCCTGTTAGTATTGCTTTTCAGACTCTCCACAAATTTGAAATGATCATCTTCTGGTATCACTTCCGGATTCAACATCCATGAGCGTACATCATCACGGTTCCTCAATGCCAAGATATCAAGGTTCTGCTCTTTGGTGCAATCCACATAATTAATAACCTCATAACGGTCATTCCACAAAGAGTGAAGCACCACATCTTTGTATTCTCCGTTAAATAGACATTGTTCTTTGAGTGTTGCCTCTCGCTTATATCCATTCGACTCCAACATCGTGTAGAGGTGTGGGCGCAAGTCAAAGGCATAGGTGTAAATCTTATGCAAGCCCAAATCATCAAAAGCCACAACTTTGAGCATGGTTAAATAGTTACCCCAATGCTCAGCAAAGTGCTCAGATTCCAACTGGGTATCCATAATGAATGAGATCTCACCATTACGGTCAATCCAGTTAATATGGACCAGACCACCATACCCTATGCAGACACCCTTCTCCAAGTAGGAGAAGAGTATCTGATCTGGTTTAGGGTTATCATACAGTTTGGCCACTACATTGTCAAAATACCGCTGCTGGTCATCTTCAGTAAGAGGTCGAGCCTGACGTAGATGATAGATTTGTTCATTACGCCACTTCATAATGGAGAACCTATCCTCATAACGAAGTGGAACTATGGAGTAATCACCCAGGTATTGCTCCTGTTGCTGTAGACAAATGTATTTGGGCATAAAGTCTAATTAAGACGTTTGAAACCGGCCTGACATACAGGGCCATCAAGAGCCTTCATCACATCCTCACCATCCTCGAAATCACGAATCTTAGCGAAAATTGGATCAAGTGCCTGATAATAATCTTCAAGAACCTCGTCGGTATGGTCAAGGCAAGTGTACATCAAGGTACCGGCAATGTAACCCTTCTTGAGCATTTCCTGAGTAACGTAGGTCTTGTATGCAAGAGCATTAGGCGAGTCGAAGGTATAGCCAGCAAGAGGAGGAATACCCCATTGGTTAATCTTCAAACCATACTTGTCTGCCAACTTCTGCCAGTTCTCTTTATTCTTAAGACCTTGTTTGGTTATGAACTCCCAAGACTTGGTTTTCTCCATAACATCGAGAGCAGCTAGAGCCGCAGTCGGGCCAATACGGTCTGTCCAGAAAGTGGAGCTAATCCAAGACCCCTGAGCGGCATCCATGATTTCCTTCTTTCCAATAACTGCGGCAATTACATAGCCATTACCCATGGTCTTTGAGTAGATGGTCATATCCGGATAGACACCATACTTCTTGTGAAGTCCGAAATAGGTCTCACGGAAACCAGAAGTACATTCATCAAAGATAAGGATGACACCATACTCATTGCAGAGGTTGCGGATATGCTCCAAATATCCCTTCTCAGGACCAAAGTTTCGGCATACCTCCATCTTAACAGCTGCAAGGTCAGGAGTGTTGCGAATGATATTCTCAATCTCCTCAAAGTCATTATAGTGAAACGGTATAGCAGTACCACGGAGTTCTCGAGGAACACCATTGGTAGGAATACCTGGCAGCAAGTGGCCTGCAAGGGCATCGCTATCACCGAGGTTTACAGACACATACCAGTCATGCCAGCCGTGATAACCGCAAATGGCAATCTTATCTTTACCGCTATATGCACGAGCAATACGAATACACATAGAGTTGGCCTCGCCACCGCCACGGGTGTAACGCACACCACCAGCCCATGGGTTATTCTGAAGAATCTTTTCTGCCAGATAAACCTCTTCAGGGCAATTGAAAGTGGTTAAGTTACCGTCACGAACTACCTTCATAACAGCTTCATCAACTTCCTCACGAGCATAGCCAAGGGTATTAGTACCAACACCCATAAGACCGCAGTCAATATACTCACGCCCGTCCAAATCCCATACATGACATCCTTTTGACTTACTATAATAAGCAGGCCAGTTCTCAGGCAGCAACTGTTCCGGACGTTTAGAAAGGAGGGATGTACCTCCAGGAATCATTGTTTTAGCTTTCTTATAAAGTTCTTGTCCTTTTCCCATAATATAAGTTATTTAACTATTTTACTATCGTTTTTAAGTGACTTCTCATATCCTTCATTATAACCGAATTTACTATTAAGAGCATACAAATCCTTATGCTCCATCAAGTAATCAATATAAGTCTTCCAATATTTATCTTCGCCAAGATTATCAATGAGGTTCTTAAGTACCTCAAAGTCTTCTGGCTCATCAATAGTCATTCGATAATCATTGGCATTATACTCCCCTTCTTTATTGGGGAAATCATAAGTCTTGAACAAGGTACCACCCTTTGCAGTACCATTCTCCCAAATATGAGACGTTACATGCTCGCGTTCAGACTTTAAATCAGCTTCCTTGAAGGTCTTCTCAAGTGTAGAGAACTTCATCACCTCGGTATCAAGACCATCTGGGAACTGTTTGGGGTCGGTATGAACGTAATCATACTCGGGGTGAGAAATAGCAAAGTTTACCACATCATCAATCACGGTAGGATCAATCAGCGGGCAGTCAGATGTAAAGCGGATTACATAGTCTGGCATTTCTGGTGCTGCAGTATCGTAAAAACGAGACAACACGTCATCAACTGAGCCTTTATGGTATTCACACCCCACCTTGTCAGCTACGGCAATAATAAACTTTGAGCCTTCTTCATCTGTAGTGGCTATCTTCACTTTATCAATAGACTTAGCCTGGAGAATACGGCGAAGATGGATCTCAAGAAGAGTTTTACCATTAACCTCCTTCAATATTTTGGCAGGCAGACGTGTAGAGCCATAACGAGCTTGCGTAATTGCAAGTACTTTGCACTTCGTACGAAGATTCTCACGTTCGGCAGAGTTAATGCATTCATTCTGCTCTTTCTTAATCGAATCTTTCATCATATCTTAATTCCAGTTTACTGGGTTTAATAATTCCTTTTCTATAACATCAATCTCTATATCAATAGGTGTTTTTTTTATGGAAGCTAAGTTCATCTTTAACTGTTCCACATTATCTACACCTATTAGCACACCATCAATGTATGGATTCTGTAGGTTATAATTCAGTGCTATCTCCGAAATACTCAAACCTGTTGCTTTAGAATAGTCATCTAATTGGAGTAAATACTTCTTCATTGGCTGTAGTTTGTTCGGTAGAGCATTTCTATCCTTAAAAAACAATCCCTGAAGGAATGTACTCCTGACATGAATCTCTACTCCATTCTCGTGCAGTTCTTTCATATAAGGCAGGAACTTCTTGTCAAAGATATTGAAAGGTACCTGAATCAAATCAAATTGTGATTTTTTATCAAGGATATACTCTAACTCTTCAGTAGAATATAAAGAAAAACCTATCTTCTTTACCCTTCCTGATTCCTTCAATGCCACAAACTCATCCCATACATTGGAATTGTTTTTGTAGACCTCAAAATGATGGAGGAGATAGCCGTAAAGCTGATTTACTTTCAAACGCTTCAAAGAACCTTTGAACATTTCTGCAAGAGGTGTATCCCCCTTGGGATACTTAGATACAATCTTGAAGCCTTCCTTAGGAGTGATACATTCTCCAAGAATCTCCTCGGAATTACCGTAGGCGCTAGAGGTATCCAGAGTGGCTATTCCGCCTTTTGCCGCCTCCACAAGAATGCTTTTTACGGCTTCCTCGCTAGGGCGTCCTGCAGAATTAACACCATATTGAAGTCCAAACTGGACTGTGCCGAGAACTAATTTACTCATAGGGATTTACTTTTCCAAACAATACATCATCTACATATTCTCCATGACATAGATATTGGTTCTTTTTTGCACCTTCCTGTTGATATCCGTTTTTTAAGAATGCTTTCATAGAACCAATATTTGGAGAATAAGCTCCACCCCAAAGCTTGTGGAGTTTTAGTGTTTTAAATGCAAATTCCGAAGCTAAATGAATCGCCTCCGTGGCTATCCCTCTGCCCCAATATGATTTATCTCCTATCAAAAAACCGACATCAGCATATTTATGGAAATGATTTATACTCCCAACTTTTATGTTGCCTATATGCTTTCCAGTCACTTTGTCGAATATACCAAATTGATAATTATTTTCATTCGTTACCGAACGGATAAACGCCTTGGTGCTTTCAATTGTCTGTACATAAAAACGACTCTCGAGGTACTGATTAATCTCTGGATCGTTCATCCAATCAACATACTCCTGTGTAGCATCTCGTTCCGTCAAACGACGAAGAAAGACCTGTTTCCCTTGTAATTGCGGTACATTCATAAAAACTATTTCAAATAATAGGTAACAATCTTCTTCACTGCTTGTATCACATCATTTACATCGACATCTGACAGCATTGGATATAAAGGTATACTCAATATCCCCTTATAAACATCTTCTGCATTTGGACATAACCCCTTTTCATATCCCATATGACGATAGAATGGGAACCAATAGACAGGTACATAATGAATCTGACATTGTACATTCTCTGCACTCATAGCATCAAAGAACTGGCGACGAGTACATGTTAGTTTGTCAAGATCCAATCGGATTATATAAAGATGGCGACAAGTATCTGACTCAGGAATCTCTTTCTGTACTATGATACCTGGTAAATCCTTAAACGCTTCATTATACTTCTTAACTATCTCCTGGCGACGTTTTTTAAATGCGTCAAGCTTTCTTAACTGGCTTACTAACAACGCTGCCTGAAAATCGGTCATTCTGTAGTTAAAACCCATGCTGATTTGTTCATAGTACCACATGCCTTCATGGGGTGCATCTTCCATCATAGACTCATCATGGGTTATACCATGAGCATGGGCGAGAACTAGTTTCTTATAATACTCATCATTATTCGTTGAGATGGCTCCGCCTTCACCACTAGTAATAGTTTTCACAGGATGGAAACTAAAACAAGTCATATCAGCTAAACTACCGACTTGTTTTCCATTATAAGTAGTTCCAATAGCATGAGCTGCATCCTCAATAAATACCAATCCAAACTCATCACATATTTCTCGAATCTCCTTGATTTCTACTGCCTGACCTGTGAAATCAACAGCCACTATAGCTTTGGTCTTTGGAGTAATTTTTTTACGAATGCTTTTAGGATCAACATTATAGGTTTCTGGATCAATATCGGCAAAAACAGGCTTTGCTCCACAATATACCGCACAATTAGCGCTGGCTGCGAATGTGATTGGAGTAGTAATAACCTCATCACCTGGGCCAACGCCTGCCGCCAAACACGCACAATGAAGTGCAGCAGTTCCATTACTACATACTACTGCATGCTTAGCTCCTGTATATTCTTCTAACTTTCGTTCTGCTTCTGTCACTTTAGGGCCACATGTAATAAATGGGCCACGTAATACATCTGCCACTGCCTGTATGTCATCTTCATCTACACATTGGCGGCCATAGTAAATCTTATTATCTCTTACCGGTTTGCCGCCTAATATCGCTAATTTTTCCATACCTTATATATTACTGTTATTAATTCATTTTATTCAACTATGTCCGAATAGGTGTCTGGTCGGTCTGGGTTAAAACAAGCGCTTGCCCAAATGACCGTTACCATATCTTCTGTTTTTGAAAGGTTTATCAAGTTATGCGTATAACCTGCAATCATTTCTACAACTTCGAGTTTTTCTCCACTAACTTCAAAATTATAAACAGGATATTGATTCCCATTTTCATCAACTCCCTCTTTTCGCATTTGAATAAGGCCATGGCCTGATACTACTAAAAAGCGTTCTACGAAGTTATGATGCCAATGCTGTCCTTTCGTTATACCAGGTTTATTAATATTGACACTAATCTGTCCATGATTCGTAGTCTTAATAAACTCTGTAAAACTACCTCGGTAATCAGTCTTCATCTCTAATGGATATGATATCTTTTCTTTTGGAAGATAAGAAGTATAGGTTGAATAGAGAGCCTTACGGAAAGAATCATTAACGTATGGTATCTGGAGATGTAGTCTACCAGTATCATAACTATATAACAAGTCTGCAATATCTCCTAAACGTACGTTATGAACTTGTGGAACATAACAATACTTGCCATCTTTATGCTCATCACCAGTCAATGCACCAATCAGTTCATCTACGACATCGTCGATATACGTCAAATTAAGCATCACATCTGGATCATTTACCTGTATTGGTAAATTATTGGCAATATTATAACAGAAAGTGGCAACTACTGAATTGTAGTTGGGCTTACACCATTTACCAAAAAGATTTGGGAATCTATAAATTAATACTTTTGCTCCTGTTTCTTCTGCATACTGAAACATAAACTCCTCGCCTGCTTTTTTGGACTGTCCGTAAGGATTATCCAAAGCGGCCTGACTTGAAGAACTAATCATAACTGGACATGTATTATGATACTTCTTTAGAGTATCAAGGAGAGTGGATGCAAAGCCAAAATTACCCTTCATAAACTCTTCGGGGTCTTTGGGCCTGTTGACTCCCGCCAAATTAAAAACAAAATCTGCCTTACGGCAGTATTCATTTAACTCCTTAGGGTCTGTATCTATGTCATAACGGAACAAAGTAATGTCTTTCGGTATTTTATACCAGCGTGCCTTGTTGGTTGCTATATTATCCAACTGTGCACAGAGGTTCTTACCTACAAATCCTTTAGCTCCTGTAACAAGAATATTCATAATAACATTAAGTTTACTTTGTTGACTTTCCTCACGCTCGGCATAACTCATACAAGCTTGGCTCTGCACTCTCTTAATCGGAAAGTTCTCCCGAACGTTCCCGTTCCGCCAGTTATCAATAGCGTATTGTCCTTAAATACTAACATAATAAATTGCTGCCAAAAATCTATTATTGCAACTTATATACCTTTATATCCCAAAATGAATTTGGAGTTGTATAGCTATTTATAAACTTGAGACCAAGTTCCTTATAATTTTTTATTTCTAAAGAAGAAAAGATATATTGACATCCTAAATTCTTTAACGCAAACATGTTTAAGTCTAACTTGTCTATTGAGATGTTTTCTAATTTCCCATATTGGAATTCCTTTGCTTCCGAACTTAATATATAACATCTTGACCCCCAGTCATCAAAATAAGACTTTAATGATTTGTCTTTCTCCAATTCCTTCGAAATAACTTCACGAAATTGGTGCTTATATTGCAAAGGATAACTGTTTGTATAAGCGTCTAAACACCAGAATCCATTATACTCTGCTATTGATGGGAACATTCCTATTGACACCACCTTAACCGAATAGTTTTGGCTAATGTTAATATCGTTAGCTATTTGTCCAAACAATACCTCATCGTAAAAACATCTAAATGATGGCGTATTTATTTTCATTCCCACTATTTTCATAACATTTTGAAGGTAATTCTTATTTTCTGCAGTTACTCCAATAGCAGATAACATCAAAACAATTGCTATGACCGACCTATTTGTCTTAATTCTTAAAACAGATACAGTTTTTGCCAATAAAATAAAACATACTGCAGGGTACAAGAAATAGAATCTTTCGAATTGGAATGAAGAGAAAATACCAAATGGTAAGAAATTTGTCAGCGCACCTATCAATATACAGGAAATAACAATTACATAAAAGGCTAGGTATCTAATTAAGGATTTATTATTGCGATATTTATATATTGTCAACAGGAATGGGAATAATATCATAAATGCCCAAAAAGAACCTGCATGGTATTGTGAAAAAAGAACAATATTTATCACATGATCTATTATATCTTTGAAAGAACGAGTATTTACCATTTCTATACGGTGTGATTTAAAATCAGCTTCGCTGAAGAAAGAAAAAATCATCGTCCAATTAGAGAATAGATAAATTGCGCATAATAATATAAAGGATATTGTAACATAACAATTTATTTTCTTTTCTTCATAATAGAGTGCAATTATCCAAATAAAAATAAAAAAACATACGAACAAACCGCTTAAGGCCAATGACGAATAGAAGGCATATAGCATAACAAGCAATAAACTAATACATTTTTTCTTTTTGTATCTTAAGTTTAACAAAGCATACAACAACATTGGAATGCCTGCAGAGGATATTCCTAAATTAGGATAGAATGGAATATGAGAAAATATTAGTGCAACAATGATAGCAAATCCATCAACTTTAAGGATATAGTTTCTAAGGAATATAAACATTCCGAATGCTGCTATCAGTTTAATTAAAAATATATTTACCAATAATCCATATGCCCCTGGTAATATATAACAAAACAATGAATTGGGATCATAAATTGAAGAAAAAGGTATTGCCTCTCTTGGTAGCCCCCCCAATAGAGGTAAAATCATGCTCCCATCTGTAGTTGCTCCCATTTCTTTGATTAATTTTAGATGAGCGAACCCGCTATCCAAATTATCATGTATTTCCAAAATACTATCATTCCCATTTAACAAATATGGTAGCATGTAGACAATAATAAAAGCTAACAAACAAATGAAATAGTTACTATGTTTCATCGTCATTTCCACTATTAAAATTTAATCTTTCCTCTTCAATTACAAGAGGCCTATTCATAACTCGAGTATTAATACTCATCACATACTCTCCTACAAAACCGATAAATAGGAGTTGCAATCCGCCAAGGAAAAACATACCCACCACAAGTGGGGCCAAACCCGCAGAAAAAGTATTCCAGAATATTAATTTATATACAAGATAGAATAAGGCAATCAAGAATGATAAGGCTGATATGACCATTCCTGCTATAGTAACCAAATGTAAACCTACTTTTGTATATGAGGTAAAACTAAGCATCGCTGCATCGAAAAGGGTAATAAAATTATTATGTGACTTTCCTGCCCTTCGCTTTGCATGTGTATAGCTGATAGATACTCTTTTGTAGCCCAATTCTGCTACAATCCCTCGTAAAAAGGGCGTTGGGTCTTTTAAGTTTCTTAATACTTCTACAAATGATTTATCATAGAGGCCAAATCCTGTAAAGTGCTCAATCTGCTCTATAGATGACATTTTCTTTATCAGCTTATAATAACTGGTTCTAATCAGCCTCATTATAGGATTCTCTTTATCAGCTGTTTTTATTGGCGATACAATCTTTGCACCATTTTCCCATTCTTTAAGCATAACAGGTATTAATTCAACTGGATCTTGGAAATCGCATGACATAAATATCGTACAATCACCTGTTGTTTGCAAAATCCCATGATATGGACTATTAAACTGGCCAAAGTTCTTGGCATTAAATATTGCCTTAACTTTAGGATTTTGTTTGCATAGTTCCCTTAATAGAGGTCGAGTATTATCTTGAGAGTCGTTATCAATGAAAATGAGCTCATAATCGTACTGAGGGCGACATTCTTGCAACTGATCTACAATTGCATGGCATATCTCCACAACATTTCCTTCTTCATTATAACAAGGAACTAATACGCTAATCTTTGTTTTTTCTTCCATTGTTTCTTATTTGAAAGACCAGTATTTATTCAGAATAAAATTAAGCGGAACAGTAAACAACAAACATATTACTTGGGCAATATAGCTATTAATATGCCAACAATCAATAAACAAATAGAGAAGTCCGCTATTAAGAAATACACCAGTGGTACTATATGCTATATAAGTTTTAAACAAAGTTTTTCTAGCATCTCTTTGCTTCTCTGGATTCTCTTTAAATACATATCGATTACTCCAATAGAAAGCATTATAAACACTAATAACAAAACCTAGAAAGTTAGCTATCAGATAATTACAACCTAACAATATACATATAGCGTATACAATATAGGCGACTATAGTATTTGAAAGACCAACTAATCCGAATTTAATAAATTGCCACATCTAACTTATGTATGGTTTAATCCTTTTCGCAATTTTTTCTGGAGTTAAGTCATTTCTTTCCAACAACTCCTGAGCGTCGTAGCGATCAACAAACTCTTTTCTTAGTCCAAAGTTGAGAACTCTCATGGTTGTATCGCCATAAAAACTTGCTATTTTTTGTCCATAACCACCATCTAAGCTACCATCTTCCAATGTAACAACTACATTGTGTGTATTTTTTAGTTTATCCAACAATTCTACATCCAATCCTGTTATATACCTAGGATTCACTAAAGTTATCTGAATGCCAGTATCTTTCTTGATCTGCTCAACAACTTTCTCTCCTATCGGAAAGAAATCACCAACTGCAATAACTGCAATCTTTTCACCTTTTTTACATACAATTGCCTTATTCAAGTTACTATAATCATCATCAACATCGTAGTCTGCATGGGTCAAGGGTGTTTTAGGGAGTCGAATTGCAACCGTATGCTTTGTTTGCTCTATACTCCATTCCAGCATCGCAAAATATTCTTCTTGATTCGTAGGTGCCAAATACACCAGATTTGGGATATTAGACATCATTGAGATGTCAAAGAAGCCTAAATGAGTAACGTCTTTCAGTCCCCAAACAGAGGCATTTCTTACTAGTAAAGTAACAGGAGCATTGTTTAGGCACAAATCATGTGAAATCTGATCATACGTTCTTTGGAAAAATGTGCAATCAGTTACAAAAACAGGCTTGCCACCATTTCTGGACATTCCGCCTGCCATGGTAATAGCATGTTCCTCTGCTATACCCACATCGCAAAACTGTTTTCCGGCCTCAGTCCTTTCTTCTTTATAAAAACGAACTGATCCTGGAACAGCAGCTACAAGTACTGCAAATGACGGGTCTTCCTTCATCTTCTTCAGGAAGTAATCCCTCGTTAATTCATCGTACCCAACATTGCCTGTTCGGTTGTTTCTCATTTCACCATTCTCAACATAAAAGGGGGGGCGCCAGTGCCAGTTTTCAGCAGAATTCTCTGCTATTTTATAACCCTTGCCTTTGACTGTCTTAATATGAACGACTGTAGGATGGTCTGTATTCTTTACCTTAGCAAAAACTGTAATTAACGATTCTATATCATTACCTTCATTAACATAATAGTAATCGAAGCCTAGAGCCTTGAAAATATTATTAGCAGACAGCCCTTTTGACTCTCTCAAACTCTTGAGGTGTGGATAGAGCCCTCCATGATTCTCTGCGATAGCCATACTATTATCGTTAACAACCACGATTATATTAGACCCAAGTTCTCCTGCGAAATTGAGTCCTTCGTATGCCTCTCCTCCTGATAGCGCTCCATCACCAATAATAGCTATGATGTTTTCATTTTTTTTATTCAAATCCCTGGCTTTGGCCATACCGCAAGCTAAACTTATGGAAGTAGCGGAATGACCTACTTTGAAGAAATCGTGTTCACTCTCATCTGGATTGGTAAAACCGTTAATAGTATTATACTGTTCAGGATTTGTAAATGCCACTCTTCTCCCTGTTAATATTTTATGAATGTAACATTGGTGAGAAACATCAAACAAAAACTTATCTTTAGGAGAATCAAAAATGTAATGTAGAGCTATGGTAGCTTCAACGAATCCGAAATTTGGTCCGAAATGGCCTCCACACAAACTCATTTTCTCCAACATAACTGAGCGAATTTCTTCAGCAAGCAGATTAAGCTCAGTAATATTTAGTCCTTTTATGTCTGAGGGATTATTAATACTATCTAGTAGCATAACTCTTTTATTTTAAATGATCCAGGTATTCATATCTTTCTCGAGGTAAACACGGCTCCATATCTTGACATTTTTTACCTCGAGGAAGAACTGGTGAAAGGGACAGATTAGAATAAACAGGAATCTCTATCAGAGTAGGCCCATTACTATGCGCATGTTCTGATTGTTTTATACCGTATGACTCTGCTATTAACTTGAAATCTGGACTTACATAACCACTTTCATGAGTTGTATGCAGAGGTTTTTTGAAATATACCATCTCTCTATCCCTTATCATTCCTGATGTGCGGTTGTTCAAAAGTACAATAGTTATTGGTAGTTGATGCTGGGAAATAAATAGTAATTCCTGAATATTTAACTGCATACCCTGATCACCAACAAAACATACGACAGGCTTTCTACTTGCGTAATATGCTCCAATAGCTTTACCCAAAGCACATCCTAATGCTCCGAAGGACTTTGAATACAAAACTCGATTTTTACATCCAGACTCTACAACTGCTCTAGAAACCCAAAATTCATTGTTGCCGACATCAGTAACGACAACCGTATCCTTTTCGACCTGGTTCAGTATCGAAATGATTGCCTCTATTGCAGAATTGATATCTTCTTGTTTTAAATCTTTTTTGAGAATATTGCAAACAGCAATCCAATCTTCATGATTACCATAGTCACAATTGCCATCCTTTGATTGATTGAGCAATTCTTTTAAATCACATTGGTAATTTACTGTATTCTTAATTTTCCTATTTAATTCATTCTCATCTATCTCAACACGCAACAACTTTGCGTGATCCATCACATTCCCAAAACTTTCGGACTTTGGAGGAAAATGAAGTCTATTGCCCAATGAAAGAATCAAATCAGTCTTTGAGAGTATAAAGTTAGCTGCTCGCATACCATGACCACCAATATAGCCATAATATAGGCTTTTCTCGGCCATGATGTCATGGCTAAACCGGCTCGATACCACAGGGATCCTTGCCTTCTCAACAAACTGTCCAAATACATCTCTTGAATTGGATAGATTAATGCCATCCCCTGCTAATATAATAGGTCGTTGAGCATTTCTTATGGATGTTGCTATTTCTTTTACCTGATTGGAATAATCTTCTATCTTATAAGCATTTTCCTCAACTTTTTCAATTATAGGTATTTCTTTCTTAAAAAGTGACGATGAGATATCTAAGAATACAGGGCCTTTTCTTCCTTCTAATGCAATATACAATGCTTTATCTATTGTTTCTGTAAAAGTCTTTTCGTCATCTAACCGCATGGCCATCTTGGTGATGTTCTGAACCATACTGCACGTATCCATCTCCTGATCGGACATCACTCTCATACCCTCTGGGGGGCAAGGTGCTGTATGAGCTGTGATAAATAATGTGGGTAATGAATCATAATAGGCATCTGCTATGGCGGTAAGCATATTTGTAAATCCGGGGCCTCGTGTTGCATAGGCCACTCCGATCTTACCGCTTGCTTGCGCATATCCACAGGCTGCAAATCCTGCACATTGTTCATGATAAGACAAATGAGGGGTTAGCATCGGCTTATAATTATCCATCTCATACAAAAGAGCAAGAATCACGCCTCCAGGTATTCCAAAGGCATCAGTTACGCCTCGCTTGATAAGACTTTCAACGATGTATTGCGCCCCTGTCATACTTACTTAATGGTTGCCATAAGCAGTTCTAAATTATCCTTTGTATAGCGGTTACGCATATCATCAGGCATATTACAAAGTATTTGGTTCATTTGTTTAAATGAAAGATGATATTTATTGCGCATCACTAAAGCATACTTATATGCTGTTTTATAAACTGCTGGTAAAAGTCTTGTTACACTATATCCCCATAAATTGGAAGGTATCATGTCATTATCTAAAATATCACAAATCTCAAGAATTGACTCATAATTGTAATGCTTGCCAAAATGTTTATTAAGATAAGGTATTATTAGCTCTGTTTGGAGATTACCTGCTCCTTGTCCCATGCCCGTTGCGCATGCATCTATCAACAATTCTCTGTCTGTTTCCGTATTTACAAATGAGATTACATTTGAATATGCCAAATTCATATTGTTATGGGCATGGAAACCTATCTTCACATTTTTATCCAGTTTTCCGTCAAAATATCTGAATAAGCGATGAATGTCCTTGGGTTCCATATATCCATAACTGTCAACAAAATAGCAAGCGAAAGCCCCCATATCGTTTGTCATGCCCAAAACCATATCTAACTCTTTATCTGAATAGCGCATAGTCAGCATGGGCTGAACAAACACAGTATAGCCTTTCCTGGCCAATGCTGCGCTGTAGTCCAAAGATTTCTTCAATTCCGAATACCGAAGAATTACGCGGATACCTTTCACAAGTGACGGATTCCAATCAGGGATATTGTCGATATCAGTATCTGGGCCAATATAAAGCCCTATATACATTTTCTTTGGATCTCTATTTTCAGGAAGATATTGTGATAGTTTCTCTACGTTCTGATAAATGGCGAACTTGCTTTTGTCATCTTCAGAAGGGCCCATGGCTCCTAATTCAATAATTTCAACTCCAGATTCACCAAGAAGGTTAATAACTCGATGCTTTACTTCCTCCGTATAATATTTATCAGAGAATCCATTGTTGTATAAATCATCTAAGCCTTGGCCCCCATCACGAAGCGTCGCATCAAGCAGTTTTACCTTTGGGCACATTTTAAGAAAGTGTTAATCTGTTCAACACAGAGATTATAAACATTTTCATTCTGATAACGCTTATACCAATCAGTAGTTAGCTCACAGCATTGGTCAATATTCGTACGGGGTTCCCAGCCTAATTGGAATTTTGCCTTGCTGATATCCAACATCAAGAGGTTGGCTTCATGAAGTGCGTTAGGATCTGAAACATCCTTCAATTCGCCCTTTCCATAATAGTTGGTAAGCATCGCGGCTACATCCCATACAGAGGTTATACTCTCTGTACGAGGGCCAAAATTCCAACCTTCACAATATCTAGTCGGTTCCTGAAGCATCTTACTGGCCAAAAGCATATAACCAGATAATGGTTCTAAAACATGCTGCCAAGGTCTAATAGCCTTCGGAGAACGTATTTCAATTAGTTTGTCAGCCTCTAATGCTCTGATACAATCGGGAACGATGCGATCCTTAGCCCAATCTCCGCCGCCTACTACATTACCTGCTCGAACACTTGCTATAGCTACATGATGTTTCTTACCATAGTCAACAGGATTAAAGAAACTCCTACGCCATGAATTAATGGCAATTTCGGCTGCACCTTTAGAAGAACTATAGGGATCATAACCGCCCATTGATTCATTTTCACGATAGCCCCATATTTGCTCGCGATTCTCGTAACACTTATCTGTAGTAATCATAACAACAACCTTCACAGAGTCTGTCACTCTAGCAGCCTCCATGATGTTAATGGAACCCATCACGTTGGTTTCGTATGTTTCTACAGGTATCTCATAACTGAGTCGTACTAAAGGCTGAGCTGCTAAATGAAAAACAATCTCTGGCTGATACTCTGCAAAGATCTGTTTCATCTTTTTGCCATCTCGAATATCAGCCCTAATGTCTGCTTTGATCTTCTTTCCTATCCCAGAAAGGACATAGTTGTCTTTCTCGCTGTAGGGTTCTAATCCTACACCAACAACCTCTGCTCCCAACTCATGTAACCATATACTAAGCCAAGAACCTTTGAAACCTGTGTGGCCTGTTATTAATATTCGCTTTCCATTGAAAGCATTATTAAATATATCGATATTTGTCATTATCATCATTTAAACACAAGGTTTTGGAACAGATCTATCCCATTTTTTCCATGGTGCTTTATCTGACTGGAGTAGTTTTTCCAGCAAGTCTCGCTCACGAACATTATCCATACACTGCCAAAATCCCTCATGAATGTATGACTTTAATTGTCCTTCTTTTGCAAGAGTTTCCATCGGTTTCTTTTCTAATACAGTATTATCGTCTTCTAAATAATCAAATATAGCAGGTTCCAATACCATATACCCAGCATTGATTGGAGCACCGTCTGCTATATTCTTTTCTCTAAATGAGCGGACCGAATTGTTTTCGTCTATATTCAAGATACCTTTATCTTGAGCAAGTTTGACAGCTGTCAATGTTGCAATCTTACCATGTGACTTGTGAAATTCTAGGAGTTTATTGATATCCACATCACAAACCCCATCTCCATAAGTCATGAAAAACGGCTCATTGCCTACATATTTTTGGATGCGTTTGATTCTTCCTCCAGTCATAGTGTTATAGCCTGTATCCACCACTGTAACTTTCCAGGGTTCCAAATGCGTCTCATGAATAGTCATTTCATTCTTTCCATCGCGATAATCAAATGACACATCTGAATTATGAAGGAAATAGTTTGAAAACCATTCTTTAATATATTCTTGTCGATAACCAGCACAGATAATAAACTCATTATGACCATAATATGAATACTCTTTCATAATATGCCACAAGATTGGCATACCTCCAATCTCTATCAAAGGTTTGGGCTTGAACCTTGATTCTTCGGATATCCGAGTTCCAAAACCGCCTGCTAATAAAACTACCTTCATGTTATTTATACAAATTCACATTAATATAAAAAGGGCTATCAAAGTCTTTAAATAGAGGATGCTTCATATCCTTGTCAGATAGAATTGACTTCGCTGTAGAAATATGCCAATCAATACCAAGCGAACCATCCATAATACTTATTCCACCGTCAGCCTCAGGATGATAAAACTCATCACACTTATATTGGAATACACCAGTCTCTGACAACACAGCAAAGCCATGAGCAAAGCCTTTGGGGATAAAGAACTGACGATGATTGTCTTCTGTCAATTCTACGGCTACATGTTGTCCATAAGTCGGAGATCCTTTGCGGATATCTACAGCCACATCAAGAACAGCACCCTTCACGCATCTCACAAGTTTGCTCTGGGTAAAAGGTGGACATTGGAAATGTAATCCTCGAATCACGCCATAAGAGCTTTTGCTCTCATTATCCTGAACAAATGTAATAGGTAGGACCTTTTCGTCAAACTCTCTTTGGGAGAAAGATTCAAAGAAGTAGCCCCGTGAATCTTCAAATATTCGTGGCTCAATAATTACTAAGCCATCTATCGCAGTCTTTATTACGTTCATCAATAAGAAAGATTTAATAAATCATTTATTGTTTCGATCATTATACCCCAACTGATAATCTTTCCCAGCTAAGTGTATAAGCTCTCAGCACACTATGATACAAATTCTGGTTACCACTACCGGCCTGTATCCCTGCAGAAATCATCGAGTAAACAGTTGATACAACTAAAGACCCCGCAAGACTCTCACCAGCCGAAGTTATAAATTTCTCTATGGATGATTTACTAAGTGTATCGTCGACCCGAATCTCGTCCAACAAGGAAATCAGGTTCTTAGCCAAGGTCTTATTAAATACCTTTTTTGTTGAATCTGATAGATTCTCATAATTATAAACCGAAAAACTATTCATATCGCATGTTCTCTATTAATTACTTATCACTGGGGCCAGGTCCAACTGATAGGTTTTATCGTTTCTGTTTTATCTTTATTCATTCTCCTGTAGGTTAATCCCGCGCCCGGATTAAAAGAAAGGAGGAGGGTAGGGGGAGGGCCTCAACGTTGGTCGAGATGACAAGGGAGAACGGAGACGAGGGCCTTATGAGGTTTGGGGTGATTTTATTTTGAATTTGTTTGGTGGTTTCAATTATAATTTATATCTTTGCAATCGGAAAAGGATATCGATATCTGTTGTAATCCTAAGTACATTTGGTAAATAATAGCATATTTTGTGTAACTCGCTGAATCTTAGATGTTTAAGGTTTGTGGTGAGGAAATAATCTTATTGACTGATGAGCGAATGAGCATGGATGCAGGCGGGGCGGTGCATGAGGCGAGCACGATATTTGAGGGGAAGGATGGGAAGTACGCTCCATTGAAGTAAGCAAAATGATGAAAGAAGAGTAACTGTTATAAAAAGATAATCACAATAAATATTTAGAATATGTCAGTATTTAAGGAAAAAACCCTGCTCATAACGGGTGGTACAGGTTCGTTCGGTAATGCAGTGCTGAACCGTTTTTTGAGAACAGACATCGGAGAGATTCGTATCTTTAGCCGTGATGAAAAGAAACAGGACGATATGCGTCATGATTTCCAGACACGTATGCCGGAAGTGGCCAATAAAATTAAATTTTATATTGGCGATGTGCGCAATAAGAGCACACTTAAGTACGCTATGAAGGGCGTAGATTATGTGTTCCATGCCGCCGCCCTCAAACAGGTGCCCTCTTGCGAGTTCTTCCCAATGGAGGCTGTGAAGACGAATGTCATTGGTACGGACAATACACTGGATGCCGCTATTGATGCAGGCGTAAAGTGTGTTATTTGTCTCTCGACGGATAAGGCTGCATATCCCATTAATGCCATGGGTATAACGAAAGCGATTGAAGAGAAAATCGCTGTCGCCAAGAGTCGTCTTTCTGGGGACACGAAGATTTGTTGTACGCGTTATGGTAATGTGATGTGTAGTCGTGGCAGTGTGATTCCTCTTTGGATTGACCAGATTCGTAAGGGTAATCCTATTACGCTCACAGAGCCCAAGATGACGCGATTCATCATGAGTTTGGAAGAGGCTGTGGACTTGGTGCTGTTTGCCTTTGAGAACGGTAAGAATGGTGACATCCTGGTGCAGAAAGCTCCTGCTTGTACCATCCAGACGCAGGCTGAGGCTGTTTGCGAGTTGTTTAAGGACCAGTGGGGCGGCGATGCTTCGACAGGCTCAGCAACCGAGAATATCAGGGTGATTGGTATCCGTCATGGCGAGAAGATGTACGAGACGTTGCTGACCAAGGAGGAGGCAGCGAAGGCGATTGATATGGGGAACTTCTATGCCGTGCCGGCGGATAATCGTGATCTCAACTACGACAAATACTTTGTCGATGGGGATACCAAGCGGGCGACGATCGAAGAGTTCAATAGCGACAATACTCGTCGGCTTGACCTCGAGGAAACGAAGGCTAAAATAGCTTCGTTGGAGTATATTCAGAATGAGTTGAACGGGATTCCGAATTTAGTTTAAGGCCCCCAAGCCCCCTAAAGGGGAGTGTTGCCCCCAAGCCCCCTGAAGGGGAGATTTCCCAGTATGAAAGGTAGTGTTAGGCATTCTGCTGATGTGATTGAGTATCCTTTGCTGTGGAAGTTTGCCAAGGAGAATAGGAATAATCCTACTGAGGCTGAGAGGCAGTTGTGGTTCTATCTTAGCAGTAAACAGCTTGGCGTACGATTTCGTAGACAACACATCATTGGACAGTATATTGCTGACTTTGCCTGTTTGGAGAAAATGCTTATCATTGAGTTGGATGGCGGTTATCATTCCTTGCCGCAACAACTGATAAGCGATGAACAACGTACTGCGGATTTACAAGAAATGGGATATAGGGTGATTCGATTTACAAACGAAGAACTCTTTCAAGGAATAGATTTAGTATTAACCAAAATTAAAAACGCCCTCAACGTAAACGCTCCCCTTTAGGGGGCTCGGGGGGCATGATTATTATGAAAATATTAGTAACTGGTGCCAAGGGGTTCGTAGGTAAGAATCTTTGTTGGGCACTGAAGAATATACAGGCTGGCAAGGACAGACGGTTCCCGGAACTTTCTATTGAAGCCGTTTATGAATACGATATTGACAATACTGCAGAAGAGCTTGATGCTTGGTGTAAGGATTGCGACTTCGTATTCAATCTGGCTGGTGTGAACAGGCCGAAGGAAACTTCTGAGTTTATGGAAGGGAACTTCGGGTTCGCATCGACCTTGCTGGATACGCTGAAGAAGCATAAGAACACTTGTCCTGTGATGCTTTCTTCGAGTCAGCAAGCTTCGCTGACGGGTAGGTTCGGAAACTCCGAATACGGTCGTTCGAAGAAAGCTGGTGAAGATTTGTTCCTTGAATATGGTAAGGAAACAGGTGCTCGTATGTTGGTGTACCGTTTCCCGAACCTGTTTGGCAAATGGTGCAGACCTAATTACAATAGTGCTGTAGCTACTTTCTGCAATGCCTTTGCCAAAGACCTGCCTTATACAGTGAATGACCCTTCAGTTGAGTTGGAACTGCTGTATATTGACGATTTGGTGGATGAAATGATTGCTTGTCTGAAAGGAGAAGAACACCATTGTGAGTTCAATGGTCTTGATGTGTTACCACAAGCAGATGGTAAGTATTGCTATGTACCTACTACTCATAAGGCAACTTTGGGCGAGATTGTGGATTTATTGAAGAGCTTTGCTGAACAGCCAAAGACATTGATGATGCCAGAGATACCGGAGGGCTCGTTTGCAAAGAAACTCTATTCAACTTATCTCAGCTATCTGCCTAAGGAGAAAGTTGCCTTCCCATTAAAGATGAATGTGGATGACCGTGGGTCGTTTACTGAGTTGGTGCATACACTGAATGCGGGACAGGTAAGCATTAATATCTCAAAGCCAGGCATTACTAAAGGACAACACTGGCATAACACCAAGTTTGAACAGTTTATTGTTGTAAAAGGTCACGGACTCATACAACAACGTAACCTCAATGATCCAGAAGGCAAGGTACTGGAGTGGGAGGTAAGCGGTGATAAGATAGAGTCTGTACACATGCTTCCTGGCTATACGCACAATATCATCAACCTGAGTGATACAGAAGATTTGGTGACGGTCATGTACTGCAACGAAATATTCAATCCAAACAAACCAGATACATTTTTTGAACCTGTAAAATAAAAGATATGGCTAATTTTAAGAATAACGGGAAACTGAAACTTCTCATTATAGTAGGCACAAGGCCTGAAATCATACGCCTTGCAGCCGTTATCAATAAGTGTCGACAGTACTTTGACTGTTTGCTGGCACATACTGGTCAGAACTATGACTATAACCTGAACGGTGTGTTCTTTAAGGACCTTAAGCTTGCTGATCCTGATATCTATATGGAGGCAGTGGGTGATGACCTTGGTGCTACCATGGGTAACATCATCGACAAGAGTTATAAGGTCATGGTAGAGACGAAGCCAGATGCTGTGCTGGTATTAGGCGATACGAACAGCTGCCTGAGCGTAATCGGAGCCAAGCGTCTGCATATTCCTATCTTCCACATGGAAGCAGGTAACAGATGTAAAGACGAGTGCCTGCCAGAGGAAACCAACCGCCGAATCGTGGATATTATTTCTGATGTTAACATGGCTTATAGTGAGCATGCACGCAGGTATTTGGCCGATTGCGGACTGCCCAAAGAGCGTACGTATGTGACTGGTAGCCCAATGGCAGAGGTTTTACATCAGAATTTGGTAGAGATTGAGGCATCGGACATACACGGACGTCTCGGACTGGAGAAAGGAAAATATATTTTGCTGTCGGCTCATCGTGAGGAGAATATCGATACGGAGAAGAACTTCATGAGCCTGTTTACCGCTATCAACAAAATGGCAGAGAAATATGATATGCCAATTCTTTACAGTTGTCATCCTCGTTCTCGTAAGCGTTTAGAGGCATCAGGATTCCAGTTGGATAAACGAGTGATCCAGCATGAGCCACTAGGATTCCATGATTACAACTGCCTCCAGATGAATGCATTTGCAGTAGTTTCTGATAGTGGTACTCTTCCAGAAGAAAGCAGCTTCTTTACCAGTGTCGGTCATCCTTTTCCAGCCGTATGCATTCGCACTTCAACCGAGCGTCCAGAAGCTTTGGATAAAGGTTGCTTTGTGTTGAGCGGTATTGACACGGTTGGTTTGCTGCAAAGTGTAGATGTGGCTGTAAGTCTGATAAAGGATGGTCACCACGGTATTCCTGTGCCTGACTATGTAGATGAGAATGTGAGCACTAAGGTGGTTCGCATTATCCAGAGTTATGTTGGAGTAGTGAATAAAATGGTGTGGAGGAAGTTTTAATGAGGAACTTCCTTTATGGCTTATGGCAATTCTGCAGTTATCTGTTCGTTCCTCAACGAAGGCCTAAAGAGTTGGAAGAATAAACGAACCACAGATATTAGTATAAAACTGGGAGTAATACTGAGAATGATATGATAAGGATTTTGCAGATTTCGGATATACTGAATAAAAAGAAGAATCAAAAATAGTAAATATGGGTTATAACGAGAGAAAAGTGCTGTTTGATGAAATCGTACGGAAAAGGCAAAGGCCGTTAATAACGTATGTGACATCAATACGGCCTGGGATGAGTAGCATGATGACGGGCGACTCAATAAGGCCAATAATAGATCAGTTGAATCAAATACCCCAAGAAGAGAAAAGGGTTGATTTTCTCATAATAAGCAATGGTGGAGATCCGATTACATCATTAAGAATAATGGGTCTGCTGAGAGAAAGATTTGAAAAGGTTACGGTCATGTTGCCTTATGTTGCTTATAGTGCTGCAACGATTCTATCTTTAGGAGCAGATGAAATCATTATGCACCCATATTCTAACCTGGGACCAGTAGATCCACAGTTGACGACATCACATACAACACCTTCGGGAACCACTGAAAAATTGTCGTTCAGCCCTGAAGATATCGTGAATTATATAGAGTTCCTTAAGACAGATGTCAATGCAAACAAGGAACAGATGATGACGGCCATCCAGCCACTATTAGAGCAAGTGGGTGCTTTGAATATTGGTAGCTCAAAAAGAAGTCAAAGATTGTCCTTGTCACTAAGTGAGAAGATGCTGGGATTCCACATTGATAAAAAGAAAAAGATAAAGGAGATAGCTAAAGCACTTAACTCGTCGTTCTACCATCATGGCTATGCGGTGGGGCGGTCGGAGGCTATTAAGATAGGCCTGCCAGTGGCTTCGCCGGACAAGGACCTTGAGGACTTGCTTTGGCGAGTGTGGCTGGATTATGAGTCGGAGATGAAATGTAACGAGAACTTCAATTTTGTAAATGAAGTGCTGGCTGACCCAAATGCTGCGACTGCGGTAAATACTATACCCGTAATCAATATGCCTGCGAACATGCCCGATGCACAAAAACAAACGATATATAATAATATAGCAGCGACGGTTAATGCTACTCCCCAGCAGTCTTTAAACGTTAAGTGTATGTTAGCCTCAATTGAAAGCCCGACGTTAGCAAAGGTTGTATATAACGAATTGAAAATTGCATATTGGAGGGACATTAAACTGAACTTACAGTTCAATGTTACACAGAAGGTAACAGGATGGGTAAATTATTAAAAGGAAGGGTATGGACAGAGAGGTGATGATTCAATATAGTGGCCCTTATTTAATCCAAACCACAGAGGCTATCATGATGGGGCAAACTGTTGAGAGCCTTAATATTGTTGTTGACAGAGGTGCCTTATTGGAAGAGGAAAATCTTGTGAATGTTTATCAGCAAGAGGAACGATAGTGCTTAGTTATGCCTGGCATACGAAAGATGAATGGAAAACTGGAAGTTAAAGAGGAACGGAGGGACAGATACTGTTTTAAAAACCAAACTTTTGGGATGAAAAGTGAGTTGTTTTAACAATTCTTGTCATTTGATTGCATTTACACGCAGCATTCATGCCATGTTTTCAATGTGAATTGCGACAGGGCTCTGCTGTGATGTGAGAATCAATGCTTGGCGGTTTCCCATGTACCAATCAGCGTATGGCGTTTATCGCCTTGTGGCGTTGTTTTCTGATGCTTATGGGTGCTGTCGCACTAGT
>Ga0256407_10000958_pt1 | contig 65068 bp, 50 predicted proteins | sample RumenRJG_04DNA_FD_193489 | JGI IMG/M metagenome (GOLD analysis project Ga0256407, IMG submission 193489) | Bovine rumen microbial communities from Lethbridge, Alberta, Canada - RJG_04 | ecosystem: Host-associated > Mammals > Digestive system > Stomach > Rumen | place: Canada: Alberta... | reverse complement strand
CACTGCAATGGAGAGCCTGGTGGGCATAAGTACCGCTGTCATAGTAGCCGCCATCAAAAGCAAGACAGGTAAACTCATCAGAAGCAAGACACTGTGCCTCCATGTAGCGGCGGCCAAATGTGCCTGCCAGGTGGAAATAGATGTCAGACATCTTGGCCTCTACCATAATCATAGGATCAATACCAGATTCAGCACTGGCATCGTAAGTGTACTGAGAACTTGGAGTGACATCAAGATCTGTGCAACTTGTAGTCAGGCCAATCAGTGCTGCTGTGAAAAGCAATTTTATGTTCGTTTTCATATACTTTATTCTTTAATCTTTAATATTATAGCATCCATTAAAGTTACTTTACTTCAGAGATGATAACCGAGCGGCTCAGACGAGGATCGTTCAAATACATGTTGTCAACTCCACCCTTGGAATCGAGTGTCAAGCGGGAAGCAGGCACGCCATATTCCTTCGTGAGCAAATCATAGACATTCTGTGCACGGTTCTTTGCCAGACGGGTGTTGATTTCCTCTGTGCCGGTCTGCTTGTCAGCATAGCCAATGACGCTGAATGTGCGGTTAGGTGTGTTCTTGATCATATCGGCAATACCCTGGAGATTTACTTTCTCCTGATTGTTGATATCGCTGTTGCCGAGTGCGAAAGTTACCAGATAAGGATAGGTGATATACTTGGTGCTCTCCTTGGTTATGACTTCCTTCTTCACTTCAGGTTGGCGGTTGCGCAGTTGGTCATTCTCTGCACGCAACTTGTCAATCTCACTGTTCAGGCGGCTGAGTTCACCGTTGTCTTGTACGACAGGTTTTTTGGTTTCATTGCCGAAGTTGATTTTCACGCCCACCATGAAGGTGCGTGTGTGTGGATAACGGCTCCAACGGTAGTCAATACCGGGATCAATACCACCGAGGTTAACTTCCGGGTCAAGACCCTTGTAGTTGGTGATGGTAAAGAGATTGTTGGCTGTTCCGTACAGAGTGAGATCCTTAATCCAGTTGTTGAAGCAGTTGCGGAAAGTGTAACTCAGAGAGAGTGACTGCAGACGGATGTAGGTACCCTTCTCAATCCAACGGTCGGAAGGAAGTGAACCGGAAGCATCGCCGGCTGGGAATCCGAGGAACTCCTTCAGCACGTTCTTACCATCTGAGAACATTTGTGCACTGTTGTAGTGAGCACGTGGTCCGTTGTAAACATCATTGCCGAATACGCCGGTGATGAATGCGGTCAGGTTCCAGTTCTTATAACTGAAGGTGTTGTTCCATCCTGCGTTGAGTTTAGGCTGGGCGCAACCCGTGATGCTGCGATCCTTGTTGCCTGGGTTGTTGGTGGTCTCTCCTGTGCGGTTGCCGTTTTCATCGAGCACATAGTACTCAGAACGTCCGTTCACTGTACCTGCATACTGATAGGTGTAGAATGTACCGATAGGCTCACCCTCCATAATTCTTTGTGTCCATCCGTTGGCGGAAACGCCTGATACCATCGGATCGCCTTGAGTGAGGAGAGTTGTGCTGTAAGTCTCATTCTGCATCTTATCGACAGTGTTCTTGTTGTGCGAGAGGTTGATGGTAGTGTTCCAAGTGAAATCCTTGGTTTGTACGGGAACGAGATTCAATGTAAGTTCGATACCCTTATTGGTCATTTCACCCACGTTGGCATCCAGCCAACCGTATGGATATTTCGTTGTAGGCACGGGATAACTCCAGATCAGGTCCTTGGTCTTCTTGTTATAAACCTCAATCGTACCATTGACGCGTCCTCTCAGGAAAGCGAAGTCGAGACCGATGTTCAGCATGCCCGTTGTCTCCCACTTGAGGTCTGGGTTGGCATTCTGCGTGGCAGCGAAAGTACGATATGTCTTACCGTCATATTCAAACAGACCTGAAGCGCCCCATGTGGCTATTGAAGAATAGGGGTTGAATCCCATAGCGTTACCGGAAATACCATAACCGGCACGGAGTTTCAGGTTGTCGAATACGTTCTGGTCTTTCATGAAGTTCTCTTCCGTGATGTTCCATGCAACAGATGCTGATGGGAAAGTACCCCAGCGGTTGTTCTTGCCGAATACGGATGAACCGTCGCGACGGATGGTAGCCTGAAGGATATAACGGCCGTCGAATGAGAAGTTGGCACGACCGTAGAATGAAATGTTACGGATGTTCTCGCGGTATCCGCTTTGTACGGAAAGGGGAACATTGAGGATGGTCTGTGCATAAGACATGTTGAACCATGTCAGTTCGTCGTTGTAATAGCCTTCTACATTCAGGCCGAAACCGTCATTGTTCTTTTTCTCTTCCCAGGAGTAACCGGCCATCAGGTCGAACTTGCTCATGCCTAAGGTGAAAGCGTAGTTCAGGTAGGTCTCGAAGGTCTGCTCACGTCCGAAGTAAGTGTTGCGACTGGCCTGACCGTTCTTGTTGCCGATACCCTCGAGTTGAGACTTGCGGGTGTTGTATCCGCTATAGGTGCTCTGGTAGTTGCTCCAAGAGTAGTTCACGTTCCAGAAGAATCCCTTCCAGAGCTCAAGTGAAGTCTTGCCAGTAAACTGGTTGCGCTTCCAGATGGTCTCAGATGTGTTCTCTTCCATCAGGGCCAGCGGGTTGTAGTTCTTTGAACCTGCTCCTACTGTCCATGAACCATCCGCATTCTTGATGGCATTTGTGGGAGAGTAGTAGTTCATGGCATCGAGCACGGATGCACCCTCGTTACCGGTGGGAACACCGAAGTGCTTGCCATACATGGAGTTGAAGCCCATCGATATGGTGAGGTGGTCCTTCAAAATCTTGGTGGAGACAAGTGAACGGAAGTTGAAACGGTCCATTCCCGTCATCTTGATGACACCCTGGCGCTTTATGAGGTTGCCGCTGACCATATAGTTGGTTCTTGCATTGCCTCCTGAGATACTTACGTTGTGGCTATGGCTGATACCTGTGCGGAGCACTTCGTCCTGCCAGTCCACGTCAGCACCGCCATCCTTCAGCGAAACGCCGTTCCTTTGTGCATAGTCGCGAAGTTCACCGGCAGTTGCCATATCGTAGGTCTTCAGAATGTTATCGAAGGCTACATAGCCGTTGTAAGAAACGTTTGTCTTATCTTCGCCGCCTTTCTTGGTGGTGATGATGATCACACCATTGGCTGCTTTCGAACCGTAGATGGCCGTAGCGGTAGCATCACGGAGCACATCGATGCTCTCGATGTCGTCGGGAGCAACGGTTGAAGGATCAACGCCAGGAATACCGTCGATGACATAGTAAGGAGACATAGCACCTGTGCGGAGTGTAGAGGCACCACGCAGGGTGATGGTAGGACCGCCGTTCGGGTCGGCAGTTGAAGAAACAACCAGTCCGGGCACCTTGCCTTGCAGCATCTGACCTGGGTCTGTGAATACACCGCGGTTCAGATCCTCTGCCTTCACGGTGGTGATGGATGAGGTCACGTCCTTACGCCGCATGGTACCATAACCTACTACGACCACTTCGTTGAGGTTCGTGTTTTCTTCTTCGAGTACTACGTTCAGACGGCTGCCGCTGACTCTCACGGCCTGTGTCTTATAACCGATGTAGCTGATGTTCAGCGTCTTACCCTGAGCTACATTCAGGCGGAAGTTACCGTCGATGTCAGTCACTGTACCGTTGTTGGTACCCTGTTCCAGAATGCTCACACCGATAAGAGGTTCACCTGTCTGGTCCTTCACCTGACCGGTTACTGCGTTCTGTGCAAACATCATGGTACTGTTCATTAGGAGCAGCGCGAGTATCAGAGCCCGCATCAGCCCCTTGCAACTAATTTGTTTGTCTTGCATAGTTAATAATTTGAATGATTATAGTTATTTATTGTAAGATATTTGTCGGTTATACTTCCGATTAGAGATTAGCTGCAACTTCAATGTTAGATTATGTAACTTTTCGAGGTTGGCAGATAGGATGATTGACTATGTTTCATTTGCAAATATAAATATTATTTTTAAAAATCGCAACATTTTTCCCTTTTTTTTCATTATTTCAGGTAGTACAAACAAAAATAGGCGGCAAAAGGAATAATCCTCTTGCCGCCTTTCAGCATCCCGTCCTACAATCGGGGACACCTTTCTATTGGTTCATGTATTTGTCAAGATCTCTGCTCTTCACCTCGTTGAAGGAATACACTTTTCCTTCAAAGCGGATGGAAAGGAAACCGAATTTCGAATCTATTACTTCGCAGTTGATGGTCTGATTGGCACGAGGACCACTCTTCACGCGAAGGCAAATGGTCTTGCAGTCTTTCGAAAGCGTCCACTCACCGTTACTGCAGAATCGTTTTCCGTTTTGCACCTCAACCAAGCTGAAATTCCTATACTGTTTGTCTTCCGTGCGGTGCAGCTGCAAGAATCTGATACTGCGATCTGGCGTTGTATCTTCAACATAGTTGCTCCAGGTTCCTCTAATGGTAGGCTCATCAATCAGTTCTCTTGCGATAGCGTCGCCGATAGCATCTGCAACGTCTGAAGAGCAGGATGTGAAACTCATGGCTGAAGTTAACACCATTACCACCATCATGGGCATCAAAATCTTTTTCATAATCTTTCTTTTTTTATTGTTATTGTTTTATTCTATTTGTTTCGATTTCTGGTACAAAATTAGGGACGTTTTTTCATAACTACATTATTTTCCTGCCAAATTCCATTCAACTTGTTGCGTCAATCACATGAAAAAGCGACAAATCTTAGGAGCATCCCCAGGATTTGTCGCTTTAGCTCGAAAAAACGTATTTGAGTCTTTTCAGTCAGTCTTTAATTTACTTTGTCGTTACTGTTGCAGCGGTCTGTATAGAACTTCTTGAAGTCATCCCATTTGTAGTAGGGGAAGTTGTCGGTAGGCAGTGGAAGTGAGGCTTCACAGCCGTTGAACAGGCATTTCACGAGGATGTCCTGTCCCTTCTTCCCACGGTAGAATACTAGTTGGATATTCGAGGCTTTACCGGTCTGCCAGTTCTGATAGATATTTTTCACCTGATAGGGGTCCTCCGGGTCTTGGTCGGCTCCGTTGATGCCCATCAGCACGGTGAGTGGTCCGATACAAGTGTCGTGACCGAATCTGAGATCGGCCAACCGCTGGGTGGTTCCGTTGATTACATTGTCTGCCTTCTTGATGATGTCGCGCAGAATAGGAATCATCGCATAACGGGGGCCGAATACCCATGAGTAGGAACCCAGATTCGAGTTTTCCCATTGGGCAACCATTTCATCATCGGTAATGATATTCCCCATCATGCCATCGTGTCCGATGCTGGGCAGCGAGGTGTAGAGATTGATGAGGTTGCTGGCTATGGAATGCATGTTGCCGGGCAATCCCTCGGTGGAGGTGAAGACGCGTGAAATCACCTTGTCGCGCAGGTTGTCCTGGAACTGGAACTTGTCGCGGTTCTGTTCGTAGCGAGGCTTTGACTTCGGGAAGTCACGTCTCAGCGGATTCTGCCGGTCGTCGGGTACCACCCCGTCGAGTGTGGTGCGCGATGACTGTTCGCGGATTTCAATCTTAGGGTTGCATTGCGTCAGCTCCTGACAGAAAGAAGCCATGCTGAGCACACATCGGCCCGAGAGTGACGAGATGGCAAATACATCACCACCTTTCTTGAACACGTCGGGGAAGTTATTATACATTGTACGCGCGATTAACTGGTGCTGGTCCCACCCCAACTGACTCAGTTCGCTAACACTTGCCGCCATTTCGTCCTTGGCTGCCATGAACTTGGTACGAAAAGCCTCGCCTTCAGCCGTGAGCACATGCAGTTTGTGGGCCTTGGAAAGTAGTGAGTCCAGGTCTCTGTAAAGCCGGTCGTTCCAGTAATAGCGTGAACCGTGGCGGCTGTAGTGGCTGATGTAGAAAGGCTTGTAGCCTCGCGGGGCCTTTGTCAGCGTGGCTGTCTTCTGAGGATAGGGATAGTCGTTACCATAGGATCTTCTGGGGTCGGCCTTGACCTGATCGAGTACAGCTGTGCCTTGAGCCCAAGAAACGAGGGCCACACACCATAGCAGCAGGACAATAAAGGTTTTTCTCATAGTTGTGTAAAATGCTGTTATTTAATGATTAATGTTTATGCTTGCCGATGGGTATTAGGGGTTGGCGTTGGCTTTTATGGCCTCGGCCACAATCTCCGCAATGCGGCGTACACCTTTCGCGTCAGGATGGATGCCATCGTTGAGCATCTTGTCACCGTCGTTGGCGTAGAGCGTGTGGAGGTCTATCACCTGCAGGCCATACTGTTTGGCCACCTTCTGCTGGATGGGGATGATGCCGTTCACGATGACGGAGTCGTTGATTTCCCAGGTTGATTTGAAGGCAGGGATAGGCGTGCAGAGGAAAAGCTGGGGCTTGAGGGGCTGGGCGCCCTTCTTTGCTTTCTTTCCTTTCTTAGAGGTTTTCTGGGCCAGGGTCGGACACAGCGTGGTAATCATCTGCCGCAAATCATTCTCGAATTCAGCTCCGTACTGCCAGTTGTGGGGTTTCGAGTCGTTGGTGCCCAGCTTGATAATCACCACGTCAGGATGGAAGGCCAGTGCATCGCGCCATGCCATTTCATTCATATACGGGAAGTCACCCTTGTTCAGCATCGTGCGGGCACTCACGCCGAAGTTCTTCACCCAGTAGCCTTTTCCCAGCATCCGCTGCAACTGAGCGGGATAGCCATTCACCGGAGCCATCTCGATACCATGGCCGTCGGTGATGCTGTTGCCGATACAGGCTATGCGTATGGCATCGGTCTGGGGAGCAGGATGGGCATTAAGCCAGCTTTCAAGTTCCGTGACCAGCTGATTATGGTATTTGAACCATGGGCCGAATCCGAATCCGTGGCCACCTGTGGGATATACGAACATGGAACAGTCGTTGCCGGCATTGCGCATGGCCTTATAGTATTCCAATCCGTTGGTCACAAACGGTACCACGTTGTCGTCACTGGCCGAGAAGATGATGGCCGGGGGCGTGAGGTGGCGTTTCACGGCATTCTGCGTGGAGAAATCATGTACCATTTTCGGGTTCTTCTGGTCTTCTCCAAGGAAGTTACGGCATGACCAGACGTGCGAGACCCGTTCATCCATCGATATGACCGGATAGAACAAGATGGAGAAATTGGGCCTTACCTCGTAGGGGGAGAGGGTGGAGATGACCGAAGCCAGATGACCGCCAGCCGAGAATCCCATGATGCCGACATCCCAAGGGTTGATGCCCCACACCGCAGCCGAATCACGTACGATACGGAATCCCTTTTCTACGTCGCCGATAGGAATTGAACGGTTGCCTTCCGGCATACGGTAGTTCACCACACAGTAGGCAATGCCGCGTTCGTTGAGCCATCCCGACCAATCATAGCCCTCGTGTGAGTTTGAGAGCACGGAATAGCCGCCTCCCGGGATGCCCACAATGGCCCTGCCTGCTGGTTTCTCAGGGAGGAACACCACCATGTTTGCCTTTCCGTCTTCGGTGAGATTGAGCGTGAATTTCCTGGCCGTTTGTGCCTGAGTTGAGAGCATACAGGTTGCCAGGAGAATTGTAATGAATAGGTACTTTTTCATGTGATATAAGTTGTTTATAAGGATTTTCCGCCGCTAAATTACTAATTCTTTTTGAATTGGCAAACGTTATCAGCGTTTTTCTGACATTTTGCCTATTAATAGAAAGTTGAAAAATATTTGCGAAATTCAAAAACTGTTCATATATTTGCAGCGGAAACCACTATTAATTTCAAATACTGACAGATATGAAACAGACTGCATTGCTGATGATGCTTGCCCTGATGACCGCAGCGGCCGTGGAGGCACAGACAAAGACGATAAAGCCCAATGCCATCTTCAAGATGCCAAGCGTCAGCCTTGATGAATACAATCGGCTCTTTGCGCTGAATGAGGAGGGTAAACTATCGCCGAAAGAAAAGGTGGCTTTTGAAACCTGCGGCATCTTCGATGACTTGTATGCGGGTTTCTGCAGTTGGTATTGTGGTGGCGAGGTGCTATCGATAAAGGCTTCGAGTTGTCTGAAACCCACGTCAAAATTCAATTATGAGGCTAAAAATGCACATGACTTCAACCACGAGAGCGTGTGGGTGGAAGGAGCTAAAGGTCAGGGCATAGGCGAATACCTGGTCTATGAGTTTGCCGGTGCATGTCCGCGTATCACGACGGTAAAGATACTCAACGGACATGTGAAAAGCGAGAAAGCCTGGCGTGAGAACTCGCGGGTGAAAAAGTTGCGTATGTACTATAAGAATGAGCCCTACGCCATCCTTGAACTGGAAGACAGCCGCACGGAGCAAGATTTCGAAGTGGGCGTGCTTGGTCCCCACGATGGGAATGCACCCAAATGGACATTGAAATTCGAGATTCTGGAAGTCTATCCCGGCAGCAAGTATCAGGATACGGTCATCTCAGAGCTCTGGTTTGACGGAATCGACGTACATTAACGTGTACTTTCTGTGTCAACTTATTCAGTACACTACATCTGATGTTTAACTAAATCTTAATATCAATGATTAAAAAACTAGTTCTTGCTATGGGGCTCTTAGGGTTGTTCTCTGTCTGCAAGGCGCAGGAGAACTCAAAGCCAGTCATGCCACAGGGGAAATTGTTGCGCCTGGAGTATTCCTTTAGTGGCATGAGAATGCCTGTGTATGGAAATTTCAAACTGAAACGCAATGCTGAAACGGGTGAAAGTGACTTCAGTTTCTTCCATTACAATAAGGAAATGTTTACGAAGGGCGTACTCGATTCGGTCTTCACCGCTGCTTGTCGTATTATTGAGGAGGAACGTATGTATGAATATGCAATCAGCTACAGTTTGCCGCCCGAGGTGGAGAAGGGCATGCTTGACGGTTTCGGCTGGCGGTTTGAAGCCTGCTTTGAGAATGGTGAGTGCATTTCTTCGCATGGCCGCCATGTGATGCCTGGGGGTAAAGGTCTGCGCAGGATTGAGGATTTGCTCAGTGAAGCGGCCAGGGCTGCCACGAAAGAGGAGCCTACGGAATAGAAAATGAAAAAGCCGCAAGAGACTGACATCAGTTCTTGCGGCTTTTCTTTGGTGATCCGCTTGGGGCTCGAACCCAAGACCCCAACATTAAAAGTGTTGTGCTCTACCAGCTGAGCTAGCGGATCTCCGGTTTGCTTTTCAAAAGCGGGTGCAAAGTTACGATTAAAAATCGAAACTGCAAAATTATTCTTCAGTTTTTTGAATAATTTGCTCGTTTTGTTCTTCTGCGGGCTCAATGACGGTGATCTCTTTGCCCTCCAGGACGCTCTCGATAGCGTTCCCGTCATCATCCTCCTTAGTGACGTAGCGTTTATAGTATGCGATGAGGAGGGTGGTGAGAGGCAGGGCGATGATGAGTCCGATGAAACCGAGCAGGGCTCCCCAGACGGAAAGGCTGAGCAGCAAGATGGCAGGATTGAGTCCCATGGCCTTGCCCATGATCTTCGGGGTGATAATCATGTCGATGATAATCTGCACGATAATGAACACGGCGACGGCGGAGATTAGGATAATCCAGAAGTTCTGCCCGGTATCCACGGCCTTGAGGAGTGCTAGGAAGACGGTGGGGATGAGGGCAAAAGTGTGGAGGTAGGGTACCATGTCCATGATGCCGATAAGGATGCCGAGGCCGATAGCCATCGGGAAGTCGATGATGGTGAAGCCGATGCAGAAGAGTATGCCCATGGAGAGAGCAACGAGTCCCTGGCCGCGAATGTAGCTGTTTAGGGCTTTCTCTACGTCTTTCATTAATGACGTCCAGAAGGGGCGCACTTTCTTCGGGAAGATGCGTATCCAGTTTTCAGTAAGGAACTCATAGTCGAGCAGGATGAAGAACATGTATAACAGGGCGATCAGGGAGCCGACGATGCTCACGATGATGTTGTAACCGTGTCCTATGAACTTGAAAAGCTGCGGCAGGGCCTCACGGATACCGTTGGCAAAGTCTTGGCTATGTACGATGTTCTGTATTTCCTTACCATTGTCGTTGATCCATTGCTGGATAGTGTCGGGAATGCTGGTGATATGGGCCGTCTTGTGGATATAGGCGGTCATGAGCGTGCCGAGTTTGTTGAACTGCTCAATCATGGGAGGTATGATAAGCCAGATGACTCCTGCTATGACGGCGGTGACGAAGATGAATGTGACGATGATGCTGAGTGCACGTGTGGGCACATGAAGCTTGTATTGCACGAACTTGACGGCAGGGTAGAGCAGATAAGCTATGAACCAAGCCACAAAGAAGGGCAAGAGCACCGTGCTGAGGTAGTTGATGGCATAGAGCACTCCGAAGACTAGCAGGGCGATGAGTGCCCAGCGTATGAATCGGTCGAAGGTTATTTTCTGTTCAAACATTTTTATAAGTGAAGAGTGAAAGTGAAGAGTGAAGAATTGGCTACCGCTCGGGCATTTTACCTGAAACCTGAAATCTGAAACTCACTCCTGCTTTTCTGCTAGGAGTGATTTCTGATAGCATTCCCGGCAGAGGGGTTCGTATTCTTGGGTTTCACCGAGGAGGACGCGCTTGTCACTCTGCACAAGACGGTGGCTGACGTAAGCCAGTGAACCGCACTTGACGCAGATGGCGTGTACTTTGGTCACTTCATCGGCAATGGCACAGAGGGCCGGTATGGGGCCGAAAGGAACACCTCGGAAATCCATGTCGAGTCCGGCCACGATGACACGAACCCCGCGATTGGCCAGTTCGTTGCATACCTGAACGAGTCCTTCATCCAGGAATTGCGCCTCGTCGATACCCACCACATCGATGTCACTGGCCAGCAAGAGAATGCTGGAAGAAGAGTCGATGGGAGTGGAGAGAATGGCATTCTGGTCATGGCTGACCACCTCTTCATCAGAGTATCGAGTGTCGATGCTTGGTTTGAATATTTCAACGCGCTGACGGGCGAATTTGGCCCGTTTGAGACGGCGTATGAGTTCCTCTGTCTTGCCCGAGAACATCGAGCCGCACACGACCTCTATCCGACCGGGGCGGTGCACTTCACCTTCAAGATTATTTGTCATATAAGCACAATTTTTCCGCGCAAAGATATAGAAACGTTTTAAAAATTGCAAAGAAATGACCGTTTTTTTTGCGTGGTAAGAATAAATACCTTACTTTTGTACTTTGTAATGGGTATGTTGTACATCATTCCAACTCCTGTGGGCAACATGGAGGATATGACCTTGCGTGCTATCCGACTGCTCCGAGAGGCCGACCTTGTGCTGGCTGAGGACACACGTACAAGTGGAATCCTGCTGAAGCACTTTGATATCAAGAACCATTTGATGTCACATCATAAGTTCAACGAACACGGCACTGCTGCCGGTATTGTGGAACGGTTGAAGGCAGGGCAGACCATTGCGCTGATCAGCGATGCGGGAACGCCGGGTATCAGTGACCCGGGTTTCTATCTGGTCCGCGAGGCAGTGGCAGCAGGAGTGGAAGTACAGACGTTACCGGGAGCAACGGCTTTCGTTCCGGCATTGGTATCGAGCGGACTGCCCTGCGACCGTTTCTGCTTTGAGGGTTTCCTGCCGCAGAAGAAAGGGCGGCAGACACGTTTGGAGCAGTTGAGTGCGGAAGAGCGTACGATGGTTTTCTACGAGAGTCCCTATCGGGTGTTGAAGACCTTGCAGCAGTTTCGTGAAGTGTTCGGCGAAGAGCGTCAGGTGAGTTGCTGCCGAGAGATCTCCAAGGTTCACGAGGAAAGTGTACGTGGCACGCTTGCCGAGGTTATTGCCCATTTCCAGGAGCGTGAGCCGAAAGGCGAGTTCGTGATTGTCGTCGAAGGACGGAGGACAAAGGACGAGAAGCGTAAGACTAAAGGCGAAAGTTGAAGGAACAATTATTAAGGTAAAGGAAAAATAATCATTTCAATTATAAAATTATGAAGAAATTACTTTTTGTGGCCCTGTGCCTGTTGGCTATGGTGGCATGTAAGAATGAGAAACCGGCTCAGAATCTTGCTGGTGTAAGTCAGGCTGACTCTCTGCAGAAGATTATTGCCCAGAAGGACAATGAAATCAACGACATGATGGCTACCCTGAATGATATTCAGGAAGGATTCCGTCAGATTACAGAAGCTGAAAACCGCGTGACGGTAGCACAGTCGGGCGAGCGTGCCGACAAGGCTCAACAGATTCGTGAGAACATCCAGTTTATTTCTCAGCGCATGATGCAGAACAAGCAGCTTATCAACAAGTTGCAGCAGCAGTTGCGCGAGAGCAGTTTCAAGGGGGACGAGCTGAAGAAGACCATTGAGACACTGGCCAGTCAGATGGAGGAAAAGGAGCAGCAGCTGCAGCAGTTGCGCGCAGAGCTGGATTCAAAGGATATCCATATCTCCCAGTTGGATGAGACCATCAACAACCTGAATACCGATGTGTCCAATCTGCAGCAGGAGAGCAGTCAGAAGACCGAGGTTATCAACACGCAGGACAAGCAGTTGAATACCGCTTGGTATGTGTTCGGTACAAAGAGTGAGTTGAAGGAGCAGAACATTCTGGTGAAGGGCAAGGTGCTGCAGGGCAACTTCAACAAGAACTACTTCACCAAGATTGACATCCGCGTTGACAAGGAAATCAAGCTGTACTCAAAGTCGGCTGAGTTGCTTACCGCTCATCCTGGCGGCAGTTACACACTGACACGTGATTCCAAGGATCAGTATGTGCTTCGCATCACCAACCCGCAGACATTCTGGAGCACTTCCAAGTATCTGGTGATCCAGGTGAAATAAGAGACGTATTAGCGTTTCGACTTAAAGAAATCAGTCATCAACTGGCGGCATTCTTCTTCGAGGATGCCGCCAATTATTTTGGCTTTCGGATGGAAAGCCTTCGGGGCGTAGTTGACATAGCCGCGCTTCTCGTCGCGTGCACCATAAACAATACGAGGTAACTGTGCCCATCCCATTGCCCCGGCACACATCACACAGGGTTCCACGGTCACATAGAGCGTGCATTCCGTGAGATACTTGCCGCCCAGTTGGTTGGCGGCCATCGTGATGGCTTGCATCTCGGCGTGGGCAGTTACGTCGGTAAGTGTCTCTGTCATATTGTGGGCACGAGCAATAATCCGGTCACGGCAGACGATGACGGCACCGATAGGAATCTCGTCTTTTTCGAATGCTGTATGCGCTTCTTCGAGTGCTCTGCGCATATAGAATTCGTCTTTTCGATTTTGTTCTTCCGTTTTTGTCATATTCGCAGCAAAAATACAAAAAAACTTTTGAAGTCTCGCATAAAAGTTGTATTTTTGTCATCAGAAAAATAATGATGGATGAACATCTGAAAAGATATGGTAAAAACATTGTATCTTGAAGAGACCGACAGTACGAACGACTTTCTGCGCCATTACATGCCTGGGGAAGACGAGGACATGACCGTGGTGTGGACCGATTTTCAGCGGAAAGGACGCGGGCAGGGCTCCAACCAATGGGAGAGTGAGGCGGGAAAGAACCTCACCTTCAGCGTCCTGATTCATCCGGACAAAGTGCGTGCGCAGGATCAGTATATTATTTCAATGGCTGTGGCTGAGACGATGCACCGCTTTCTGTCGGGCATGGTTGATGCGGCTATCCAAATCAAATGGCCTAACGACATCTATGTCGGTGATTCCAAGATTGGCGGCATTCTGATAGAGAACCATCTGAGTGGAGAGCATATCAAGGACTGCATCATCGGTATTGGTCTGAACGTGAACCAGACGGTGTTTGTCAGCGATGCACCCAATCCGATTTCGATGCGCATGATTGATGATAGGGAATGGAACCGCGAGGAAGTGCTGCAGGGGCTGATTTCGGAGTTGGTCTGGCAATTCCAGCATTTCCGCTTCGACATCATCCGTAAGAAATACCGCCGCCATTTATACCGTCGGGAGGGCTTCTATCCATACCGCGATGCGGAAGGGGAGTTTGAAGCAGAGATGTTGGAAGTGGAGAACGACGGGCATCTGGTATTGCTTGATACAGAGGGACGGCAGCGTCGTTATGCCTTTAAGGAGGTGGCGTACGTGATATGAATATTAATCGTTATAAAATAAGGTTATGGCTAGATTTAAAAGAATTCTTCTGAAGCTTTCGGGCGAGAGTCTGATGGGCAAACAGGGTTATGGCATTGATCCCGAACGGCTTGCCGAGTATGCACAGCAAATCAAGGAGGTGCATGAGATGGGTATTCAGATCGGTATCGTGATTGGTGGTGGCAACATTTTCCGTGGATTGAGTGGAAGCCAGAAAGGCTTCGACCGTGTGAAAGGCGACCAGATGGGTATGCTTGCCACGGTCATTAATTCTCTAGCACTGAGTTCTGCATTGAGTGTTGCAGGTGTGAAGAACAAAGTGCTGACGGCTATCCGTATGGAGCCTATCGGTGAGTTCTATACAAAATGGAAGGCCATTGAGGCTATGGAGGAAGGTTTGGTATGCATCTTCTCAGCCGGAACCGGCTCGCCATATTTCACTACCGATACGGGTTCTTCGCTTCGCGGTGTGGAGATAGAGGCTGACGTTATGCTGAAAGGTACACGCGTGGATGGCATCTATACTGCTGACCCCGAGAAGGACCCGACAGCCACGAAATTCCACGACATTACTTATAATGAGGTATTGGAACGCGGATTGAAGGTGATGGACCTTTCTGCCGTCGTGATGTGCAATGACAATCACCTGCCCATCTATGTGTTCAATATGGACGTCGTAGGTAACCTGAAAAAGGTGATGGATGGCGAGGAAATAGGCACGTTGGTACATAGTTAATCCTAAATATTTACCTTTATGAAATTCCTTCTTACAAGAGTGCTTTCAACAACACTCTTCACAATCGTTTTCTCCGTACCTTCACAGGCTCAGGCCTTGTTGTCGAACGAGGCGAAAATCAATTCCATCATATCCCAGATGACGCTGGAGGAGAAAGTGGATATGCTTCACGGCAAGCATATGTTTTCCTCTTCAGGTGTGGAACGTCTAGGCATTGCCGACATTGAGTATGCTGACGGTCCTTTCGGTATCCGTGAGGAAATGGAGCCGAACAGTTGGAAGTCTTTGAATTTGGCAACAGACTCTGCCACTTTCTTCCCGACGGGTTCGGCACTTGCTGCCACCTGGAGTCCGGAAATGGCCTATGCCTATGGTCGCGGTATGGGTATTGAGGCCCGTCTTCGCGGAAAAGACATGATCTTGGGTCCTGCCATTAACATCCAGCGTATTCCCACGGGAGGTCGTACCTATGAATATTTCAGTGAAGACCCGTTGCTCAGTGGCTTTCTGGCTGTGGCTTACACAAAAGGCTGTCAGGAGACGGGAACAGCCGCCTGCCTGAAACACTATGCCCTGAACAATCAGGAGAACTATCGGGGCTTTGTGGACGTGAGGATATCGCCGCGTGCCATGAACGAGATTTATCTGAAACCCTTTGAGATGGCTGTCCGTGAGGGAGATGCCTGGGGCGTGATGGCTGCCTATAATAAAGTGGACGGCAAATGGTGTTCCGATAATGAGATGCTGCTTACCGATGTGCTCCGTAAGCGTTGGGGCTTCCCCGGAATCGTTATCAGCGACTGGGGAGGTGTGCATGCCACATCGGCTGTAGTGGCTGGAATGAATGTGGAGATGCCCAGCAACCGTTTTATGGGAAAGTCCCTGCTCGACTCGGTGAAGAGCGGTGTCATTAGTGAGGCTGTTATTGATCAGCGCGTCAGGGAGCTGCTTCGAGTGCGCCTGTTGGTGAAACCCATACCCGCAGAGCAAGCCAATAAGGAGATGACCGCCAAGCCTGAGCAGTTGAAAACGGCCTACGAGGTGGCTAAGCGTTCTATCGTTCTGCTGAAGAACGACGGGGTGCTTCCGTTGAACCTCAAGCGTGTGAAGAAGATAGCCGTCATCGGCGATAATGCCCGTTGCAAACAGGCATTGGGCGGAGTCGGCGCCGGTGTGAAGACTTTGCGTGAAGTGACTCCGCTGGAAGGAATCCGCGAGGCAATCGGGAATGGTGCCGAAGTGATATGGGCACAAGGCTATCCCTCTTATGGTGCGCAAGAGCGCTTCAAACGCGTCTCTCCTCAGATGGCTCCCGACCGTAAACTCCTTGCCGAAGCCGTGAAGATAGCCCGTAAGGCTGATGTGGTTATCTTTGTGGCAGGTGACAACCGTGAGATAGAGACAGAAGGTTCCGACCGCGTGTCTATCAAGATGCCGCAAGGACAGAATGAGGTTGTCAAGGCTTTGGCTGCTGCCAATAAGAATCTGGTTACGGTGATTGTTGCGGGTGGTCCTCTGGAGTTGGAGACGGTCAGAGACGCTTCCAAGGCACTTCTCATTTCATGGTTTAACGGTTCTGAGGGTGGCACCGCTCTTGGCGATGTGCTCACGGGAAAGGTTTCCCCATCAGGAAAACTGCCGTTCACCTTCCCTATCAAGTTGGAGGATTCTCCTGCTTATGCCACAGGCTCCTATCCCCAGCAGCTGAAGGGAAGCGACCAACAGGGAGATATCTTCGTAGGTTTGGTTAACCGCGAGAAAAACGACCGCAGTCAGGAACTGATTGCTCCTTACGCCGAAGAACTCCTTGTAGGCTACCGCTGGTTCACTACCAAGAAGTTGCCTGTGGCCTATCCTTTTGGCCATGGTCTTTCCTATGCCACTTTCGAATACAGCAATCTCACGGCGACGCCTAATGCAGAGGGTATCCGCGTGGAGTTCGACTTGAAGAATAATTCATCAATCGATGCTGAAGAGGTAGCTCAGGTCTATGTATCCCGTGAGCAGTCGGCCTTGGAGCGTCCAGCCCTGGAGTTGAAGGGCTTCCTGCGTGTGGCTTTAGGAAAGGGCGAGCAAAAGCGTGTCAGCATCTTGCTCCGCCGCAATGACATGAAAGACTGGAATGCCGCTATCGAGAATTGGCAACTGGAGGCCGGACAGGTAGAGGTGCATGTAGGTTCCTCTTCGGCAGATCTCCGCTTATCTCAGACATGTACCATTAATTAATCCTTATATGATGAAGAAAAGACTATTCGCGGCATTTCTGTTGTCAGCCTTCATAAGTGTCGCCCTGCAGGCAGGGAACTACAAGAATTTCAAGGTTTCGACCTATGTCCGTGCTCAGGATGTTGCACGCATGGCCGACAAGAATTTCCTTGAATCCACTTGGAAAACCATCAGTGAACAGGTTGACATTGACAAAATCTACCTTGAAACCCATCGCGATGCCTTTATCGTGGATGAGAAAGTGTTGGTCAAGGTGAAGAACTTCTTTCAGAAACAGGGTCTGGAAGTGGGTGGCGGCATTACCTATACCATCTCAGAACCCTCTGATTTCGAGACTTACAGTTATGCGCGTCCTGCCGACCGTCAGAAAGTCAGGGAAATCGCTGAATACACGGCGAAGCATTTTGACGATTTCATTCTCGACGATTTCTTCTTCATCGACATCAAGAACGATGATGAGATTGCCGCCAAAGGCAGTAAGAGTTGGACAGACTACCGCTTGCGCCTGATGGCTGATGCCGGCAAGGAACTGGTGGTAGGACCGGCAAAGAAGGTGAATCCCAAGGTGAAAGTCATCATCAAATACCCCAACTGGTACGATCATTTCCATGGTCTCGGTTTCAATCTGGAGGAAGAACCCGTTTATTTTGACGGACTCTGGACAGGTACCGAAACGCGCGATCCCGGAAGTGCTCAGCATCTGCAGAACTATCTCAGTTATAATGTGGTGCGTTACTTCGACAATATCGCTCCCGGAAAGAACGGAGGCGGATGGGTGGATGCCGGTGGTATTCACATGGGTGTGGACCGCTATGCTGAACAGGTACACCTCACGATGCTTTCCAAGACACCCGAGATCATCCTCTGGAACTATATGCAGTTGGCTGAGGTGAAGATGTCGCCGCAACAAAAGCGCGCCTGGCAGGACGGCACCACAAGTTTCAACTACGATGAGATGGCAGCTCCTTTCAAGAAAAGTAACAAGACCATCCAGCCTTCCACTTTGGCGCGAATCGCTTCTGTCACGCTCCGCAACGATGACAAGATTATCGGGCAGCTGGGCAATCCTATCGGACTGGCATCCTACAAGCCTTTCCATTCATCAGGTGAGGATTTTCTGCAGAACTATCTCGGTATGATTGGTCTGCCGATGGATATGTATCCCCGTTGGCTCGACAACAAGCAGCAACTGCTGCTCACCCAGCAAGCTGCCAAAGACCCGCAGATTGTTGAGAAGATTAAAGAGCAGTTGCGTAAGGGTGGTGACGTCATCGTGACCACAGGTCTGCTTAAGCAGATTAAGGACCAGCTGGCCGATGTTTGCGAACTCTATTGCGGTGACCTGAAAGCCATTGTCAACGATTTCGGCCGTCAGGGGAAGTCTTCGCGTGAGTTCATTATCCCGCAGGTGAAATATTTCACGAATGATGCATGGGAGGTGGTCAGTGCAGGCCGTCCATTGGATGGTGGCGTTTCCGGTTATCCCATTCTGCTTCGTGACACCTATTCCAAGGGAACACTCTACGTGCTCACCATCCCTGATGATTTCGGTAATCTCTACGATTATCCAGCCGGGGCGTTGAACGTCATTCGCAGCCGTATGAGCCGTGACGTGGGTTACTATGTTGAAGGCCGTTCCAAGATAGCCTTGTTCCCTTACGACAACAAGACGTTTGTCGTGGAGAACTTCAATGATGAGGCCGTGGATGTGAATGTAGTGTTCAACAGTAAGGTGTCCGGTATCCGCAATCTGGAAGATAACGGCCAGTTGAAGCCTGCTGCCGATGTCGTTTATGGCAACAATCGCTGGGCTCCCTATCGGGAGGGACAGACGGTATTCCGTCTGAAACTGCCAGCCCATTCCTACAGGGCTTTCGGCTTCTAATCAAACTAAAAATACAGAGTCGTTATCCGGCTCTGTATTTTTCTATATCTGAGACTACCTGCGAGGCCCAGTCCTCATCATAGCCTACGTTGAAGCGGATATAGCGGTAGTCTTTATTCCTGCAGGTGATGATTACCTGGTATTCAGCAACCGTATAGGGTGTAGCCATATTCTTGGCCGCTACGCTCTCGATGTCGGAAATGGGAATCTTGGCTCCAGCAGCAATCATGAATCCCTGTTGCTGATAGACGAGAATAGCACCGCCTACCTCATTTGCCAGAACGGCGTTGGTGACGATGACATCATCAGGTTCTCCGTATTTTGCCGTTACCTCATCCACTGTTGTCAGCATATCCATCCGTTCTGCATCCGGTGATTCCTCACGCTCCTTGTGATACTTCATGTAAAAATAGGCCAGCAAAAGTACGGGTATGGCAAGTCCTGCATATGGGCCACATAGAAATACCAGCACCACTATGGCTATGATACTCAGAATTACAGTTCTTTTCATCTTTGTTTCAGGAATTTAGGCATCTTCGTAATCCACGTATTCTCCTTCGCTGTCGGGAATAATCTTGCGGTTGGCTTCTTCTGGAGAGCGTTGGTCAATTATGGAAGGATCTTTGCTGTCGTTGCGTGATTGTCTATTCTGCTGTCCCATATCCTGGAACTGTTTGCGGGCATTGTTGAAACCTCTGGCCACCCGCCAGATAAAGGCACCTATCGTTACGACAAATGCGATGAACAGAATCAGGAGAAACTTTAGGATAAACATGGCTATTAAACCTTAACGTTAACCTTAACCTTAACTTTTTGTTAGCCTTCGATCTTCGGGTTTGCCTGTTGCTGGGTGAAGGCAGAGAGCAGCACATACCATGCGATGACCAGCGCAATGCCGGGAATGCGGAAAATGAGAAGGAGCATGGCAGAGGTGATAAGGAAAATATACTTCAGTTTATTTTCAGCCCAGCCCCAATGCTTGAACTTCAGGGCAAACATGGGAATCTCGCTGACCAGCAGCCAACTGCTTATAAAGACCATGACGATGACGGCAACAGCCATCCACGCATTACTTTCCAGCAGACTGGTGGCACCCACCATGATACTTCCCCAGAAGAGTGCATTGGCAGGTGTGGGCAATCCGATGAAGCCCATGGCTTGACGTTCGTCAAGATTGAATTTGGCCAATCGTAAGGCAGAGAAAGCCGCCATGATGAAGGCCACGTAGGGAAGTATAGGGCGCAGGGGGTCCAGCAGGGTGGGATAGTCCATCACGGTGAGCTCGTAGAAGATCATCGTGGAAGGAGCCACGCCAAAGGTGACATCGTCAGCCAGTGAGTCTAGTTCCTTGCCAATGGGAGAAGACACACCCAAAAGCCTTGCCGTCATACCGTCAAAAAAGTCGAACACGGCTCCGAGTATGATGAACAACAGTGCCATCGCAGGTTGTCCGCCAAAGGCAAAACAAGTGGCGATACAGCCGCAAATTAGATTGCAGCAGGTAATACTGTTGGGGATATGTTTCTTAATACTCATCTTTCACAAACAACCATGTATTCTTAACCTTTGAGCTTGGCAATCACCGTTTGGTCACCCGTGGTGGCCTGTCCCATTTTCACGCATACCTCAGAATCTATGGGAAGGAACACATCTACACGGCTACCCAACTTGATGAATCCCAGATGCTCGTCGATATAACAGTCTTCGTCGGCTTTGGCATAGGTGACGATGCGGCGTGCCATGGCACCGGCAATCTGCCGGCAGAGTATATCCTGACCGTTGTCGGCTTCAATCATTACGTCGGCATGTTCGTTTTCCTCGCTGGCCTTGGGCAGCCAGGCTTTGTGGAAATTACCGTTCTGATGATGTACAAATTTCACGCGCCCGTCCACAGGATACCAATTGGCGTGCACGTTGAAAGGGCTCATGAAGATACTGATCATCAGCCGCTTATCGTGGAAATACTTTTCTTCCTCCACTTCCTCGATAACTACAATCCGGCCGTCGGCAGGAGCCACGACGATATTCTCTGTATCCCCTCCATAGTAGCGGATAGGACAGCGGTAGAAGTTGACGACTGTGCAATAAACGATACCAAAGAGTACTATGAATATCCAAAAGGGAATCTTTGTATCAAAAAGATACCATAGTAACGCTGCTATGACTGCAATGGCGATGCCTGAGTAGAGCAGAGTGTTCGTTCCTTCACGGTGTAGTCTAACTTTTTTAAGTTTCTTTATTCTTTTACCCATATATAGGTTGATGCATCATAATTTGTGGTGCAAAGGTAATCAAAATAATTTATTAATCATTATTCATAATTCATAATTTTTACTTTTAAGGTTTATTTTCGTATTTTCTTTGGTAATATGAGCCGAAATATGTAATTTTGGACCTCATTATGGAAGATTTTATACATTTACACGTACACACCTATTACAGCATCCTCGATGGTCAATCGAGCATCAAGAAGCTGGTTGACAAGGCCATCGGCAATGGAATGCGTGGTATGGCCATCACCGACCACGGCGACATGTTTGGCGTGAAGGAATTGTTCGACTACTGCAACAAGGTGAACGGCAGTCGCAAGAAGGAAGGTTTGGAGCCCTTCAAACCCATCTTCGGCTGTGAAATGTACGTGGCTCACCGCAAGAAGGAACTCCGTGAGGCCGACAAGGGTGATAGGAGTGGATGGCACCTCATCGTGCTGGCCAAGAATTACAATGGCTATAAAAACCTTATTAAACTTGTTTCGCGTTCATGGGTTGACGGCTTCTATATGCGTCCCCGCACCGACCGGGAAGATTTGGAGCGCTTCCATGAAGACCTCATCGTCTGTTCGGCCTGTATTGCCGGTGAGGTTCCTGCCAAAATCATCCGCGACGATATTGCCGGGGCCCGCGAGGCCATTGAGTGGTATCATCGGGTTTTCGGCGACGACTATTACCTGGAACTGCAGCGCCATGAAGTGAAGGATCCTTCCGTCCGTGCCAATCGCGAAACCTTCCCCCTTCAGCAGAAAGCCAACCGCGTGCTGATAGAGCTGGCCAAGGAATACGGCATCAAGCTCGTATGCACCAATGATGCCCACTTTGTGGACGAAGAGAATGCCGAAGCCCACGACCATCTGCTCTGCCTCTCCACGGGCAAGGATCTGGATGACCCTACCCGTATGCTCTATTCCAAGCAGGAGTGGTTTAAGACTCGCGAGGAGATGAACGAAATCTTCTCCGATGTGCCTGAAGCGCTCAGTAACACCCTGGAGATACTCGATAAGGTAGAGACCTATGATATTGAGCATGCCCCCATCATGCCCTTCTTCCCAATTCCCGAGAGTTTTGGAACGGAAGAGGAATGGCGCCGAAAGATTACTCCGGAGCAGCTCTTTGACGAGTTCACCAGCGATGAGAACGGTGAGAACCAGCTACCTCGTGAGGAAGGCGAGAAGAAGGTGAAGAAACTAGGCGGTCTCGACAAACTCTACCGTATCAAGTTCGAGGCAGACTATCTGGCCAAACTGGCATACGACGGAGCCCACCGTATCTATGGAGACCCCCTTTCTCAGGAAGTGGAGGAACGCATCCGTTTCGAACTTCATATCATGAAGACCATGGGCTTCCCCGGCTACTTCCTCATCGTGCAGGACTTTATCAACTCCGCCCGCGACGAACTGGGTGTGATGGTAGGTCCCGGACGTGGTTCCGCTGCTGGTTCCGTGGTGGCCTATTGTCTGGGTATCACCAAGATAGACCCCCTGAAATACGACTTGCTGTTTGAGCGTTTCCTCAATCCCGACCGTATCTCGCTGCCAGATATCGATACCGACTTCGACGACGATGGTCGCGGAAGGGTGCTCGAATGGGTGGAAGACAAGTATGGCCATGACAACTGCGCCCATATCATCACCTACGGTACGATGGCCACCAAGAACTCCATCAAGGATGTGGCCCGTGTGGAGAAAGTGCCCCTCGACATTTCCAACCGTCTCTGCAAGGCCATCCCTGACCGATTGCCCGACGGTATGAAGATGAATCTTCCCAACGCTATCAAGTGCGTGCCGGAACTACAGGAAGCCGTTGTTTCCCCCGATGAACGTCTGCGCAACACGATGAAATACGCGAAGATGCTCGAGGGAACCGTGCGTGGTACAGGTATCCATGCCTGTGGATTCATCATCTGCCGCGATCCTATTTCCGATTGGGTACCGGTGTCGGTGGTAGAAGATAAGGACAACCCCGGCCATAAACTGCATTGTACGCAATACGACGGTCATGTCATCGAATCGACGGGCCTGATTAAGATGGACTTCCTTGGACTGAAGACTCTTTCCATCCTGAAGGAAGCCGTGGAGAATGTCAAACTCAACACTGGCCATGAGGTTGATCTCGATACCATTCCCATCGACGACCCCAAGACCTACGAACTCTATCAGCAGGGACGTACCATCGGAACCTTCCAATTCGAATCCTCCGGCATGCAGAAATATCTCCGCGAGCTCCATCCCACTGTCTTCGAGGACCTCATCGCTATGAACGCCCTCTACCGTCCGGGCCCCATGGACTACATTCCATCCTTTATCGCCCGAAAGAATGGCCGCGAAGCCATCACCTACGATATCCCCTGTATGGAGAAATACCTGAAAGACACCTATGGTATCACCGTCTATCAGGAGCAGGTGATGCTTCTCTCCCGCCAACTGGCCAATTTCACTCGCGGTGAGAGTGATGCCTTACGTAAGGCGATGGGTAAGAAGAAGAAAGACATCGTTGACGCCATGAAGCCGAAGTTCATAGATGGTGGAAAGGCCAACGGCCATGACCCGAAGGTGCTTGAGAAGATATGGGCCGACTGGGAGAAATTCGCCTCCTATGCGTTCAATAAGTCGCATGCCGCCTGCTATTCGTGGGTGGCTTATCAGACAGGCTACCTCAAGGCTCACTATCCTGCCGAGTATATGGCAGCCGTGATGAGTCGCAACATGAATAACATCACCGAAGTGACCAAACTGATGGACGAATGCAAGTCGATGGGTATTCCCACTAAGGGCCCCGATATCAACGAGAGTTTCCTGAAGTTCTCTGCCAACCACAAGGGCGAAATCCGTTTTGGTCTTGCCGGTATTAAAGGAATGGGCTCAGCTGCCGCCGCCGCCATGATTTCCGAGCGCGAGCAGAACGGTCCCTATAAGAGCATCTTTGATGTCGTCGAACGCGTCAATTTGTCAGCCTGCAACCGTAAGGCTTTCGAGAGCATGGCACTCAGCGGCGGTTTCGATAGCTTCGGTCTGAGCCGTGAACAGTATTTCGCGCTCAACAATAAGGGCGAAGTATTCCTCGACACGCTGATGCGCTACGGACAGTTGTTCCAGCAAGAGCAGCAGGAATCGCGCAATTCTCTTTTTGGTGATATGGGCAGCGTGGAGATTGCCACCCCGCAGGTTCCTGTGGCCGTTGAGGAATGGAGCAACCTGGAACGCCTCAACAAGGAGCGAGACCTTGTGGGCATCTACCTTTCGGCCCATCCGCTTGATGAATACAGTATCGTGCTCAAGGGAATGTGCAACACCCATTGTCCTGAACTCAACGACCGCGAAGCCCTTGCCCGCAAGGAAGGATTCCAGTTGGGAGGCATCATCACCCAAGTGCGTGAGAAGACCACCAAGCGCGGAGACCCTTGCGGTTTTGTCACTATCGAGGATTTCGAAGGTTCCGGCGAACTGGCACTCTTTGGTGAGGAATGGACAAAATGGCGCGGAATGATGGTTGAGGGCTACACCATCTATATCCAAGGCAAGTGTGCCCCTAAGTTCCAGAACAGCACTTTCCTCTCCATTCAGATTGCCAATATCCAGTTCATGAGTAGGGCCAAGGATGAGAACATCGAGAAGTTCACCATCTCTTTCGATTCCGATACCATCGATGAGGCGATGGTTACTGACCTCACCACGCTCCTCAGCGAGCATCCGGGCAATATCCAACTCTATTTCCAGATAAAGAATCCGGAAAGCACGACGCCCCTCTTGCTCCACAGTCGCAGCCTGACCATTGATGTCAACCGCGAACTCCTTTCATATCTGGATGCCAACCCCGCCATGGAATACCGCATCAACTGAGCCGCTGCCGGTGGCATGGTCTTTGCATGGCAATACTTATAAACTCATAAACTTATAAACTCATAAACTTACAAACAATGGAAGTAAACATCACAAACGAGAATTTCGAGAGTCTGAAGAATGGCGATATGCCGTTGGTAGTTGATTTCTGGGCAACATGGTGTGGCCCATGCCGTATGGTAGGCCCCATCATCTCGCAGTTGGCAGAGGAATACGACGGCCGCATCGTCGTTGGCAAGTGCGACGTGGAGGAGGCTGACGACATTGCCGCTGAGATGGGCATCCGCAACATCCCTACCATCATGTTCTTCAAGAACGGACAGCTCGTCGACAAGTTCGTAGGTGCCACCACAAAGGCCAATCTGCAGCAGAAGTTCGATGCCTTGCTTTGATTCCGTCTGACAAGTCCCCATCAAATAAGTGCTACTCATACGGGTAGCACTTATTTGTTTTATGTCGTTTGATTGTTAATAGCCGGACAGGCAATCAATGCCTTGGGAACAAAGTAAATTAGTTTGTTCCACAAACAACCATTGGAAGCATCCCATCCAAAGTCTGGAAGCAGAACAAAGTAAATTAGTTTGTACTCGAGGTTGCAATTGGAAGAAATCTACCAGGTAATGGTGCGGGATCCATCGGGCTGTTCTTCAATGGTGACGCGGAGGGCATCCTCGGGCAGGAGGTCTTCGATGAGTTCCGGCCACTCGATGAGACAGAGATTGCCGCTGTAGAAATAGTCCTCATAGCCCATGTCATAGACTTCCTCAATCTTCTTGATGCGGTAGAAATCGAAATGATAGATGGATTGGCGGTCAATGGTATATTCGTTGACGATGGCGAAGGTGGGGGAGGTAATGACGTCCTCAACACCGAGTTCTTCACAAAGGGCTTTGATGAAGGTGGTCTTTCCGGCGCCCATCTTGCCGTAGAAGGCGATGACGAGGCCCTTCTCTTGGAGGGCGTTGGCATTGATAAACTGGCGGGCTGCCTCGCGGATGGTTTCTATGTTTTGAATCTTGATTTCCATTTTCTTTTAATCTTTAATCCTTAATCTTTCATCTTTAATCTTTCATCTTTAATCTTACATCCTTCATTTCTTTCTGCCGCGCATGGTGATGAGGGGCACGAGCATTTCTTCCAAGGAGATACCGCCGTGCTGGAAGGTATCCTTGTAATAACTGACGTAGTAGTTGTAGTTATTGGGATAGGCGAAAAAGGAGTCACCAGTGGCAAAAACGTATGTCGTGCTGATGTTGGGTGCGGGGAGATGGGCCTTGCGCGGGTCTTTGATCTCATAGACTTCCTTGGGGTTGTAGTTGAGATTCTTGCCCAACTTATAGCGCAGGTTGGTATTGGTATTGCGGTCGCCGATGATCTTGACGGGACGGTCGGCACGGATAGAGCCGTGATCGGTGGTGAGCACTACGGTATAGTCGCTCTGCGACAGGAGTTTGAAAAGTTCGGAGAGCACGGTGTGGCGGAACCACGAGAGGGTGATGCTGCGGTAGGCGCTTTCGTTGTTGGCGAGTTCGCGCACCATCTTCGACTCGGTGCGAGCGTGGGAAAGCATGTCGATGAAATTGATGACCACCACGTTGAGGTCGTTCTGCGAGAGGTTCTTGAACTGCTGCAGCAGACGGTCGGCTCCCTGAGAGTCGTTCACCTTGTGGTAGGAGAACTTGTCTTTGCGGCGGTAGCGCTCTATCTGCGTCTGGATGAGCGGCCCCTCGTTGAGGTTCTTGCCTTCCTCTTCGTCTTCATCCACCCATAGTTCGGGGAACATTTCGGCAATCTTGTTGGGCATCAGTCCTGAGAAGATGGCGTTGCGGGCATATTGGGTAGCCGTTGGGAGGATGGTCATATAGAGTTGTTCTTCGATGTCGAACAGGTCGCCGATTTCTTCGGCGAGCACGCGCCACTGGTCGTAGCGGAAGTTATCGACAACGATGAAGAACACTTTCTGCCCGTTGTTAAGCAGGGGGAAGATATGCTTCTTGAAAATGTCGGGCGACATGGTGATGTCACGTGAGGAGCCTTCCTCGATAAAGGAGAGGTAGTTCTTTTTGACAAACTTGGCGAAGCCATTGTTAGCCTCTTCTTTCTGCATCCGGAGCATCTCGGTCATGGAGGAATCGGTGTTGCTGAGTTCCAGCTCCCAGCGCACGAGTCTCTTATAGACGTCAATCCAGTCTTGAAGCGTCTGGCAGTTGTCTATCTGCATGGAGATTTGTCCGAAGTTCTGCTGATATCCTGTCTGTGTGACTTCGGTGACAATCTGCCGCTGATGGATGTTCTTCTTCAGCGTCAGCAGAATCTGCGAGGGATTGACGGGCTTGATGAGGTAGTCGGCAATCTTGGAGCCGATGGCCTGGTCCATGATGTTCTCCTCCTCGCTCTTGGTGCACATCACAACGGGCGTGGCGGGCTGTATCTCCTTGATATATTGGAGCGTTTCGAGTCCGCTGAGACCGGGCATCATCTCATCGAGGAGGATGAGGTCGAAGGTTTTCTGACGGCATTCTTCAATGGCGTCGTTGCCGTTGCTGACGGTTACCACTTCGTAGCCTTTCTTCTCGAGGAAAAGGATGTGGGCCTTGAGCAGTTCAATCTCGTCGTCTACCCATAATAATAGTCCGTTTGTCATATTGAGGAGTTTTTAAGTTTATGAGTTTTATGAGTTTATGAGTTTTGGAGATTATGAATTTCGACAACAGGCTTGCCAGGTAATCATAACTCTACACTCTACATTCTACACTCTACATTAAAGATCAGAAACCTTCGAGGTCGTAGTACTCGTCTTCGAGGTCGACGACGGGCTTCTTTTTCTTGGGCTCTTCCTTTTTGTTGGTGGACGGTCTGTTCTGACTGCCAAAGCCATCACCGAAGTCGATGCCGGTGTCTTCCACGGTAGGCTGCTTTTTCGGCTTGGGAGCAGGTTGTTCTTTGGGCTTGGTAACAGGCTTTTCCTTAGGTTTTGTGACGGGCTTTTGAGTTGCTGCGGGTTTTGTGGGAGCCGTAGTGGCTGGTGTTGCAGCGGGTATCTCTATGGTACCGCCGTCGATGGCAGGTGCCTGCGGTTTGGGAGCCGGTTCCGCAGGAATCTCAATGGTGCCGCTGTCGATGGTAGGAGCCTGTGGCTTGGTAGCTGCAGGTGCCTCAGGAATCTCTAGGGTACCGTTTTCGATAATGGGAGTCTGAGGCTTGGTAGCAGGTACTTCGGCAGGGATTTCTATCGTACCGTCGTCCACGGGCTCTGGCTTTTGCACGGGTATCGTCGCCTCTGTCTTGGGCGTTGTCACAGGCTCAGTCTTGGGAGGCTCAGGCTTTTGAATTTTAGATTGCTGAGGTTCGATCTTTGGAGGCTCGGGTTGCTGCGGGATCGTGACAGGTTCCTCCGACGGGATGTCGAAGGTGGAGTTGTCTTCCGGTTGCTCAATACCGAGGTCGATGAGTGTCTCGTTGTTGAGCACGCCACCGTTGTAGAGTCCGTTGCCGTCATTGGATTGCTGCTCACTAGCAGGGGCTTCGGGTTCTTTCTCGTATTCAATGGTGGCGGGTTCCGTCAACAGGCGCACGGTACTGATTTTCAGCGGTACGAAGTGTTCTTCGTAGAACTTGTCGTAGTCTTCGTAACTATACTGCGTTCCCAGGAGTTCAAGGTTCTTGTCGCTGATAATGATGATGCGCGCTTTCTGTAGCAAGGCGGTGATATTCTCCTGTTGGTAGAGGGCACGGGTATATTGGAGCACCTCGTCGTAATTGCGGAATCCTTCCAGTCGCAAGCGGCGGATGTCGTCGACGTCCTCAAAAGTGAGGTCGAAATTACGCACCAGGAAATTGGTGAAATTGAAACGTGCCATCTCAAAGAGCAGCTGGTTCTCGTTGACAGAGTCGGGCTGATAGGCAATGAGGAGAATGAATTTGGCATCGCGCTCTGGTTCAAAGACGCGGGCGGCAATGGAGTCACTGTCGGAAAGCACATAACTGCGGCGATCCCAGACGTTGCCCATGTCAAACTTTCCGCCGTGGAGCCGGCGACCAGCCTTCACACCGTTGATAATCATTCCGGCCATCTGACTGACTTCGCTGGTGGGGTATTTTTCCACTACAGCCTGCATATCCGCGAGACAGCCTTGGCTGTCGCCGCCATTCAATTTGTTCAGACCTCCAATAAATAAGAACTTATCCCGATGGGCTCCGAGCGGGAAACGCTTCTCTGAGAAGGCCGCGTTGGATTTCACTTCCGTGAAACGGTCAGCCTTGAAGGCATCGTAGGTGGCCGCATAGAGCGAGTCTTCCATGTGGGTGCCGAAGCGGGCATTCTCTTCGAAATAGGGATCGGTGAGGAGGGTGGTCCACTGGCTTTCAGGGTAATCGGCCTTCAGCTTGCTGAGCCACACGTCGGCCATTTGCGGCTCTCCCTTACGCATATATAATAGGTATAGGTGATAGTACACGTCGTCCATCTTCTCGTAAGAGGGGTACTGGTCGGTGAGTCTCCGCAACTGTCTTTCGCCAAGGCGGAGGTTATTGAGCTTGTCTTTGAATATGACGCCGCTATGATGTAGACCGTCCATAATGATAAGGTTGGAAGCCTCTACCTGTTCCTCCGTGAAGGGGATGTCTTTCAGGTAGTATTCCCGTTTGTGGGGGTCGTTCTGGGCGCTGTCGGTAAGCTGCTTCAGGGAGTCTTCCACAGCTGCTGCCTGTGCCAGCGAGTCGCGTTGTTCATCGGTCCATTGCTCCATCTGTGAGGCACCTGCTACGACGGTCTTGTTGATGCGCTGCCAGTTGTCCACGTTCTCTCGTTTTCCCCACTGCCGCTGGAAAGTCTGTTTTCCCTGATTCACGGTCATCGGATTGTAGAAGTACCAGGTGTCGTCCTTTCGATTAGACAGGGTAGGGGTGGGGGTGTTGTTTTGATTGTTGCGGTTGCCGATGGCGTTCTGCTGGGCAAGTTGTGACTGGGCATCGGCTTCCGCCTGACGGTCTCGCTCTTCCTTTTCTTTCTTTTTCAGTGCCTCGATCACACGGTCTATGGCTTCATTGCGCTCTTTCTCAGGGAGTTTTGCCAGTACTTGCAGGGAGTCCTGAAGATGGACGGCCTCAGTGTAGGGCACCAGCTCGTCAAGCACCTTGGAGCGTTCGCTGAGTTGCTTGTAGTCCTTACGGTCCTTGTCGAGCAGTCCGATGGCCTCACCGTAGCAGCGTTTGGCGTCGCTGAACTTCTCCTTGGCCCAATAGAGGTCGCCCAGATGAAGCAGCAGCACGCCTTTCTCGATGCCGTTGCGGGTGGCCTTCTCGTTGCCTTTCTCATAGGCCCCGATGGCTCCGAGTGTATCTTTCTGCATCAGATAGATGTTACCCATGGCATAATACACCTGATCCAGATAATCGGTATTCTTGCCGGAACGGGCCATTCTTTTCAGACGACTGATCATCTGCTTGGCGTTGCCGCCTGCCATCACTTCTGTCATAGAGATGCGGGCGTTGAATTCCAGTTCGTAAGGTGGATTCATGCGAATCACACGGCGGAAAGCCTTATAGGCCTCGTCTCGTTGTCCGAGGCTGGCATGGATTTGTCCTAAAAGGTAGCATTCGCGGGCTTTTTGCTTGCGGCGCATCTCGTGTTTGATGACTTTCTTAAGATAGGGTATGGCCTCGGCATAGCGGCCCGTATGGATATAATAGTCGGCATAAGTGTAATCCCATTCTTTTATGGCACGCCAGTCAAGAGAGTCGCGCTTCATCTTCGTAATCACGTCCTCAGCATCATAGAGCCAGTCCTGCTCGATATAGCATTTGGCTAGCCATGCACGAGCTTTGCCGTAGATGGCTGGCTGTGTGCGATAGAGGCGTGACATATATGCAAAGGTGGAGGCAGCCTCGTCGAAGGCTCCCTGATGGAATTGTGAACGGCCCATCAACATCCACGCTTTCCAAAGGAAAGGGTTGTATTCCCGACGTGAGAGCCACTCAATGTCGCGTTCTGTCTTCTTGCGGCTCTTGTTCCAGGTGGGACGTCGTTTGATACTGTGGAGTTTGATGGCTTTCTGTGATTTTTCGATGGCCTTGTCGAAATTGCCCTTACCGATTTCTTTTGAGTTCTTGTTGCTAACGGTATAGAGCGGAATCATCTCGGTGAAGTTGTCCTTGTTGCCTTGTTCCTTTTCCAGGGAAGCGTCAATATAGGCCAGATTACCGTTGTAATAGGTATTATAGCGTGCCGTGAACGAATGCCACCAGCGCGTCTGGGAAGTGTTCTTTTCGGTGGAACAAGAACAAAGCAGGAGGATGATAACGACCCACCCCAGCCCTCCCTGTATAGGGAGGGAGTTCTTGTTTCTTTTTCGGTCAGATTTTTCGCGGAATTGTAAGTCCTCCCTAGACAGGGGGGAGTTAGCTGGGTCACCTTTTTCTTTCAAGTCGTCCAGCAGACATTTGATTTTACAGGAGCCGTCGTCTCGACTCAGGCAAGTGCTGCAGTCGTGCCCCTGCTGAATGGGAGTGTCGTCTCCCCTTGAGAGGAGTGCAGCCACACCACCTAACAGGACGAGTGCTCCGATGCAGATCAGTACAAATGTCATATTGATGTTTAAGGACTAATGACTATTGATGAAAGAATTCTTATTCTTCAGAGATTTGGAAACCAACTTTCTTCAAGTCATCCCAAAAGCGGGGATAGCTCTTCGTCACTACTTGCGGATTGTTAATGCGCAAGCCTTCACGTACAAAACTGTAGGGTGCAAAGGATAATGCCATCCGGTGGTCTTCGTAGGTGTCGATGGGCTCCTGGGATGGCTCACAACGCTCTCCATCCCACAGCAGTTCCGATTCCTCACGATCCTGAATCACATATCCCAGTTTGCGCATTTCAGTCTTCAGGGCCTTGATGCGGTCGGTTTCCTTGATCTTCAGGGTGGAGAGTCCAACGAAATGGAAGGGAATATTCATGGCACAACAGCAGACCACAAAAGTTTGTGCAAGGTCAGGCTGGTTGATGAAATCGTAGTCAAGTCGCGGCAAACGCTTTGGTAGTTTCTTCAATGTCACTGTCGTAGGAACACCTGGTTCCTTGCTCTCGAAAGTGGTCTTTACGCCCAGCATGGAGAACAGATATTTCACCACGGAATCGCCCTGGCGAGAAGCGTCTGCCAATCCCGTCAGAATAATCTCATCACCGGGTTTGTTATGGATGGCCATCATCTCATACCAATAGCTGGCTGAGCTCCAGTCGTTCTCAATGAGATAGTCGCGCTGTTGGTAGCCGCATGGTTCAGCCTTGATGGTCTTGATATCTTTCCATTCCACAGTGGCACCGAAGTCGTGCATTGTGTGAAGCGTGAGGTCAATGTACGAGCGTGAGATGATATCGCCTGTGAGTGTCAGTTCCAAACCGTTCTCCAGTACCGGCCCTATCATCAGTAAGGCGGAAATATACTGGGAACTGATGTTGCCGGGAATCTCCAGCGTACCACCGTCCAGCTTGCGTCCACGGATACGGAGTGGGGGAAATCCTTCTTCGCCCAGATATTCAATGTCTGCCCCCAAATAGCGTAGCGCATCAACCAGTACCTTGATGGGACGGTGTTTCATCCGCTCTGTTCCCGTAAGCACATGTTCTCCTTCTGTCACGCTGAGGTAGGCGGTCATAAACCGCATGGCCGTTCCCGAGGCCATTATATCTATTTCGTAGGGCATGTCATGCAGAGCTCTCACTGTGACGTTCGTGTCGTCACAGTCACTCAGATTCTGGGGAGTAACGATGTTTCCTGATAGTGCAGAGATAATCAAAGCACGATTGGATATGCTTTTCGAGGCAGGCAGCGTCACCGTGGCTTTCAGCTGTTCGGGCGCTTTCAGTGTATATTGCATAGTCTTTAGTCTAAACTTATTTTCTATAACACTGCAAAGTTACGAAATTATTTTATTTTCACCGCATCAAATAACAATATTTATAATTCTGACGAGTGCTCACCATAAGCAGCGAAAATGAAAAAAATAAAAAAAATGACGGGAAAACTTGCAAATCTCCAATAAACTTCTTACCTTTGCATCCGCAAATCGCAAAGGATCGGGATTTAGCGCAGTTGGTAGCGCACACGTCTGGGGGGCGCGAGGTCGCTGGTTCGAGTCCAGTAATCCCGACTTTTAAAAGGCTAACCGCTTAATCAAGCAGTTAGCCTTTTTTCATTTATTCATTCACAATAGATTATTTCAAATACTCGTCATCACGCACCAGCACCTTCTCTATCTTACCGACATAGATGGTGTGGTAGTCGCCTTGTGGATAGCTTTGGTCAATCGTCTCCTGATAGATGATGCCACTCTGTTGGATTTCTGCGGCATACACTTTCTTGCAGATGAGTACCAGCTTGGCTTCCTCGAAATAGACTGAATTATCAGCATAGACAGGAGTGAGGCCTGCCTTTGCAATCTTGTTCTCGTCACGTCCTGACGTGCTACCCAAATAGGCCATCTGCTTCTTGAACGACTTGTCCATGACGCATAAGGTGAAATACGGCTCTTTGTCAACAAACTCCTTGGTATAACGTGACTCGCGAATGTATATAACTGCCGACGGATCGTTTTTCCCCCACAGGCATCCCAAATGTCCCCATGAGGCCGTCATCGTGTTGCAGCTATGTTCGTTACCCGCTGTTATCAGCATCCATTCACCGCCAATGAGGTTGAACGGATTAAACTTCAAGTCTTTGTAATTAATCTCTTTCATTGTCAATTCTCCTAAATAATGTTGCAAAGATACGCTTTTTTGACAAATTTTGAATAATAATTACTATATTTGTTGCAGAAATTGAATATTATTTGCAAATTAGATTTATGAAGGTATTGTTGATAAACGGAAGTCCGAAAGAGAACGGAAATACGTTCCAGGCACTCGTCGAGGTGGCAAGAACACTCAACGCCGAAGACATTGAGACCGAGATTGTCAGCATCGGCAAACAGGCAGTTCAAGGCTGTATCGCCTGTGGATGGTGTGGCAGGATGGGTAAATGCACATATAATGACGACCTGTATTACAAAGTATGGCGTGCTGTGAAAGACGGCATTGACGGACTTGTTGTTGGTTCACCCGTATATTACGGAGGGCCTAACGGTTCACTCTGCGCGTTGCTCGATAGGGTATTCTATTCTCTGGGGCAACAATTGCAGTACAAGCCGGCAGCCTGTGTAGTGGTATGTCGTCGTGGCGGCGCTTCAGCAGCATTTGATCGTCTGAACAAATATTTCACGATAATGAATATGCCCGTAGTCAGTTCACAATATTGGAATATGGCCTACGGACAGACGCCAGGTCAGGTGAAACAAGACGAAGAAGGTATGCAGACGATGCGTACGCTCGGACGCAACATGGCCTGGATGATCAAGAAACTGAATGTGGCAGAAGATGGTCATCCCCAGAAAGAGCAGTCGGTTTGGACCAATTTCATCAGATAAGGTTGAACGTGATAGTGGATCTTGATGAGGGCTGATATAAACGTAAGAAAACGCACGAATTCTAATAGAGGTGAATGCCGTTCTGGTAGAGTTTATAAGGTGATGATGCGGTCGCAGTAACGTAAAGTATCTGGTCGCTGAGAGATAGCGACACGCGTACACTGCAGTTGCTTCAGTCGCTCTGCCACACATTGCTGTGTGACATTGTCGAGGGCAGAAGTGGCTTCATCAAGCAGTAGTACATCAGGGTGCTGTGCGAGGGCGCGTGCCAGCATGATGCGCTGACGCTGTCCTCCGGATAGTCCGTAACCATCTTCTGTGATAGGTGTCTGCATACCCAAGGGCATGTGCTTGATATCCTCGTCAAGGGAAACCATACAGGCAGCCTCCCAAGCTTCTTCCTCTGTTGCGTCAGGAGCAGTAAAAAGGATATTGTCGAGCAGGGTTCCTTCAATGAGTCGTCCGTTCTGCATGACCACACCTACGCAATTGCGGCGCAGCGAAGGCTTGTTGACGTCGTGTAGGTTGAATCGGTCATAGTATATATAACCCTCAGTGGGGTCTTCAAAGCCTAACAGCAGACGTAAAAGTGTGCTTTTCCCGCAACTGGAAGGTCCTGTGATGCCAATGAATTCTCCAGGCTCAATGTGCAGATCGAAACCGTCGAACAGCCAAGGATCCGATTTGCTGTAGCGGAAACGAAGCCCAATGATATTGATGCTTCCTTCCAGGTGGGTTATCATCAGCTGATTGTCCTTTATCTCTGGTACTGCCTCCAAGATGGGTTGACAGAGCCGGGCTTGAGGCATTACGCGTCCTAACTGTTTCATAATAGTTTCCATTTGCCCCACCGTATCCAAAGCGATACCCAAAACGGCACAGTAAGCGATATAGTCGCTCAGTGCAAGTTTATAACTCCATGCGGCCCACATTGTGATGATCATAGGCAGCATCTTTGTGACAAAAGCCAGTGAACCAGAATAGGTGTACATGAGTGGTTGATAGGCACTGTTAGGCTCTGTATAGGCAAAATGCTCAGCCCAGAGTTGGAAGGCACGTTCTTCGGCTCCATTGGTGCGTATTTTTTGGATACCTCCAAGCAGTTCGTAAAGGAATCCGAACATGCGTGACCGATGAGGTGTTACGCTGTTCTGAACCTTTTTTACATAATGATAATTGAGGAGAATGAAGAATAGTTCCAGCAACAATGCACCGATACCAATGAACAGTAGCGGACCTCCATAGATAAAGAATTGAATAAAGAGGATACCCGTAAATAGAACCGAGAGAATGGTGGTGAGTATATTTTCTGTCAGCAAGGCACTGAAATGTGACAATGACAGCACGCGGCTTGATAGGTCGCCTGCAGTCCACTGTCGGAAGAAGGTGGCTGGCAGGTGTAGCAATCTTGTCATGAGAGAGGTCTGAAGCGAGTATTCCAGTTTGTCTTTGACGCGGAAGACCACCAGACTACGCGTTACCTGCAGCATGACCATTCCCAAAGTAGCGCTGAACAGCAGGATGGCAACAGGCAGTAGTTGGGATGCACTGCCCGAGGGGATGACTTCGCTGAAGATCAGTTTTGTAACATAGGGTGTAAACATTGTTAGTAGCACGACGCTGATACAAGCTAATGCGATACAACAGAGGTCGGTGGTGCTGAGGCTCCGCCAGGCAAATTGCCCCAATTCTCGCAAGGTAAGTTGTTTGGCTGGCAGTGACTGTGTCAGGCTGAAAGCCTCTGTTTTCAGGATGGAGGCAGCTGAGGAATGACCAAAGAGCCTGTTGTTGATGACGATGCGTCGTTCTGTATGTGGATGGATGAATGAATAGCTGGCAAACCCTGGGATCAGCACGACAGGTGTGTCATCTTCACGCAGGAAAGCCAACAATTTTCCCGTTGTATGTCGCCACCAATCACCTTCCAGTTGTATCTGTCGGAAGAAGACGCCCTGTCTGGCAAGTTCCTGCTCCAATTGGTCCGTCTCCAGTGCCTCCTGGGTGTTGATTCTCAGCTGACGTAGTAAGCTCCTGTCAACCATTGACATGAAGATATCTGCCGCACGGCTTGTGGCCTTGCGGTTGCCTTCTATACGTCGTTTCAGTTGTTCAAGCATCTGTTCCATATGTATTCAGCTGATAGTAAACTCCTTCTTTGTCCTTCATCAGTGTGCCGTGAGTTCCTTGTTGTACCACATTTCCGTAGTCGATGACGTAAATCTTGTCACATTGACGAATGGTTTCCAGACGGTGTGCAATCACAAGAGAGGTGATGTTCAGCGAGCGTACAGCCTGCATGACGTCAGCCTCGGTCTGCTTGTCAAGGATGGCAGTGGCTTCATCCATCACCAGGATGGTGGGATCTTTTGCCAATGCGGCTGCTATCTCTATGCGTTGGCGCTGTCCTGCTGAGATGTTCTGTCCATCTGTTTCCACTCGGCTTTGGTAGCTATTGGGCAATGCTGTTATCTCATGGTGTATTTGCGCATGTGTGGCAGCACGAATCATATCTTCATCGCTGATGCTCTCGTCCCACATCTTGATGTTGTCGGCAATGGTACCTGCAAATAATGTGCAGTCCTGTCCCACCACCCCGATGCTGCTGGTCAGAGAAATGCGGCTGATGTCGCAGATGGGATGACCATCGAGCAATACCTCTCCCTCCCAGGGTTCGTAGAGTCCGGCCACCAGTTTGGCAATCGTACTCTTCCCGCAGCCCGACTTTCCAACGAAAGCTACCTGTTCGCCTTTCTTGATGCGTAGTGACAGATGGCTGATTATCGGCGGCAGTGAGTGGTCGTAGCCAAATGTCACGTCACGTAGTTCAATCTCGCCCGTGAGTTTTTCAAGGAATGGTTCTTGTTCGGAGTCCCTGTCGGCAGATTCATAATGATTGTCCTTCAGGATGCTGGTGTCCTCCTTCAAGACTTCCTCTATCCGTTCCAAGATGGAGTGCGCTTTGAAGACATCCTGCATCACATTAGACATTTTGGTGACGGGATATAACATAGACGACATAAAACCTTGTGAAGCCAACAACATACCAGGAGTCAGTTCACCCTGCAAGATAAACCAAGTACCCAAGCAGAGCAATAGGGCCGCGGTCAGTTGTTGTACCAATAGGGGCAGAGCTCCCATGAGAATCATCTGTCGTGTTGAGGTGACGCGAGCATTCAGTGCCTGTGTATACAGTGCATCCCAGCGTTGGTAGAAACGATACTCGGCTCCTGCAGCCTTGATGGTCTCCATATTGTTCATACTTGCCATGGTGGCGCTCTGCAAGTGTCGTTCTGTAGCTTCCATGCTCCGGGCCTTTCGCTTTTGGTAGCTGGTGCTCAAACTGATGGAAAGTATAATGGTTCCTAAGGCAAAAATCTCCATCAGTCCCAGTTTCCAGTGATAGACGAAGAGCAAGTATGAGAAGATGATGATGTTCAGCACCATGACAACCGCCGGAGCGAGGTCGAACAAATCGACTCCTGTTGTCCCGATACCCATATATCGGGCGATGAGGTCACCTGATGTGTAGCGGGTATGGGTTGAGATGGGTAGTCGCAACACGTGCCAGATGTAGCGGGCTTGACTGATGAGGCTGAACCGCATTTTCAGCAAACGTCGGTGCCCATTGAGAACCAGCCAGGCTATAAGCTCCAGTACAAATAAGGCCCCGTAGAGTATAATGAGTGGCCAGAACCATTCTGGATTCTTGCCCGTGATAATATTATCGGTGAAGACCTGCTGGAAAAGAGGAGGAAACAGCGTGATTCCGATGGAGATGACATAGAGCAGTAGGCTGAAGACAATCAGCATGCCGCCACCTTTCATAAAGCGGCGTATCAGTCCCCATGTCGATTTTTCACCTTTCATCGCTGTATATTAAAAAGATACTCATACATGGAGCGTCGGCGCGTCTCCGTCAGCACATTACAATAAGTTCCGATGCCCATTTCCACATTTTTGGGCTGACCAAACGACCAGTCGTATCGAGTTGAGTCTTTGGGATTATGTTTTAATTCTATAATCACCTGCCAGGCTGACTCTTCCATCGAAAACAGTGCTTCGGCCATCGCTGTGCTCTTCAGTTGGTTAATAATCTCTTCGCGAGGAGTCGGATAACGGTCTATGCTGGTGATGACACCACGCGCATAGCCTATCTCGTCACGATCATCCCCACGTGGCCAAATCTGAGCCGTCATTCCTTCGCGAAGGTAGTGCTGGGTGTCCATATCTACATAAGCCACCAGCATGGTAGGTACGGCACCTCCTCGATGATGGTCGCAAACCATACTTACTAGAGGTTCCATGGGATCGAACGTTTCACGGTCCTGCTTGGTAAACAACACCGTTCCATGCAGTTTACTACATACAAGACTGTCCTTGCCGTCTATCAGCACATGGGCAATATTTTGGCCTTCCATCACTGTGTCGCCTGTGTGTACGAGCATCTTTGTAATGGTACCTTTTGACTCCACTACCACGTCATCGGTGCCGTGATGAGGAAAGATAAGTCCGCTAAATTCCACGCGGTCAGTTACGGTGCCGAACATCCCCCATACAACAAAGGCACATAACATTAATAAGATGGTGCTGCCAATGAGCAGGGGCGACACAGATGTCACGCGTACGTAATCTTGCAAGCCGTCAGGTGACTCCATTTTTCTCAGACGGTTCTTTTCTGCAAAAGGACTGGTTTTGTTCATTGTATGAAATTTCTCTATGTCATGCTGCAAAAGTAATATCTTTTTCCCATATGTCCAAATTTTTTTGAAAATAGTAAAGGTGCTAAAAAAATTTGGACATATGGAGAAAACATGTTATCTTTGCATCATTGATTAACTAAAAATCCAGACAATGAGAAAATTTATTATGATGGTTGCCCTCTGCCTCACGGGCATGGCGGCACAGGCTCAGCAGAACCTGAGCTGGGGACAGGGACCCCAGGTAGCTTCTCCCGATGTTCATGCCGACAACAGTGTCACCTTCAACCTGATTGCCCCCGAGGCACAGAAAGTGCAGATTACAGGCGACTTCCTGCCCACCCAGAAGGTGGAATATCAGGGCAACACCTACGATGCCCCTGGTGTGGCCGACCTGGTGAAAGACGGCAATGGTGTGTGGAGCTTCACCTCTGCCCCCCTGAAACCCGAGCTCTATACCTATAACATGATTGTAGACGGGGTGAAGATTATCGACCCCCTGAATGTATATAACATCCGCGACATCAACAACCTGTTCAGTGTGCTGCTCATCGGCGGTGATGCACGGACCGACCTCTATAAGGTAAACAAGGTGGCCCACGGCACTGTCAGCAAGATTTGGTACGAGAGTCCCACAGCAGGACTTACCCGCCGTGTGACTGTCTACACCCCTGCAGGCTATGAGACCAGCGGCAAGGAGTATCCTGTGCTCTATCTGCTGCATGGCATCGGTGGTGATGAGAATGCCTGGAGCGAACTGGGACGTGCTGCCCAGATACTCGACAACCTGATTGCTCAGGGCAAGGCCGAGCCCATGCTGGTGGTGATGACCAATGGCAACATCTCGCAGGAGGCTTGTCCGGGTGAGACTTCCGAGGGATTCCGTGTCCCCACCATGATGCTGCCCAAGACCATGGAGGGCAGTTTCGAGACAGCCTTCCCCGATGTGGTGAAGTTCATCGAGAAGACCTACCGCGTGAAGAAAGACAAGGCCCACCGTGCCATTGCAGGCCTGTCGATGGGTGGTTTCCACAGTCTGTTCATCAGCATCAACAATCCCGACCTCTTCGGCTACATAGGTCTCTTCTCGGCAGCCGTTGACCAGCAGCAGAAAGACCCCAACGGATTCCCCAACATCTATGCCGACCGCAACAAGAAGATTGATGCCCTCTTTGCCAAGAAGCCCACGCTCTTCTGGATTGGCATTGGCAAGACCGACTTCCTTATCAAGAACAACAACGACCTGCGTGCCTATCTCGACTCCAAGGGCCACAAGTACACCTACCTTGAGACTGATGGTGGTCACATCTGGCGCAACTGGCGAATCTATCTCTCAGAATTCACACCACTGCTGTTTAAGTAAAACAACACAGAGGTACAGAGATTAAAGACAATAATCTTCAAAAATCTGACATAAATATTTTTGTGAGATTTGTGTGGATTTTTGTTTATATAAAAAAACTTTGTGCCTTCGTGTCTTTGTGTTAGATTATAACAAAACCAAATAACTATGAAAAAAAACGTTTTAATTGCTATGGCAACAGTCTTTATTACGGTGGGCTGTGGAACATCCGACAAGGCCCCCGTGAATGTGATTAACCAGGAAGAAGTGATGGCACAGATGTCGCTCGAAGACAAGGCCCACTTTGTAATCGGCACTGGCATGCAGGGCTTCTCAGGCGATGATGCCGTGATTGGAGCCACACGTAGCCTGGTGCCTGGTGCCGCCGGTACCACCTACCCTCTCGACTCTCTTGGAATACCTGCCATCGTGCTGGCTGATGGTCCTGCTGGTCTGCGTATTGATGCCAAACGCGAGGGTGACTCTGCCACCTACTACTGCACCCACTTCCCCATCGGCACACTGCTGGCCTCCACTTGGAACACCCAGCTCATCGAGGAGGTTGGCGAGGCCATCGGACAGGAGGTGAAGGAATATGGGGCCGACGTGCTGCTGGCTCCTGCACTCAATATCATGCGTAACCCCCTCTGTGGACGCAACTTTGAATACTATTCCGAAGACCCTGTGGTGGCTGGCAAGACTGCCTCGGCCTATATCATGGGTGTGCAGAAGAACGATGTGGGAACCAGCATCAAGCACTTTGCTGCCAACAACCAGGAGACCAACCGCATGAACAACGATGCTCACATCTCACAGCGGGCCCTACGTGAAATCTACCTGAAGGGCTTCGAGATTGCCATCAAGGAGAGCAAGCCCTGGACCGTGATGACTTCCTACAACTACATCAACGGCACCTACACCTCCGAGAGCAAGGACCTTGTCGAGACTATCCTCCGCGATGAATGGGGCTACGAGGGAACTGTCATGACCGACTGGTTTGGCGGCAAGGATGGTGCCCGCCAGATGTGGGCTGGCAACGACATGCTGCAGCCTGGCAAGGACGAACAGTTCGACTCTATTGTGGCTGGTGTGAAGAGTGGAAAGCTGGCACAGGCCGACCTTGACCGTAGTGTCAGGCGCACCCTGAACCTCGTCGAGAAGAGCCCACGCTATCAGGGCTATAAATTCTCAAACAAACCCGACCTGAAGGCCCATGCAGCAGTTACCCGCCAGTCAGCTGCCGAGGGTATGGTGCTGATGAAGAACGAGAAGGCACTGCCCTTTGCCGAGACCATCAAGAACGTGGCCCTCTATGGTAACACTTCCTACGATTTCATTGCAGGAGGCACTGGCTCGGGCAATGTGAACCATGCCTATGTGGTGTCACTGCTCGACGGCATGAAGAATGGTGGCTACACCGTTTCAGAAGACCTGAAGACAGCCTACGAATCCTACCTGGCTGATGCCAAGAAGAAGGCAGCAGAAGAGCTGGAGGCCAAGGCCATGAAAGACCCCAAGACTGCCAAACTGGCCATGTTCCTCCCCCAGCCACTGCCAGCCGAGAAGACCTTCACAGCTGAAGAACTGGCCCGTCAGGCCGAGGCATCAGATATTGCAGTCATCACCCTGGGCCGGCTCTCAGGTGAATTCCTCGACCGCAATGTGTCCAACTTCAACCTGAGCAGTTCTGAGCGCCAGCTCATCGAGCAGGTCTGTGAGGTCTATCACAAGGCAGGCAAGCAGGTAGTGGTGCTGCTCAACATCGGTGGAGTCATCGAGACAGCTTCATGGAACACCCTGCCCGATGCCATACTCTGTGCCTGGCAGGCAGGACAGGAAGGCGGCAACAGTGTGGTTGATGTGCTCAGTGGCAAGCAGTCGCCTTCAGGCAAGTTCACCATGACATGGCCCATCCAATTCACCGATGCCTATTCATCCCGCAACTTCCCCATCGACCAAGACCCACGCATCGACATGTTCAACCAGGGCCAGAAGGGTACCGTCAGGAATGTGGACTACACCGACTACGAGGAGGACATCTATGTGGGCTACCGCTACTTTGATTCCTTCGAGGTGCCAGTCAGCTATCCCTTCGGCTATGGCCTCAGCTACACCACCTTCGAGTACAGCGATGCCAAGATTGCAGAGAAGGGAGATGCCTACGAGGTGAGTGTGACCGTCAAGAACACAGGCACCCGTGAGGGCAAGGAGGTTGTACAGCTCTACATCTCAGCCCCCGACAACAAGGCTGCCAACAAGCCCGCCAAGGAACTGAAGGCCTACGCCAAGACCAAGGCCCTGAAGGCTGGAGAGAGTGAGACCGTGAAGCTCACCGTCAAGGCCGCCGACCTGGCCTCCTTCGACGAGGCTGCCTCAGCCTGGGTAGTTGCCGAGGGAGAATACCAGTTCCTCATCGGAGCCTCCTCACAGGACATCAAGGCCACCCTGAAGGCCAATGCCAAGGCCCAGCAGACCAAGGTAAACGACGTGATGAAGCCCGAGAAGCCCATCACCCTCCTGAAGCGATAACGTTAAATAACCATATCATACAGTTTTCTTAGCCTGCCTTAGAGTGTTTCTGTATGATGGTCAACAATTGCCGTAGGTTGGCCTCACTGTTGGCGGCAATGATTCCTGATGGTTCGGTAAGTGGGGGAGTGTTGCCTTCAAGACCGGCAATTACTCCTCCTGCTTCCGTCACAATCAGAGAGGCAGCGGCATAGTCCCAGGGCGAAAGCAGGTACTCGAAGTATAGCTCCGTGCGTCCCATTGCCAGATAGCAGAGTTCCGGTGCAGCAGCTCCGAAACGTCTGATATCGTTACACTGCAAGAAGGTTTCTTTAATAATCTCCGAACAGATATCAGCATATTCTTTGTGATAGACAGGTAGGGCAGTACTCATGATTGCATCACCAAGCTGTCGGGAAGAAACGCTGATGGGTTTGTCGTTCAGAAAGGCTCCCTGGCCTTTTACTGCCGAAAAGAGTTCCTCAGTGCGTGGCAGATAGACTACGGCCAGTTCCATCTCTTCATGGTGCTTCAGACCTACGCAAACGGCACATTGGTCGATACCGCGACTATAGTTCGCTGTACCGTCGATGGGATCAATAATCCAGGTATATTCCTTACCCAACTGATGACGGTCCTCTTCCTCACAGAGAAAGCCGCTGCCAGGAAGCAGTGTGGCAAGACCTTTCTTCAGAAAATTCTGAACAGCGAGGTCAGAAGATGTCACGATATTAGCAAATCCTTCCTTATGGGCTATCTCAAAGGTGTCAGTGAGCATTTCCTCCGATGCTTCTTTCACCAGTTTTTTTACGCTTTCTATCATTCTTCTTTTTTTTATATATCAACCAAGCAGTGCTGTAATCTGTTCCAGCCAATAGCGGTCTGTGGCGTCGAAGGAAGAAAGCTCGGTGCTGTCGATGTCTAAGACTGCGGTGACTTCTCCAGAGGCGTTTTTGACGGGTACGACGATCTCCGACCGACTGAGGCTGTTACAGGCAATATGACCTGGGAACTGTTCCACATCGTCTACGATGATGGTCTCTGCGCGCTGCCAGGCTGTACCGCAGACGCCTTTTCCGTAAGGGATGCGGTAGCAAGCAACGCTTCCCTGAAAAGGACCAAGATGTAATTCGCTGCCATGGACCACGTAAAAGCCTATCCAGAAGAAGGACATCGCTTCATGAAGGGCTGCAGAAATATTGGCCATCACACTGACGGCATCGTCCTCACCCTCTATGAGGGCTTTGATTTGGGGCAATAGATTTTGGTATATGTGTTCTTTAGTCATATGGGATTTGTTTGATTTTGGTTCAAAGGTAGGAAGAATAGGCAATTTCCTTGGTCATTATTACGTTAATTATGTTTTATTTGTGCAAAAATAGAAAAAATAGACAATATCAGAGCGCAACAGGACATGAGAAATTGGATTATGTTGAGTAATTTTGCAGTCTTGTTTATAAAGATTGATGAAAAAATACATACTTTTTTTACTGTGGCTGTGTTGCTTCTGTCCGTTGTTGACAGAGGCACAGATTATGGGATATATCACCGATGTGGAGTCGGGCGATACGATTCCCTTTGCCACGGTTTCTTATAAAAAACTGAAGGTCCATAGTGTCGCAGATGCGGCAGGCCACTATCGGATAGCTCGTCATAATGGGCAACAGATAACGGTTACGGCGGTAGGCTATACGACACAGACAATCAGCATAAATAGCAGTACGTCCAACCATCTGGACGTGAAGATGAAGGCAGATACGCGGATGCTGCAGAATGTGACCGTAAAGACAAAACGACAACGTTACCGCCGTAAGGACAATCCGGCTGTGGAACTGATGCGTCGTGTGATCGCTGCCAAGAAAAAGCCAGGTATTTTCCGTCATGACAATTGCCATTGGACGCAGTATCAGAAGATTACGTTCTCTTTGAACGATATCACGCAGAGGACGTTGGAAGGAAGGGTTTTTCAGAAGCATCCTTGGCTGGCTGAACAGGTAGAGTTCTCACCCTATACGCAGAAGTATATTTTGCCGCTGAATATCAATGAGACGGTAACAAGCCATATCTACAGGAAGAATCCGAAGAATGAGCGGCATATCGTGATGGGGCAAACAAGTCAGGGCGTAAACCAGTTCTTTGAAACTGGTGATATCTTGGATATCGCCATCAAAGACGTCTTCACTGACGTGGATATCTATGACGACCATGTGAGGCTCTTGCAGTTTCCTTTTACATCGCCCATCGGCGACGATGCTATTTCCTTCTACCGTTATTATATTGCCGACACGGTTGCCGTGGACCGTGACTCATGCTATCACTTGCAGTTTATGCCCAACAACCAGCAGGACTTCGGTTTCAGCGGTGACCTCTATATCCTGAAAGACAGTTCTCTCCATGTGAGGAAAGTGACGTTGCGTATACCGAAAAAGAGTGATGTAAACTTTGTGGACAATCTCTGTGTGGAACAGGAATATACGCAACTGCCCACGGGCGACTGGGTGCTTTCGCAGGATGATATGTATGTAGAGATGAGTCTTGTGAAGAAGGTGGGACGCTTTCTGGTGGTGCGCAATACTCGCAATCAGGAATACGGTTTTGAGGAGATGCCAGCGCGCCTTTTCAAGGGGAAGCGCAAGGAGGTGGTGGAGTCGTCTGCCCGTATGCGTGATGACAGTTTCTGGGAGAAATACCGTGCGATGGAACTGACGAAGGGTGAGAGCGGGATGGACGAATTCCAGCGGCGCATTATGAATCTGAAAGGTTTCAAGCCGGCAATCTTTGTGCTGAAAGCGCTCATCGAGAACTTCGTGGAGACAGGCAAGCCTTCAAAAGTAGATATCGGTCCAGTAAACACGATATTTACTCATAACAGTATTGATGGTTTCCGCACGAGATTATCGGCGCAGAGTACTTCGAACTTGAATAAGCACTGGTTCTTTCGCGGTTACTATGCCCATGGATGGCATAGCAAGAAAAACTACTATTTGGGGGAGTTGATATACTCTTTCAATGAGAAGGACTATCTGCCCCGTGAGTTTCCCAAACGCACCATCACCCTCAGCAGCAGTTACGATGTGTGTACGCCTACCGATCGCTTCCTACCTACCGACAAGGATAACTTCCTGGTGGCCCTTCGCTGGACAAAGATAGAGCGAATGATGTTCTACAATCGTCAGCAGGTAACCTTCGAATGGGAGACGGAGAACGGCTTCAAGTTCACCACAGGGCTAAAGACCGAGGAAAACGAAATCTTAGGCGACTGGGCGGAGGAGCATCTGAAACTGAACGATCCCAATCCGCTGAAGTTCCGCAACACAGAACTGACGGCTCGCGTGTTCTTTGCACCTGGTGAGACCTACATTAATACAAAGCAACGCCGTTTGACCATCAATTTCGATAAACCGACCTTTGAGATAGCCCATACTGTGGGCTTCAAGAACTTCCTGGGCTCAGACTACACACACAACTATACGGAAGCCACTATCTACAAACGTTTCTGGATGCCTCATAACTGGGGAAAGGTGGACTGTTTCCTGAAGGGAGGCGTGGAATGGAATAAGGTTCCGTATTATATGCTGTTGGTGCCTGCTTCCAATCTGTCGTATATTTCCGAGCGGGAGACCTTCAACCTTATAAACAATATGGAGTTCTTGAATGACCGCTTCGCCTCACTGATGGTGGGTTGGGATTTGAACGGTAAGATCCTGAACCGCATGCCGTTGCTGAGAAAACTGAAATGGCGCGAGTTTATAGGCGTGAGCTGCCTTTGGGGTGACCTTTCTGAGAAGAATCGCACGGAACTTCCTGCCAGTATGTATATGATGGACAGCAAGAAACCGTATGTGGAATTGCGTCTGGGCATTCACAATATCTTCAAACTTGTCCACGTGGAATACGTTAGGCGCTTGACTTATATGGATCTCCCCACAGCTAAGCGTGATGGATTCCGTTTTTATGTGAGGATGACATTCTGATTAACGAAATAAAAAAAAGGCTCCTTGTTTCAAAACACGGAGCCATCTTTATGCTTAATTGTAATTCAAATCCGTTTGCTCTCGCCTCGAAGGAGGTTCATAAACTCTTCACGGGTCTTTGCCTGATTGAAGGCACCGCTGAAATCGGAAGTAGTGGTGATGGAGTTCTGCTTTTCCACGCCACGCATCTGCATACACATATGCTTAGCTTCGATGACGACCATGGTTCCCATGGGATGGAGCGTCTGCTGGATGCAGTCCTTAATCTGCTGTGTCATACGCTCCTGTACCTGCAGGCGGTGGCTGTAGATATCCACCACACGGGCAATCTTGCTGAGACCGGTGATGTAGCCATTGGGAATGTAAGCCACATGTACTTTGCCGTAAAAGGGGAGCATATGGTGTTCGCACATCGAGAAGAAGTCAATGTCTTTGACAATGACCATCTGACTGTATTTTTCCTCAAAAAGGGCATCGGTGAGCACCTTATGTGCATCCTGTGAATAGCCACGAGTGAGAATCTGCATAGCCTTGGCTACGCGCATAGGTGTCTTTTGGAGTCCTTCGCGCTGAGGGTCTTCTCCAAGAAGTCCCAAGATGTCTTTATAGTGAACCGCGAGTTCATCGAGTCCGTCGCGGAATTCTGTTTCTGGATTCATAACTTAATATTGTACAGTGATTTTTCCTTTCACAATGCACGCTTGCGGATAACCGAGTGCTTTCACTTTCTTGAGCAGTTTGGCAGCTTCATTGTAGGTCTTGTAGTTGCCCATACGGCAGATCCATCTGGGTGAATAGAAATGCACATAGATAGGCTGCTCGGGGAAGGCGTTCTTCAGTTTTCCGCCCGCCTGTTCTGCCTTCACACGGTCGGCACGGGTGTTACCTCCAGCAAAGGCCTGGATGCGGTAGCCGGTCACCTTTTGCGCATTGCGCATCACCTTTTTACGGGTGTCAACGATTGTGGTGCCGTCTTCGGTGGTGATATTGTTGTTTTCGAAGCCAATCACCTTGCGCTTCTTGGGTTCCTCACGCTCTTCAGGAATGGTGTCCTTTGGGGCTGTCGTGGAACTGTCACCCACTGCACCGGTAGCAGGCTTTATGGGTGTTTGTTCAGTCTTGTTGTCCTGTGGTTTGGCTGGAGAAGTGGTCACCTCACTCTGGGGCTTGCCGTTGACGAGCTCGGTGATTTCTGGTGACTGTGTGACGGTCACCGTGCCCTGTCCTGCTTTCTGCTGCTGCAAGTGGTCCAGGAACTTCTGGGCCTGTACAGGTAAGGGCAAAAAGGTAAAAAGGTAAAAAGGTAAAACCCAGATGACCTTTTTAATCAAATTGTTTAAATATTTGTTCATAAGCCTATGTTTTTTACATTTCTACTTTTTTACCTTTTTACTATTGTATTATTTCTTCCAAGCGTCGATGATACCCTTGAAGTCAGCGCACTTCAGAGAAGCACCGCCGATGAGGCCACCGTCGATATCGGGCTTGGCAAAGAGTTCAGGAGCATTGCTGGCCTTGCAGGATCCACCGTAGAGGATGGTAGTGTCATCGGCTACAGCCTGACCGTACTTCTCAGCGATGATGCTGCGGATATAGGCATGGATTTCCTCAGCCTGCTCGGCAGTGGCGGTCTTACCGGTACCGATGGCCCAGATGGGCTCGTAGGCAATGACAATCTTACGGAAGTCTTCCTCAGAGAGGTTGAAAACACTTCCTTCAAGTTCTGCCTTTACTACTTCGTTCTGTTTGCCGGCTTCGCGCTCAGCCAGACTCTCACCAATGCAGAAGATGACCTTCAGGTCGTTTTTCTGGGCGAGCAGTACTTTCTCCTTCAGGATTTCGGGAGTCTCCTTGTAGTATTCACGGCGCTCTGAGTGGCCGAGGATTACATACTGTGCACCAGTGCTCTTTACCATCTCGGCAGAAACTTCACCAGTGAAAGCGCCTTTTTCCTTGTCGGCGCAGTTCTCAGCACCCAGACCGATGATGTCCTGGTCAAGGAACTGTGCGATACTGGCCAGGTGGATAAACGGTGTGCAGATTACTACACCACAGTTGGGCTTGTCAGCCTTGAGTGTCTCGTTCAGCTCCTTGGCAAGAGCGATACCGTCCTGCAGGTTCATGTTCATTTTCCAGTTACCTGCTACAATTTTCTTTCTCATTTTCTTTTTCTTTAAATGTTTATATAAACTGCTGTTTTGTTGCTTATTTCTAAACCATTTCGTCCATGCAAAGAGGCGGTCTGCCAGTGTGAGGATGAGCAAAGGCAATGCAAACCATAGGAAGATCGTGAGCAGCTTGGTGGGTACTGAGTCTTCCGGCATCTGTCCCAGTGTACTCTTTTCCAGAGGCATGCTTTCCTTCGGTAGTCGGTTGTGACTCCATTTACGGATAATGGTACCGTCCTTTAGCAGCAGGAGCCCAGGATTGCTTCGGATGATGGTCTTCAGCGTGGTCTCATCAGTGAGGTAGAAAGGATATTCCGCTCCAGTGACGTCACGCCAATGCTGGATTCCTTTTTCACTACTTGCCGTGAGGCAGAGGAAAGGGTAGTTGTGCTCCAAGGCATACTCGTAAATCTGGTCAATCTCTCCGAAGTTGCTGTCATCGGCATTTTCCAGATGGGGAGATATGAGCAGGAAGGTGTATCCTTCTCGGCTGAGCACTTCTTCTGTGAGATCTTCCCCCTCGGTCGTCTGGATGGAGAAATCGTGGATGGGCGGCACGTAGCCCTCTTTGACTTGCACGTTCTTCTGGTCGATGAACGTCCAGGTGGAGTCGGGGTATTCCTCGAGTGAGAACTCCCGCCGTTCTCCGTCTTTCTCCATGATGAAAGTTGTTTCAAACTCGGGCTGTTCAGCCCCTTCGGGAATCTCCATTCCCTTTTGTATATTGGCTCCCACGTGGTAAGGGCGGAAGTCGAATAGTGGTAGCGCCCATAGGCTCCAGATGCTGGAAGCCAAAATGAATAGCACCGTATAGTTCACCACAATCCACTGGTTGGAGTGGCTGATGAAGCGCATCATCATCAGAGGTTGCCAAGCAATGACCGCCGTACAGGCAAGCAATACGATGTTCTTGAGCAGCGTCTGACCGTTAGTGAGCTGGATGGCATCGCCAAAGCATCCGCAGTCGCTCACCGGGTTGGCTATCCAAAGCCAGAGAGTAATCAGCGTCATCACCACCATGAAGGCAAAGGAAATCTTGGAAGCCGACCGCCTGTGGATGGCGAAGAGCAGGAAGATTCCGAGGCAGAACTCCATGGCAGAGAGCAGCACAGAGGTGCCTAAGGTGACGATGGATGGCACGTGTTGTGCCAGTGAGAGCGCTTCAAGATAGTCTTCTATCTTATATTGGGTGCCCAGAGGGTCGATAGCCTTCACGAAGCCGCTGAATATGAATGTCAGCGCCACTACGATCCTGCATATGTTGACCAGCCACTTCACGGAGATTATGCTTTTACCACTCCGTTAACTTGATGACTCCGAACACCGCATAGTTGATGATGTCCATATAGTTGGAATCGATGCCTTCGCTGACAAGCGTTTCGCCCTGCAGGTCCTCAATCTCCTTCACGCGTTGTATTTTAGTGAGGATGAAGTCTGTGTAGGAGCTTACGCGCATGGAGCGCCATGCCTCATCGTAGTCGTGGTTCTTCTTCAGCATCAGTTCCAGGGCCTCTTTGGCGTGTTTGTCGTAGAGTTCCATTGCCTCGCCGGGTGTGATATCTACCACGTCCTTATAGCCCTTTTCCAACTGGATGAGTCCAACGATGCCATAGTTGATCAGGGCAACAAACTCCGGCCGAATGCCTTCACCCACCAGAGATTCCTTTTTGATCTCCAGCGAGCGGATACGTTTGGCTTTGATGAAGAGTTGGTCGGTAAGTGATGACGGACGGAGGATGCGCCACGAGGCACCGTAGTCGTGCAACTTCTTCTCAAAGAGGGCACGACACTCAGCCATCACCTTCATGAACTGTTGTTCAGTGTTCTGCTTTTCTGTTGCCATGAGTCGATTCTATATAAATCGTTGCAAAATTAATCATTTTTAATGAGACAGCAAAAAAAAACAAACTATTTTGCGGTTTTAGGGCTTTCTGCGGCCTTTTTTCTGTCTGATGCCTTGGTATTGACCTCGTCGAGTTTACGGTGGAGGAACCTTACACGGGCACACTGCGTGTCGAATTTCACCTGTAGGGAATCCCTATGCAATCGTAAGGCTGCATGCTCGTTGAGTTCCTGCTCTGTGAGTTTCAAAGCTTGCCTGTGGGTTTCGACGATTGCTGAGAGTGAATCGTAGCGATGGCAAGCCTGCTGCAATTCCTTATCAAGCATCGGAATATCTCGCTCTGCTGCTTTAATCATAGAGTCAATCCGCTGCGCCTTCAGTTCCCCGTAGGTGGGGCGCTCGGACTTTGGATTGCAGGCGCAGAGCAGACATGCGCAAGATATTATGATCAGTAAATATGATTTCATGGGTGCAAAAGTACGGAAAAACCTTTGAAAAGCAAAATTTTATTTGGCTTTTTGCTCACTTCTTCGTACCTTTGCAGCCGAAAAGAAAAGGTATGATACTATATAGTGACGCACAATTAGCAGAAATCCTCAATAAAGATATTTTCCATCTGATTTCCGACGCAGCCGACGAACTGGGTCTGGAATGTTATGTGGTAGGCGGCTATGTACGTGACCTTTTCCTCGAACGTCCCTCCAAGGATATTGACGTCGTCGTGGTGGGAAGTGGTATTGAAGTAGCAAAACGGCTGAAAGATAAACTTGGCCGCAAGGCGCATATCTCCGTCTTTAAGAATTTTGGCACGGCGCAGGTGAAGTACGGCTCTTTGGAAGTGGAATTTGTGGGAGCCCGAAAGGAAAGCTACAGCCATGATTCTCGTAAACCCGTGGTGGAAAATGGTACGCTGGAGGATGATCAGAACCGGCGTGATTTCACCATCAATGCCTTGGCTATCTGTCTGAACAAGAATCGTTTCGGCGAACTCGTGGATCCTTTTGAAGGCCTCTATGATATGGAGGACGGCATTATCCGCACGCCACTCGACCCCGACGTCACTTTTAGCGACGATCCCTTGCGGATGCTCCGGGCCGTCAGGTTCTCCGCCCAGTTGAAGTTCAATATCGAGCGTGAGACTCGCGATGCCTTGACTCGCAATGCTCATCGTCTGCAGATTATCAGCGGGGAGCGTATTCAGGAGGAATTCAATAAGATTTTGATGACCGATAAACCCAGTCGTGGCATCTATGAACTCTACGATACGGGATTGTTGCAGCAGTTCCTTCCCGAACTTTGCAACCTCGATATCGTGGAAACCCGCAACGGCCGTGCCCATAAGAACAATTTCTATCACTCACTGGAGGTGTTGGACAATGTGGCCGACAAAGACGCATCCCTTTGGCTCCGATGGGCTGCCTTGCTTCACGATATCGGTAAACCGAAGTCCAAACGGTGGGATAACCAGGTGGGCTGGACTTTCCATAATCATAACTTTTTGGGTGCAAAGATGATTCCTGAAATCTTCAGAAGGATGAAACTTCCTCTCGATATGAAGATGAAGTATGTGCAGAAACTGGTGGATTTGCACATGCGCCCTATTGTCATTGCCGATGAAGAAGTGACCGACAGTGCCGTTCGCCGATTGGTGAATGATGCGGGCGATGACATCGATGATCTGATGACACTCTGCGAAGCTGACATTACCTCGAAAAATGAAGTGCGAAAGGCCCATTTCCGAGAAAATTTCAGGATGGTTCGCGAGAAGATTGCCGACCTGAAGGAGAAAGATTACAAACGCTTGTTGCAACCCGTAGTTGACGGCAATGAGATTATGGAGATGTTCCATCTGAAACCTTCCCGTGAGGTGGGAACCCTGAAACAGTGCCTGAAGGATGCTGTGCTCGACAATAAGGTACCCAACGAGCGTGAGCCGCTCATGAAACTGCTGATGGCGAAAGCCCGCCAGATGGGTCTTACGGTAAATCAGGAATAAGTACCAGTCGGCAATGAGGCGATAACTGGGGATTGACCGTGTTTTAATTCTTAATTCTTAATTCTTATCACTAAAAATGGTTAATTCTTCATTCTTCATTCCCTTCTCTTCATATAAATAAAGTATCTTTGCATCTTGAAAACCGAAACGAAGCTTTTGGTTTTCGTATTACGAGGTTAAGGATAACCCTGTCTGTTTGGATAGACATAACTAAGTATTAATAATAAAATAGGTATGAAAAAGAACAAATTTTTAATGATGGCTGCACTTGCTGCTCTGCTGGTTTCATGCGGTGGTAAGCAAGGCGGCATGAGTTTCGGAGACAATGAGTATCCTGTGGAGACGGCAGGAGTCAGCAGCGCAGAGCTGCAGACCACCTATCCTGCCACGATAAAGGGTATTCAGGACGTGGAAATCCGTCCGAAGGTGGCTGGCTTCATCACCCGCGTATGCGTAAAGGAAGGTCAGTCCGTCGGGGCAGGGCAGTTGCTCTTCGTAATTGATAACGAGACTTATCAGGCCAGTGTGCGTCAGGCTCAGGCAGCTGTCAACACAGCCACTGCCCAGTGCAACACTTCTAAACTGACTTACGAGAACTCCAAGAAACTTTATGAGAATAAGGTGATTGGCGATTTCGAACTGTCGAGTGCCAAGAATGCCTATGATGTGGCAATGGCTCAGCTTGCTCAGGCCAAGGCCGGACTGGCCAATGCCCGTGAGATGTTGCAGTTCTGCTATGTGAAGAGTCCTACGTCGGGTGTCATCGGTACCCTTCCCTATAAAGTAGGTGCCATGGTCAGTTCAGGCAGCACGCCGGCATTGACCACCGTTTCCAACAACAGCACGATGGAGGTCTATTTCTCTATCACAGAGAAAGATATGCTCTCTATGTCGAAGAACGCTGGTGGCATGAATGCGGCCATAGCCGGTTTCCCCTCAGTGAAACTCTTGTTGGCTGATGGTACGGAATACGGCCATGAAGGCCGCGTGGTGAAAGCCAGCGGTGTGGTGGATCCCACTACGGGTACGATTCAGATGATTGCCCACTTCAGCAATCCTGAGCGTCTGCTCAAGACCGGTGGTTCGGGCTCCATCGTAATCAACCGTTCCGACAGCAAGTCTATCGTTATTCCGCAGAGCGTTGTCAGCCAGGTGCAGGACAAGAAGTTTGTCTATGTGCTGGGCAAGGATAACAAGGTGAAATACACCGAAATCACGGTCAATCCGCAGAACGATGGCAACAGCTACATCGTTACCAGTGGCCTGAACGTGGGCGACAAGTATGTCACCAACGGTATCACCAAACTCTCCGATGGTATGGAAATCAAGCCCATCACTCCCGAGCAGTATCAGAAGAAGATTAAGGAACAGGCTGGTTCCATGACCGCCGGTGAAATAGTCAAGGAACTGCAGAAGTAATAGGATAACTTTTTTCATTAAACGATTATGACATTTACCGCATTTATAAAACGTCCGGTGCTCTCGACGGTGATTTCTATCCTCATCGTCATCCTGGGTGTCATCGGACTGGTATCACTGCCTATTGAGCAGTATCCCAATATCGCACCCGCCACGGTGAGCGTCTGGACATCCTATCCAGGTGCAGATGCTGAGACGGTGAAGAACTCCGTCATCACGCCGCTCGAAGAGAGCATCAACGGTGTGGAGGGTATGGACTATATCACTTCTACCGCCGGTTCTGGATCGGCACAGATTACCATAACCTTCCGTCAGGGTTACAACCCCGACATGTGTGCCGTCAATGTGCAGAACCGTGTGCAGCAGGCACAGTCGCTGCTGCCTTCCGAGGTGACGCAGATTGGTGTGCAGGTGCAGAAGCGTCAGAACTCTCAGGTGATTATGTACGCGCTGGTGTCGCCCGACGGTCGCTACGACGACGAGTTCATCACCAACTATGCCAATATCAATGTCATACCGGCATTGAAACGTGTTGAAGGTGTAGGCGACGTGCAGTCTCCTGGTATGAAGACCTACTCCATGCGTGTATGGCTGAAGCCCGACGTGATGAAGCAGCACGGTCTGATGCCTACCGACATTACCGGCGTGCTGGCCGAGCAGAACATCGAGGCTGCCCCTGGTAAGTTCGGCGAGCAGAGCGATGTGGCATTCGAATACGATATGCGCTATACCGGCCGACTGAAGACGGCAGAGGAGTTTGGCAACATCATCATCTCAAGTGATGCCAGCGGCCAGACGCTGAAACTGAAAGACGTAGCCGACATCAAACTTGGTGCACTGACCTACAGCGTGGCCATGCGCGACAACGGTATGCCTTCGGTCATGGGTATGGTGCAGCAGGTGGCTGGCTCTAACGCCACGCAGATTGCCCGCGACTGTAAGAAAGTGCTTGAGGAACAGGCAAAGTCGTTCCCTCCCGGACTGGAATACCGCATCAACATGGACGTCACGGAGTTCCTCTTCGCCTCTATCGAGGAGGTGGTATTCACCCTTATCCTCACGCTCGTCCTGGTGTTCCTCGTGGTTTACGTCTTCCTGCAGGACTGGCGCTCAACGCTTATCCCGCTGATTGCCGTTCCTGTATCGCTCATCGGTACGTTCTTCTTCCTCAACTTAATGGGCTTCTCCATCAACTTGCTTGTGCTATCGGCCTTGCTGCTGGCCATCGCCATTGTGGTGGACGATGCCATTGTGGTGGTTGAGGCCGTGCATGCCAAGCTTGACTTGGGTTATAAGAGTGCGCTGACGGCCTCCATCGATGCCATGAACGAGATTTCGGGAGCCATTATCTCCATTACGCTGGTGATGGCATCGGTGTTTATTCCCGTGTCGTTCATGGGCGGCGTTACCGGAACATTCTATCAGCAGTTTGGTCTGACAATGGCCATCGCCATCGTCATCTCGGCTGCCAACGCCCTGACGCTGTCGCCGGCTCTTTGTGCCATCTTCCTGAAACCGCACGACGAAGAAGGTCATGAGAAAAAGATGTCGATGCTCGACCGCTTCCACACGTCGTTCAATACGTCTTTCGACGCCATGAACACGAAATACAAGAATGCAGTACAGAAACTGGTGCGTAAGCCCGTCGCAGTTATCACTACGGTCATTTTGGGTATTGTCGTGTTGGGCGTCACCATGTTTACGACGAAGACCGGACTCGTGCCTGATGAAGACCAGGGCATTATGTTCTGTACCATCACCATGCCACCCGCAACATCAGTGGCACGCACCCAGCAGATCATCGATGAGGTGGATTCTATTATTGCTGCCTTCCCTGCCGTGCAGAGCCGCGAGCAGCTGCAGGGCTATAACTTCATCGCCGGTTCGGGAAGCGACCAGGCCACGTTTATCGTCAAGCTGAAGCCCTTCGATGAGCGCAAGCACGGACTGTGGTGGAAAATCAGCGGATTGTGGCAAGGCGACGGCATCTACCGCTTCTTCCTCGACCCCGATGCCGTGACGGGTCTCCAGGCTCAGTTGTTTATGAAGACAGCCCACATCAAGGATGCTTCCATTCTGGCCTTCGCACCGCCTATGGTGCAGGGTTACTCGGCGTCTAACGGTATTTCTGTTGTCATGCAGGACCGCACCGGCGGCGACCTGAACAAGTTCTTTAACATCGTTCAGGACTTCCTGAAGGCCTATAATGAGCGGCCGGAGATTAGCCGGGCTCAGACCAGTTACAACCCGAACTACCCACAGTACATGATTCATGTCGATGTGGCCAAGTGTAAGCAGTCTGGAATATCGCCCCGCGTGGTGCTCTCCACGCTGCAGGGTTACTATGGCGGTCTCTATGCCTCCAACTTTAACAGCTATGGTAAACTCTACCGTGTTATGGTGCAGGGTGCCCCCGAGACACGCATGACTCAGGAATCGCTTAATAATATATATGTACGTACGGGAGCCGGCATGGCACCTATCAACGAGTTCTGCCATCTGGAGCGTGTCTATGGTCCGGCCAACATCAACCGATTCAACCTCTTCACCTCTATCAACGTACAGGCAACAGTGGCCGACGGTGTCTCTACCGGTGAGGCTATCAAAGCCCTCGAAGAGGTGGCTGCCCAGACACTTCCCGCAGGATACACCTATGATTTTAGCGGACTGACGCGTGAGGAGGCCAAGGCATCTAACTCTACGTGGATGATCTTCCTGCTCTGCTTCATGTTCATCTACCTCATCCTGTCGGCACAGTACGAGTCGTACATCCTGCCGCTGGCTGTGGTACTCTCCATACCCTTCGGCCTTGCAGGCTGTTTCCTCTTTACGATGCTCTTCGGTCATGCCAACGACATCTACATGCAGATTTCGCTTATCATGCTGATTGGTCTGTTGGCTAAGAACGCCATCCTGATAGTACAGTTCGCGCTCGAACGCCGTCAGACGGGTATGGCCATCACATGGTCGGCCATTCTGGGCGCCGCAGCCCGTCTGCGTCCTATCCTGATGACCTCATTGGCCATGGTAATCGGACTGCTGCCCATGATGTTTGCATCGGGTGTGGGCAAGAACGGTAACCAGACGCTTGGCGCAGCTGCCGTGGGCGGTATGTTGATTGGTACGCTATTCCAGATTATCGTCGTGCCCGGACTGTTCGTTATCTTCCAGTCACTGCAGGAGAAGTTCAAGCCGATGAAGTTCGAAGACGATGATGCTGATGTGGATACCGAACTGCTTCAGTACACCCAGCCGATGGAAATAACAAATAAGGACTATGTGAAGTAAGGACCCGCCCCCAGCCCCTCCCTAAATGGAGGGGAGGGATGTGTCTCAAGTCAGAAAATATAATAAGGTAATTATAATTGGAGTAAAACATGAAAGTTACAAAATATCTCAAGGGTGTATCTACTCCCCTCCATATAGGGAGGGGCTGGGGGTGGGTCCTGTTCCCTCTCCTTCTCAGCAGTTGCGGCGTTTACACCAAATATGAGCGTCCTGAGGTCAACACCAAAGGCATCATCCGCGATGTTGTGAGTGATGTAGATACCCTGAAGGCAACCGCCGACACTACGACCTTCGCAAATCTCCCCTGGCGTCAGGTGTTTACCGACCCACAGTTGCAGGCACTGATTCAGCAGGGACTCGATAAGAACCCCGACCTCCTCAATGCCGCCCTCAATGTGCAGATAGTGGAGTCACAGCTCAAGATGTCCAAACTGGCCTTCTTGCCTCAGGTGACGTTCTCACCGCAGGGCGTGCTCTCTTCATGGGATTTCGGTAAGGCTTCGCAGACTTATTCCATGCCTTTGAATGCCTCGTGGACCGTGGATCTCTTTGGCAATTTGCTCAACCAGAAACGTAGTTCCCAAATGGCACTGTTGGCTACCAAGGACTATCAGGTGGTGGTGAAGACCAAGATTGTGAGTGGTATCGCCAATATGTACTATACGCTGCTGATGCTCGACCGTCAGTTGGAGATACTGAATGACATGTCTGGTCTTACCAAAGATACCTGGGACATGATGAAACTGCAGATGCAGTTGGGCCGTTATCGTTCTACCAGCGTGCAGAGTGCTGAGGCCAGTCACTACAGCGTGCTGACACAGATAGAAGATATGAAGCGCCAGATTCGTGAAGTGGAGAACTCCCTCTCATTGCTGATAGGCCAGCCTGCCCAGACCATCAAGCGCGGAAAACTCGCCGATCAGGTTTTGCCTTCACAGTTTGCAACAGGCGTAGGCATCCAGTTGCTGAAGAACCGTGCCGATGTACATGCTGCTGAGATGAACTTGGCAAGCAGTTTCTATGATGTGAATACTGCCCGCAGCCGCTTCTATCCCAGTCTTACCATCAGTGGAACCGGTTCTTATACCAACAGTGGTGGCGGTATGATTGTGAATCCCGGAAAGATTCTCGCATCCGCCGTGGCTTCGTTGGTGCAGCCCATCTTTATGAACGGAAAACTGACGGAGGGCCTGAAGATTTCCAAGGCTCAGTATGAGCAGGACTACAACACGTGGCAGAATGCTGTCCTCACGGCTGGTAGCGAGGTCTCCAATGCTCTTGTGCAGTATAATGCCTATCAGAAGAAGAGCGAGCTGGATGCCCATCGTGTGGAAGTGCTGAAGAAGAATGTCGAGGACACCCGTGCCTTAGTTAGTTCATCTACCAGCACCTATCTCGAAGTTATTCAGGCGCAGAACTCGCTGCTTAATGCCGAAATCTCAAAGGTCACCGACGACTTCAACAAAATGCAGGCCGTAGTAAGTCTTTATCAGGCACTCGGTGGCGGTAGTAAATAGACCCACCCCATCCCTCCCTATAGGGAGGGGGTAAATACTCTCAAAGATACTATTCAATATAATTGAAATATAATAAAACAATGACCCGTTAAGCCTCTCGATAAAGTTTAAAACACCCTCCCTAAACAGGGAGGGCAGGGGTGGGTCTCTTTTTTCTTATGATCAGCGACAAAGCAATAATCAGTCCGAAAGCGAAGATCGGTAACAATGTGACCATCTATCCTTTCGCATATATTGAAGACGACGTGGAGATTGGTGACGACTGCATCATCTACCCATACGTCAGCGTGATGAACGGCACACGCATGGGACGTGGCAACAAGGTTCATCAGAACACCGTCCTCGGAGCAATCCCCCAGGACTTCAGCTATCGCGGCGATGCCACGGTGCTCATCATCGGCGACGACAATATCATCCGCGAGAACGTGGTCATCAACCGTGCCACCTTCAAGGATGGCGAAACCCGCATCGGCAACCGCAACTTCATCATGGAGGGCGTTCATCTCTCCCATGATACCCATGTGGGCAACGGCTGCGTCTTTGGCTATGGTTCCAATGTAGCCGGCGACACTGAGTTCGGCAACGGTGTGATTCTTTCTTCGAATGTGATTGTCAATCCGCAGGTACGTATTGGTAACGGCTCGATGCTCAGTAGTGGTTGCCGCGTCTCTAAGGATGTGCCTCCCTATATTGTGGCCAACGACAACCCTGTCCGTTACGGCGGACTTAATGCGCAGGTGCTTACCGCACATGGTGTCGATGAAAAGGTCCAGAAGCATATTGCCAATGCCTACCGCCTGATTTTCCACGGACAGACCTCCGTGTTTGACGCCGTGATTCAGGTGAAAGAGCAAGTCCCCGATAGTCTGGAGATAAGCAATATCGTGAATTTCATCAACAATACCAAGTTAGGAATTATCGGAAAGATGTAAATCATACCTATTTTTTACACTGTACGATGTGGACGAGTCGCGAGATTCGTCCACTTTTTAAAACCCGCTCTATGTCTTCCATCTCCATGACATCCGGCTCTCCGGTCCGCCACATCCTGCAGTTTGCCCTTCCTCTGATTTTGGGCTATATCCTGCAGCAGGTTTATCTGATCACCGATGCGGCTATCGTGGGGCGTTTCCTCGGTGTCAACGAACTGGCTGCCGTGGGAGCCAGCAGCAGTATCATGTTTCTCATCATGGGATTTTGCAACGGCTCCTGTGCCGGATTTGCCATTCCCGTATCACAGGCGTTCGGGGCGCAGGACTTCCAGCGCATGCGCCGTTATGTATGGAATGCCTTGTTCCTGGCAGCCATCATCACCCTTGTGCTCACCTTGGTATGCTCCCTGCTTTGTTCCTGGATTCTTCATCGGGTGAGTACACCTGCAGAGATTTTCCATGAAGCCTGGCTCTTTCTGCTCATCCAGTTTCTCAGCATACCCTTTACCATTGCCTACAACCTGTTGGGCAGTTTTATCCGTGCTTTGGGCAACAGCAAGACGCCTTTCCTCATCCTGATTATCTCCAGCCTATATAATGCTGTGCTGGCTTTTGTCCTGATCGTCGTGCTGAAGATGGGCGTCGAAGGTTCCGCCCTAGCCACCATGGTTTCGCAGGCATTGTCAGCCTATTGGTGTTACACCTATATCCGTCGTAAGATGCAGTTGCTGATTCCCCAGCGTGAAGACCGCCACTATAATGCTTCACTCTCCCGCAACCTGCTCTGGCAGGGCGTTCCCATGGGACTGCAGTTTTCCATCACCGCCATCGGCAGCATCATGGTGCAGACGGCCAACAATGCCTTGGGAACCGTCTGTGTGGCAGCCTTTACGGCCAGTTTGCGTGTGAAATATCTTTTCACCTGTGTTTTTGAAAACCTTGGTGTGGCCATGGCCACCTATTGCGGTCAGAATCTGGGTGCGGGCAAAATCGGTAGGATAGGGCAGGGGTTACGCTCCGCCACCTCTATCATGCTCATTTATATGATCTTTACGGTCGTTGTTCTGCATTTCTTTTCCGATGAGCTCACCCTGCTGTTTGTCGATGGCAATGAATCGGAGATTGTTTCCAACAGCGTCATCTATCTGCAACTCACCAGTTATTTCTTCCCTTGCCTGGGCATGCTCACCATTCTGCGCTACAGCATTCAGGGATTGGGCTACAGCAACCTCTCCATCCTTTCCGGTGTGATGGAGATGATAGCCCGTGCCGGTGTCAGTCTTTGGTTGATTCCCGCCTTAGGATGGCTGGGCGTCTGCTGGGGAGATCCCGTAGCCTGGGTATTTGCCGACCTCTTCCTCATCCCCTGCATGTATTTCCTTTACCGCCATATCAAGCGGAAAGAAAGACCCACCCCCAACCCCTCTCTATAGGGAAGAGACCCACCCCCGGCCCCTCCCTATATGGAGGGGAGTAAATAGTGATGCCGCTACATATTACTTCCCCTCCTTAGAGAGGAGGGGCCAGGGGTGGTTGATAACATGAGGGGCACAAGTAACTCCCCTCCCTAAGGGAAGAGCCCCCAAACCCCTCCCCTTCAGGGGCGGGGAGTACATAAACGAACAGTCAAATTATCATGGTCATCTACAAGAAAATCCACTTATTCCATATTTTTAACCTCATTTTTGTCCACATATTCCGTTTTTATGGCCATAAATTTATCCACTTATTCCGTTTTTAATTCCTATTTCCGTTCATCAGACGAAGAAGAAAACCCCGAAAACAACGCTCATAACTTCCGTTAGTAGTCTTAGCTTCCGTCCTCGTCTTCGTTATCGTCTTCGTTATCGTTATCGTTAACGTTAAGGTTATCGTCTTCGTCATCGTTATCGTTAAGGTTAAATTTGACGCATAGGATTTTTTTGTTTAAAGGTGCAAGGGTGTCAAAACCCCGATAAACACAGGCCTTGCACCCTATTTTGGAGGGTGTCAAGGGTGTCATAAGGGTGTAACACCCACCCCTGCCCTAGAGACCCACCCCAGCCCTCCCTGCATAGGGAGGGAGTAAATATTTCAACAATAGATATCTTAAATAATGCGCTCCTTTAGGGATGGATAGTTAAAATTTTCTAGAGAATTTTCTTCAAAACATCATCGGATGGATTATAAACCATCATCGGATGAAAGAAATTCTCTAGAGAATTTTTAAACGATAACAATAACCTTAACCCTAACCCTAAAGACATAAATCCCTCCCTATACAGGGAGGGCTGGGGTGGGTCTCTGGGGTGGGTCACCCCTGTCACCCTCCTTACACCCTTGACACCCTCTAAAACAGGGTGCAAGGCCTGTGTTTATCGGGGTTTTGCACCCTTGCACCCTTAAAACAACTTTTTCCTATATAAAAACTTGTACTGTCACACAAAACTAACCCCTCTGACACCTTCTTGGCACCAGAGGGGTATTTCATACTATGTACTTTGGTGTGGAGAGGGGAAATAGGAACGGGAAGATGCTTGGCTGACATCTTCCCGTTCTATATTTACCGTGATGGTGAGTTCTTCTTAATCAAAAGAGTCCCAATTGACGTTCACTGTTTCTTCATCGTCAGCCCAGATGTCAGTAAAACTTATCTTGGCTTCGGGCTCGTGAGTACCGTCGTCATCACCGCCGTTACCAATTTCGATTGTTTCGCCAATTTGGCCAGTCATTCCACTACCGGCTAATAATTCAGTAGATTCTAAATCCTCTGTCTTAATATCTGGTTCTATATATTCTTGTTTCATGATTCTATTCTTTTTGAATGGAGTTAAACTACGATTTACTTTACAATTTTCTTCTTTCCGTTGATGATATAGACTCCCTTAGGAAGCGTATTCGAATCCACGTTCTTGCCTACATACTGGCCATTGATAGTATAAACACCATCAGTCAAAGTTCTTTCATTTGCTTTGATTTCGAAAATGCCTGTGGTCTCACCGTCAATATCAATACTCATTGGCTTTGCGAATGCAGGATTTATGTTTTCCCCAAGAAGGAAATCTGCTCTGAAGCCCTTGATTGACTTTCCATTGGTTGTATTCTTATAAAATTTCCCTCCACTGATAAAGAATTCACCAGCATCCATTGTTGATTTTGCTATGTATCCATAGAAATCGATAGTGTATTCCTTCTTGTTTTTACCACTACCAACCGTATTTGTTATGGATACAGTGGTATTATCTTCGTCAGGAGTCAGAGTTACATTCTTGACGGTAAAGCCTTCATCGTAAGTAATAGCATTTGTTACCTTGATAAGATAAGGAGTGTTTGCAACTGTACTTGCGGTTTCAGCGAGTTTTGTAAATTGCAGTGTTATGCCAGAGGCGTCACTGTAATTGTTGTCTTCAACTTCATAACCCGTAAATTCAGCCAATTCTACACCATCACCAAATGCTTCTGTTAATTGATCGCTGGTCATGGCAAATGGCAAGCAGATAGTGCTCCATTGACCCGCTTTAATAGAGCGCTTTACCTTTGCGATAACAGGCTCGGTTTTAGCTTCAGGTGCAGTCTCGCTTTCTTCATCCAGCTCTACAGTTTTCATTTCCTTGACGGTAAGAGTTGCTGAAGCAATGGTTGATGATACAGGTTCATTATTCGCGCCGGAGATGCGCACATTATCGAAGGTGATAGGATAATTACCAGGTACCACAGTTTCGGCTATATTAAGTTTGAAGTTCATAATGGTTCCATTACCTGCGGCAATCGTATACTTTACGCCATCATTAGGCATAGAATAGAGCATGTATATACCATTACCACTCGACATTTCCATGCCGGAAGCTCTATCCGTTAACTCATAACCGGCAAATGTCACTCCATCGGGTAATGTCATGTCGAACTGAGCTCCTGCTAAGACGGCATCGTTAGTTAGTTCGATTGCCATTGTTGCATCAGACCCCTTATATCCAGTGAAGTTGGGCACGGATATAGTGTAATTAGCTGCCGTTAAATTTCCGCTTAATGCGAAAAAGGCGGCAATGAAAAGTAATAATTTCTTTTTCATAATCTTTATTTTTTAATTGTTTTTATCTAATTGTTATTCAGAATGATATCTACTAAACTGGTGACATCTATCACATTAATCTCTCCATTTTCGTTTACATCGCACGCATCAACATCACATGGTGACGGATTCTCTCCAAGAATATAGTCCACTAGTGTTGTTACATCAAGGATGTCAACATCACCGTCCATATTAACATCGCCCTTCAGGGTGGGGGTGGGTGGGGCTATCGGCAGCACCAATTCAGCAGTACCATCGTATTCTATCCATGCTTTATTTGCGGGCATTGCAGTAACAGTATCCTCAGGCTTTATAAATCCGAGTTTCCCTGATGCAGTGATGCCAATAGTGTATATTGTTTTTGTACGTGGGGTATAGTTCTGTAGGTTCAACGTGGCTGTTACAACTCCGTTTGAGGAATATATTCCATAACTATAAGGGTCGTCCTGATTGCAGAAATAGTTTCCCTTTAAAAGGTTCGTACCTGAATAATTTGACGATGTGGAGGATGTAGGTGCCGATTTGGCTGTAGCATCTGGATCAGTAAATATTGGGGCTCCAGATGGAATCAACTGGCAATTGGATGCTTCACTAGAATTACATTCTAAGATTACGGGAGTACCAGCAGGAACTGTTTCACCGTTGGCAAACTCTACTGTTTCCAGTGTTCCGTCTGTATTGATAGCACTTACCACATAGGCTTTTTCTACGCCATTGCTTAACGTGAAGGCAAAGGGCACATACAATGTTGTATAGTATTTCCCATTATACACCAATTCTTCTATGTTGCTATCCAAATAATTGGAAAATATTTATTGTTTATTAACTATTCTGTATCAATCACTTAGCGTGAAGTCCATTAGTACGATGGCTTTTGAAGAGGGCGTAGCTATCAACCCAA